>Ga0075471_10002951_pt1 | contig 11098 bp, 17 predicted proteins | sample DEB19_08_DNA_2_FD_74787 | JGI IMG/M metagenome (GOLD analysis project Ga0075471, IMG submission 74787) | Aqueous microbial communities from the Delaware River and Bay under freshwater to marine salinity gradient to study organic matter... | ecosystem: Environmental > Aquatic > Marine > Coastal ... | reverse complement strand
TGGCTCGTTCGATGGCCTCGGCTCGACGCTGGTGTTCATCAACGCCCTCGCGTCGATTGAGTCGCCGAGGCTTGTGTGCCTTGAACCAAACGCGGAGCGGCACGCAAGGCTCTCAGCCGTGGCCGCCGGGCACACGTGGGTCGAGCCGCTGTGCATGTCGTCGATCTCGTCGGCCAGCTTCACCCCGAAGAACTTCGACCGCGATGTCTGGCAGTCGCCGTACAACGCGCTGAGGTACCCACGCCATCACGTCGTCCTCTGGTGGAACGAGACGCAGGCGTTTTATGAGCAGAACGCGGCTCCCGGTTTCCTTGAATCGTCGAGCGATGAGTTCGACGCCATCCTCGTCGATGGCGACGAGTTCTCCGGGTACGACGACTTCCGCCTCGCGAAATCACGGTGCCGCTGCTTGATGCTTGACGACGTGTTTCACGCGTACAAGTGCAACCGCGCACACAAAGAGCTTCTAGGCGACGACGAGTGGCGGCTTGTGTGGGCCGACGCTCTCGTTCGCAACGGTGCCTCCATCTGGGTTCGCAAGTGAACATCACCATCTCTGCCTACAACCGCCCCGAGTACCTTGCCAGAACGTGCGAGGCGTTGTCGAAGTGCATCGGCGTCTCGTCGTCTCGCGTCGTCATCCTGCTTGACCCGTGCAAGGAGACGGCGAAGTGCCAAAAGATCGCCGACCGCTACGGCTGGGAGGCACACCGCTATACGGAGCACGCCGGGTGCAACGACTCCTTGAAGATGTGCATGATCTACGGCTTCAACTACATGCAGAGCGAGTTCCATCTGCACTTCGAGGACGACTGCGTGCCGACGCGGGACGCGCTGCTCTGGTTCTCGTGGGCGAGGGACAAGTACCGGCACGACAAGAGCGTGTTCACCGTCAGCGGATACCAGCAGAAAAGCAACGGCAACCTCGGCCAGTGCGGCAGGCGGCGGTGGTTCACGCCGTGGGGGTGGGGAACGTGGCAAGACCGCTGGCATGAGATGCTGCCGCGATGGACGACGAAGGACGGCCCATCGTGGGACATCGTGGTCAACGACTACATCCGCGGCACGCGATGGGAAGCGTTCCCGACCGTCAGCCGCGTCCAGAACATCGGTGCCGAGAAGGGCACGCACGTTGCCAACGCCGAGTGGCACGCGAAGTACCACCACGTGCCGATCACGGCTGACGACATTGATGGCGATCGGAACCTCGACTTCACCGAGACGGAGCCGCTGCTGTGATTCTCTTGGTGGAGAAGTTCACGCCGTCAACGCAGCAGCGTCGCGACGAGATCAACGAAGCGATGGAGGCCAACGTGGCCCTCGGCGTGTTCTCTCGCATCGCTCCGCTGGTGCCGCCGGACGGGCGACTGCGATACGGCAACGCCTTTCGGGTTGCTGCAGAGCAGTTCAAGGGCGAGGCGTGCGTGCTGGCGAACGCCGACATCATCTTCGACCACACCGCACGGCTCATCGAGAGCGTCGTCTCGATTGGCCGCATGGTCGCACTGACGCGGTGGGAGCGTGCAACGTCGCCCCGCATGATCGGGCACGTTCGTGACGAGCGTTTCTTCTCCGGTTCGCAGGACGTATGGGCATGGATTGGCGGAGACTTTGTCGGCATTGGCGACCGCATCCCGCTTGGATACATCGGCTGCGATCAAGCGATCCTCGGCGAGATTCACGACGCCGGGTTTGAGATCGTGAACCCTGCCCTCTCGATCAAGACATGGCACAACCACGCCAACGCCGCTCGCGGAGACGGCGAACTCAGCGTCCCCGGAACCTACGTCTACCCGGAACTGACGACGACGCACACGACCGGACGTGTCGCGCTTCACAAGTGGCCTTTGGAGGGCGACGGTGCCGACGATCACGCTTGACGAGATAGAGCGGCACAACCCCGACACGCTGCTGCCCCCCGACACGGAGTTTCTGGAACCGTACTGGTACGCCGTTACACGAGGGCTGGAGGAAGCAGCGGAAACGTCGGTGGCGTTTGTGGCGATCTGCCGCAACGCGATGCCGTGGCTTCCGAGGACGCTCGATCTCGTTGAGCGAACCGGCTTGCTCTTTCGATCGTGGTCGTGCTTCATCTACGAGAACGACAGCACGGATGGCACGAAAGACTATCTGGAGAACTGGGAGAACCTCGACAACACGTTCGCCAGCATCAACGAGAACGGCAGGCCGCACCTCAACTACACCACCGATGCCGTTCGCACCCATGCCCTCGCCGAGTACCGTGCCGAGTGCCAGCGAGTCGTTGCATCGGGGACGCTCGGCACCCCGGACTATGTCATCGTGTTTGACACCGACCCGTGGGGCGGCTGGAGCGTCGATGGCGTGATGAACAGCGTCGGCCACATGGCCCTCGACTCGACGCTCTACGGCCTCGCGTCGTACTCGTGGGGCGAGTGGGCACCGCCGATCACACAGTCAGTCATGGCGGTTCACTACGACGCGTTCGCGGCGAGGCTGAACCACTGGAGGCAGCGGGATCAGAACTGGTTTCACGGATGGCACCCGCCGGTCGGAAGCCCGCCGGTCGAGTTTCGGTCGGCGTTCGGCCAGTTGGCGATCTACCGCAAGCGGCAGTTTCTTCAAGGGCGGTACACGGGCGAGGACTGCGAGCATGTGTGCTTTCACCGGAGCATCGACTCGCGGTGCCGGTTGGCCTTGAACCCCTCGATGCGGTGCGTCTCGTTTTGGGTGCCGGAGGAGTTGCGGCATGGCGGGTGACACGGCCCTCGTGTGCATCAAGACCCTGACCATGCAGTGGGACAGCCACTCGTCCTACGCCGCGATATGCACGCACTGGACGATCACCAAGGATCAACTCATCCGTCTGCGAGACGTCATCCCGTTGACGCTTCGGATAGACCGCAGGCTGCGTTTTCGGAATGACCCCCATGAGCAGCCGACGCCGGAGGAGGACGAGGCGAGCATGTCGGGCCTCGCTCTTGCCCCACGGGTTGCCGAGCGGGCGACCGTCGTGTCATCGCAGTGGTCGCACGACGTCCGGCGGCAGCGGCAGGTGACGAAGTCGCAGCCGGTGTCGCTCGATACGGTGTCTTTTCCGAACGATATGAGGCCAACGCGGGGAGACACGGAGTAAGCCGCAGGGCTGCAAGGCTGTCGGCCATTCGGTACAGACTTGTTTTAGGAGACCCGCCAAATGATCTCGATGATTCTGATTGCGCTGGCGTGCGCCGTTTTCTTCGGCGTTGACGCTAAGACGCTAAAAGAACTGCTCGCCAAAGTGCGTGGCAGCGCAGACATCAGAAAACTGATTGCGTCAGGGCTTGTTGTTCTGGCGTTGATTGTGATGTGGTGGCCGTCGCCATCAGGTTACGAGCCAACGCCTGAACCAGAATCAGGGCCATTCAGCCTGCGTGGCGTGTTTCTTGGCGAGACGGCCAGTGATGACGCCTCCATTGTCGGCGCACTATGCGAGGAACTGGCAGACGAGATCGAGTACGACGGCACGCAGTCGCAGCCATATCTCAAGACAGGCGTTTCCGTTGACGAGCTTCGCAAGGCCGCACGAACACTGCGATGCCGTGGCATCAGCATTGGCGACCGACAGCCGCGGGCACGGGAAGCGATCGCCTCATACCTTGACGAGCACATCGGAACTGATGGCGGCCCACTGACGCCAGAGCAGCGCGCTGCATGGGTGACGGCATATCGAGAAGTTGGAAGGGCGGCGAATGACGCAGCACGATAACCGTTGGTCGTGGTCGGCTGTGATGTTCGTGCTGTTTGCTGCCGTACTTGGCACGCTTGCCAGCAGGTATGTCAGCCGCGTCGCTGACCGAATCGAAGGAAACTTCGGCTACTTGGCCGACCCGAAAGCAACGGCCGAGTTCCTCCGCACACTCGACAAGCCACGATTCAGGCAGGCCGGTCAGGACTGCATGGAGCAGTCAAAGCCTGTCGACGCGTTTCTCTACCGCTTTGCAGACGAGGCGCATCGAGCCGTCTACGGCAAGCCGTTCCGGGCGTGGAATCAAGGCTCCGCTGGAACGTGCGTATCGTTTGGGTGGGGCGTCGGCTCCTACATCTCGCAGGCCGTCGATTGGAAGACCGGCCGACTGCCGCATCCGCCGAAGCTCGTTGCCACGGAGCCGATTTACGGCGGGAGTCGCACGGAGGGCCAGTTACCTCCTGTCGCGTTCGCCGGCTGGTCTGATGGGTCGTTTGGTGCCGCAGCGGCACGATGGGTAAGCGGCTTGAAGAACGGCCAAGGCGGCATCCTCTATCGCGAGAGGCAGACAGACGAGGTTGACCTGAGTGAATACAGCATCGCTCTCTCTCGTCAGTGGGGGGCGTATGGCGTGCCAAAGGATTTGGGTGCCAAGGCGAATCAGCACAAGGCTGTGGCCGTCGCCCTTGTCGATACATGGGACGAGTTGGCAGCAGCCATCTCAAGCGGCTACTGCGTTCCTGTGTGCAGCAACGTCGGCTTCGCGGCCACGAACACGCGCGACAAGTTTGGCGCACTGCCACGAGGCGGGAGTTGGGGACACTGCATGTGCATAATCGGTATCCGCCATGCAGCAAACAACACAGACGGTGCGCCAGACGGTGCTCTGGTTTTGAACTCGTGGGGCACCGCATGGTGCGGCGGGCCACGTTGGCCTGCGGATCAGCCAGAAGGCTCTTTTTGGGCTAGCAAGGCCGACACCGAAGCAATCCTCCGGCAGTCTGACTCATTCGCCATTGGCGGCGTCGATGGCTTTCAGTATCGCGACCTTGAGCATCGCGAGTGGCTCACGCCGTCACCGGAAAACGTCACGACGAAACACCATGCTGAACTCAATCACCTTCTCGCACTGTGAGCAAAGCCATGTCAAAGCGTAGTGTGATATTGTCGTGCGCCGCCTGCCTCGTGGCGGGCTATCTTGTGGCGACGGTTCCTGGCTTTGACCCGGTGAATCCATTTGTTCCGAAGCAGCGGCCTGTGGCACGCCTGCTCGCTCGTGTGGCGAAGTTCGGGCTGTGGCTCACGGTGTTTGCAGAGCCAGCACCGCAGCCAATCGAGCAGCAATATGCGGCGTCTCATTGCGGCGGCGAGATGATTTGTCACGCGGAGGGCTGGTGATGTTCACGCTGATCGTCTGGCTGATTTTTGGCTACATCGCTGGAAGCATTGCGGAGTGGCTCTATCCAGAGGCGGCGGCAAAGAACCGCTGGCAAACCATATTCATCGGAGTTGCCGGTTCGGTTGCTGGAGGCTTGGTTGGCTCGATCATCACGGGCAACCACTACGCACCGGCCGGCATCATTCTCAGCGTAGCCGGTGCAGTCCTGTGCATGTTCGTGTGGAAGAAACTCAACGAGGCTCCGTGATGGCATTGTTCTGGCGATGGATCGTCTCACTTCTGGTGTGGCTTTCTGCTGACGCAGACAGGCTTGCCACCGAGCCCGCTCGCGCAGCCGCTGCGGTTGCTGCTGCAAGGGCAGCCGTTCTTGACGCGCCTGCTATTCGTGATGGCGTGGAAAGCGTGGAAGCGAAGCCAGCGGTCATGGAAAGCGGAACGATCTGCACCAGCGGAACGTGCAAGGTGAAACGATGAGCATGTCGCCACGACTCCTTCGGCCACGCGAGTCCTTCACGCCGAAGTCCATCGACGCGCAGGACTGGGTGAATCGGGTCTACGCCAACGGCGGCACCGTCTCAACCGCGACAGCCAGCGCGGTGAATACGTTCTGTGAGGCGATCGCCGCAGCCAATATCCGAGATCGGTTCTATCGCTTGAGTCTTTTCGCTGGCACCGGCCTCAATGCCTGCCTCGTTCCGCTTTTCAGAGGAACCGCGTGGGGTGTGGGCGGAAATGTCCTGACGAAGAACACCGCGAATGACGGCGGATCGTTTGCGTCAAGCGTGTGGAGCGCGGTAAACGCGGCGACTAAGGGGGCTGCCGCAACTGCGCCGGACGGCACGGCAACCGCTCTTTCTGTGACGCTGGCCGGCGGGCCGTCATACGCTGCGTTGAGAATGTCGATCGGGAGCCAGTGGGTAGCAAATGCTACCGGGACTTTTTCTGTCTGGGCAAGGAAGCCAGCATCCGGTGGGGCATCCTCAATACGCCTTGCGACGAACAACACCTCCGCGTGGAGCACAGGCGTCTACCAGAAGTTTACGCTCACCACAGATTGGCAGCGAATCTCTGTCACTGGCACAGTCAGCAATAACACAGGTGGATTTGCCCTCATCGGAACCGTCAACGGTGCTGACGGCTCGCATGACTCCGACTGCAACGGAGTTGTTGAACTCTGGCGACCGCAGATTGAGTTTGGCAGCACAGCAACCGCATGGCAGGCGTGCCAGTACGGAAACACCACCGACACCAACTCCGGTGGGCTATTCGTAAGCGCGAACTATGCGGAGATGGGGCCGGGAGGTGGTTTGCTTGGTGATGGCAGCAGCAAGTACCTCAACACTGGGCTGTCGATCGCCAACATCGGGACGTTTACGAGCGGCCATCTGTCCGTGTATCACGGACAGAGTAGCGGAACAAACGTGAATCGCTACTACATTGGTGCAAATGATAGCGCCACCAGCAATCGCTTTTTGCTCGGGACAGATGCTTTCTCGTCGGCGGCAGTCCTTGCTCAATATGGTTGGGTTTATACCGCGCCAGTATCGCTTTCTCCATATGGGCACGGCACGGCTGGGCACCGAATCGCCTCCAGGGAATCGTCGTCTCTGTTGACGCACTGGCACAACGGCGCGTCTGTAGCGACTCAGGGAACGGATGTGTCGGGCGGGGCGTCATTGAGTACGGCTCCATTCTATGTGTTTGCCAGAAACGCAAACGGAACGGCAAACTCGTTCCACAACTCTTGGATTTCTGCCTATTCAATCGGACTCGGGCTCAACTCGTCACAGGTGAGCGCGTATACGTCGATCATGCAGGCATTCCAAACGGCCCTTGAGAGGAACGTCTGATGCTGCTCTCCGACATGACTCTCCCGATGCCATACGACGAGTGCAAAGACCTTGCGCTGGTCTACTCATACGAAGTGGCAGTGCAGTGGTACACCATCCAGCAAGAGCACGGCGACCCTCGCCACGTTGCGACAGCGAAACAACTCACGGATGGACGGTGGATGCTTGGTGGTCACCTTCTCAGCGAACTGTATCCCGGCGGCATTCTCGGCTGGGCCTGTGAACACCTGACTCCAGAGATCATGGAGCAGATCGACATCCTGCCGCTCGCAGACGTTCTGCCGCAACTCACGCCCGAGCCGCAGCCAGAGGAGCCCACATGAACCGCATCGCTCTTGCCATCCTGCTCGCCATCATCGCAACACAGGCCGACGCCCGGCCTCGACGGCAGGCATCATCGACCTATGCCGCCGTGCCATCAGGTGGCGACACCTCGACGGCTCAAGGAGTCGCCGAGATACAGGCGAGGCTTGGCAGAGTCGGTCACTTTGGCGGCAACCGCACCGGAAGCCACGAAGGATGCGGATGCGGCGCAACGCCGTCTGCCGCCCTCTCCAGTTGCTGCTACTCGCAGAGCGGCATGACCGTGGTGGATCAAGGCGTGGCCTATGGTCATGGCCGATGGTTCGCCTGCAAGCGGTACCGTTGACTCGTCTGGTTTGATTGTCTGTGTGTCCGTCCAACCCTCGATAGGAGCCTTCCCTGTGAATCGTATTCTGTACTCGGCCATCGCCGCGTTCGTGTGTCTCGTGATCGGTGTGACCATCGCCGGTGAGCAGTCGTGCGACTGCGCTGCCGAGCCGGTTGGGTGCCATGGTGCCGCGTCGTCTTGCCACGGTCGTCGCACCGCTGCCGAGCGTCGGGCCGACCGGCTCTCAGCCCGTGCCGCCGCCGCCGAAGCTCGTGCCGAGGCCCGGGCCAGCCGTGGGTGCCACGGTGCCACGGCCTCGTGTCACGGTGCCACCTCGTGCCATGGTGCTCCGGCCCCTGCCTCGGCGTGCGACGCAGATGGGTGCCACAAGTAGCCAGACTCTCCGGGTGAGCCAGCAGGCAGGGATGCCTCTGGCTTTGCCCGGCGTCTGCAAGTGTTCGGTGGCTTGGTGCTACCGTGCATGGCGACGGCCACGTTGCGGGCTTGACCCGTGCCACACAAGGAGAATCGCCATGTCAGAAATCAAGATGCGCCGCCGCTCGCGGCAGGTGTCGATCACGCTCACCACAGCAACGTCGACCTCGACGACCTTGCACCTTGAAGACTTCGCTGGCGGGGTGGTCGATCTCGGCACGGCATCGGCATCGCTGACGTCGCTGCAGATGTGGGGTGCCTCAAGCGTCGATGGCACGTTCCGCCGTGTCTATGGTGCCGATGGCTCTGCCGCCGACATCACGGTCGCAGGGTCAACGTCGGTCGGCAGCGTCTACGCACTGCCCGACGCGACGTTCGGCGTGCCGTACCTTCAAGTGCTCGCCGGTCAGGCTGCGGGCACCGGCGTTGCCGCCGTGGTCACGCTCAAGAGTTGAGATGCCAAGCCGCGTCGATATGTTCCGGCTCCCTCGCAGCACCGCACGGGTGAGGCGGCGGGAGTCGCGACCGAACGCGGCGGCACGAGGCTACTGCGACGCGAAGCACCGGGCGTGGCGGCTCGCCGTTCTCATCCGCGACGACTACACCTGTCGGGCCTGCGGACGCGTCTGCGGATCGAAGCGTGAGGCACACGCCGACCACATCGTGCCGGTCGTCGAGCGGCCAGACCTCCGCTACGCGGTGACGAACGGCCAGTGTCTGTGTGCGTCGTGTCACAGCAAAAAGACCGTCTACGGATTTCCCGCCACCTCTTGAATCCGGCACGCTTGACAAAGGACGTAATTGATAAAGGGAGATTTCAACCAACCCCACCCCGTAGGGGGGGGTCGCAAACCGGGGCCAACCAGCAAAACCACAAAGTACCCCTGCGTCGAAGTTTTCGGGGGTTTTCGGCCCCCCCCCTTTCCGGCCGCCAAATCTGCGTTCTGCGACCCGTTTTCCTTCACCAATAGTTTCCCTACATGAACATCCGAAACCGCGTCAAATCGCTCCGTATGGTGCCTGCGAGCGACCTCCGGCCCAATCCGAAGAACTGGAGGACGCACCCCAAGGCCCAGCAGGATGCCCTCCGGGGAGTCTTGGCCGAGGTCGGGCTGGCCGACGCCTGCCTCGCCCGCGAACTGCCCGACGGCTCGCTCATGCTGATCGACGGCCACCTACGAGCCGAGACGCTTGGCGAGGGCGAGGTTCCGGTGCTGGTTCTTGACGTGAACGAGGCCGAGGCCGACAAGCTCCTCGCGACGCTCGATCCGCTCGCGGCGATGGCAGATTCCGATGCAGCGAAGTTGGATGAGCTGCTTCGCGGCGTGGACACCGGGAGCGAGGCGTTGCAGCAGGTGCTTGCCAGCACAGCGACCGCGGCGGGGCTGTACGAAACGCTCGACGCCGACTCGCATCAGCAAGAGCCAGAGTCAAGCACAAAGGAGATCGACGTTGACGATTTCGACTTGCAGCACAAGTGCCCCAAGTGCGGATTCGAGTTTAACGCCACGACGCCCTGAGTGCGCCTGGCGACTTGCCGACTTGAAGCGTATTCCATCGCGCGGCATCAAAGTCATGTCGACTTTCGCCTGCGGTGGCGGCTCGTCGCTGGGATACAAACTGGCTGGCTGCGACGTCATTGCAGCGAACGACATCGACCCCGAGATGGCCTGGCACTACAAGAAGAACATCAAGCCGAAAAACTACTTTCTGTGTCCGATACGCGACTTGCTCGAGATGGATCTACCGAGCGAACTGTTTGACCTCGACATTCTTGACGGGTCTCCGCCGTGCTCCACGTTTAGCATGGCCGGGAGCCGCGAAGCAGCATGGGGCAAGGACAAACACTTTCGCGAAGGCCAGGCGAAGCAGGTTCTTTCCGACCTGTTCTTCGACTACCTCGACCTTGTGGGCAGGCTGCGTCCTAAAGTGGCGATTGCAGAAAACGTCAAAGGGATGATCCTTGGAAACGCGAAGGGCTACACAAAACTTGTCATGGAACGCTTCCGGGAGTTGGGCTACAGGCCGCAGTTGTTTCTTGTGAACGCTGCCGACTGTGGTGTGCCGCAGCGTCGAGAGCGAGTTTTTTTCTGTGCCGTTAGGGAAGACGTGAGCCACACGCTGCTGGACTTCAAGCCGCGGCACCGCTGGGTATCTGCTGGCGAAGCCTGCTCCGACCTTGGGTGTTTGTCCGACGAGGAGCGAGACCAAACGGCCCCGGCAGCGTTTGACCTCAAATGCTGGCACCGAACAAAACCGGGCAAGTCCTACGCTGATTTTGTGAAGCGGTCGGAGGGGAGACTTTCTGGATTCACGATTATGCGGCTTAGCGGTGCGATGCCATCGTGCACATTGACGGCATCGGATACGGCGAGGCATTGGAGCGAGTGCCGACGCTTGACGTTCCGAGAGCAGAAACGACTTGGATCATTTCCTGATGATTACGCGGCGAAGGATGATAGGATCGGAAAGTACATGATTGGCATGAGTGTCCCCCCGCGAATGACCAAGGCTGTTGCTAGAGCGGTTGTTGATAAATGGCTCAAGCCGAAGGAGTGACTCATGGGCAAGCGCGGTCCGGCCCCGGAGCCGTCGATCCTGAAATACATTCGCGGGAATCCGTCGAAGGACGCTTTGCCGTCGAACGAGCCGACGCCCGAACTGCTCGACAATCTCGATCCGCCAGAGTCGATTGAGGACGATCCGGTGGCGGTCAAGAAGTGGAACAACACCGTGCCGATGCTGCGGCGGATGCGTGTCTTCACGGAGGCCGACGTCGATGCCTGGGCTCTCTATTGCCACACGTGGTCTAAGTGGATGGAGGCGAAGGACAAGTGCCGCCAGTTCGGCCGTGACAACGTGATGATGGAGCCAGACCCGAACCGCACGGACGGTCGGCTTCGCATCAAGTGGACGCAGCCACACTCGTGGGCGGTTGACGAGCGGTCGCTCCGCAACGACCTGAGGCGAATCCAGCAGGACTTCGGCATGACGCCAAGCAGTAGGTCACAGGTTTCAACGACGAATGGAAGCGCAGATACAGACCCGGTTGCCGCCTACGCTGCGAAGCGACGCCG
>Ga0075471_10002950_pt1 | contig 11100 bp, 10 predicted proteins | sample DEB19_08_DNA_2_FD_74787 | JGI IMG/M metagenome (GOLD analysis project Ga0075471, IMG submission 74787) | Aqueous microbial communities from the Delaware River and Bay under freshwater to marine salinity gradient to study organic matter... | ecosystem: Environmental > Aquatic > Marine > Coastal ... | reverse complement strand
GTGCGTGCAGATCGAAAAGATGATGCCCCTCATCACCACGCTGCATCACCCCATCACCAAGGACCGCGAACTCGAGATGAGCCACGCACCGAACGCATGGAAGCGATGGTCGGTGGGTCGCTGGTACAACTTCGTGAAGATGCAGGGGCGCGTCGCCCGCAAGATGCCGCGCATCGTCGTGGTGAGCGAGAACAGCATCAAGGACATCCACGGCGACATGGGAGTGTCCCTCGACCGGATGCGTCTGGTTCCCGTGGGCGTGGACATCGATCTGTTCCGTCCGCTCCCGAACGTCAGCCGCAAGCCCGGCCAGCTCATCACCACCGCGTCGGCAGATGTTGCGCTGAAGGGCCTGCAGTACTTGCTCGAGGCCATGGCGAAGCTGCGCACCGAACGGGATATTCGCCTCACCATCATCGGCAAGCCGCGCGCGGGTCACAGCATGGACCTCATCGAACGACTCGGCCTCAAGCCGTACATCGACTTCGTCTCGGGTGTGAGCGACGAGCGGATCGTGGAGCTCTACGCCGAGGCGGAACTCGCCGTGGTGCCGAGTCTGTACGAGGGATTCAGCCTTCCCGCCATCGAGGCGATGGCAACCGGCATCTGTTTGGTTGCCACCACAGGTGGCGCACTGCCCGAGGTGACCGGTACCGACGGCGACACCGTGTTGTCGTGCCCTCCCGGTGACAGCGATGCGCTCGCCGCCGCGCTGCGTCGCGGACTGGACAGCGCGGAACTGCGCGCGCAGGTCGGTGCCGCCGGCCGAACACGCGTGGTGGAACGATGGAGTTGGCGCCACTGCGCGCAATTGACCGTCGACCAGTACCGAGAAGTGCTCGCCATGCCGGAGAACGTCGAGAAACTGCGGCGCAACGGCCGGATCCGCTGAGGAACTACCGGTGCTCACGGTTCGCTACGACACCTGGGGCCTGCAACCCGGCGACCTCGTGCTCGATGCAGGCGCCGGCTTCGGCCGACACGCCTTCGAGACCGCTCGGCGGGGTGGACGGGTGGTGGCACTCGACTACGCGCTGGACGAGGTCATCGGGACGCGCAACACCTTCGCCGCCATGGTGGAGGCGGGCGAGATCACGGCGGATCGTTACGTGGCGGTACTGCGCGGCGACGCAACTCGCCTGCCCTTTGCCGATGACACGTTCGACCGCGTCGTGACCTCCGAGGTGTTGGAGCACATCCAGGACGACGTCGCTGCCATTCGTGAACTGGTCCGTGTACTGAAGCCCGGCGGTGTTCTGGCAGCAACGGTGCCGGCATGGTTCCCCGAGAAGGTCAACTGGATGCTGAGCGACGACTACCACGCTCCGGCCGCAGCAGGCGGGCACGTGCGCATCTATTCCGCCACCGAACTCGAGGCGAAGCTGCGCGCTGCGGGCCTCACGCTGTTCGGTCATCACCGGGCACACGCACTGCACTCGCCGTACTGGTGGCTCAAGTGCGCAGTGGGCCCGTCCAACAACGAGCACTGGGCCGTCTCCCGGTATCGCCGTTTCCTCGAGTGGGACATCGTGAACCAACCGCGGTCGGTGCGTGTGCTCGAACGAGCACTGGATCCGGTTCTCGGCAAGAGCATCGTGTTCTACGGGCGCAAACCATGACCGGGCTCCCGCACCTGCCGGGCATCATCACTGCCGACGAGGTGCGGTCCACCGGACGCGCCATTGCGGCGCTGCAATTGCCCAACGGCATGATTCCGTGGTTCCTCGGTGGGCACTGCGACCCGTGGAACCACGTGGAAACCGCGATGGCACTCGACGTGGCAGGTCTGCACGACCACGCTGCGCTTGCGTACGACTGGCTCCTCCATGCACAGCGACCCGACGGCGCGTGGCACAACTACTACATGCCCGACTCGACGCTCGAGGACGCGAAGCTGGACACCAACGTGTGTGCCTACGTGGGCGCCGGACTCTGGCATCACTGGCTCTGCACGGGTGACCGGATGTTCGCGGAGCGCACCTGGCCCATGCTCGAGCGGGCGATGGACTGGGTGCTCTCCCTCCAGCTCCAGCACGGACCCGTGCTGTGGGCCATCGAACCGAATGGCGATCGTCCGTGGGACTACGCACTCCTCACCGGTTCGTCGTCGATCTGGCACGCACTCGACTGTGCGCGCTCGCTCGGACTCGTCATCGGCGCCGACGTGGATCGCTGGCACACACCGTTGGATCTGCTCGGTCGCGCCATTCGCTCCGAACCGGGCCCGCCTCGCTTCGCCGACAAGTCCGACTGGGCGATGGACTGGTACTACCCCGTGCTCTGCGGCGTCATCACCGGCGAGGACGCCAAGGTGCGTCTGGGCGACCAATGGGATCGGTTCGTGCTGCCGGGCCGTGGCGTGCGCTGCGTGAGCCGGGAACCGTGGGTGACGGCGGCCGAGACGTCGGAATGCTCGATGGCACACATGGCGATCGGCGATGCGGACACTGCGATCGACCTGCTGGCCACCACCCGTGCCCATCGATGCGACGACGGCGCCTACCTGACCGGTCTGGTGTACCCGGCCCGCATCACGTTCCCCGATCAGGAGCGCACCGCCTACACCGCTGCCGCAGTGGTGCTCGCCGCTGACGCCATCACCGGCGCCTCCCCGGGCGCTCACGTGTTCCGGCCACCCCTGCCCGCCTGAACCCGGCCGCCGTTCGCCTCGGCAGCAGCGACCCCTCGCGGACTAAGGTGCCGGTCATGGCAAAAAACCCGTTCAAGTTCGGCGCAAAGGCAACCTGGGCATCCAATGGTGCAGAGTGGGCGAGCCTCGCCAAGCAGGCTGAGGATCTCGGCTACTACTCGTTCCAGATCGATGATCACTTCAACAAGGCGTTCGCCCCGGTGCCGGCCATCATGGCCGCAGCCTGCGCAACGTCGAAGGTGAAGGTGGGCCCCCACGTGGCGGGCGTCGACTTCCGCAACGTGGTGGAGTTCGCCAAGGAAGCAGCCACCATCGACCTGCTCTCCGACGGTCGCTTCAGCATGGGCATCGGCGCCGGCTGGAACAAGTCCGACTACGACAACGCAGGCATCGAGCAGAAAGACGCGATGACCCGCATCGAGCGCCTCGGCGAGGCCGTCGACATCTTCCGCGGCCTCTGGGGCGCCGACAAGTTCGGTTACCAGGGCAAGCACTACAGCGTTGCCGAGCACGATGCCCAGCCCAAGCCCGTGAAGCCCATCGAGGTGCTCATCGGTGGCGGCGGACAAAAGATCCTCACCCTCGCCGCCAACAAGGCCGACGTGGTGGGCGTGAACCCCAAGATCGTCGGACGCTCCATCAACCCCAAGTCGATGGCTACCGCTGCGTTCGAGGCAGTCGATGAGAAGGTCGGCTGGATCCACGAGGCCGCAAAGGCTGCCGGCCGTTCCGATCAGATCGAACTGCAGCTGCAGTTCTTCGCCACCGTCGTGACCGACGACAAGATGGGCGTGTGCGAGAAGTTCGCACCGGCGTTCGGACTGCCCGTCGAAGTGGTGGCCAACGCACCGTTCTTCGCCATCGGGTCGCTCGCCCAGATCAAGGAGAACATCGAGATGATGCGCGAGCGCTGGGGCATCTCGTACTTCGTGTGCCAGAACGACGGCACCAAGCAGTTGGCGTCGATCGTCGCCGAACTCTCTGGTAAGTAAGACGCTCAGCCGCCGGTCGTTCTGCGCAGCACGCGCAGCGATCCGGTAGCACTCACTTCGGTGAAGCGGCCGCTCCCTACTGCGGGCAGATAGATCTGCTCGTACGGGGGGCGGCCGCCGTCGTTCGGGTTCTCGAACACGTCGTGAATGGCGAGATAGCCACCCGGTGCCACATGCGGCACCCACAGTTCGAAGTCCAGTCGGGCCGGTTCGACACCGTGGCCGCCATCGATGAAGAGCAGTGCCACAGGTGTACGCCACTGTCGTGCCACCGTGGGCGACTGACCCACCACGGCCACCACGACATCTTCGAGTCCTGCATCGTGGACGGTGGCCCGAAACATCGGGAGGGTGTCCATCTTCCCCACACGAGGATCCACATCCGTCGGGTCGTGCCACTCCCAACCGGGTTGGTTCTCCTCCGAACCGCGGTGATGGTCCACTGCGAACACCACGGTGTTCGCAGTGCGTGCCGCAGCGCCCAACCACACCGTGGAGCGGCCGCAATACGAACCGATCTCGACGAACGGCAGGCCCGGACACTCGCGTCCGGCGAGCACTGCCGCATCATGCAGTGCATCACCCTCGTTGGCTGGCATGAACCCCTTTGCTGCGAGCGCATGAGCCCGCAGCGACTCGGGCATCGTCACCAAGTGTCCCAGTGGATGATGTTGTCGGCCGACGGACGTGCGGCGGGCTTGAAATCGGTGCCCTTGGTGTACGCGAGCGGCGACAGGCACACCTGCTGCACAGTGTCGAAGGGGATGCCGAGAATGTCGGCCACGGCCTGCTCCTGCATGAGGTGCAGCGTGGTCCACGCCGTGCCCAGGCCGCGAGCGCGAGCAGCAAGCATGAAGCTCCACATGGCCGGGAGGATGTTGCCCATCATGGAGGCGGTGAACATGCCGGCCTGACCATCGGTGCGCATACCGGCGGCACTGCACGGGATTACGAGCACCGGGGCGTCGCCCATGCGCTCACCGAGGAAGTCCGCCGATGCGGCACTGCGACGCTGCTGATCGTTGGCCTCTGCGGTGCCCTTGTCGATCGAGCCGATGTACACGCCATCCATGCCCTTGTAGATCTCGAAGCACTGGCGGTAGATCTCGCCGATCGCCTTGCGCTTTGCGGCGTCCTTGACCACCACGAACGCCATGGTGGGATTATTCGAACCAGAGGGCGACTGCTGTGCGATGTCCACGCACTCGCGGACCAGTGCGTCGGGAACAGGCCGGTCGAAATCGAGGCGCTTGCGTACGGCGCGGGTGGTGGAGAGCAGTTGATCGGGATTGAGCGGCAGGAGGGACATGCCGTGACGCTACTGGCTGCTATTCCGGATTGCCGCGCCAGATCGGTGCTCGGGGCGGCTCGAAGGCCGCAGCAAGACGTTCGCCGCGCAGAGCAGCAAAGGCCATCGGTCCCCACCAACTCGCGCCCGCCGTGGGCCACGGCAGATCGACTTCGTGGAAGAAGCCGACGCCGGCCGTCTCGAGGGGGTGACCCTGCAGCGAACCACCCACTGCACGGCAGTGGAACAGGATCATGTACATGCCGAACCGGGTGAAGCCCATCCGTTGCCCGTCGATGACCGCAATCACCTGCTCGGGGACGCACTCGATACCGGTTTCCTCGAGCACTTCCTTGAGCGCCACCTCGGCCGGCGAATAGCCGACATCGGCCCAGCCGGTGGGATAGAGCCAGATACCCGAGTCCGGACGCTTCACCAGCAGGATGCGTCCCTCGTCGTCGCCCACGATCGCTCCGACGGCCACCTTGGGGGTGACATAACCGGGCACACCCTCGCCCACGGACTCCATCCACTCCTGGACGAAGTGGTCTTTCTCGCGCTCGACCTCGAGCACCTCATCGGCTGCTGCCTTGATGTCGGCAGCCACATGGAGCACTTCTTCGTACCGCTCACGCTCGTAGAGGCTCTGTGTGAAACCCAGACCGGTGCGCGCAATAGCGGCGAGCGTTTCACTCCATCGCACGAGATCGCGTGTGAACTGCTCCGGCCCGACCCCTTCGCTCATAAGCCCTCAGGCTACCTGTTGGGTCCGCAGGGGGATCGGCCCGAACTCCTCAGGCCACTGCGTGCAGGAGGGCTCGCTCGATCTCTCGAAGATGGAACGGGTCGGTGACCTTCAAGCCAGCAGCGTTGCGCACGTAGAACGTGTCCACCACCTCGTTGCCCATCGTCTGGATCTTCGCATGGCGGATGTCCAGCCCGAGCTCGCCGAGCGCCTTGGCGATTCGGTGCAGGATGCCGATCTTGTCCGGTGCGCGGACCTCCAGCACCGTTGCGTTCGAGGACGCGTCGTTGTGAATGCGAACCGACGGCGGATTCAGCGTGGCGGAAAGCATCTTGCGCCGCCGGTATGTGTGCGCGCGTTCGGCGAGTCGCGCCTCGATGGCGAGTTGATCGGCGAGCGCGCGTTCCAGATCGGCCACCACCTTGGACCACGTGATGCCGTCGCTCGGGGGTACGAGCCGGAACTCGTTGGCCGCCATCGCCTCTCGACCGGCGATGGCGTCGTCGGAATGCGCCTCGGCGGACAACACATCGAGTCCGTGGAGGCTGAGCACCCCGGCCACTCGCGCAAAGAGGCCCGGACGGTCGGGGGCCACGACGATGATGAGATCGTCGGTGGTGCGAATCGCCGTGCCGCCCTCGGCCATCAACTCGAGCACCTCGGTGGTGGGGAAGAGTCGCCAGGTCACCTCGGCGACATCGCCTCCGCCGAGCACATGGTGTGCTCGGTCCACCAACACCCCCACGAGGTCACGCTTCCATGATCCCCACGCCGATGGACCCGTGGCGAGCGAGTCAGCCTCGGTGAGCGCCGCAAGCAGGTCGAGGGTGGTGGCACTGCCCACCGCATTGGCAACGGCCTGAATGGTGACGTCGTCGGAGAGATCGCGTCGTGTGGCGACATCGGGAAGCAGCAGGTGATGCTCCACCATGGCAATCACGACGTCCACGTCGTCATCGACGAGACCGAGTCGTGGTCCGATCTGGCGAACCAGTTCGACACCCACCTCGGTGTGGTCACCGGGGTACCCCTTGCCGATGTCGTGCAGGAGCGCGCCCAGTACCAATAGATCGGGTCGCGTCACACGGTGGGCAAGATCGGCTGCGTTCGCTGCGGTCTCCCAGAGGTGACGATCCACCGTGAAACGGTGATATGCGTTGCGCTGCGGCTTGTACCGGTTGGGCGCCCACTCCGGCAGGATGCGCACCAACAGGTTGTACTGATCGAGTGCCTCGAACACCGGGATGGCGGGGTGGCCGGCCAACAACAGTCCGACGAAATCGTCGATGGCGCCGGCGGGCCACGGTGAGGGCATGTCGCGCGCGCTGGCAGTGAGTCGCTCGAGCGTGGAGCGGCTGATACGCGCGCCGATCGCTGCAGCACTGCGCGCCACGCGCAGCATCAGTGTCGGATCATCAGCGGGATCCGCTGCTGGGTCGAGTTCCACCTCGCCGCCGCGCAACACGATGCCCGACGCAAGCGGGTGGTCGGCCGCCACCGGCGGCAGACCGTTCACCCGGGACCACGTCTCGTCGCCCACCCACATCACCCGTCGGCTGGCCTCGGACACCGCAGCCATCAGCGCATCGGAACTCGCATACCCGGCGATCTGGGCAACCGAATCTTGTTCCTGCAACCACAGCACATCACCGTGACGCCCGGTTGCACGGTGCAGCGCCACGCGCACGGCAAGGAGCACATCTTCGGCCTCGCCGAGCGACACTCGGTCGGGCGGGGCGATGAGCGCACCGGCAGACTCGGCCCACCGCAGCGCGTGGATATCGCGCAAGCCACCGCTGCTCTCTTTCAGGTTGGGCTCGAGCAAGTACGCCGCCTCACCCGCGGCGCCGTGCCGCTCCCCCACGCCGCGGGCCAGCACTGCGAGCCAGTGCGCGCGGCGTGCACGCCAATCCGCGCTGATGGCGCCTGCCAGCTCTGCCGTGAGTTCATGATCACCTGCAAGGTGCCGTGATGTGAGCAGTGCGGTGGCGGTATCGAGGTCGTCGCCAGCGAGGGCCTTGGCCTCTTTCACGGTTCGCACCGAATGGCCGAGCTTCACCTTGTCGGGGCCGCTGGCGGCATCCCAGATGGGGTACCAGAGTCGTTCCGCCACCGCACCGACCTGCTTGGGCGAATCGTGCAGGAGCAACACATCGAGGTCGCTGTACGGAGCGAGCTCGCCGCGCCCGTAGCCACCCGTAGCCACCAGGGCGAATCGCCCCTTGGCTCCCTCCACGGCCTGAGCAAAGACCGACACGAGCCACCGGTCCGTTGCATCGGACAGCGCACGGCACAACTCCCGCCCGCCGAGGGCGCGGTTGGCAATGAGCGCAACCCGCTCGTCAGTGCCGGAAGTGACGCTCACCGGTGAACACCATCGCTATGCCGTGCTCGTTCGCTGCAGCAATCACTTCGTCGTCGCGGACCGAGCCGCCGGGTTGCACCACGGCGCGCACACCCGCGGACGCCACAGCGTCCAGACCATCCCGGAACGGGAAGAACGCATCGCTCGCGCACACCCCACCCGATGCACGTCCGGCTGCGCGCTCCTGCGCGATGCGTGCCGAATCGAGTCGATTCTGCTGACCGGCTCCGATCCCGAATGCCTGACGATCCTTGGCCAGCACGATGGCGTTGGAACTCACGGCCGCACACACCTGCCAGCCGAACACGATGTCGTCCCACAGCGCGGCATCGGGCTGCGCCTCGGTGACCACGCGCCACAGCGAGCGATCGACCGACACGGGATCCACCTGCTGCACCAGGAGCCCACCGTCGATGGAGCGCAGATCCAGCGACGCGCCGTACGGTTCGGGCGCAGACAGCACACGCAGATTCTTCTTCGCGGTCAGGATCGTGAGTGCGTCGTCGTCGAATGCCGGCGCCACCACAACCTCGGTGAACACCGGTGCGAGTGCCTCGGCCATCGCTCGGGTAACGGGTCGGTTCGCGGCAACGATGCCCCCGAACGCACTCACCGGATCGCACGCATTCGCGCGTACGTATGCAGTGGCGATGTCGCCGGCAACCGCTACCCCACACGGATTGGCGTGCTTTACCACCACCACGCCGGGCGAGTCGAAGGAATTCGCCAGCCGCCAAGCAGCCTCGGTGTCGAAGAGGTTCAGGTAGCTGAGTTCCTTGCCACCGTGCTGCACGGCGTCGTCCCACCAACTGCGACGACCCTCGATGCGGTAGCGCGCACCCTGCTGGTGCGGGTTCTCGCCGTAGCGCAACTCCTGTGCTCGCACGAGCGAGTAGTGCAGCGACCGCGGCAGTACTTCGCCGACACCGGCTGCACGATCCTCGTCGTCGAACCAGGAGACGATGGCTGCGTCGTACGCTGCGGTATGCGCAAAGGCATCGCGCGCCAGACGGCGGCGCGTGGCGTCGCTCAACGCGTTGGCGTTCGAGCGCAGTTCGTCGAGCAGTTCGGCATATTGCGACGGCTGGGTCACCACACCCACATGCGCGTGGTTCTTCGCAGCGGCACGCACCATGGTGGGCCCGCCCACGTCGATCAGCTCGATTCCCGGGTTCGCAGTGAACGGGTACAGGTTCACCACCGCGAGCGAGATCGGCGCGTACCCCATGCGCTCGAGATCCGCACGGTGCTCGGCCTCGTGGAGGTTGGCCAGCAACCCGGCGTGCACCGCAGGGTGCAGGGTCACCACACGGTGCCCGAGGATGGCCGGGAAGCCGGTGAGTTCGGCCACATCGGTGACCGGGAGACCAGCATCGGCGATGGCTCGGGCGGTGCCGCCTGATGACACGAGTTCCCAGCCGAGGCCCACGAGACCCCGGGCGAGATCGACCACACCGGTCTTGTCGTACACGGACAGCAGGGCACGATTCGGCACCCCGTCAGGGTACGGGCCGGGGTGGGATGCGCGCCCGTTTTTCTCTTCCGGGGTACCGTTCGCGTCAGGGGGAATAACTGGAAAGGGGTTCTATGAAACTCAAGATTTCGGTTGCCAATCTCGTGATGCTCGTGGGCGGTCTGCTCACGTTCATCTTCTCGTTCCTCGACTTCTACCAAATCTCGATTCTGGGTGAATCGGTGGGAGCGAATGCCTGGGACACCGACGCCGGTGCCTTCGTCACCACCATCCCCGCGATCCTGGGGCTTGCGATGGTGATCTGGTGCGTGCTCGAACTACTCGGCACCAAGTTGCCCGACAAGGTGCTCACCTTCACCGGTGGTCAGATGAAGGCCACGTGGGGCATCGCGTCGGGCGGGATGATGCTCGGCTGGGTCACCACGGGTGGCGAATGGGGCGCCGGGTTCTGGCTGATGTTCGTCGGATCGCTCGCCATGGCGGCAGGCAGTGTGATGGGCCTGCTCGACCTCGGCGGCCAGACCGTCGACCTCGGCTCACTCAACAAGGGAGAGACTCAGACCGACGGTTCGGCCTGAGTCCCCCGCAAGGGACTCGCTCAGAGTCCCTTGACGATCTCGGCCATCAGTTCGCCGGCCTCGGTGGGATTGAGTCCCACACGAACACCGGCTGCACGCAGTGCGTCCATCTTGCCCTGTGCCGTGCCCTTGCCGCCCGAGACGATGGCGCCTGCGTGGCCCATCTTCTTGCCGGCCGGGGCCGTCACACCGGCGATGTAGGCGCTCATCGGCTTGGTGACATTGGCCTTGATGAACTCGGCTGCTTCTTCCTCAGCCGAACCACCGATCTCACCGATCATGATGATGGCGTGGGTCTCGGGATCGGCCTGGAACTCGCGCAGGCAGTCGATGAAGTTCGTGCCGGGAACCGGGTCGCCGCCGATGCCCACGCACGTCGACACGCCGATGCCCTTCTGCTTCAGTTCGTACAGCGCCTGATACGTGAGGGTTCCCGAGCGTGACACGATGCCCACGTTCGGGCCCTTGGCCGACGGCAGTTCGGCGATCTCGCCGGCGGTGATGCCGATGTTGCACTTGCCTGGGCTGATGATGCCGGGGCAGTTCGGGCCGAGCAGTCTCGTGTTGGGGTAGTCACGCACGAGCGTGTTGTACACACGTGCCTCGTCCTGTGCCGGAATGCCTTCGGTGATGCACACAACGAAGCGCACGCCGGCGGCAGCGGCCTCGAGGATCGCTGCAGAGGCCGCCTTGGGCGGCACGGCGATGAACGATGCGTCAGCACCGGTTGCGCTCACCGCATCCTTGACGGAGTCGAACACGGGAATTCCCTCGACGTCCTGGCCGGACTTGCCGGGCGTGACGCCACCCACCACTTGGGTGCCGTACGCGCGGTTGCGCAGACCGTGGAATCGGCCCTGTCCGCCGGTGAGTCCCTGAACGATGACCTTGGTGTTCTCGTTGACGAAGATCGCCATGACAGTTCCTCAGTTCCCCTTCGCGATGGATACAGCGGTGCGTGCCGCCTCGAGCATGGTGGGCTTGGAGATCAACTTCGACTCGGGAATC
>Ga0075471_10002949_pt1 | contig 11101 bp, 7 predicted proteins | sample DEB19_08_DNA_2_FD_74787 | JGI IMG/M metagenome (GOLD analysis project Ga0075471, IMG submission 74787) | Aqueous microbial communities from the Delaware River and Bay under freshwater to marine salinity gradient to study organic matter... | ecosystem: Environmental > Aquatic > Marine > Coastal ... | reverse complement strand
TCGCGGGCGGCCTCGATTCCGGCTGCCTGCTGGCCCGCGTGCTGCGCGAGAAGCATGCGCGCGCGATCAACCGGACGTTTGCGCTGCTGGCGCTGATTCACCCGCACTCGGATATCGCGGTGGTGCGTCATGCGATCAACGACCCCGATCCGAAAGTGCGCTCACGGGCGGCCGAATACCTCGACAACCTGTTGACCGGCGAAGTGCGCAAGCGAGTGATGGTCCTTCTCGACGACATGCCCGCCGACGAGCGTATTCGCAAGGGCAACGTCATCTACCGCACCCGCCCGCGCGACGTCGAAGACACGGTGGCGCAGTTGCTGCACGACGAAGACCAGTCAATCGCGTCCGCGGCGGTGCTGCTGGTCGAAGAACGCGGCCTCTGGTCGCTCGCCGACGATCTCGAACATGTGCTCGCCCATCGTGACGTGCGCGATCAGCACGTGTTCGAAGCCGCGTCGTGGGCGCTGGCCGCCAATCGCGTCAAGGCCGAACGGCGCAAGGAGCTCTGGCAGGAGCCGCTGCCGGCGGTCGAGCTCGCTGACCGGCTGCGGCGCATTCAGCTCTTTGACTTCACCCACATCGACGAGATGTTCCGCCTCGCCCGCCTCGGCCGACAGGTGCGGCATGAGAAGGGCCACGTCATCTTCGAGCGCGGACAGGTCGTCCACACGATCCAGTTCCTGCTTGATGGCCGCGTCAGCACGGATGACGGCCACGAGATCGCCGCGCCGGCAGCGCTGGGCTTCGAGCAATTGCTGGAAGGCGCGCCGATGCCGCACCGCCTGGTGGCGGCGGAGCGTTCGATCACACTGTCGCTGACGTCGGACGAGTTCCTGACGCTGCTGTCCGAGAACGTCGAACTCGCGGAAGGGATCTTCCGCATGCTGATCGCCGCGCACGACCTCACCAAGGGCCACACCCTGATACACGGCAGCCTGCCGGCGGACATCAAGGCCACCGCACACCTGCGGCCGGTCGACCGCGCGCTGCTGCTGCAGTCCACCCCGCTGCTCTCACACGCGACCGCCACGCAGCTGTGGCGGCTGTCTGCCACCGCGAGCGAGCGGAACGTCAGCAAGGGCAAGGAAGCCATCAGCAAGAATGGCGAGCCCGCGATGCTGGTGGTGTTGTCAGGAACGCTCAGCGTCGACGGCCCGAATCAACAGGGCACGGCGGCCGCAGGCGACGTGATTGGCATGTACGAAACGCTGGCCGGCACTCCGATTGACGCGACCGTGACAGCCACGGCCGACAGCACGGTGCTGCGGATCGATCGCGGCGGGCTGTTTGACGTGCTCGCCGATCGCACTGACCTGCTTCAGGGGATATTCTCGACGCTGCTGCGATCGGCTGACGCGCGGTCGGGCAACGCGATCTCGAACACCGTCTCCACGCCCTGAGTACTGCGCACGGACACGGTGCCGCCGTGCCGCTCGATGATCGCCTTCACGATCGACAGGCCGAGCCCTGATCCACCGGCGTGAGCGCGTGACTGATCGGCCTTGTAGAAACGGTCGAACACGTGCGGCAAATGCTCCGGTGCGATGCCGGTGCCATTGTCGGCCACGGTGATGCGAACCTGTCCCTCGACGCGCTGCGCGGCCAGCGTCACGTGGCCACCATGCGCCGAGTGCCGCAGCGCGTTGGCCGCCAGGTTCTGCACCGCCTGTTCGAGCCGCATCGGGTCGGCCATGATCCGCAGGTCGTCGTGCGGATGCACCACGATGGTCACACCCTTGTCGGCCGCAGCTTTGGCGTGACGCTCGGACACGCGCTCGAAGATCTCGTCCACGTCCACGAGTTCGGTGGCAAGCGACAGCCCGCGCGCCTCGAATCGCGCCAGGTCAAGCAGGTCGCCAACCAGTCGCTCGATGCGCTCCCCTTCTTCCTGGATCACCTTCACGGCTCGCTGCCCTTCGGTCGATGACGGCAGAAACTGCGGCAGCGCCAGCGTCTCGGCATAGCCGCGAATGGCGGTGAGCGGTGTCATCAGTTCGTGGGACACGTCGGCAAGCAATTGGCGGCGGGCGCGATCGGCTTCGACCAGTTGCGCCTGGCGGGCGGCAAGATCCGACGCCATGCGGTTGAAGGCCGTGGCCACCGCGGTGACCTCGTCACCGCCAACCGCGGGCGCGCGCGCGGACAGATCGCCGTCACCAAACCTGCGCGCGGCTTCTTCGAGCGCGCTCAGTCTGGCTTGGGCGGGACGGAAGATCACGAGCGTCGCGAGTGCGGTCGCGCCGATCAGCAGCAGCAACCCGCCCACCGCGATCGGCATACCGATCGCCTGCGCCACGCGTTGAATTCCGGTCAACGGCGGCACCCAGACCATCGCGACGACGGTGTCGTTCTGGAGAATGGGGGCCATCACGGGACCGCGCCGTGGCGGACCAAACATGCGCGGGGCACCACCGCCATCCGGCGGCGGCCCCGGCGGTCCACCACCGTCGCGCATTCGCGGCCCTTCACCGCGCGGGCCTGGCCCGTCCGGACCCGGACCGCCAAATCCGCGATCACCGGGGCCAGGTCCTGGCCCGCCAGGTCCACCCGGACCTCGGCGCCGGAATTGTCCCGGGAAGCGCATCCCACGCGGCAGTTCGGTGCCTTCAGGCGCGATCGCTGAACCGTCGGGGAACATGATTGCCGCGGGGCGGTGCAGTTCGTTGATGCGTCGCTCGGCGTAGGCGCGTAGATCGAGTTGCGGATCGCGGGCCAAGGCTGACTCGAATTCAGAGGCAACCAGCTCCGCGAAGTCGCGCCCCATCCGCTCGGGCATGCCGCCTTCGGTCTCGCCGGCGACCCAGATGAACAGCGCCACCTGCAGCACGATCGTCACGGCGAGGAAGAAGATGAAGCCGAGCCCGATGCGCCAATACAACGATCGAGCGAAGGCCCGCTTAGACATCAGCGCACTTGTAGCCGCTGCCCCAAACCGTCAGGATGATCTCGGGATTCGCAGGGTCCTTCTCAATCCGTCGGCGCAAGCGCTTCACCAGGGAGTCGACGCTCCGCTCGGTGACAAACGTGTGGTCGGGCCAGACCCGCGACAACAGCGCCTCGCGGCTGAACACGATGCCCGGGTGCGTGGCCAGCACCAGCAGCAAGCGAAACTCCTGTGCCGTCAGGTCGATCTCTTCGCCCTTCGCGCGGACACGTCGACGGGCGGGATCGATGTGGATGCCGTGCAGCTCGATCGGCTTCTCGCCGCTGTTGACCGCCTCGGCCTGCAGCTGGGATCGGCGCGGGCGTCGCAGCAACGCGCGCGCGCGGGCGACGAGTTCGCGAATGCCAAAAGGCTTGGCAAGGTAATCGTCGGCGCCGCTTTCAAGACCGAGCACCTTGTCGCTTTCCTCGCGTCGCGCGGTCAGCATCAGGATCGGCACGTCCTGGTTGGGCCCATCGCGTCGCACGGCGCGGCAGATCGCAATGCCATCCAGGCCCGGCAGCATCAGGTCGAGGATGATCAGGTCGAACGACTCCGCATTGGCGCGCACCAGCGCCTCCTGCCCGTCCGCAACCGCCTCGATCTCGAGGCCCTCAAGGCCAAGATGGAGATGAATCAGCTCGCGAATATGCGCTTCGTCTTCGACGACGAGAACCCGTGACACAGCTCAAGTCTTCCACAATTTCCGGGCGATTTTCCTGCCCGCGCACGCCCGAACCGGATGCCATGCTTTTGTCACATCGCGGCCATGCCCCTGCCACGATAATCCCGTCATATGAGTCATGAAGGCCAACGGGCAAACAGGCCAACAGGCCATCGGGAGAAAAGTCTCATGACGACAAAATTCAAGACCTCAGTGGTTGCCGGTGTGGCTGCTCTGGCACTGGCCGTCGCAGCGCCGGTATTCGTCGCTGCACAACAGGATCAGCCGCGCCGCGGACCCGGCTTCGGAGGGCCGATGGGACCTGGGCCGGGCGGCCCCGGACCGGGCATGCGGATGCGCGGCCCGGGTGGCCCTGGCGGCCCCGGCGGGCCGATGGGCTTCCGCGGACTCGACCTGTCCGACGATCAGAAGGAACAACTCAAGAAGATCGCCGAGTCGCACGAGGCGGAGTTCAAGGCGATTGGCGAGAAGACCCGCGCGGCGCATGAGGGCATGCGCGAGTTGATGGATGCCGACACGATCAACGAATCGGCGATTCGCGCCAAGAGCCAGGAAGCGGCTGCCGCACAAGCCGACGCGATGATCCTCAACGCCAAGATCCGCAAGGAGTCGCTGCAGATCCTGACCGCTGATCAGCTCGCCAAGCTGAAAGAACGGCGCGATCAGCGCCCCGACGGACCACCGCGCCAGCGCAAGCCGAAGCACTAGCGCAGGACCTTAAGGCTTCCAGGCCCCTTAAGACCTCATTTCAGACTGCCGGGGGACCAGGACCATTCCTGGCTCCCGGCTTTTCCGTTCATGGTGCCCTCGATCCGGGCACGCAAGTCAGTCCCTTCCTTCCAGTAGATGATGCGCTGCGGAAAGTCGTGGGCTGGATTCTCGAACACCACGCGCATGCCCGCCACTTCCTTCAGCGGGAATGGCGTCGCCGGTGAGCGCCCGTTCGGCATCGACAAATAGACAATCTGATCACCCTGCTGCTCGATGCGCAGGAACTCGAACGACAGCGTCCGGCCCTTGCCGACGTCGCGATGCACGCCGATCATGGAGTTGCCCTTCGCCGCGGTCCAGTGCTCTTCCATCTCGATGCCGCGCGACACGCCGGACCACGATCCAGCCATCCACGACAGATCAGCAAGAGTGGGCTTGGCTTGTTCTGCGGAGACGATCAGCAAGCCGGTTGCGAGAAACGCCAGCAGCAATTTCATGCGCGTAGCATACAGCGCTCGGAACAGTTCGCCTGAAGGCGGATGGCGCAGGAATCATGGTGGCCAGACCATGAGATGAGACGCGAGGCGGAGCCTGCGGGAGATGCGCCAAGACCCTGCGGTGTCCGGCTTTAGCCGGACCTTATGCGCGAAGCAGTCGAAGTCCGTTCAGGGTCACGACCACGGTCGCCCCGGTGTCGGCAAGCACGGCCAGCCACAGGGGAGCCGCGCCAAAGACCGCGAACACCAGAAAGGCGAACTTCGTCCCCAGGGCAATCCCCACGTTCTGTCGGATCACCCGAAGCGCACGCTTCGAGTGACTCACGAGAAACGCGATGTCTTCGTCGTGGTCACAGGTCAATACGACGTCGGCCTTGCTGAGCGGAGCCGACGAGGTCCGGCACTGCACGGCAACACCGGCATCCGCCACGGCCTGCAGGGTTGGCGCTTTGGCTGCCGCGACGCGCTCAAGCGGTGCTCCACCCTTGAACAACACGCCCTTTCTCGCCGCCGATGTCAGTGCCGCGACCACCGTAACGGGTGTCGAGATCACCAGCGCGCAGGGGCAGGCGAGCACAAGGAAGATCAGGCCGCGGTAAAACCAGCCCCCCCAATGGCCGTCGACCAATGGCGGGCCGAGCACGACGGCAATTGCCGCGAAGGTGACGACCGGCGTGTAGATCGACGCGAAGCGCTCGATCCACCGCTCAACCGGTGCAGATTCATGCCCGCGATCATCGGCCCAGCCGGGTTCGTGCCCGACGAGATTCGAGACGGCATGGCGGGCGCGTTCGATGCTCCAGGCTTCGAGCAGGTGTGCGATGGCGAAGAGAAATGCGACGGCAGACGCTTCCGCCCACTGACCGATCGCCGCGGCGCCGATCGCCGACAGGCACACCAGCACGTGCATGTCGAGCCGCGCGAAGCGCAGCGAGGTGATCGCGCGCGGCACCATCGGCCACAGCCCGGTAACGGCGGCGATGCCGTAGGCGACCGCCGCATACGGATGATGCGAGTGATCGAGCGCTTCACCATGGCCGAAGATCGCCTCGGTCCAACTGTCTGCATACACGCCATCGATCACCCAGCCGATCACGAACACCACACCGCTGGCGAGGGCCCACCACTGTGCCGACTCGTGGTGGTGGTCATGCCCGTGATGATCGTCGTGCACCTCATCGCCGGCCTGGTGGGAATGCGCGGCCAGGCCGGTGGCCACCACCGCCGCGAGGATCGCGTTGGGTGAGATCACGTCCGGGTTGAAGGTGACGTCGACGCGGCGGCCGACCAGATCGAAATTCAGCGACTCGATGCCGCGTTTGGCGAGCGCATGGCGGATCAGCGCCGCTTCATCGGCGCAGTCCATGCCGGCGACGTGCAGGCGCAGCTCAGAGCTCGTTGACTGCGGCAAGTACTTCCTCGGCGTGGCCGTCGACCTTCACGCCGTCCCAGCGCTTCACGACCTTGCCGTCGGCGCCGATCAGGTAGGTGGTGCGGGCCACGCCCATGTATTTCTTGCCGTACATCGACTTCTCCTGCCACACGCCGTACTTCTCGATCATCGCGTGATCTTCGTCGGCCAGCAGCGGAAACGTCAGGCTGTACTTCTTGGCGAACTTCGCCTTGCTCGCGGAGTCGAGCACGCTGACGCCAAGGATCGACGCCTTGCTCTTGGTGAACTTCGGCAGGTTGTCCTGGAACGCGCACGACTCCTTCGTGCAGCCCGGCGTGTCGTCCTTCGGGTAGAAGTAGATGACGACGGGCTTGCCGGCATAGTCGGCAAGCGAGTGCTTCTTGCCCGCCTGGTCCGGCAACGAGAACGCGGGCGCTTTCTTTCCTGGATCGATCAGGCTCATGGTCTCTACTCTTTGATTACTGCGCGGTCGTTTGGTTTCCCTTGGCGAACGGCACCGCGGCGTGCGAGCGGCGGGGTTCAGCACCGCCCTCGACCTTGCGGCCGGCCACATCGACGGTGATGGCGGCGGCGTAGCCGTAGCGCACTTCGCCCTTGCGGCCAATCTTCTGGAACTTATGGCCCCGATCGATCAGGTTCTGGAGCACCCCGCGCGGGAAGCGGTCCTCGATCTCGATGCGCTCGCCGTTGTCGATCGGATCGGCCGGGTCTCGGCCCGGCAGGAAGCGGGGCGCCTCAATCGCGGCCTGCGCGCCCAACTTGCCGTCGATCACGCCGGTAATGATGTTGTAGACCGACAGGGGAATCCACGCGTTGCCGGCGCAACCAACCGCCAGCCGGGGCACTTCCTCGCCGGACGCCTTCTTCTCGAAGACCAGCGTCGGCACCGCCGCCGTTGACGAGCGCATCAGCGGCACCAGGCTGCCATAGGCGCCGGGCGTCAGCCGGCTCGAGCGCAGGTGGTTGTTGTAGAGGAATCCAAGCCCCTTCGAGACGTAAAAGGTGCCACCCCAGGTGCTGAGGGTCTGCGTGACCGCGATCATGTTGCCTTCGGCATCAGCCACCGCAAACGACGTGGTACCGGTGCTGATGCGCGGCGTCGGCGCGGTCGGTATCGTCGGCGCATCATCCGGCGGGGTGCGCTCGTAGCGCATCGCCTTCTTCGCATCGATCTTGGTGAACAGCGTCCTGGCGTGCGCGTCGGTGAGGTGCTCCTCGAACTCTACCGGCCACCGCTCCGGGTCGGCCACCCGTCGCAGCGGATCGCGCACCTTCCACGCTTCCATCAGGTAGTGGAAGTAGTCAGCGTCCAGATGTGCCCGTGCGCCCGGCTTCGGCTGGTAATTCTCGAGCACGTGCAGCGATTCGAACACCTGGATGCCGGTTGAAAGCGGTGGTCCGCCGGCATACAGCGTGTGACCGCGATAGTGCCCGGCGACCGGCACGCGCTCGATCGCGCGGTATTGCGCCATGTCGGCGTAGGTGATGATGCCCCCGTTCTCTTCCATGTCGGCGGCAATCTTCCTGGCGATCTCACCCTTATAGAACGCGTCGGCGCCACCCTTCTGGATCGCCTTCAACGTCGTCGCATAGTCCTTGTTGAAGAAGCGATCGCCCGGCCGTGGCACCTTGCCGTCCGGCAGGTAGATCTTCGCCGCCTCAGGCCACTTCGCCAGGAAGCGACGGCCTTCTGCAATGCTCGACGGCAGCCCTTCGTCGAGGATGAAGCCGTCATCAGCCAGCGTGATCGCCGGCGCGACGAGGTCTTCCCACTTCACTTTGCCGCTGCCGTAGGTGCGATACAGGTAGTCGAGCCCGGCCACGACGCCCGGGATGTTTGCGGCGGCTGGACCATCGGCAACCACCCGACCGTCCTGCACCATCAGCGGATTGTCCGGCGTCGCCTTGATCGGCGTCATGTCCTTGTATTCGATGACCGTCGGCTTCTTCATCCCCTTCAAATAGAGGACCGCCGATCCGTCGCCACCGATGCCAGAAGCTTCCGGTTCAACGACGCCGAGCGCAAAAGAGACGGCGATCATGGCGTCAACCACGTTGCCGCCCTTTTCGAACGCGAGACGGCCCGCTTCCGAAGCGAGCGGGTGCCCCGACACGACGACGGCACCGTTTGAAGTGACGACGGGCTTGATCAGCGGTTGCGCCGCCACCATCTCGTCGAGCACCGCCTCGAAATCAGCTTCGGTCTTCGCCGCCGTGGCGCGCGTGCGATGGGCATCGCGGGCCGCCGTCCACTGTTCCGCCGACGGTCCGGACGAGTAGTACAGCGTCTTCAGCGTCGACCAGACGCGATCGAACATCGCGGCGAACACGGTCGGTGACGGTGCGATCTCGGCGGGAACGGCACCGCCGTCCTCGTGAACAGGCAACGGCGCCGCAACGCGCCACAACTGGAAGGCGCTGTTCAACGCAAACAGTGGCGGCGCCTCGCCGCCGTCGCGAAGCGGGTTGCCGTTGTAAACCGGCTGCGGATCGGGCAGTCCGCTCACCAGCAGTGTCTTGCCGTCTGGCGACCACGCCGGAGCACCTCCCTTGCGCGAGACCAGCTGCGGTTGGGCGGCGGGCTTGCTGCGTGGCAACGGATCTTCGGTCGGCTCAGGGCGAGGCGGCTCTGCCGTCGCGACCCACACGGAACCAATGCCTTCGCGCACCGCGTAGAACGCCACGCGCGCGTTGTCAGGCGCCCAGGACGGATACGCTTCATTACCGCGGACGCGCGTGATGCGATTGGCGCGCAGTGGGCGGCCGTCGCTGCCGGCGGACTGTACTGACGAGGACACCGGCTTTGGCGGACGAGCGCCAAGCGGAACCGGCTTCATGATGGTGGCCGGAGGCACCGGCATCCACCAAAGATCGAGATCGTCTTCCGATTCGCGCTCGGAAATGAACGCCACCTTGAGTCCGTCGGGCGACACGCGCGGGTAAGTCTCGCTGTCGGTGGTCTCGCTCAAGGGAAGCGGCGCCTGCCACGCGTCCGATCCGGACACCGGGACGGAGATGTAGATGTCGTACTGCAGGCTGGGGTCACCGTTCCGCCCCGTCGGCGGCGCAGCGCGATGCGCGAAGATGATGCGGCCGTCCGGCGTCCACGATGGCCACCGCTCATCACCAGGCAGCGTCGTGACGGTTGTTGGATTTGCGGTGGCCACGCCGTTCTTCACGGTAACGACCACAATGTCGAACCCGGTGCCGCGGTTGAGCGCGTAGGCGATGCGCGTGCCGTCCGGCGACCATGCCGGTTCGCGCTCCACAAGATCCTGCGGTCCCTGGGCCTTAGATTCCGCAACGATCGGCCGCGCCTGTTTGCCGTCGGCAGCCATCGTCCAGATGCGATCGAGATAGGACACCGCCACGCGCTTGCCGTCGGGCGACCACGACGGCTCCTGCACACCGGCTGGTGATAACTGGGCGTGGTTGGTGACAGATGACGCCAGCGCGCAGGCGACAACGATGGCGACGAACGGCTTCTTGGACACGCTCAGTCCTTCCGGCTATTTGTGGTCGACGAGTGCGGACACCAGCTTGGCTTCGGTCATGCCGAAGTGTTCCCACAACTCGAGGAACGACTCCGACGGCGCAACGGTGGGATCGACGATCCCGAAGTGCTGCAACGCGACGCCGGTCCCGCCGAGGTGGCCGGCGGCCAGCGCGGCAAAGCCACGCGGCCCAGAGGACGGCGTGCCGATCAGGCCGTCCTCGAGCGTCAGCACGCGCGAGTACTTCGCGGCGATGCCGGCAAAGAAGTCGTCTGCGAGCGGGAACCCGTTGACCACGACCGCGTCGGTCGGCACGCCTTGAGCGCTCGCGCGCTCGGCAGCTGCCGCGGCCATGTAGGACGGCGCGCCAATGGCCAGGATGACGGCTTTCGCATCGGCATGCGCGCGCAGCACCGTGGACGGCGTCCAGGCGTCAGTGCCCTTCCACAACGGGTCACTGCTGCCTTGCCTGGTCAGCACCGGCAGCGTGTCTCGCGGAATCGCGACAATGTGGCCGCCATAATGTGCCGCCGCATCACGCACCGCGATAAATGCGGCACGGGCGTCCGCCGGAGCGTAGATGCGATGCAGGAACGGCAGGTAGCCGAGCGACAGATTGATCCAGTCGAGGCTCCAGCCCGAGAAATGATCGCGCCCCGTGCACGCGCCGACGTGCGAGAGGTGCATCAGCACGTTGAGGCCCTCGTTCACGCCATTCAGGTTGCGCTGATAGCGCCAGAATTCGAAACCCTCGCGGGCAATGCCCTCAGTGAACGCGGCAAACGTCGCGAAGGCATTGAGCTGCGGACGCCCTTGCACCATCGACAGGCCGTCAGCCACGAGCGTCGCGGCCTGCTCCTGGATGCTCATCTCGATCGAGTGGCCGGCCGGCACGAGCGCCGCAGCCTTGCCAAGCTTGGTCGAGGGGTTGAGATCGCACGAGACGAAGAAGCAGTTCGAGGGGTATTTCTTCGCGACCGCCGCGTAGGCCGCCTCAGAACCTGCGCGAGCAGACACGCCCTTGTCCGTACCGGGCAGCGCAATGCCTGCCACCTCGGCATCGTCGAGCACGAGGTTCGGCGAGCCCTTCTTTGGACGCGCCAACTGCGCGACCACTCGCTTGGGCTGCCGCTGGAGCGCGGACAGCGCCGCCTGCTCTGCCGCCGAGAGTTGCAGCATCGGATTGGCCAGCACGGCCGCATGGTCGCGACCCTTCATCCCGCCATCGTGATGCGCTTCGCCACCGGGCAGGCCGTTGACGTAGAACATGCACTCGAGCATGGCGTGCGGATCGCGATAGCTCATCAACGAGCCGGGCACGTGGACGGCCGTGTCGAGCGCGACCTTGTGCTTCGCGGCGAAGTGCTCGGTTTC
>Ga0075471_10002948_pt1 | contig 11103 bp, 10 predicted proteins | sample DEB19_08_DNA_2_FD_74787 | JGI IMG/M metagenome (GOLD analysis project Ga0075471, IMG submission 74787) | Aqueous microbial communities from the Delaware River and Bay under freshwater to marine salinity gradient to study organic matter... | ecosystem: Environmental > Aquatic > Marine > Coastal ... | reverse complement strand
CGTCCATCGGCAACCGCTCGGCATCCTCCCAGGGGCGTGCCGTCGCGGAGATCCGCACCGCGGTGGCCCTCACCGAGGACCAGCAGCGCCGTCTCGGTGACGAACTGGCCAAGGCTGTCGGCACCCCCGTCAACGTGAAGGTCATCGTCGACCCGTCCGTCGTCGGCGGCATCGTCGCCACCGTCGGGGACAAGGTCATCGACGGTTCAGTCCGCACCAAGCTCGACCGGGTCAAGGCCCGTCTCTCATAATCCGCAAGCGAAGAAGGAAAAGAAATGGCAGACATCACAATCTCCGCCAGTGACATCGCAAGCGCGATCACCAAGGGTCTCGAGGGCTTCTCGCCGTCGCTCGAGCAGCAGACAGTCGGCCACGTGGCCGAGGTCGGCGACGGTATCGCCCGCGTGTCCGGCCTGCCGAAGTGCGCGGTCAACGAGCTGCTGCAGTTCGAGGACGGCACCATCGGTCTCGCGCTGAACCTCGACGAGGACTCGATCGGTGCGGTGGTCCTCGGTGACGCCGACAAGATCGAGGAAGGCCAGACCGTGCGCGCCACGGGCCGCATCCTCTCCGTTCCCGTCGGCGACGCGATGCTCGGCCGCGTGGTGAACGCGCTCGGCACCCCGATCGACGGCAAGGGTGACATCGTCGGCGCCATCGACCGCCGCGTCGAGGTGCAGGCCCCCGGCATCATGGGCCGCAAGCCCGTGCACGAGCCGCTGCAGACCGGCATCAAGTCGATCGACGCCATGACCCCCATCGGCCGCGGCCAGCGCGAGCTGATCATCGGTGACCGCAAGACCGGCAAGACCACCATCGCCGTCGACACGATCATCAACCAGAAGGGTCTCGGCGTGAAGTGCATCTACGTCGCGATCGGCCAGAAGGGCTCCACCGTCGCCCAGACCGTGGAGACCCTGCGCCAGTACGGTGCCCTCGAGTACACGGTTGTCGTCGCGGCACCCGCGTCCGACCCGGCGCCGTTCAAGTACCTCGCCCCCTACGCCGGCTGCGCCATCGGCCAGCACTGGATGGAGAACGGCGAGCACGCGCTCATCGTGTACGACGACCTGTCGAAGCAGGCCGAGGCCTACCGCCAGATGTCGCTGCTGCTCCGCCGCCCGCCGGGCCGCGAGGCCTACCCGGGCGACGTGTTCTACCTGCACTCCCGCCTCCTCGAGCGCGCCGCAAAGCTCAGCGACGAGCGCGGCGCAGGCTCGATGACCGCTCTGCCGGTCATCGAGACCAAGGCCGGCGACGTGTCTGCGTACATCCCCACGAACGTGATCTCCATCACCGACGGCCAGGTGTACCTCCAGGACAACCTCTTCAAGTCGGGCGTGCGCCCCGCTGTCGATGTGGGCATCTCGGTGTCCCGCGTGGGCGGTGCCGCGCAGACCAAGGCCATGAAGTCGGTCTCGGGCACGCTGAAGCTCGACCTCGCGCAGTTCCGCGAGCTCGAGGCGTTCGCCACGTTCGGTTCGGAGCTCGACGCCGTGTCGAAGGCCCAGCTCGAGCGCGGCTACCGACTGGTCGAGCTGCTGAAGCAGGGCCTCAACTCCCCGATGCCGGTGGAGGAGCAGGTCGTGTCGATCTTCGCGGGCACCAAGGGCTACCTGGACGACATCCCGGTCGCCGACGTGCGTCGCTTCGAGAGCGAGCTGCTCGACTACGTGCGGTCGCGTCACGGTTCGATGCTCGCCGAGCTGCGCACCAACCCGAAGGCCGACGTGCCGGCGGACATGGCCCAGATCGTCACCTCGTTCAAGTCACAGTTCAAGACGAGCGGCGCCTCGGCCGCCAAGGCCGACCCGACGGCAACCGATGCCGACGCGCTCGGCGAGGCCGCCAGCGCGAAGACCCTCGCGACGGAGTGATCTGAGTGGCCGGCGGACAAGAACGAATCCTGCGCGGGCGCATCCGCTCGGTGCAGGCAACCAAGAAGATCACGCGCGCGATGGAACTCATCGCTGCGTCGCGCATCGTCAAGGCACAGCAGCGGGTCATCGCCGCCGTGCCGTACTCCGAGCGCATCACCGAGGTTGTCCGTGACTTGTCCGCAGCAGGCGCAGGCAGCAGCGACCCGCTGCTCGCCGGCCGCGCCGAGGTGAGGAACGTCTGCTACGTGGTCCTCTCCGCGGACCGGGGTCTGTGCGGCGGCTACAACGCCGGCGTGCTGCGCGCCACCGAGGGCGAGATCAAGGCTGACGCCCTCCAGGGCCGCGGGCACACCATCGTGGCGATCGGACGCAAGGCGGAGGGGTACTTTCGGTTCCGTGGGTACAACATCGCCAGGTCGTTCACCGGTTTCACCGAGAGCCCGGGTTACGACACGGCCAAGGAGATCGGCCGCTACGTCACCGATCTCTACGTGTCGGGCCAGGTGGACAGGGTCGAGCTGGTCTACACGCGCTTCATCTCCGCCGGTTCCCAGGAGGTCGTGCAGCGCCCGCTCGTGCCGCTCGACTCCCAGCTGACCGAGGGCGGTGACGGCAAGAGCGAGGCCGGCCACGACTACGAGTTCGAGCCCACGCCCGAGCTCATCCTCAGCACGCTGCTCCCTCGCTACGTGGAGGCCCGCGTCTACGCGGCGCTCCTCAACGCCGCGGCGTCCGAGCACGCGTTCCGCCAGCGGGCGATGAAGTCGGCCACCGACAACGCAGAAGAACTCATCAAGAACCTGTCGCGCATCATGAACCGTGCGCGCCAGGACGCAATCACGACCGAGATCATGGAGATCGTCGGCGGTGCCGAGGCACTGTCGGCGGGCGAGTAACAGGAGACAACAGGATGACCATGACAGAGAACACCCAAGAAGGCCGCGTCGTCGCGATCGCCGGTCCGGTGATCGACGTGGAGTTCCCGCGGGGCTCGCTCCCGGAACTGAACTCGGCGCTCGAGTTCACCGTGATGGTGGACGGCAAGCCGAACCGCATCCTCGCCGAGGTCGCCCAGCAGCTGGGTGACAGCCGCGTTCGCGCGGTCTGCCTGAAGCCCACCGACGGCCTTCAGCGCGGCACGGCAGTGCGCAACACGGGCCACGGCATCCAGGTGCCGGTCGGCAACAAGACGCTCGGCCACGTGTGGAACGTGTGGGGCGAGGTTCTCGACGGCAACGAGGCGGACTTCGCGGGGATCGAGCGGTGGGACATCCACCGTCCGGCGCCGGCGTTCGACACCCTCGAGCCCTCCAAGCGCATGTTCGAGACGGGCATCAAGGTCATCGACCTCCTCACCCCGTACCTCGCCGGCGGCAAGATCGGCCTCTTCGGCGGTGCCGGCGTGGGCAAGACCGTTCTCATCACCGAGATGATCAACCGCGTGGCCTCCAAGCACGGCGGTGTGTCGGTGTTCGCCGGCGTGGGCGAGCGCACCCGCGAGGGCACCGACCTGCGTCTCGAGATGGAGGAGTCGGGAGTGTTCGAGAAGGCCGCACTGGTCTTCGGGCAGATGGACGAGCCGCCGGGCGTGCGCCTGCGCGTCGCCCTCTCGGCCCTCACCATGGCCGAGTACTTCCGTGACGTGCAGAACCAGGACGTGCTGCTGTTCGTGGACAACATCTTCCGCTTCGTGCAGGCGGGCTCCGAGGTGTCCACCCTCCTCGGCCGCATGCCGTCGGCGGTGGGTTACCAGCCCACGCTCGCCGACGAGATGGGGCAGCTGCAGGAGCGCATCACCTCCACCCGTGGCCGTTCGATCACCTCGCTGCAGGCCGTGTACGTGCCTGCGGACGACTACACCGACCCGGCCCCGTTCACCACGTTCACCTTCCTCGACGCCACCACCGAGCTCTCCCGCCAGATCGCCTCGCTCGGCATCTACCCGGCGGTGGACCCGCTCGCGTCGACCTCCACCATCCTCACCCCCGAGACCGTCGGCGACCGCCACTATGCGGTCGCACGCCGGGTGCAGGAGGTGCTGCAGCGCTACAAGGAACTGCAGGACATCATCGCGATCCTCGGTCTCGACGAACTGTCCGAGGAGGACCGTCTCACCGTGGCGCGTGCCCGCAAGGTGCAGCGCTTCCTCAGCCAGCCGTTCTACGTGGCAGAGGTCTTCACCGGTGTCCAGGGCGAGTACGTGCCGGTTGCCGAGACGGTGGAGTCCTTCGAGGCGCTCATCAACGGCGAACTGGACGACGTGCCGGAGCAGGCGTTCCTGAACGTCGGCGGTGTCGAGCAGGTTCTCGCCAAGGCGAAGGCCCTGCAGGAGAACGCGTAATGGCGGAAGCCACCGGTGTGCTCCGCGTCGATGTCGTGTCGCCCGAGCGCGTCCTCTTCACGGGGGACGCCAAGCAGGTCATCACACGCACGATCGAGGGCGGCGAGGTCGCGTTCCTTCCCGGGCACGCGGCGTTCCTCGGCGCTCTCGTCGAGAACCACACGCGCATCTACCTGACAGACGGCTCCATCAAGAACCTCGCGGTGCACCTTGGTTTCGTGGAGGTCGGTGCCGACCACGTCACGATCCTGTCGGATGCGGCTGAGCTGGAGGAGGACATCGACGTGGCCCGTGCGCGCGCCGCGAAGGAGCGCGCCGAGGAGCAGCTGCGCAAGGAGCACACCGCCGAGGTGGAGTCGGATCTCCGTCGCGCGCATGCACGCCTGTCGGCCGCCGGCGGGCTCGGCGCGTCGCACTAGTTCCCCGGCGCCGACGGTCCGTCATCCCTGCGGCGGGGGAGAGGCATTCCTAGACTCGCCCGGATGCGCCGCAAGAACCCCCTCCTCGCCGTCTTCTCGACGGTCCTCATCGACATGCTCGGATTCGGGATCCTCATCCCGGTCTTCCCGCTGTTGATCAGCCCCGGTTCGCCGTTCCGCGTGACGCCCGAGACGTGGTCCTTCACGAAGGGTCTCATCATGTTGGGCTGGCTGCAGGGTGTGTACCCGCTGTGCATCTTCCTCGCCGCGCCGATTCTCGGCCAGCTGTCGGACCGTCACGGGCGCCGACCGGTCCTCGCACTGTCGATCTTCGGCACGGCGATCGGATATTTCATGTTCGCCGTCGGCATCGTCACCGCGAACATCCCCCTCCTGTTCGCGTCGCGCGCGCTCGACGGGCTCACCGGCGGCAACCTGGCCGTTGCCAATGCGGCAATCGGCGACATCAGCACCAACGAGAACCGGGCGAAGAACTTCGGGGTTCTCGGCGCGGCCTTCGGCATCGGATTCGTGGTGGGTCCGTACATCGGCGGCAAGCTCAGCACGCCGCACGTCAGTTTCTACGGCCTGTTCGACACGCCGGGTTGGTTCGGCGCGACAACCCCGTTCTGGTTCGCCGGTGGCCTGTCGCTGCTGAACTGTCTCCTCATCCTGACCACCCTCCCCGAGACCCTGGTCACCAGGATCGAGGGCGGCAGGATCGCGCTCGGTCGGGCCCTGCACAACGTGAAGGCAGGGTTCACATCCGACCGGCTTCGTGTCGTGCTGATCTCGATGTTCCTCTTCAGCGGCGGCTTCACGTTCTTCACCTCGTTCTTCGGCGTGTACCTGAGGAACAACTTCGATTTCAACGCATCGAAGACGGGCGACTACTTCGCCTACGTCGGCATCTTCATTGCCCTTTCCCAGGCAGTGATCGTGCGCAAGGTCGCCCCGCACCTGCCGGACTGGAAGGTGCTGCGCTTCAGCATGTTCGGCACCGCCGCGGTTCTCGCGATCTTCTTCTTCGCCCCGGCAGGGAATGACCTGTGGGTGTACCTGCCGGTCCCGTTCTTCGCCGCGTTCAACGGTCTCTCGATGGCAAACTCGCAATCCCTTGTGTCACGTTCGGCCGAGTTCGGCAAGCAGGGTGAGGCGATGGGCATCTCCTCGAGCGTGAGCAGCCTGGCGCAGGTTCCTGCTTCGGTCCTTGTCGGCTACATCACGTCGGGGATCACGTCGGCCCAACCGTTGATCGTTGCCTCACTGTGCATCACCGCCGGCGGACTTGCGTTCCTGTTGTTCTTCAAGCCGAAGTACGTGAATGATGCTCCGGCTGTCGCGGCACCTGCCGGTGCCGCGCACTGATCAGTTGTAGTCGATTGCCGAGAAGTTGCTGATCTTGTCCAGCCGGTGCTGGGCATCGATCAGGCGAACCGTGCCGCTGCGGCTGCGCATCACCAGGCTCTGGGTGTGCACGATGCCGGGCGTGAAACGCACACCGGTGAGGAGTTCCCCGTCGGTCACGCCGGTGGCGGCGAAGAAGCAGTTGTCGCCCTTCACCAGTTCGTCAGTGGTGAGGATGTGGTTCAGGTCGTAGCCGGCGGCGACCGCGGCGTTGCGCTCCTCGTCGGAGCGGGGCCAGAGGCGGCCCTGGATCTCGCCACCCATGCACTTGAGTGCCGCGGCGGCCACCACGCCCTCCGGTGTGCCGCCGATGCCGAACATGATGTCCACACCGGCCTTGGGCCAGCACGTGGCGATGGCGGCGAAGATGTCGCCGTCCGAGATCAGCTTGATGCGCGCACCTGATGCCCTGACCTCGCCGATGAGGTCCTCGTGGCGCGGGCGGTCGAGGATCATGACCGTGAGGTCGCGGACGCTCTCGCCCTTCGCTTTCGCCACCCATTTCAGGTTCTGGGTGGCGGACGCCGTGATGTCGATGGCACCGACCCCGTCGGGTCCCACGGCCACCTTTTCCATGTAGAAGCACGGGCCCGGGTCGAACATGGTCCCGCGCTCGGAGACCGCGATGACCGAGATGGCGTTGCCGCGACCGGACGCCGTGAGCGAGGTGCCGTCGATTGGGTCGACGGCCACGTCGGTGTCGGGCTTGCTGCCGTCGCCCACGAGCTCGCCGTTGAAGAGCATCGGTGCGTCGTCCTTCTCGCCCTCGCCGATCACGACCACCCCGGACATGGGAACGGTGGAGAGCACCGTGCGCATCGCGTCGACGGCCGCTCCGTCGGCACCGATCTTGTCGCCGCGGCCCACCCAGCGCGACCCGGCCATTGCCGCCGATTCGGTCACGCGGACGAGTTCGAGGGCCAGGTTCCTGTCGGGGCGCTGTGATGGCATGAGCCAACCGTAGTGCCCTCACTAGCCTGCGCCCGTGGCTCCCGTACCCCTCGACCTGTGCACCGGCGGGGGGACAACGGTGTCCGATCCGTTGCTGGACCCGTCGGGCACGAGAGTGTCCGCGTTGGTGACCCACGCCACGGCCGCGGGCAGGCGGACGGAGCTGCGCATCTGGGACCTGCGGGACGGTTCCGAGTCGGTGATCGACTGCGGGGGAGTGCTCGCGGCCGGTCGCGGGCTCGCGGGCGGCGCACATGCCTGGCACCCCGACGGGAACGAGATCCTCGCGTGCACCGTGAGCGGAAGTGTCGTGCGGGTGAGACTCCGGTCCGGCAGTGCGGAGGTCACCGACATCGGTCTGCCAGCCGGCGTGTCGTGGTGGGGCCCACAGTGGTCACCGGACGGCGGGCGCATCGCGGCGATCGGCGACATGTGCGTGCTCGTGACCCACGACCCCGCGGCGGGGGAGACGACGGAAGTGCACCGCGCGGACGACGGGTTCCTCGTGGATGCCGCGTGGCGGGACGGCACCGCGGTGTGCCACGCGTGGGACCGCCCGGAGATGGCGTGGACGTCGAGCCGCATCCTCGGCGCGGGGTCCGTTCCCGGCGTTGCAGTGCAGCAGCCACGGCACTCCGCGGACGGGGCGTCGTTCGGTCACGTCAGTGACGAGAACGGCACGGCGAACGTCGTCATCGAGCCGGACTCCATCGTCGCGGAACGCACGGTTGTCGACGATGAGTGCGAGCACGCCGGACCCACCTGGGGTCCGGGGCAGCGGACATGGTGCTTCAGCCCCGACGGGACGAAGGTTGCGTACGCGCGCAACGAATCAGGTTTCGGCTCGCTGTGGATGCTCGACCGGTTGACGGGGGAGAGGACGATGATCGCGCGCGCGGTGCATGGTTGCGTGTCGTGGGCGGGGAACGTGGTCTGCGCGATGAGGTCCGGCGCGCGCACTCCCGACCAGGTCGTCGCGTACGACATGTCCGACCTGCGCAACCCGCGACGGATCCTCGCCCGCGGCTTCGCCGACCCGCAGTGGGCCGGCGAACTCGATGCGCATCTGGTGGAACCCTCGGTGCACTCCGTCGACGGCGTGCCCTGGCGGCTGTACGAACCCTCCACGACGCGCCGCGGACTCATCGTGTGGGTGCACGGCGGGCCGACAGACCAATGGCAGGTCACATGGCGGCCGCGTTTCTCCTATTGGCTGTCGCGTGGGTACGCCATCGCAGTGCCCGACCACCGGGGCAGCACGGGCCACGGCAGGGAGCACATGCTCGCCCTGGAGGGCGCGTGGGGCATCGCCGACGCCGACGACACGGCATCTGTCGTGCGCGCAGCACAGGAGCACACGGGAACCCCGCATTCGCGAACGGTGCTGATGGGCGGGAGTGCCGGTGGCCTGACCGTCCTTTCGGCGGCCAACCGGCACGCCCGTCTCGCCGCGTGCGCAGTGGTGGCGTACCCGGTTGTCAACCTGCCGCTGCTGATGGAGTCGGACGACCCGTTCGAGGGTCACTACAACAGGGTGCTCGTGGGGGACGTGACCGCATCACCGGACATCGACGTGCGCCATCTTCGTGACGTGCCCGTGCTGTCGTTCCACGGCGACAGCGACACGCTCGTCGTCCCCGGGCACTCGTTCCTCCTGCGCGACGCGGTGACGGCCGCAGGGGGAGAGGTGCGGGTGGAGATCATGGAAGGCGAGGGCCACGGTTTCCGCAATCCCTTGAACATCGCACGCGAGTACCGGCTGACTCAGTCCTTCCTGGAGGAGAAGCTCGGTCGCGACTGAAGCGAAGTCTCGACGAACCACCCGAGGTTCCCGGAGATCCACACGGCGACCAGCCACGGCTGCGGCTTGGGCGGTCCGCCCACGCCCGAACGAACGAGCAGGTCCGCCGCCCGGAACACGTTGGCGAACTCGTTCGGCTCCCAGCCCGGGTGCGTGCGCGTGACGAAATCGTGCAGATAGCCGCGCGAGGCGGGGATCCAGTGGAAGTGGTGCATGATGCGGGCGACCTGGTCGCGGTCCAGTCGGATCGCGTACGGACGGCCGTCCGGCCCTGTGAGTGTGTTGGGTGTGGACATGATGGTCTCCTTGTCTCGGTGACCGACCGTGTCCGGAACGCAGTTGTGACTGCGTCGTGGACAGTGCTTGTGCCGCCGGCGGAATGCGCCTGCAGCCGCATCCACCCGGGGGGCGGGGGAAAGGAGACCCCGCCACCCCGGGTGCAAGCACCGTGGCCGGTCTGGCTCGGTTGCTGGCCGCGGTGACCCGCGACACTCGTGATGCACACACGAACATACGCGCAGGGTGTGTCGTGGCAAGGGTGGTTTGTAGGGTCGGGTCATGCTGTTGGCCGAGCTCGAGATCTTCCACTCGCGGCCCATCGCGCCGACCCGGCGCATCTCGCTCGGGCGGCTGGTGCTGCCGGTCGACCCCGTGCCGGGTTTCGGGGGTGTCCTGCTCGGTGCGGTGCTCGCCGCGCACGCCCCGGAGGTCGACGAGGACCTCGCGGTCGACATCCAGCGGCTCATCAGCGAGATCGAGAGGGGGGAACGGGTTGCCCAGCCCCGGCTGCGCCATCGGTTCCAGGTGGACAGGCACGGGCTCACCCACAGCACCCACCGGATGGTGCGCGAGGGCGACGAGGTGCGCTTCGACATGTCCTCGAACGGCACGGCACTGCAGCAGGTGCTCGGGGCGATCTATGCGATCGAGCGACTCGACATGCCGATCCGCCGCCAGATGGCCCCGCTGCTGAGGCGCGCCCTGACGTGGCGCGGCCCCATCGGCCCCGCGTTCATCACCTACATGGCCGGCACGCGCACGAGCGACGTGAGCGCGCTCGCCGATCCCCGGGCATGGGCGCTCGACGTGCTGGGGTTCCCCGGCGGCACTGTGAAGGTGTCGAAGCGTGAGGTGATGCTGCGGTACCGCGAGAGCCTGCGCCTCGCGCACCCGGACCACGGGGGCGACGCCGCCAAGGCGAGCAAGGCGATCATCGACATCACCGAGGCGCGCCGCGTGCTCCTCGACTCGATCTGATGGCGCCTCGCCGGCCTGCCGGGGTGGTGCTGTTCCCCGGGTCCGGCTCGTCGTCGGACCATCCGTCGCTCGTGGCGCTCGAGGAGGCACTGGCCCCTCTTCCCGTGGCCCGTGTCGATTTCCCCTACCGGCGGCAGGGACGGGCGTTCCCCGACCGCGCACCGGTGCTGCTTCAGTGCGTGCGCGACGAGGTGCGCGCGTTTGCCGCATCGCTCGGGGTGCCCACGTCGCGTCTCGTCATCGGCGGCCGGAGCATGGGCGGGCGGATGTGCTCGATGGCCGTCGCGGATTCGGACGACCCGCTGAAGGTTGCCGGTCTCGTTCTCGTGTCGTACCCCCTGCACCCGCCCGGAAAGCCTGACCGTCCGCGGACCGAACACCTGCCCGGTGTGAACGTGCGCACGCTGTGCGTCAGCGGCACGCGCGACACGTTCGGCACGCCGTCCGAGCTCCGGCGGGCGTTCCGGAGCGTCCCGGCCGAGGTGACGTGGCACTTCGTCGAGGGGAAAGGTCACGACCTGAAGCGGGCCGACGACGAGATCTGCGCCGCGGTCAGGTCGTGGGTGCTGCCGGGGCGTCCTCGGGGTTGAGCTCCTCGAGCGTCCGGTGCGCCGTCTCGGGGTACCGCCACCACACCACGACCGATGCGAGCACCGGGAACACCGCGAGCAGGAGCATCACGTCGCCGTAGGTGGCGCCGGCATCCACCGCACGCCCCGCACCGATCAGCCCGATGCTCCCGCCCACGAGCGACGAAGTCATGATGAGGCCGCCGGCAAGCCCCCGCTGGTGCGTGGGGAAGAGCTCCCCGCGGTACACGGCCATCGCCGGGTAGGCGAACCCCAGCAGCAACGCACCGGCCACTGCGACGGTCCACATGGGGGTGCCGCGCAACGCGAACGAGAGGGCGAGGAGGACGGATCCGGCCGGCACCATGAACGCCCCGATGCGCCGCCTCCCGCGTGCGTCAGCGACGCGCCCGCCGAGGACGAGCCCGAGGGCCGCAGGGGACGACGTGGCCATGGTGAACACCGCGACCATGGCCGC
>Ga0075471_10002947_pt1 | contig 11108 bp, 12 predicted proteins | sample DEB19_08_DNA_2_FD_74787 | JGI IMG/M metagenome (GOLD analysis project Ga0075471, IMG submission 74787) | Aqueous microbial communities from the Delaware River and Bay under freshwater to marine salinity gradient to study organic matter... | ecosystem: Environmental > Aquatic > Marine > Coastal ... | reverse complement strand
GCGATGCGGAAGAGCCGACGGGCAGATACGCGGCTTACACCGAGCGCACCATCACAGTTGAGAAGGGACTAGCGATCGCCCTCGGCGATGGAGCAGCGTGCCGCCGGCTCCGAATGCGGGACGTTACCGCCTGCCACGAATACCCGGCGAAAGCCGGGAAAGAAAGCAGTGCCTCGTCTAGGACTCGAACCTAGAACCCTCTGATTAAGAGTCAGATGCTCTGACCAATTGAGCTAACGAGGCAACGCCTGTTTTCTACCGGCGCCGCCGCGGGTCGGCAAGGGCCGGCCGAGCAGGCCGCGTTGAGGGATTTTCGGCCAGCGGCTACATTTCCGCCTTCCCGCACGTTCTTCGCGAGTCTGGAGGTTTGCATGGGCAGGTTTGATGGGCTGAAGGGCCTGGTGCTCGGCGTGGCCAATGATCATTCGATCGCGTGGTACATCGCCAAGGAGATTCTCGCCGAAGGGGGCCAGATCGGCTTCACGCACCTGCCCGACAAGCCAGACGACGAGCGGCAGCGGAACCGGCGCCGCGTGGCCCTGCTCACCGATCCCGAGCCGAACGCGAAGTTCCTCGTGCCGATGGACGTGTCGAACGACGCGCAGATCGCGGCGGTGATGGATCGGGCGAAGCAGGAGTTCGGCACGATCGATTTCCTGCTCCACTCGATCGCCTATGCACCGATGGAGGACCTCAAGGGGGAGACGACCGACTGCAGCCGCGAGGGCTTCCGGATCGCGATGGAGACGAGCGCCTACAGCCTGCTCGCCGTCGGCCGGCTGGCCCGCGGCATCCTCGCCAAGGACGCCTCGATCCTCACGCTCACCTACTTTGGCGGTGAGAAAGTCGTCCCCGGCTACAACATCATGGGCGTGTGCAAGGCGACGCTCGACGCCTGCGTGAAGTACATGGCCTATGACCTCGGGCCGGCCGGCATCCGCGTGAATGCCGTGAGCGCCGGGCCGCTGCGGACGCTCGCCGGCCGCGGGGCCGGCGTCGAGGAGATGCTCGACCTCTACGAGCACATGTCGCCGATGGGCCGCAACATCACCCACGAGGAAGTGGGCAAGACGGGGGCGTTCCTGCTCTCGCGCGATTCAGGCGGGATCACGGGCGAGATCCTCCATGTCGATGCCGGCTACAACGTGATGGGCTCGCCGGGCCGTCTCCTGAACCTCGTGCCGAAGCCCGCGTGACACCGCGCCAGATCGCCGTCGCCGTCGTGGTGCACCACGGCAAGGTGCTCGTCGGCAGACGGGCGGATGACGCAGCCGAGTTGCCCGGGTGCGCCGAATTCCCCGGCGGCAAGATCGAGCCGCACGAGTCGGCCACGGAGGCCGCGGTGCGGGAATGCCTGGAGGAGACCGGCGTAGCCGTGCGCGTGATCGACGGTCTTCCTGCCGTCGCCGTACCGCAGTCGCTACCACCGTTGACGATCTTTTTCCATTGGGCCTCCCCGATTGACCCTTCTGCCCAGCCGCGGCCACCGTTCGACTGGGTTCCGATCGCCAACCTGTCGAGTCGCAGATTTCCCGACGCGAATGCCACCGTGCTCGCGATCCTGCAACGCGACCACGGCTCCGCTCACGGGGGGTCGTAGCCACCCGGATGCCACGGATGGCAGCGGCCGATGCGGGCCAGGCCCTTGAGGCTGCCGCGCACGGCGCCGTACTTCTCGACGCAGGCCCTGAAATAGCTGCTGCACGTCGGCTGAAAGCGGCAGTGGCGGCCGAGCAGCGGGCTGAGCGTGGCCTTGTAGACGATCACGAGGCCGATGAGCAGCGCCGCAGCGACCCGGTCGCACGCCCGACACACCGCGTGCATCATGATTGATCCCCGGCGAACCCGCGGCGGCCCGTGATGCGCCCGGCGAGCGCGACGAGCGCCTCCTCGACAAGCCGCGCTCCTGCGGCGCCCGACGGCACCGTGCAGGCCTTCACCACCACCACGTAGTCGGCCGGTGGCAGCCGCTCCCGGACATGGCGAAACGCCTCGCGGAGTCGGCGCTTCCAGCGATTGCGGACCACCGCGTTGCCCACGCGCCTCGACACCGACACCCCGAGGCGGGCAGCCGGCGGCCGGCTTTCGCTCGGAGCCGCATGCAGCACGAGGCCCTGCGCGGCGGCCGTCCACCGGGCGGCGAACACCCGCTCGAAATCAGCCGGGCGCCAGACGCGCACCGCCTTCGAAAAGCCCTCTCGCACGGCCATCACCAGCGGAGCGCCGCCCTGGGGCTTGCGGCCGCGCCTCCTTCAGCGGCCTTGGCGGCGGCGAGCAGCGCCTCGCGCGCGGCGGCGTCGGCCAGTGTGGGGAGCACGATCTGCACTTCGGCGATCATGTCGCCCTTCGCGCCATTCGCATGCCGCACGCCCATCCCGGCGGCCCGAAGCTTGCGTCCGCCCGATGTTCCGGGCGGCACCTTGAGCGCGATCGTGCCCCACGGCGTCGGCAGATCGACTTTTGCCCCCTCGATGGCCTCCGTGATGCTCACCGGCAGCGTCACCTCGAGCGTGTCGCCGCTGCGGCGAAACAGCGGGTGCGGCTCCACGCGCACGTCGAGCAGCAGATCGCCCGCCGGCCCGCCGCCCGTTCCGGGCAGGCCTTGGCCGCGCAGCCGCATGCGGGCGCCGTCGGGCAGCCCTTGCGGAATCGTCACGCTGATCGTCTCGGTCTTGCCATCGCGATCGAGCCGCACGTCGGTCTTGCCGCCGTCGATCGCCAGCGTGAACGGAATGTCGATTCGCGCGGTCACATCCTCCCCCGCCGCCCGCGTCTGGCGCCGGCGGCCCCGCGACCTCGCGCCACCTCCGCCCCCGAAGAGATCGCCAAACCCGCCGCCGCCGAACAGGCTCTCGAGATCGATCTCGGCGCCGCCACCACCGCCACCGCCCGGGAAGCCGCCCCCCGCAAACGGCCCGCGACCGCCGCCCCAGCCGCCGCCGGGGCCACCGGGCCCGACGCCCTCGAACGCGCTTCCGTAGCGGTCGTACATCTCCCGCTTGCTCTGGTCGTTGAGCACGTCGAAGGCGGTCTGCACCTTCTTGAACTTCTCCTTCGCCGAGGCGTCGTCGGGATGGAGATCGGGATGATACTTGCGGGCGAGCTCGCGGTAGGCCTTGCGAATGTCCTCCGCCGAGGCTGTCCGCGGCACGCCGAGCGTCTCGTAGTGATCCTCCGCCATGCTCGAATCCTAGATGGTGGTCGGGAGCCGCTTCAAGGAGCGACGAGCATGTCGGCGGCGCCGCGTCGCTCGAGAAACTCCATCTGGCACCGCACCGCAGGCTGCCCCTCCGCCGGCCGCAGAAGGTGAAACACGCCGTGCGCGTCGAGTTCCCGCGCCCGCGTGTTGTCGGCGAGGTAGGTGGGCACGATCTCGCGCAGCACCCGCTGCTTGAGGTCCGGCGCGAGGATCGGAAACATCACCTCCACCCGGCGGAAGAAGTTTCGCGGCATCCAATCGGCGCTCGCGAGGAACACCTCGGCGTCGTCGTCCGGCCCGAACACGTAGATCCGGCTGTGCTCCAGAAACCGGTCGACGATGCTGCGCACGCGGATCGTCTCGCTCAGCCCCTTCACGCCCGGCCGCAGGCCGCAGATGCCCCGGGCGATGATGTCGATCGGCACACCAGCCTGGCTGGCCGCGTAGAGCGCCTCGATGACCCGATGATCGACGAGCGAGTTGAGCTTGGCGAAGATCCGCGCGGGCTGCCCCGCCCGGGCCCGGTGGGCCTGATGTTCGATCAACTCCAGCGTGCGCCGGTGGAGATCGTTGGGGGCCACCACCAGCCGCTGCCAGGCGTGCCCCTGCGAGTAGCCCGTGAGCAGGTTGAAGAGCGCCGACGCATCCTCGGCCACGGCCTCGTCGGCCGTGAACAGACCGAGGTCGGTGTAGGTGAGCGCCGTCGTCGGGTTGTAGTTGCCGGTGCCGAGGTGCACGTAGCGGCGCAGCCCCTGCCCCTCCTGCCGGACGACCATCGACACCTTGCAGTGCGTCTTCAGATCGAGAAACCCGAACACCACGTGCACGCCCGCCCGCTCGAGCTGCCGCGCCCAGCTGACGTTGTTCGCCTCGTCGAACCGGGCCTTGAGTTCGACGAGTGCCGTCACGTGCTTGCCCGCCTCGGCCGCCGTGATCAGGGCGCGCGAGATGGGGGAGTCACCACTGGTGCGGTAGAGCGTCTGCTTGATGGCGAGCACGCGCGGATCGTTCGCGGCACTCGTCACGAAGTCGACCACCGGGTCGAACGACTCGAAGGGATGGTGCAGGAGGATGTCCTGCCGGGCGATCGCGGTGAAGATGTCCTCGCCGCGCCGCCCCAGGCCGCGCGGCAGCCGCGGCGTGAATGGCTTGTCGCGCAGGCGATCGTGCCCCGGCAGCTTGTAGAGTTCCCACAGCGCCGTGAGGTCGAGCGGCCCGTCGATGCGGTACACCTCGCTGTAGCCGGAGCCGTCGGCCCCGTCCGACCGGGGGCTGCCGTTCTGCAGCCCCTCCTCGTCGATGATCAACTGGGCGAGCGACTGGTCGGCCTTCGACGCGATCTCGATCCGCACCGCCTGCCCCCGCTGCCGGGCCTTGAGGCGGTCCTCGATGAGCCGCAGCATGTCGTCCGACTCCTGCTCGAGGAGTTCGAGGTCGCTGTCGCGGGTGATCCGGAAGGCGGTCCACGACTTCACGTCGAACCCACCGAACAGCTCCGGAAGCCGCGCGGCCACGACGTCCTCGAGGAGCACGAACGACGTTCGGCCAGGGGCGGTGCCGGTGACGCCCACGATCCGCGGCAGCACCTGCGGCACCTGCACGACGGCGAACAGCCGCTTCGGGCCGAGGGCTTCGACCTCGTCCGACGCCGCGTGCTCGAGCATCACGCCCAGGTAGAGCCCGCGGTTGTGATAGCGCGGCGAGGGGTGGGCGGGATCGACCGCCATGGGTGTCAGGATCGGCAGGGCGCGTTCCCGGAAGAAGCGATCCACCTGCTCGAGCTGCGGCCCGTCGAGTTCGTCATACCGCAGCAATTCGAAGCCTTCGGCCGTCATCGCCGGCCCGATGCTCTCCTTGAGGCAGCGATACTGCCTGGCCACCAACTCCTGGGTGCGGGCGGCGATCCGTTCGAGCTGCTCCAGCGGCCGCATGCCGTCCGCCGCGTAATCCTGCGGCGCGCTCTCGCCGAAGGCCTGCTCGCGCAGCCCGGAAACCCGCACCATGAAGAATTCGTCGAGATTCGAGCTGAAGATCGCGAGGAACTTCAGCCGCTCGAGCAGCGGATTGTCCGGATTCTCCGCCTCCTCGAGCACCCGCAGGTTGAACTCGAGCCAGCTCAGCTCGCGATTGAGGAAGCACTCGGGGCCGAACGTGGGCGGGGGCGGGGCGGCGTCGGTGGCCATGGGCGGGGGCGGCCGGGGCGTGGTGGGGGAATATCGTCAGTGTACCTTGTAAATCACCGTGGCCGCAGGTCGGGCCCGGTATCACACGGAAACCACACATGCCCGCCCCCGGCCTCGCGCATGCATTCGCCCCAGGAACGCGCGGCTGGTGCGTGGCTGTCGCCTGCGCGCTCGAGGCGTCGGCCCCCAAGCCGGGCAACGTGCACCCCGGCCTCGACTACCACGATCTGTCCTACGGCGAGCTGCTGGCGGCCGGGGCCGCGATCGCCCCGCACCTCGAGCTCGCGCCCCGCCGGCCGCTCGGTGAGACGATCCGCGCGGCGGTCGAGGCGTCGCGGCTGGTCACACGGTCGAACGCGAATCTCGGCATCGTGCTCGCCATCGCACCGCTGGCGGCCGTGCCCGAGGGCACGCCTCCCACGCCCGAGGCTGCGGCGCACGTGCTCGCCAACCTCGGGCCTGCCGACGGGCGCGAGTGCTGGCAGGCCATCGCGGCGGCGCGGCCCGGAGGTATGGGCACTCGCGACCGCTGGGACATCGCCGGTGAACCGCCGGCAGATCTGCTGGCTGCGATGCGTGCGGCCGCCGACCACGATCAGATCGCCTGGCTGTGGGCTCACGGCTATCACCCGCTGTTCGCCGGGCTGGCGGCCGATCTCGAGCGGGATCTGGAGGCCGGCCACGTCCTGGGCGATGCGATCGTCCGCGGATTCCTGCGGCAACTGGCCCGCGAGCCCGACTCGCTCATCGCCCGCAAGCATGGAGCCGCGGTCGCAGCCGCGGTGTCGGATCGAGCCCGAGCAGTCATCGAAATCGGCTCGAACGCTTGGCGAGATGCCGCGCGAGTCCTCGAACGGGATCTCCACACCGGCCGCGGGCTCGTGGACTACGTGTCGCCACCGGGAGGAGCCCGTCCCGGCACCATCAACCCCGGCACGACCGCCGATCTCGTGGCCGCCGCGCTCTACGTGCTGCTGGCGACCGGAAGGCTCCAGGATCTCGTGGGAGCCGACCCGCTCGCCCTCGCCCGGTGACTACGCATCCACGACGAGCAATTTGCCGGCGGCGTCGAGCGCGAGCGAAATGACCTTGCGGCTGACGCGGATCCGCATCAGTCCTGCGCCGTCAGGATTCCTTTCGACCTGCCCCGTGGTGCCGAGGGCGAGCCCCGCATCGGTGAGATAGCGGAGGAATCCCGTCGATTGATCGAGCACACGGGCGAGGCGGAAACTCGCGCCGGCGACGCATTGGGCGAGCGGCCTCGTCTCGGGCTCGGCCGGCGCCTCGAGGGTCGTGCCATCGCCGCGCGGGATCGGATCGCCGTGCGGATCGACGTCGGGATGGCCGAGATAGGCGTCGATCCGGTCGACGAGCAGATCGCTCACGGCATGCTCCATGTGCTCAGCCTCGTCGTGCACCTCGTCCCAGGTCATGTCGAGCGTGCGCAGCAGAAATAGTTCGAGCAGACGATGCCGGCGGATCATGCGCAGCGCGAGCATGCTCCCGGCGGGCGTGAGTGCGACGCCTTCGTAAGGGCGATGCGTGGCCAGCCGAGCCGCATCGAGGGTCTTGAGCATGCTCGTGACGGTTCCGGGCGAGACCCCGAGCGCCGTCGCGAGTTGCCCCGTCGTCGCCGCCTCACCGGCCTGGGCCGTCGTGATCTGGTAGATCGTCTTCACGTAGTTCTCGACGGTCAGGCTCGGCACGGTGCACTCCATGAGATGGCTCGACGGGCCGCCTGAAATCCGCGGGGATTGCCGGGCTTGCCGTCGCACCGCATTATGGCCTCGCCACCGCTGGCCGGTCGAAGGGAACTCGCTTGCATGACGATGACGCTCAATGAATCGGCCCTGCGCGTTGCGGAACGCGCGCTGGCCCAAGCCCGGCACCTCGCCATCGACGTGGGAACGGTCGCGGGAGCACAGGTGGTCGACTGCGGCGTGCATGCCAGGGGCAGCGATGCGGCGGGCCTCGTGCTGGCGGAGGCTGCCATGGCAGGCCGCGGCCGAGTGTGGCTCGAGCCTCCGGAACGAGTCGACGCCGCCTTCGCCGCCGAATGGCCCGGCTGCCCGTGGCCCGTGGTCGCGGTCTCCAGCGATGCCCCTGTCGCGGCCTGCCTGGCCTCGCAATACGCCGGCTGGAAGGTGGCCACGAGCGGCTACTTCGCCATGGCGAGCGGCCCGATCCGGGCCGCCATCGGACGCGAGGAGCTGTTCGACACGATCGGCTTCCGCGAACGGCCCAACGTGGCCGTCGGACTGCTCGAAAGCGGCAACCTTCCGCCGCCCGAGGTATGCCGAGACCTCGCGGCCGCCGCGGGCGTGCCTCCCGAGGCGGTGCTGCTCCTCGTCGCCCGCACGGCCAGCCCGGCGGGCACGCTGCAGGTGATCGCGCGGTCGCTGGAAACCGCCCTGCACAAACTGCACGAACTGCACTTCGACGTTGCGCGGATCGAACGCGGAACCGGACGGGCCCCGCTGGCTCCCGTGGCCGCCGACGACCTGGCCGCGATCGGCTGCACGAACGACGCCATCTTGTATGGCGGCCACGTCACGCTGGAAGTGCATGGCGACGACCGCAGCCTGGAGGACATCGGCCCACGCGTGGTGAGCAGCGCGTCGCCGGCGTTTGGCGAACCATTCGCGCACCTGTTCGCCAAGGCCGGCGGCGACTTCTATGCACTCGACCCGGCGTTGTTCGCGCCGGCGGTGGTCGAGTTTCACAATCTCGACACCGGCCGCCGTCACCGGTTTGGCGGCACCGCTCCGGACATCGTGGCGGCGTCGTTCGCGGCCCCCGGCGCCACCGCGACACCCTCGAGGCGGTGACGTGATGCGTGTGGCGGTGCTGGGGGCCGCGGCGGGCTGGCATGTCGGCCGACTCACGGCTGCGCTCGAGGCAGCCGGTCATCATGCCACCGTCGTGGGCTGGCACGAACTGGCGACGGACATCGGCTCCGCCGAGCGTCACATGCCCGACGCCGTCACCCAGGCCGATCGCATCGTCGTCCGGGGCATGCCGGCTGGAACCCTCGAAGACGTGATCTTTCGGATGGACATGCTCGGCCGGCTCGCGCGCGGCCGGCCCGTGGTCAACGCTCCGCGCGCCCTGGAGGTGGCGATCGACAAATACCTCACACTCACCCGGTTGCACGATGCCGGCATCGCGGTGCCGCGGACGATCGTCGCCCAGAGCGAGGCCGGAATCACGGCCGCCTGGCGGGCGCTCGGCGAGGTGGCCGTCGTGAAACCGCTGTTTGGCTCGCAGGGCCGCGGCATCGAACGCATCGAGTCCCTCCACGACCTGGCCCCGTGGCTCGAGGCCGCCCGCCGGGCCGAACCGCCGGGAACAGTCTGCTACCTCCAGGAGTTCGTCCCGCACCCGGGTTGGGACGCGCGGGTGCTCGTGGTCGGCGACCAACCGTTCAGCATGCGGCGGATCTCGGCCGGCGACTGGCGAATCAACGTGTCGCGTGGCGCCCAGCCCGAGCCGTGGGAGGCGCCGGCAGACTGGGAAGACCTGGCGATTCGCTCGGCCCGAGCGGTCGGGGCGGAGATCGCCGGCGTCGACATCCTGCCGACCGACGCCGGCCCGGTCGTCGTGGAGGTCAACGCCGTGCCGGGATGGCGCGGGCTGGAAACGGCTCTCGGCCGAAACATCGCCGCCGAGATCGCAGCCCATGTGGTTCGGCCGGCGTGACGCCGGGAAGCGGGCGCAGGCAGACTCCACAGCCCCTCCAAGCCGGACAATTGGTAAATGCGACTCAGGGGAGCTGCCTGCTTTCTGCGCAGCCACCCCGCTGCCACGAACCCAGGCACCGCTGCCCGAAAATGAGTCGCCGCCTCGCGCATTGCCGTAAGTCGTTTCCTAGCAGTCACTTCACGCTGCCGCTTGACTCGCTAGCGATGAATGCATCGAGAGGGACGCGAGGATGGCTCGCTCCCAGCCGCTGGCACTGCAGATGAGATGCGAGGGAGCGATGGCGACGAAGATCGAGGTAGACGCAGCCCCGGCCACCCATGGTGCGACCGCCGTCCTGGAGGTGGCCGAGAGGCTTTTTGCCATGAAGCCGGAATGGGTGGTGTTTTTTCGGGAGGTGCTGGGAGTCGAGGGCCTGGTGAGGCGGGCATTTCGCACCCCCGACGCCCTCGTCCGGTTTGAATGTTCACCGGAATACGCCCGAATCCGGGAAATGCTCGACGAACTCCGAACCCAGCAGCGCGACCAGCCTGCTGAGCGGGAGACTCAGCGGGTGGTCACGGTCCGGATGCCAAAATCGCTGCACGAGTCGCTCAAGGCCGAGGCCGAGGAGATGCGGGTGAGCATCAACACCCTGTGCATCTCGAAACTCGTCAAAATGCTCGATGAGCCAGGACGCCGCGAACTCTCGCCGGAAGACCGCGGCGCCACCCCCGCAAAAAGGCCGGCGTAGCCGGCACGTACCTCCAGGAAAATCGGACTGAAGCGGACCTGTAAGCCGGGTTCTGTGCCCCTGCAGACTCGTGAGCCTGCAGGGCGGCGATCATTTCTCTACGACGCCGGTTGCCCGACGCCTCCAGCAGCCGACCCGGAAGCGGATGCGGGACGGGCCGCCCCGCGCCGGCCCCGAAGGGCCGATCTTCTTCCTGCTTGGCCTTGCTCCCGATGGGGTTTGCCGAGCCAGACCGGTCGCCCGGCCTGCTGGTGAGCTCTTACCTCACCGTTTCACCCTTACCGGCGGGTTGCCCCGCAGGCGGTTTGCTTTCTGTGGCACTGTCCCTGGCCTCGCGGCCGGTGGGCGTTACCCACCATCGCACCCGATGGAGCCCGGACTTTCCTCCCGCCGCCACGAGTGGCGGCCGGCGATCACCCGGTCCGCTTCAGTCCGATTCTCCTGGAAGAAAATCGCACCGAACTCCGGATTCTACACTCCGTACAAGTCTCTGCCCGGGCCGAAGTATGATGATTTCGTGAGCGACACCACCGAACGACACCTGCACGAGGATTCCACGATGTTTGGAGAATTGCAGCCGCTGGGCGGGGGGGATCCGATTCCCTTGCTGAAACCAACCCTCACGGTGGGCCGCCGCGAGAGCGCCGACATCGTGCTCCGCTTCCCGAACGTGTCGGGAAACCACTGCGAACTGTCGCTCGTCGAAGGGTACTGGTATGTGAAGGATCTCGGCAGCAGCAATGGCACCAAGGTCAACGGCACCCGCGTGAGTGAACAGCGTCTGGAGCCCGGCGACACCCTGTCCGTGGCGAAGCACGAATACGAGGTAAACTACGAACCGTCCAAGCTGGGCGCCGTCGGCACCCCGGCCGACAAGCCGGCGAAGGCCGACGTCTTCAGCCGCAGCCTGCTCGAGGCGGCGGGACTCGAATCCCGCCGTTCCGGCGAGCCGAAGCCCGCGCCGCGCCGCCAGCGCCGCTGATTCTCCGTGGCCCAAGCCATTCATGGCCTTTGTGCACGTGGCTGCACGGGCGACTGCTACACTTTCAGCATGACGAATCGGCGGAAGTTTCGCGTCGACCTGCGGAAGAATCGCTCCGCCCGGAGGCGAAGCGGCGACCTCACCCGCCGCGTGGCTGGCGACCTCGACGCGGCCGCGGACCTTGCCGCCGGAGAGCGGCTGTCGGGCAAGGGCGACCTCACCCGCAAGCGCACGGTCGTCGTGCATCAGGCCGGGGCACATCCCGACGAGGGGCGGATCGACGGCCTCGCAGTCGAGCCGGCGTCGAGCGGT
>Ga0075471_10002946_pt1 | contig 11109 bp, 9 predicted proteins | sample DEB19_08_DNA_2_FD_74787 | JGI IMG/M metagenome (GOLD analysis project Ga0075471, IMG submission 74787) | Aqueous microbial communities from the Delaware River and Bay under freshwater to marine salinity gradient to study organic matter... | ecosystem: Environmental > Aquatic > Marine > Coastal ... | reverse complement strand
AGGCCCTGTTCGCCGCCGATCGTGCCGCCGACGGCCGCCACTTCGCGGTAGAGGGAGTCGGCGAGCCGTTCGAGCCGCGCGCGATCGGCCGGATTCCGCGGATCCGCGTAGGGCCGCACGTGGAGCTGTCCATGGGCGGCGTGGGCGAAGAGCATCGCGGTGACGTCGCTCTGCTTGAGCACGTCCTGCAGGCGGCGCAGGAAATCGGGGAGCGACTTCGGCGGCACCACCACGTCTTCGACGAACGGTACGGGCCGCTCGGTGCCGCGCACCCCCTGGAGCGTCGGCACGACGCTGCGGGACAGCTCCCACAGCAGGGATGCCTCGTCGTCGCCCTCGGCACGGCGGTAGTCGAGGAATGTCCTCCGGGGCGACTGCAGCCGGCGCGCAGCGTCCTCGAATCGTGCGGCTGCCGCGGCGGCATCCGCCGCGGAAAATTCCACCAGCAAGCCCGCATCCGCCACCGGCGGGATGAGCAGGTCGAAGGCCGGCCGAGCGCTGCGGGCGAGTGCGAGATTGCGCTTGTCGAAGAGGTCGCAAGCGTCCGGGGAGAGCGGAGCGAGCCGCAGGGCGGCCTCCGCCGCCTTGTCGAGCGAGTCGAACAGAAAGAGTCCGACGGCCGTCGCCATGTCGGCCGGCACCGTGCGGAGCGTGGCTTCGGTGACGATCGCCAGCGTGCCTTCGGAGCCGCAGAGCAGCCGGGGCATGTCGACGAGGCCGTCGCGCTCGAGATCGTCGAGACGGTAGCCGCCGTGCGTCGGCCGCGTGGCCGGCTGTCCCGCCGCGATCACGTCGCGGGCCCCTTCGAGCACGGCCGCGACGCCGGCGGCGAGTGCGGCGCCCCTGTCGGACGTGGCACCCGGCGCCGTCGGTGACACTTCCACGATGCTGCCGTCGGCGAGCACGACCTCCGCCGACACGAGCCGTCCCCGCATCGAGCCGTGCCGCGGGAATCGGCTGCCGGACGTGTCCCGGCCGATCATCCCGCCGATCGTGGTCACCCAGCCGTTGGATGGATCCGGACCGAACGAGCGGGACAGACGGGCCAGGTGTTCCTCGAGCTGCGCGGCGACCACCCCCGGCTGCACGCGCACCGCGTCGCCGCCGGTCCGCACGATGCGGCGCAGAAAGCGGCCGCAGTCGATCACGATGCCGGGGCCGAGCGCCGCTCCCGCGAGGCTCGAGCCGGCGCCGCGGGCGTGCACGGGGATGCGGCTGGCGGCCGCCCAGCGGACCGTGGCGGCCACGTCCTCGGCGGTTCGCGGCCTGACCACCGCCAGCGGCCAGACTTCCAGAAGGCTGGCGTCGGTGGCGTAGATCGCACGGCTCGAGTCATCACAGAGCACCTCGCCCGAGACGATGCCGCGGAGATCCTCCTCGATCCGCTTCTGCTCGGGTTCCATCGGCCTCCTCACGTCCCGCCGCGCGGCGGGACAGGTCAGGTCGTGTTCGGATCGGTCGCGCGTCCCGCGCGGTCAGCTGCGAGACCACGGGTGCGGGCGGCGAGCTGCCGGTGCTTCTCGTGCGTTTCCAGATCGAACCCGCCGAAGTGGCTGGTGAGGCCTTCACCTCGGTAGCGGGCGCCGCACCGGTAGCAGCTGAGACAGTCGGGCATCAGGAAGAACAGCAGCACGTCGAGAAGCGCCGATCCGAACAGGATGGCGAACGTCGCCACGAGCTCGCGATTGGCCCAGGCGACGCAGCTGGCGGCCAAGCCGATCACGACGATCGCCAGCCCCAGCCGCTGCGGAAAGTCCTTGCGGACAAAGAGCTCGGTGCTCGGGCACACCAGGCAGCGCAGCAGGCGGGGCGCGGCATCCTCGCCGCCCCAGGCGGCCACGGGGATCGGCACGGAGGCCCGGCACGCCGGGCACTCGAGCGCCGGCACCGATTCCAGGCCGTCGATCGCGACCGTGGTGTGGCAGGCGGGGCAGGCATAGGTGATCCGCATGGGAGCCTTCCGAGTGTCGAGGGCGGGGGCGGCCCGCATGTCACGATGCCGCGGTCAGCAGTTGGGCGGTCAGTTCGCCGAGGATCGCGGCCAGGCACGCGACGTACAGGATACCCGTGGCGCTCTGCGTGTTGGGAATCTTCAGCGTCTCCCGGGCCAGCCACAGCAGCACCGGCAGTCCGACGAGACCCGCGAGCCATCGCAGCCAGAGCAGGGCGGCGCCGGTGTGGCCGCCGGGGGCCGCCGAGGTGGCGGCGGCGACGAGCGCGGACGGCGAGAGCGGATCGCCGGGATGGAACACCGCGGTGGCGAGCGTGGCGCCGAGCTGGACGGCCCAGGCCGCCAGGGCTGCGTCGATCATGCGACGCAGCACGTCGACCCGCATGCCCGGCGCATTGAGATACCAGTGTCCGAGCAGCATCGCGTGCACCGTCAGGCCCGTCACGAGTCCCGAGATCAGCGGCAGCGGCGTTCCGGCGAGTCCTGCGCCGCCGGCCCCGGCGACGAGGCCCGTCGCGGCTGCCAGGAGCACCGCACAGGCACCGCAGCAGAGGCTTCCCGCGCGGCTGCGGTCCGCATACCAGGCGATGCTGCCGATCCAGGCGGCGAGGGCGGCGGCGGCCGGCAGCATCCAGCCAAGCCCCGATCCCGCCTGCCCGCACAAGAGCGCGGCGAACGTGGCCAGGCCGAGCACCACCAGCATGTTGACGCGGAAGAAGCCGGCCGGCACGAGCGCTGCCGGCGTGATCACCAGCGCCGCCGACAGGCCCCAGCCGAAGCGGCAGAGAAAGTCGACGAGCAGCCTCATCCGCCGGCCTCCGCCGGGGCTCTGCCGCCCGTCATCACGTCCGGCCCCCGAAGATGAGCGACATCACCTCGGCCCGGCTCGACACGTTCGAACGGAAAATACCCTTCATCGCCGACGTCACGCACACGCTGCCGGGCTTCCGCACGCCGCGGATCGTCATGCAGGTGTGCGACGCCTCCACCACCACGGCCACGCCCTTGGCGCCGAGGTCCTGCACCAGCAGGTCGGCGATCTGCTCGGTCATTCGCTCTTGTACCTGCGGACGGTGCGCCAACGCCTCCACGACCCGGGCCAGCTTGCTCAAGCCCAGCACACGGCCGTCCGGAAGGTAGCCGATGTGGGCATGGCCCATGAACGGCAGCAGATGGTGCTCGCAGACGCTGTTGAACGCGATGTCGCGGACGAGCACGATCTCGTCGTACTTTTCCGTGAACGCCTTCCGCAGATGCGCCCGGGGGTCGGCGTGCAGCCCGGCGAACAGTTCGGCGTACATGCGGGCGACGCGGGCCGGCGTCTCGAGCAGTCCCTCCCGGTCGGGGTCCTCGCCCACGGCCGCGAGAATCTCCCGCACCGCCCGCTCGATCCGGGCATGGTCGACGGGGTGGGGGCCGATCGGCGGCACGTCGGCGTCGCAGGAGGACATGGCGGTGTTCATGCCGTGGATTCTACCAGACGCCGTGCCGCGCTGTTGCGCGGAAACGTCGCCGGGCGGGCCGCCGGCCCAGTGCTTCAGCGGGTGCTATAGCCGGTGCTTCAGTTGAGGCTGAAGTTCGGCGGAAAGGGCCGCCCACCGCCTCCCGGTGCGCGGGCGGCGATCGCCTCGAGCAGGAGTCTCGTTCGCATGAAGACGTCGCACTCCGCCAGCAGCTGCAGCTTCGCTTCGATGTCGAGGTCCACGGTGTAGCCGACGATGTCGGTGAGCATGCCGAGCGTGATCTGGCTGCCGAGCAGCTGATCGAGCTGCTCGTAGGCCTGCGGAATCTTCGGCATGGCCGCCTTGAACGCGGCCAGCAGCCGATGCTGCAACTCCGTGGCCGCGCCCGGCGGTGCGTCGGCGGGCTCGTGGTCCTCGAGGATCTCCGCCTCCACCTCGCGGAAGAGCTTCTTGGGCGGGAGTTCGCGGACGAGACGGATCCGCCGCACGCCCAGCAGCAGGGCGTTGTAGGTTCCCTGTGGAGTCCGCTGGTGCGTGGCGATCCGGCAGAGGCACGCGGTCGACCGCAGCCGCGGCCGGTCCTCGGACTGCTTCTCCCACCCCGGGGCCAGCACGCCGAGCGCCAGCAGACGGTCGTCATCGATCGCCTCCTCGAACAGCGCGCGGTACCGGGGCTCGAAGACGTGCAACGCCTGCATGACGTGGGGAAACATCACCACGTTGGGCAGCGGGAAAACCCGTGCCACCCCGGAAAACTGATCCGGCGAGAATGCGAGCGGTTCGTCGGACATGGGCGTGTGGAGTTTGGGCCGGGAAAGCCGCCCTCGTTCAGGCGCCGGCGGCGGCTGGGGGGGGATCGAGGTGGATCTCGGGGAGCAGGTCGGGGTTGAGGTCGATCGAGGGGAAGTCCTCGGTGCTGGCCGCCACCTCGGCGAGGCAGGCGTCGAAGGCCGCGAGGAATCCGGTCACGTCGAGGCCCAGGTGCCGAGGCGCGTAGGGTTCGAGGTAGCCGCGGGCGCTGCCGTGAAGCTTACGGGCTCCGCGGATGTTGCCGTTGCCAAAATGGTAGAGGGCCACGGCGGCCTGGATGAGTCCCTGGTAGAACTTGCGGGACGGGCCCCGGTATTCCGTCCAGAGCGCCTCCCAGATCTCGTGACTTTCGTAGTAGTCGCACTCGTTGAACTTCTCGATGCCTTCGAGGTAGAGCGGGTCGTAGGGGGCGGTCTCCTCGGTGGGCATGGCGGCGGACTCCGGTCGATCTGGAACGCGTGACCCAGGGAAGGATGGCTGGCGCGATGGGCCGCACGACACGCACTCGACGGTCGGCTTCGCGCGGGCCGAAGGCGGCCCCGGAGAATGGTAGCAAGCCACGCGGGCAGCGGGGGCACGGATCCGGGGGCGAAGCGGGCGCAGCGGTGGCCCGCAGGCTGGCCCGCTGCTATCCCGAGGCGGCGTGTTCGCTCGTCTTCGCGAGCCCGTTCCAGCTCCTCGTGGCCACGATCCTCTCGGCCCAGTGCACCGACAGGCGGGTCAACGCCGTGACGGGCGGGCTCTTCGCCCGCTGGCCGACCGCCGCGGACCTCGCCGCCGCGTTGCCGGAGGAGCTCGAGGCCGTGATCCGCTCGACCGGGTTCTACCGGGCGAAAGCGAAGAACATCCGGGGCTGCTGCCAGGCTCTCGTGGCACGGCATGGCGGCGAGGTGCCCAGGAGCCTGGATGAGCTGGTACGGCTGCCGGGCGTGGGTCGCAAGACGGCCAACGTGGTGCTCGGCAGCGGGTTCGGCCAGGCGGCCGGCGTGGTGGTCGACACGCATGTGGGCCGCATTTCGCGGCGGCTGGGGCTGACGCGGCACGCGGACGCCGTCCGTGCCGAACGCGACCTCATCGCGGCCGTGCCGAAGCGGCACTGGATCGCGTTTAGCCACCGGCTCATCGAACATGGCCGGGCGGTCTGCATGGCCCGCCGGCCCCGCTGCGAGGGGTGCCCGTTGGCCGATCTCTGTCCCCGGGTCGGCGTCAAACCGCCACGCGGCCACGGCTGACGTCGCTTCGCGGCGGCGCGAGGCACGCATGGCTGCGGTGCCGCCCCGGACGGCGGCGACAAAAAAACCGGGGTCATGGGCGTCACGGGCGCGAAAGCATACAATCGCCCCCGGCGGCTTCGGTCCCGTTCGCGTGTGCAAGGGGAACGACCATGATCCTCTCCGGCAATGAGATCAGGCAGCACCTCGGCCGCAACATCGTCATCGATCCGTTCGATGAGAGTCGGCTCAACCCCAACAGCTACAACCTCTCGCTCCACGACGAGCTGCTCGTGTACGAGGAGGTGGTGCTCGACATGCGGAAGAGCAACCGCGTGGAGCGGATCCGCATCCCGGAGGACGGGCTGGTGCTCACGCCAAACCAGCTCTACCTCGGCCGCACCATCGAGCGGACCGAAACGCACAATCTCGTGCCGATGATCGAGGGCCGCAGCTCGATCGGCAGGCTCGGCCTCTTCGTGCACGTCACCGCCGGCTTCGGCGACGTGGGCTTCTGCGGCTACTGGACGCTCGAAATGTTCGCCGTGCAGCCGGTGAAGATCTATCCCGGCGTGCCCATCTGCCAGATCTTCTTTCACCAGATCGCCGGCGACATCACGGAATATTCCAGCGACAAGTACCAGCACAACCGCGACATCCAGCCGAGCATGCTGTTTCGCGAGTTTGGCGGCGCGTCGGACGGGAGCCAGCAGCTGCACCTGGAATTCGCCAACGATCGTCATGGCGCCGCGGCGCCGGTGGGCCGTGTGGGCCGGCCGGTGACCGGCGCGGCGGCACGGTGAGGTGGCGATGGCAGGCAAGATCCTCGGGTGGCTGTGTGTCGTTTCCGCACTGGTTTTTGCAGTGATCTGGGAGGTGCTGCTGTTCAGCCGCTACCTGCCCCCCAGCGACCCCGGCCAGCGGTTTTGGATGCTCGTGGCGCTGTGCAGCCCCATCGGAGTGACGTTGCTGTGCGGCCCGCCCCTCCTGATATTGAATCCGTTCAAGTGACGGCACGCCTCGCGGTCGCGTGAGCCGAGGCGTGGCTGGGCGGCGGTCGTGTCGGCCAGTGTCGCGCAGGGCAGCCGGCGGTGGCCGATCCCGGAGTGTGTTCGACGTCGTTTTTGCGAAAGGCTCGTTCCGTGCTTCGAAGTCACACGTGCGGGGATTTGCGGCCGGAGAACGTGGGTGATGATGTCACGCTGTGTGGCTGGGTCGACAGGGTCCGCGACCACAAGGGTGTGATCTTCATCGACCTGCGCGACCGCTGGGGCCGCACGCAGGTGGTGGCGGGGCCCGACAGCCCCGAGGGGGTGCTCGTGGCGGCCCGCCGGGTGCGGCCCGAGTGGGTGCTGCGGGTGCGGGGCAGCGTGGGCATGCGGCCCGAGGGCACCGCAAACCCGAAGCTGTCCACCGGTGCGGTCGAAGTCGGCTGTGCCGCGCTCGAGGTGCTCAACGAGGCCGACACGCCGGTCTTCCAGCCGGGGGCCGCCGACCTCCCCGGCGAGGAGGTGCGGCTCGCGCACCGCTGGCTCGACCTCCGGCGGACGGCGATGCAGGAAAACCTCTTCCTGCGGAGCCGCATGGTGAAGATCATGCGCGACCACTTCGACGCCCTCGGCTTCGTCGACGTGGAGACGCCGATGCTCGGCCGTAGCACGCCCGAGGGGGCTCGCGACTACCTGGTGCCCAGCCGGCTCGACCACGGCTCGTTCTTCGCGCTGCCGCAGTCGCCGCAGCTCTACAAGCAGCTCTTGATGATGGCGGGCTTCGACCGCTACGTGCAGGTGGCCCGCTGCTTCCGCGACGAGGATCTGCGGGCCGACCGCCAGCCCGAATTCACGCAGCTCGACGTGGAGATGTCGTTCGTCGAGGCCGACGACGTGATGGGGGTGATCGAGGGGCTCGTGCAGCGGACCGCCCGCGAGATCCTCGGGCTCGAGGTGCCGCTGCCGCTGCCGCGGCTCACCTGGGACGAGGCGATGGAGCGGTTTGGTCACGACGCCCCCGACCTGCGCTACGGACTGGAGATCGTCGACCTTACGGCGATCGCCGCAGAGAGCGACTTCCGTGTCTTTCGCGGCGCGGTGGAGTCGGGCGGCAGGGTCCGCGGGATCCGGGTGCCCGAGGCGGCCGAGCGATTTTCCCGCAAGGACCTCGACGGCCTCACGGCCGTGGCGGTCGAGGCCGGCGCGAAGGGGCTCGTGTGGCTCAAGGTGGAGGCGTCGGGCGAGTGGGCCGGGCCGGTCGCGAAGAACCTTGCGGCGCCGGTGGGCCCGAAGCTGCGGGAGCGGCTGGGCGCCCAGTCGGGCGACCTCGTGCTGATCGTGGCCGACTCCTTCGACGTGACATGCAAGGCCCTGCACATGCTGCGGAAGCGGCTGGGGGCCCAGCTCGAGCTCTACGATCCCAGCGCGATGCACTTCTCCTGGGTCGTCGACTTTCCCATGTTTGCCCGCGATGCGGAGACCGGGGGCTGGGCGTCGATGCACCATCCCTTCACGGCGCCGCGGCCCGCGGACCTCGACCTGCTCGAGAGCGATCCGGCCGCCTGTCGCGCCGTGGCCTACGACCTGGTGATCAACGGCTCGGAGGCCGGCGGCGGCACGATCCGCATCCACGACGGGGCGACACAGGAAAAAGTCTTCAAGCTGCTGGGCGTCACGCCGGAGTTGGCGCGGGAGCGGTTCGGCTTCCTGCTCGACGCGCTACGGAGCGGCGCGCCGCCGCACGGCGGGATTGCGCTGGGCATCGATCGCTGGGTGATGCTCTTCGGCAAGCTCGACAGCATCCGCGACGTGATCGCGTTCCCGAAGACGCAGAAGGCGAGCGACCTGATGACGGGCGCGCCGGGCGGGGTCGACGCGAAGCAGCTGGTGGAGCTCGGCATCAGGATTGTGGTGCCGCCGAAGCCGGAGCCGCCGCGGGCGGGAGGATGACGGGGAGGCAGCGCTGGATGCGATGCGGGTCGATCCACGCAAGCCTTGGGCTTGCGTCGGATCGACCAAGTCGAAAAAGGCCAGGGATGGCTTTTTCGATGTGAGAGTTGGTGACAGAACAACGATGGGCGATGAGTGACGGAGGCATCGCTGGATGCGATGCGGCTCGATCCACGCAAGCCTTGGCCTTGCGTCGGATCGACCAAGTCGAAAAAGGCCAGGGATGGCTTTTTCGACGTATACATAGGGCGACTAGCTCAATTGGTCAGAGCACCTCGTTTACACCGAGGGGGTTGGGGGTTCGAGTCCCTCGTCGCCCATTCCCTTTTCTCGCGACCGATCGCGGGGATTCGCAGGATCTCGCACAAGTGGCTGCCCACGGGCCACTGGCGATGATTCCCGTGAAACGTTGCGATCGCTCGCGGGCGGTTGCTGCGCTGGGTTTTGCGCCTCGAGTGCGCCGGAATGTGCGCCGCCCTGGACGACGTCCCGGAAGTGATGGTCGCGGGCCTTGGAGGTAGTGGGTAGCGGCGATCGGCGGCGAGTGCCCCGGCCACCGGGCGACCTCGTGGTTGGGATAGCGATTGCTGGCTCTTCATCGACGGCTTTCCCGATGATCAACGGCCTGCAGGTCCGCACCGTCGACGGCCCTGCGGCGGTGCCCGAGATCGACCCGACGGTATGGGCAGCGTCTTTGCCCTCATCATCGGTGCTCTCGGCCTGCTCGAGCGTCGTCGGCTGAAGGTGAAGCTGGCCTGACGCGATCTCCTCGATGGAATTCCCAGCCGAGGGCCGCAGGACTCATTCGCGAGTCGACCCCTCCTGTGTTTTCACTCACTACGCTGTTCACCCCCCATCGCCCGAAGGGCGGGTCTGCCGGGAGGCAAACGCCTCGCTTCATGTTGGGTGCCTTACTGGAGAGCAGGTCAGGCAGCGATGCGTGGTCGATGCCACCGGCTTTCCCCGCGGGAATGACCCAGATCTGCGGGGTTGGTATCCTGCTGCCGCCGGTGTGACGCGATTTTCACAAACCAAATAGTGATCCGCAGCACGACGACGTTCCGCAAGGAAGGCGGCCAGTGGAAGGTGGTCGGCCACCACACCGACCCGCTGGCCTTCCTGAAAAAGTAGGCGGAGCGGTCGCGACGGCCGCCGGGAGGGGCTGGACTCCCCGGGGCGGGGCGGTGACGATACGTCGACCTTTTCCCTGCCGGAGGTCCTCCCATGTTCGACACCGCGCGATTGGTGTGGCGGCATTGCGGATGCCGCATCGTGGCCGCCGTTGCCATGCTCGCGGGCAACGCCCCGGCCGCGGACGGGCCGCCCCGGCGGCTCTATGAGATGCGGGTGGTCGAAGCCGCACCGGGCCGGCTCGACGCGGTGCTGGCCCGGTGGCGCGACCACGATGCTGCCCTGCTGTCGCGGCACGGGATCGAGCCGCTCGGGGTCTTTGTGCCCGCCGGTGAAAACCCCGCGCGCAAGGTCGTCATGTTTTTCGCGCACCCGGGCCGCGAGGCCCGCGACGCCGCCTGGAAGTCGCTGCACGAAGATCCGCAGTGGCGGAAGCTGCTGGCCGAATCGCAGCAGGATGGGCCGCTGATCGACAGATCGACCGCCACCCTCATGCGGATGACCGATTACTCCCCGGACTTCGACGCCGCCAAGGCCGCGCGGCCGCGAGTGGTCGAACTGCGAACCTACCGCGCCACGCCCGGCAACCTGCCGGCGCTCAACGCCAGGTTCCGTGACCACACCGTCGCGCTCTTTGCGAAGCACGGGATGACGAACCTCGTCTACTGGAACCTGCTCCCTGGCGAGCCCGAGGCGGAGCGCACGCTCGTCTATCTGCTGGCCCACGACAGCGAGGAGGCCGCGAAGCGGTCGTTCGCCGGGTTCCGACAGGATCCCGACTGGATCGCCGCCCGCACCGCATCCGAACAGCGAGCGGGTGGATCGCTCACGGAGAAGGAGAAGGGCGTGGTCTCGGAGTTTCTGGTGGCCGTCGCCGGCTCGCCGCGCCAGGTGAATCCACCACCCGCCGCCACGATCCTCGACACCTCGACGATCCTCCCCGCCGGCCAGCCCTACGCCGGCTGGCCCACGCTGGCCCGCCGCGGCGACGGCACGCTCTGGCTCGTCTGGTCGGGAGGACGCGAGGCGCACGTCTGCCCATTCGGCCAGGTCCACGCCATGACCTCGCGGGACGACGGCCGCACCTGGACCTGGCCTCGGGTCCTGCTCGACGGGCCGATCGACGACCGCGACGCCGGCGTGGTCGAGACCGCCCGGGGCACGCTGTTGGTCACGACGTTCACGTCGTTGGCCTACGAGCCGATCATGGAGAAGTTTTCGGCCGCGGATCCGCGCGGGCCGCGGTGGCGGGCGGTCCACGAGCGGATCGGTGCCGAGGCGCGTCGCGGGGATCTGGGGCAGTGGATGCTCCGCTCCACCGACGGTGGCACGACCTGGTCGGCCCGCGCCGCATCGCTCGTCAACAGCCCGCACGGCCCGGTCGTGCTCCGCGACGGCCGGCTGCTCTACGCCGGCAAGCGGCTCTACGGCCATGACGGGGAGATCGGCGTCTGCGAGTCGAAAGACGACGGACAGACGTGGACCTGGCTGGCCGCCATCCCGACGCGGCCCGGCGACGACGCGGCGAAGGGCTACCACGAACTGCACGCGGTGGAGGCCGCCGACGGCCGGATCATCGTGCAGATCCGCAAGGAGCACGGCAC
>Ga0075471_10002945_pt1 | contig 11111 bp, 9 predicted proteins | sample DEB19_08_DNA_2_FD_74787 | JGI IMG/M metagenome (GOLD analysis project Ga0075471, IMG submission 74787) | Aqueous microbial communities from the Delaware River and Bay under freshwater to marine salinity gradient to study organic matter... | ecosystem: Environmental > Aquatic > Marine > Coastal ... | reverse complement strand
CACCCTCATCCACCTCCTTAGCGTCGCCACGCTCCTGCTCTGGGGTGGTGTGATGCTTTTCTTCCACATCACCAGCGCATCAACGCCTACCTGCCGCCGGATGGCATTTTCCGACCCATGGTGCTCGCCGCTGGAATTGGCCTTGGCGTGCTCGCATTCTTTAATCTGCTCACCATGAATGCCGAGGACATCGGCTGCGAAGGGCATGATCACTCCCATCACGATGACGCACAAAAGCATGAACATGTGCATAAAGCAGGCTGCTGTGACCACGATCATCACCACCATGCTCACGATCATTCGAAATGCGGGCATGCCCATAGTGATGAGGCTAGACACGATCATGACTGTAGCGGTCACCCACATTCACATGATCATGGTGCGCATGGTCATGCCCATGGCATTTTGGAGGAAAGCGGCTGGGGCGGGCGTCTCGTGGCGCTCTTCATCCTGATCGTGCCAATTACCCTAGCCGCCACTCTCACACCGGACCGTTACAGCCCGAATGCAGTGGTGAACAAAGGTCTCTACAATCCCAACTATGCCGACACCTCGCGTGCCGATCAGTTCTCACTCAAAAACAAGTCCACTGCACCCACCACACCAATGCGTGCAGAGCCCAAAGTGACGCCGATGGATCTTCCGCCGGCCACAGTGGTCGCCGCGCCGGGAACGGACAAGAAAGCACCGCCCATTCCCGGTGCTCCGCCACCTCCATCAAAGCCCGGTGAGCCTCCGAATGCGGCCAACGCTCCCAAACCGCCACAGGAAGCGAAAAGCTATGGCACTTTCAGCTTGGAAGACTTGAAGGCACAGGTCCCGCAAAATAAAGAAGGTCACTTCCTGCTCGAAGTACCAGAGATCTACTACACCGGCGGCGACCTCGAAGTGCAAAGAGTACTCACCGGTCAGATGATCGAGACGACCGCCCAAGTGCTACCGGAGAAGGTCAACAATGCTGACGGCCACCGCATGCGCATCTTCCGCATGCTTGTGCAGTGCTGTGCTGCCGATGCACGCCCTTTCTCGGTGCCGATCGACTTTGGCAAGAAAGCTCCCGGCTTCAAAGACATGACCTGGGTGAAAGTCACTGGTAAAGTCAGTTACAAAAAAGAGGGCGACCAGACCGTTCCACTGATTGAAGTATCCAAAGTCGAAGAAACCACTGCGCCAGATAATGCCATGATTTACTGAGCCAGCTGTGGTCAGGCGAAATCGAGAATCACCTTCCCGCTGCGGCCACTTTCCTGCGCCCGTGTGATGGCACGTTCATACCTTTGAAAAGGCACAATCTCGTCAACGGCAGTCACGAGTTCGTTGGCGAGAATCATCTCGGTGAGTGGCTCCAACACTCCATATAGCTGCTCACGCGTAGCCTTTTCAAACCACTTCGTCACCCACAGTCCGCGAAGATTGAGATTTTTGAAGATGAGAAATTTGTTGGGTACCTTTAGACTGCGTCGGCTCATCGCACCATAGGTCACCATCACCCCTTCACTGGAGAGGAGATCCATCAGGCGGATGGCGCTGTCACCACCTACGGCGTTAGCGGCCAGACGAACAGGTTGCTTGCCGAGGATAACCTTGGCTTGCGCCAATCCATCGTCCGCATCCAGGAGCACCTCGTCGGCTCCGAGACCCTTCAACTCGGCAAAAAGTTCCTCGCGACGCACGAAGTTCAGCGTCCGAAAACCCAGCCGACGAGCGGTTTGGATCAAAGCACGGCCTACACCGGAATTCGCGGCATTTTGCACCACCCACGAGCCGGGTTCGAGGTCCGCAAACTCGTTCAGCATGATCCACGCGGTCACCGGATTCACTCGCAGCATACTCGCCTGCACCGGATCAATGCGCTGAGGTACTTTTGCTAATGCATGCTCTGGCGCGATCAGATGCTGTGTCCAGCATCCGGTGCCTAACAGTGAAATAACGACATCACCTTTTTGCAAAGAATGCACATCCGGCCCCAGCGCCTCAACCTCGCCAAAGCCTTCGTGACCGGGGATACATGGTGGCGTGGCGATCCTTCCATAGGTACCCTCCATGAAATTCAGGTCAGCTGGGTTCACTGGTGCGTAGCGCATACGCACAAGAACCTCATGGCCCGTGGGCGGAGCTATGTGCCTCTCCTCCAGTTGGAGCACTTCGGAGGGATTTCCTATCTTCGCAAACTGCAGAAAGGCAGATTTCATGGCTTGTAAGGAGGTTAGACAAGGTCGGGGAGAATGTAGAGGCAAGAAATCGCACGGATGAAGGGGGGATTTTGGGCATTTTCAGCCCGCATATCGCCTTCCCTTGTGAATTTTCGAAACAAGTCCTGTAAAATTCATCTCGCATCTGGCACGCCAGATGCTCAGTTAAATCGTTGCCGTAGCTGGAAAGGTTATTTCAACCCTGCAGCGAAGCATTCATCACTCCAAACTCAACCATGGCTAAATACAAACTCGAATACATCTGGCTCGACGGTTATCAGCCCGTCCGCAATCTCCGCAGCAAGACCCAGCTCAAGGATTTCGACAGCTTTCCAAAGCTTGAGCAACTGCCCAACTGGGGCTTTGACGGTTCATCCACCCAACAGGCCCCCGGCGGCTCCTCCGATTGCGTGCTGAAGCCAGTGGCGGTTTATCCCGACTGCACACGCACCAATGGAGCGCTTGTCATGTGCGAAGTTTATAACGCCGATGGCACCCCGCATGCCTCCAATGACCGCGCCACTATCTTGGATGATCCGGACGCATGGTTTGGCTTTGAACAGGAATACTTTCTTTATCAAGATGGACGCCCACTTGGCTTCCCCGAAAACGGTTATCCTGCACCTCAAGGCCCTTATTACACAGGTGTCGGCTACAAAAATGTTGGTGACATCGCTCGTCAGATTGTCGAAGAGCATCTCGACATCTGCTTGGCAGCAGGCATTAACCATGAGGGCATCAACGCAGAGGTAGCAAAAGGACAATGGGAATTCCAGATCTTCGGTAAGGGTTCCAAAACCTGCGCTGACCAAGTTTGGGTGGCCCGTTACATCTTGAATCGCTTGTGTGAAAAGTATGCGGTGGATGTCGAATATCACTGCAAACCCCTCGGTGCCACGGATTGGAATGGTTCCGGCATGCATTGCAACTTCTCCACCAAGCATATGCGTGATGTGGGCGGTGAAAAATACTTCCTCGCCCTAATGGCTGCTTTTGATAAGTACCGCGAAGAACACATTGCCGTCTATGGGCCGGACAATCACATGCGCCTGACAGGTCTGCATGAGACCCAGAGCATTGACAAGTTCTCCTGGGGCATTGCCGACCGTGGTGCTTCCATCCGCGTGCCTCACAGCTTTAAAAACAACGGTTGGAAAGGCTATCTCGAAGACCGTCGCCCGAACTCCCAAGGCAATCCTTATCAGATCGCCTCTCGCGTTCTCAAGACCATCTCTACCGTTCCAACGGCCTGATTGCACTGAAAAGACACCTCACGAAAGCGCCGCTTGGAAACAAGCGGCGCTTTTTTGTTGGGATTCCACCCAAAATGGATTGGAAATGCAGTTGCACATCACAATCCCTCGCGGTGTGTTTCTGAAGCCACCTCTTTCCTGCCATGGCCCAACGTTTCACCTGCACCGAACGCGTCCAATTCTCCGACACCGACATGGCGGGCATTGTGCATTTCTCGAATTTCTTCCGATACATGGAGCGTGTGGAACATGCTTTCTTCCGCAGCATCGGCTTTTCCATCGTCGATCCACCCACGCAGTCGGACGAACGAGTAGGTTGGCCACGTGTGCATGCCTCATGTGATTACTTTTCGCCACTACGTTTCGAAGAGGAGTTCGAATGTGAACTCTTGGTCGAGGAAGTGCGCGGCAAGGTTATCCGGTACCTGATCCGCTTCTGGAAGGCGGATGGAGAACTGGCTGCAGAAGGTCGCATCACAGCTGCCTGTGTGCGTCGTGAGCCTACCACGGGAAAGATGAAGGCGATTGAGATCCCACAACGCTTTCGGGACAAAATCGAGGCCGCGCCAGCCGAAATGCTATGCAGGCCTGAGACGATCTCACGCTCCGTTTAAGCCAGCCAAGCGTCCCTTGAGCTTCGCCAGCAGTTTCGGATTGCCCTCCAACTCCTCCATCAGGAGTGTCAGAACCTCAAGCGTCTGACGGCTGATGTGATGTTCCATGCCTTCTACGTCCTGGTGCACTGTCGCGGCATCCAAACCAAAACCCGCGAGCAACCGAGTTAGCACCTCATGACGACGAGCGATTTCCTCACCCACCTTCTGTCCAGCCTCCGTGAGCACCACACCTCGGTAACGCTCGTAAACCACCAATCCGTCCGCATCCATCCGCTGGATCATGCTCGTCACACTCGCTTGGGAGATCTTCAAATTGCCAGCTATATCGACCACGCGTGCATATCCTTTTTGTGCAATGAGATTATGAATTTGCTCCAAATAGTCCTCTACCGCGGGCGATCCGAGATGCGTGGTGAGTTCTTGGCGTTTAGGTGGCGGCATGCGGTCCGTGAAATGCGCTGCAAACGCCCAAAAGCAACCTTCTTCCCATAGCATCCGTTATGCTTGGTTGTTTCCCCATTCGACATTGCCCTGCCGCTAGTCCATCAATGGACTAACTTTCCAACCTGCAACGCATGAACCAGTTTCGCACCCTCTTTACCCAGCTCAAGGCTGAAATGCAGAGAGCCATCGTCGGCTACGATGAAATGCTTACCGATGTGCTCGTGGCCATCTTCTCCGGCGGTCATGTCCTGCTTGAAGGCGTGCCTGGCCTTGGCAAAACTTTCCTTGTACGCACGCTTTCCCAAGTCATCGGACTGGAACCCGGCCGCGTGCAGTGCACGCCGGACCTCATGCCCGCGGACATCCTTGGCACGCACATCGTGGGTGAGGATGAGCGCGGCAGCCGCGTTTTGCGCTACGAAAAAGGCCCGGTGTTCAAGAACCTCCTCCTCGTCGATGAAATCAATCGTGCCACGCCCAAGACCCAGGCGGCGCTGCTCGAGGTCATGCAGGAGCGTTGTGTGACCACTGGTGGGGAGCGCCATCCACTTCCAGAACCTTTCTTTGTGCTCGCCACACAGAACCCGATGGAGATGGAAGGCACCTACCCACTACCGGAGGCGCAACTGGACCGCTTCATGTTCAAGATCAAAGTCCCCTTCCCTGACCTCGATTCCCTCGTGGAGATCTCCCGCCGCACCACCGGCTTTACCGAGCCCAAGCTAGCCACCATGGCGGATGGGGCTCAACTCATCGCGATGCAGCATGAACTGGCACAGATGCCCGTGGCCGATCCGGTGGCGCACTATGCCTCACGTTTGATCTTAAGCACGCATCCCGAACAGCCAGACGCCCTGCCAGAGGTCAAGCGCTACGTCAGCTACGGAAGCAGTCCTCGCGGCTTGCAAAGCCTCATCCGCGGTGCACGTGTCTGGGCCGCCGTTCAGGGTAGCACCGCCGCTTCCACTGACGATGTGCGTGCCATCGCTCACGTTGCGTTGCGTCACCGCATCATCCTGAATTTCGAAGGCGAGGCTGCACAGGTCAAAGTGGATGACATCATCACCAAACTCCTCGACCATGTGAAGACGCCCGCCGCTCAAGCCGCCTGATCTTTTCCCATCCTCATCCAACCATGAAACGCACTGCCTTCCTGCTCACCGCTTTTTTGACCACCTCCGCCTTCGCGGAAGAAACGTGGACCTCCCTGTTCGATGGTAAAACGCTCACCGGATGGGAGCAGCACAGCGGCACCGCTGAGTATCGCGTGCACGATGGCGCTGTTGTTGGCAAGACTGTGCCGAACACTGGCAACTCCTTTCTTTGCACGCCTAAGAAATACTCGAACTTCATCCTCGAAGTCGAGTTCAAGGTCGATCCTTCGATGAATTCTGGCATCCAGTTCCGCAGCAATTACTACTCACAGGAGACGGAGGTGGAGATCGCTGGCAAAAAGAAAAAAATTCCTGCTGACCGCGTTCACGGCTACCAATTTGAGATCGACCCCAGCCCCCGCGCCTATACGGGTGGTGTGTATGATGAAGGCCGTCGTGGCTGGCTCTTTGACCTGAAGAACAACGAGGCTGCCCGTAAAGCCTTCAGGCAGGGCGAATGGAACAAAGCACGCATCGAGTGCCGCGGTATAAGCATCAAAACCTACATCAATGGCGTACCCGCTGCTGATTTCACGGACGACATGACGCCGGAAGGTGTCATCGCTCTTCAAGTGCATGGCATCGGGAAGAAGACTGAGGCCGTGGGTAAGGAAGTGATGTGGCGCAACATCCGTATTCAAGAGCTGAAGTAAGCTCCACCAGTCCTTCCGCATGAAATCCGCTGTTTTCCTCAGTCTTGCAGCCATCACGGCTTTTGCCGCCGAGCCTGCGCCTAAGTTCCAAGGCTCCATCGAACGACTTGACCCGGCTCTCGATGCCTTGCTGGCACCGGATGCGAAGATCGAAGTGCTCGCCTCCGGCTTCAATTGGAGCGAAGGCCCCGTATGGAAGGATGGTGGCATCGTTTTCTCCGATGTGCCGGAAAACACCGTATTTGGCTGGAAAGAGGGCGAAAAGGCCGCTTCGGTTGTTTTGAAGCCCAGCGGCAGCCTCAACGGCAAAGAAGGCCAAGGCTCGAACGGCCTCTCAGTCGATGCGCAAGGCCGCTTGGTGCTCTGCCAGCATGGCGAACGCCGCGTGGCACGTCTGGAGAAGGACGGTAGCTTCACCTCGCTCGCCGATCGTTTTGAAGCAAAGCGTTTCAACAGCCCGAACGACCTCGTCATCACGAAGAGCGGTATTGTTTACTTCACCGATCCGCCCTATGGCCTCAAAAAAGGCACCAATCAGGCCGAGCTCGACTTCCACGGCATCTTCTCCGTCCATACCTCCGGCAAGGTCTCGTTGCTCGATAAAACGGTTCGTTTCCCGAATGGCATCGCTTTGAGCCCAGATGAAAAGACGCTCTACGTTGCTGTCTCCGATCCGCAGGATACGCGAGTGATTGCCTACGATCTCGCCACGCCCGGAGCCGCTTCGCGCGTTGTCTTCAATGCGCAATCGCTCAAGTCACCGCAGCGCAAAGGCGGCTGCGATGGCATGAAGGTCGATGCACAGGGCAATATCTGGACCACCGGACCTGGCGGCGTGCTCATCCTCGACAAGAACGGCAAGCACCTCGGCACCATCCTAACCGGCCAAGCCACCGCGAACTGCGCCTGGGGCGGCGAGGACCGCTCTACGCTCTACATCACCGCGGACATGTTCCTGCTCCGCGTGAAAACAAAAACCCGCGGTTCGTGAGCCACGGGTTTTGCTGAAAAGGGCACATTCGCAACCGATCAAGCGTCCAAACCAAAGGCCGTGTGGACGACGCGGGCGGCGTTTTCCACTTCGCTCTCCTCAACGATGACGGCAGTCTTGATCTCACTGGTGGAGATCATCTGGATGTTGATCTTCGCGTCGGCGAGGGCTTTGAACATCTTCGCGGCAACGCCGCTGTGGCTGCGCATGCCGATGCCCACGACGCTAACCTTGGCGATGCCGCTTTGCGTACGCAGCGTGGTCTTATCACCGAGACTGGGAAGCACGGCCTTGAGCGCGGCCTCGGCCTTGGGCAGTTCGGCGGCGCCGAGCGTGAAAGAGATATCCGTGATGCCATCGTGGCTCACGTTTTGCACGATCATGTCGATGGTGATGTTTGCCTGGGAGATCGCACCAAAAATCGCTGCGCTGATGCCAGGGCGGTCGGCGACATCATCGATGGTGACCTTAGCCTGATTGCGCTCGAGGGACACGCCGCGGACGACGACGGACTCCATGCCGGGGGTTTCTTCTTTCACGATAGTTCCTGGGTTGTTGTTCATGCTGTTGCGCACTTCAAAGCGCACACCAAATTTGTTCGCGAACTCGACGCTGCGGCTCTGCATCACCTTAGAGCCAGAGGAGGCCATTTCGAGCATCTCCTCGTAGCTGATCTCCTCGATCTTTTTCGCGGTCTTCACGACACGCGGATCGCAGGTGTACACGCCGTCTACATCCGTGTAGATCTGGCAAAGATCGGCCTTGATCGCAGCGGCCATGGCGATGGCAGTCAAATCGCTTCCACCACGGCCGAGCGTGGTGATTTCGCCGCTCGCGGTCTCGCCTTGGAAACCGGCAAGCATGACGATATTGCCTTCATCTAGCATTTTCTTTACCGCGTCGGGCGTGATGTTCACAATGCGGGCCTTCGTGTGAACACGGTCGGTAGAAATCCCGGCTTGAGCCCCGGTAAGAGATACAGCTTTGCCGCCGAGGGCATTGATGGCCATAGCGGTGAGAGCGATCGTGGTCTGCTCGCCCGTGGCGAGGAGCACGTCCATTTCACGTTCGATCGGTTCACGCTCTGGGGAGACTTCCTTTGCCAGCTTGATGAGTCCATCGGTCACGCCTGACATGGCGGAAACGACGGCAACAACCTGATTGCCGGCGCGTTGCGTCTCCAAAATGCGTCGGGCGCAGTTGCGGATACGTTCTGGGTTACCGACGGAAGTGCCGCCGTATTTCTGCACGATAAGGGCCATGCTGGGTGGGGAGAAAGGGCGCCGAAAATGGCACGCCACCCCCTTTGCGCAAGCCCAGAAATGCTCCGGTTTACAGTCCCTCAATAAAGCTCAGAAGATCTGCCATGTCCTCTACGGTCATGCCGGTTTCGAGCCCCTCAGGCATCAAGCTCTGCCCGCTAGAACTGCTGCCTTTGATCTCTGACCGCTGAAGCGTCTTTTCCACTCCGCCAGGGAGCTTGAGCGTCATGCTGCTGGCCGTATCATGACTGATCACACCTGCGAAGGTCTGTCCGTCCTTCGCGTTAACCGTGTAAGCGATGAACTGCGAAGCCACTTCTTTATGTGGCATTAAAATGGCCTCCAACAATGCCTCGCGGCCTTTGGTCTTCACCGTAATGAGGTCCGGCCCCACGGCGAAACCATTCGCACCCGCTTTATGACAGGCCATACAGCGTGACATGTAGTGGAGCTGACCTTTCTGCGCTTGCCCCTTGGCTACCACCGCCGGTTTGAACTTCGCCGCCATTTCTTCGCGTGAAGGCGGAATGACCGATGCCAGTGCCATTCTAGCCGCTGCGGCCACCTTCAGGGACTTGTGCTGGATCAGCGCCTGCACCTGCGCCGCCGAAAAAGCTTCAGGCTTCGCCACCTTGGACTCGAGCAAAGCCACGGCCCGGTCATCAAGAGCCAAAAGCGCCTCCAAAGCCACACCTTGGACCTTCGGACCATAATGCGTCCAATTCCCGATCAAAGCCACCGTAACCGTTTCCGAACCATTGGGGGCCAAAACCCGAATCGCGGCTGTTTGGATTGCTGGGGACTGTTTTTCTCCCAAACATGTGATGAGAGCCGATTGAGCTTCTGGGGTCAAACTCACTCCGAGGAGTTCAATGGCCTCAACTCGGCTGGTTTGACCTGCCTTGGCATTTGCCGCCGTGCCGGCCGCCTTCGCCACAATCGAGGCTAGCCTAGCCCCTGAATCCGCTTTGGTAAGACTGGAGCCAGCCCGTCTCAAACCCTCGCCAAGAGCCTTCACCCAGCTCGCGTTGACAGGTTCGGTTGTCACCAAAGAGATCAAAGCAGCCGGATCTTTGCCTTCAGCAGCAGCCAATGTGAGGATTGATTCAGCAAATGAAGGCTCCAGCTTGTTCAAATCGCCATGAAGCTGCTCAAACAGGCCAATGCCTGCATTTCCCAGCACAGCCGCTTCCATCCATTTTCCGTTCAAGCCTTGTCGCGCCATTTTAGCGAGCCAGCCATCTCGCGAAGGAGTCTTCGGGGCCGCTAGCGCCGCTTGAAAACGAACCCTCGGAGAGGTGTCGGCCGCCAATGAAGCGAGCGTTGCTTCATCCAACTTTGAAACTCGCCGAAGCGCCGCTTCACGAACCTGCGCGTCGTTGTCCTTCGCCGCTCTGACGACATGTGCGGCTGTTAAAGCACCAAGCGACTCTAATGCGTTCATCGCATGGAGCTTCGCGAGCGTGTTGTCTTCACTCAATGTCTTCTCTAGCATCGGCACGGCTGCTTTGTCCTGACGCTCAAACAACAGACGCTGTGCAGTATCGCGATGCCAGCCATTGGGATGGCTGAGAAGCATCACGAGCTTTTTCGTACTCGCTCCTGCGATGTTTCCTCTTCGCTCTTCGTCCTTTGTCCTTTGCCAGCCTTCCGGCACGATTCGATAAATGCGACCACGATCATTACCCTTGTTTAAATCGATGTGCTTTTTGATCTCGTCCGGGATGCTCCACGGATGCTCGATGACCTCGCGATACATGTCACAGATATGCAAACAACCGTCCGGGGCATTGGCGAAGTTCACAACGCGCACCCATGTGTCTTTGGAGGCGGCAAATTCAAAGCCGTGTTCGTCAGCGGGACGTTCGCCGATCAAGGAGATGCCGTCGGCGCTGGGCTTGATGATTTTGCGATGCACGAGCTGGCCGCCGGCGTCGCCGGAAAAGCTGTTGTTCACGAATTCGGAGCCGTAGGCATCGCCACGGTAGATCGTTGTGCCGGTGGCACCGGTGAAGTAGCCGCTGACGCGTCCGCCGCCTTCGACCGCGCCTTTCACGACTCCAGCGATGCGCCAACGCGTACGGATGATGCGCCAAGGCTCGTCTGGGCTAAGGCGAAAGACTTCTGCGGCACCACCATCGACGGCGATACTCTGACGTGCGGGCGGCATCTGGTAGTAGGGATTACGATTCGCGTACTTGTCGTCGTAAACCCAGTATTGAAGGTGGTCGCTGTTCGAGCAACCGAACTTGCGGCCGTAGTTGTCAAAGCTCATGCCGTATTGCGCGCCGCCTCCTTCTAGACCGAACTCGAGTGTGCGCGGATCAAACCAGAAGTCCTTTCCACCTAGCTCGACGCCTTTCAAATCGGGTCGCTTCGGGCTACTGATGACACCGCGATTGCCGCCACCAGCAAGGATGTGGACCTTGTTGTCCTGCCCCCACTGAAAGCTGTTCATGAGGCCCTGCACGTTGAGGATTTTCAACCCGGTTCCAAATCCAGTGAAGACCTTCTCACGCACATCAGCCTTGCCGTCAGCGTCCTT
>Ga0075471_10002944_pt1 | contig 11114 bp, 12 predicted proteins | sample DEB19_08_DNA_2_FD_74787 | JGI IMG/M metagenome (GOLD analysis project Ga0075471, IMG submission 74787) | Aqueous microbial communities from the Delaware River and Bay under freshwater to marine salinity gradient to study organic matter... | ecosystem: Environmental > Aquatic > Marine > Coastal ... | reverse complement strand
GCCACCGGGACAGATGACCATGGCGTCGTCGGTGGCGTCGGTTTTCTCCGGCAAAAACACCGTGAGGGTGGGGATGTCCTTGTCGGCGTTCCCCAGCGCGCCGGGCGCACCCTCCGGCCAGAGGGAAAAGTAAAGATTGGTTTGAGCATTCATGCTGGCGGCGCAGGCCAGCAGTGGCAGCCAGGACAGGAGTTTTGTTTTCATGGCGGGACGTTACGGGACGTTAATTTTTTGCGACCGGAATCAAACCTCGCAGTTGCAGTTGGTCTCGGGAGGGACCGAGCGCAGGGAGATGAAGTCAGTGAACGCCGCGCTTCCGGCAAGGCGCAGACTTGAGATTTTGCCAGGCTCGGCTAGTATGCTGCCATGCCGATCTACGAATTTCATTGCGCGGCCTGCAAGAAGGACAGCGAGATTCTGGTGCGCTCCAGCACCGAGACGGACGTGAAGTGTCCGCTTTGCGGCGCGACGAAGCTCACCAAGAAATTCTCGACCTTCGCGGCCGCCGGCACCGGCGGCAAGGCCGGGGCGGCAACCCGACCGTCGGGGGGCGGCTGCGGGGGTTGTTGCGGGGGCGGCCCGCACCATCACTGAGTTTCCCGCGGCATTGCAAACTGCGGCTACGAGCAGACTTCCGCCACTGCCATCTCGCGCAAATCCTTCACGCACCAGTCAGGCGTGTGCTCCCGGAGTTCATCCAATTCAGCCCCACCGGTAGCCACGGCGATGACCCGCGCCCCGATGGCGCGGCCGCACCGGATGTCATGCGGCGTATCGCCGATAACGATGATTTCTTCGCCGCCCAAATCCTTTTTGAGATGGCGGCTGACGCGCTGGTGCGCGGCCACGGCGATCAGATTGCGCTCCTCGTGGTCGTCGGCGAAAGCGCCGGTGACAAATTCCTCCCAAAGCCGATAGTGGCGCAATTTGATTTCCGCGCCGAGGCGGATGTTGCCAGTGAGCAGGCCGATGAGCGGCGGTTCGGGCAGCGCCCGCAGATCGCGGAGGAACTGCCACACGCCGGGGCAGACGCCACCGGTGCATTGCGGCAGCATCTGATCCAGCCAGAACACGTAGGCATCCAAGAAGCGCTGACGGTTTTCCGCACTGGGTTTGAGGCCGTGCCAGATTAGAAATTCCCGCACCAATCCGGTGTCCGTGCGCCCGGCGAATTTCATGTGCGCCGTGCCGTTGGCGATGCCGAAGGCCGTTTCGCCGGCACGGGCAAAGGCCTTGATGCCTGCGCCGCCGGTGCGGATGAGCGTGCCGTCGATGTCGAATAGGACTGCGCGGGCCATGGGTGCTGGAGGGAGTGGCGGCGGCGGGAAATCGCAGCGCGAACCGGCGCGCTTACGGTTCACTGGTGATCTTCGACCAGTCCACGCCGATGGTGGCGGCGTAGATGGCGAAGGCCTTTTCGTTCTGGATCAACACGGCGCGCACCACGCTGGAGTCGTCGGCGCGATGCAGGTGCGGAACGTAATCCGGAATGATGCCCGCTTTTTTGTGCGCGTAGATCACGGCGAAAACGGCTTCGGCAAAGGCCACGTAGGGCAGGTCGCGATACGCGCCCTCGGCAAAATCCTCCACGGCGTCGGCCAGAAACTCCAGTTGATCCACCAAATGCGGGTATGCCGGCTCGTTGATCTGAGTGAACTCCACTTTCCAGAGCGGCAGGTGGCGCAGCACTTTTTCCACCACGACCGGCGTCACCATCGCAGCGCCGTGATCCACGAATTTGACGATTTCAGCCATGGCAAAATTATTCTCCGTCGTTACCGATGGAGCCGGTCGGGCAGATTTCGAGCGCCGCTTGCGCCGCCGCTTCTTCGGCGGCTCCAGCAGGTTGCTTGGCGAAATAGACGTGTGATTGGTCGGCGCTGAATTTCAGGAGCGTGGGCGCGCAGTCCACGCAGACGTTGCAGGGGACGCAGGTGGTGTCCACATACCATTTACCGGAGACGTTCTCGGGCTGTTTGCTGGTTTTGTCGGCCATAGATTTATTTGGTTTGTTTTTGCGGCGGGCTTGTCTGCGGCCATCCTAATCAGCGGTCGCCAGGATGCAAGGGGTTTTGCGGGCGGCGGAGAAATCATCGCGCAGCGCGGACGCTCCGGGCCAGATTTCCAAAGCAAGGTTGCACTTGGCCCGGTCATCCCCTACTCTGCCGCCAGAACGATTCCGCCGCCGCCGCGAAACTCCGGCGGACCAAAAACATGGCCAATTTAACTCCCAGCGAAGCCGCGCAGTTAGGGCAGACGATTGAGATGTTCGAGGTCATCACTCAATCGCAGCCTCAGGACTACCAATCGCTCGAAATTCTCAAGGAGGCCTATTCCAAACTCGGCCGCGAACCGGACGTCATCAAGACCTCCAAGCGCATCGCCGAAGCCTACGTCCAACTCGGCCAACTCTCCTCGGCCATCCTCGAATACGAAACCATCCTCCAGCATTCCCCCCACGACCCGGATGTGCTGGCCGCGCTCAAATCCATCGAGAGCCGCGCGAACACTTTTGTCGCCAGCCCCACGCTGCCGGACGCCGCCCCGGAAAAACCCGGCGCTCCCCGCGCCAAGAAATCCACCGACAAACCCGTCGTCGCCGTAGACGACGGCCGGCAGTCCATGCGCAAGGTTTTCGTGGACAGCAAAATCATTTCCGCCGGCGACTTCGACCTCTGCTGGCACAGCCCCGACCCCTTCGCCCCGCCCACCGGCGTCGTCGAGGCCTTCGTCCAGACCCTCGCCGACAAGGGCATCCATCCCATTGAGAAATCCCTCAAGCTGCTGTCCGACAAATCGCGCTTTTCCTACATGCCCCTGGACCGCTACGACACCGACCTGGATCTGACCCGCGGCTTCTCTGCCGAAATCTGCCGGCGCTGGTGCGTCCTGCCGTTCGATAAACTGAGCAAGACCCTGCTCATCGCCACCGCCAATCCCTACAACCAGCAGGCATTCCGCGACTTCAAGGAAGCCACCAAGTTCCGCATCGTCTGGTATCTCGCGTCCCCCGTGGACATCACGAAAAACCTCCAGAAAGTTTTCCGCTAAACCCATGCAAGCCCCGGCCAAATCCTTCGGCGAACGCATCGCCGACGCCCTCGTCGAGGACGGCCTCCTCAGCGCCAAGCAGATCGAGGAACTCCTCGAACTCCAGAAAAAGGAAGGCACCCGCCTCCTCAAACTCGTCGTCGAAAAAGCCTACGTCAGCGAGCAGGACCTCGTCGTCTCCATGGGCCGCGTCCTCAACATCCCGCCCATCAACCTCACCCGCGTTAGCATACCCCCCGAAATCGCCGACCTCCTCCCTCGCGAAGTCATCCAGAACCACAAACTCCTCCCCATCGCGCGCCTCGAAAACAAACTGTTCGTCGCCATGGTGGACCCCCTGAACGTCCTCGCCATTGACGATGTCCGCCGCCTCACCAAGCTTGAAGTCTCCCCGCTCATCACATCGGAAAAAGCCATCTTCGACAAGCTGACCGTCCTCGACGCCGCCAAAGGCGCGAGCATGGAAGACATCATCCAGGACGCCCAAAAACAAAGCGACGACGAAGCCGAAAACATCGAGCAGGTCAAAGAGTCCATCGAACAGGTCAACCTCGACCAACTCGCCGCCTCCACCGAGGAAGCCCCCGTCATCAAGCTGGCCAACCTCATCCTCGTCCAAGCCATCAAAGACCGCGCCAGCGATATCCATATCGAACCCTTCGAGAAAAACATCCGCCTCCGCTACCGCGTGGACGGCGCCCTGCTCGACGCCACCCCGCCGCCCAAGCAGATGCAGCTCGCCCTCATCTCGCGCCTCAAGATCATGGGCAACCTCGACATCGCCGAGCGCCGCCTCCCCCAGGACGGCCGCATGCGCGTGAAAGTCGGCGGCAAAGACTTCGACCTCCGTATTTCCATCATGCCCACCGTGCACGGCGAGAAGGTCGTGCTCCGCGTCCTCGACAAATCCAACCTCTCCGCCAGCATCGACAAACTTGGCCTCGACCCCGACACCTTCGAGCAGGTCAAGACCGCCATTGATGCCCCGCACGGCCTCATCCTCGTCACCGGCCCCACCGGCTCCGGCAAGACCACCACCCTCTACTCCGCCATCAACGAACTCAACAGCCCCGTCTACAACATCATCACCGTTGAAGACCCCGTCGAGTTCCAGATCCCCGGCATCAACCAGGTGCCCGTCAAAAAGGAGATCGGCCTCACTTTCGCCAACGCCCTCCGCTCTATCCTGCGGCAGGACCCGGACATCATCATGATCGGCGAAATCCGCGACACCGAGACCGCCGAAATCGCCATCGAAGCCGCGCTCACCGGCCACCAGGTCTTGAGCACCATGCACTGCAACGACGCCCCCGGCGCCATCGCCCGCTTGGACGACATGGGCATCGCCCCCTTCCTGATTTCCTCCTCCGTGATTCTCGCGTGCGCGCAACGCCTCATGCGCCGCATCTGCTCGCATTGCAAGGAACCCGTGGAATATCCCCAGCGCATGTTCCAGGATTTGAATATCGACCCCGCCATGTTCGACGGCTCCCCGCTCTACCGCGGGCGCGGCTGCGACCGCTGCAAGAACTCCGGCTACTCTGGGCGGCTCGCCATCATCGAAGGCATGACCATCTCCGACGAAATCCGCAAACTCATCATCAGCCGCGCCAACACGCGCGAAATGGGCAAGGTCGCCATCGGTCAGGGAATGCGCACCCTCCGCATGGTGGCGCTGGATCGCGTGCGCGAAGGCTTCTCTACGTTGGAACAAGTCCTCCTCCTGACCTCCTCGCACTGAGTTGCCGGACTGGAGCTAAAACCGCCGGCGCGGCGGCGTCACCGGCTGGAACTGGCTGATGACCGAAGGCGCGGTCGGCGGCGTAACCGTCGGAACACTCGAAGCTCCCAGCAGACTCGAACCGCCCGCAGGAGTGGACAACCCCGAACCAGAGTGCGACGGCGTAAAATTGTTCAACCCACCAAAGCCGCTCGCGCCCGGCGTGGTCGTCGACGGCAATGCGCTGAGAGGCTTGGCCGCCGCCGCTGCGGGGGACTCCAGCAATTTTTGGAATTCTATCCGGCGCTGGATCGCTTCCGGCGTCCGCTCCATAGGGATGGCAGCGGGCGGGCTGAAGATGGCCGAGAAAAATCCGGCGGCCGCTGGCACCGCCAGTTCGCGCCCGCCATTCGGCTGGAACAACCGGCTGATGGCCTTGCTAGCCGCCGCGGCCTCCGGCGTTTCGACGCCGGTGCGGCTTTCCGCTTCCCCGCTGCGTCCGAGGCCGCTCCTGATGCGCCAACGGTCTTCCGGTCGCGTGGAAAATCTATCCTGATACCCGCCGTCGTTGTTGCGCGCCGCGCCGTTCGTTTCGCCGCTGCGGCCTTGCGCCTGCCGGGAGAAATACCGCTGCAACACGCGCGGCGTTGCGGCGGTCAAATCATCCAGCACGCCCGGGATCGTGCGGTTCAGCCGCCATTGTTCCTCCAAGGTCGGAGACTTCCCCGCATCCGCCGGGTCGGCGAACATCCAGAAACGCTCCGCGTCCATCTGCTCCTTGAGTTCACGCATCTGCGCCGGGGTAAGGGATGGACGGGTAGCTGGCGGCAACATCTGCCCGCCGAGCGAGTCGTTGGCGGAACCCCATTTGCGGAACATATCATCCCGCACCAAGTCTTTGATGAGGTCTTCGCGCAACTGCCGGGGTTCGGCCTTGGGGGTATTCGTCGCCTCGGCGGCGGCGGTATGGATCAACCCCGCGCCGAGCAGACTCAGCGCCAAGCGGGCGACCCAACGCAGCCAGCAGTGAATGGAAAATCCCGGACGCATTGCAGGCCGCACCCTAGGCCGGAATCCGGCTCAAGTCAAAAATCAATTCCCAGCCGCCGCCTGCCGGCCGGCCATCATGAAGTCGATGTAGCCGATGAGCTGCGCCTTCATTTCGTTGCGCGGCACGATGGCGTCGATCAATCCGTGGTCGAGCAGGAATTCCGAGGTCTGGAAGCCAGGCGGCAGTTCCGCCTGCGTGGTGTCCTTGATGACGCGCGCGCCGGCGAAGCCGATCATCGCGCCCGGTTCGGCGATGATGAGGTCGCCCACCGTCGCGAAGCTTGCCATCACGCCCGCCATCGTGGGATGGGTGAGCACGCTGATGAACGGCAGCTTGGCCTGTGCGTGATACGCGAGCGCCCCGCAGGTCTTGGCCATCTGCATCAGGCTCAACATGCCTTCATACATCCGCGCGCCGCCGCTGGTGGAAATGATGATCACCGGCAGGTTCTTGGCCGTGCCCGCCTCGATGAGCCGCGTGAGTTTCTCGCCGACGACGGCGCCCATGGAGCCGCCGAGGAAGGTGAAGTCCATCACGCCGAGCGCGACGCGGTGTTCGCCGATCTTGCCGATGCCGGTGACGACGGCGTCCGGGAGGCTGGTTTTGCGGATGTTGGCCGCGAGTTTGTCCTTGTAGGAAGCCGCGCCGGTGAAGCCCAGCACGTCCACGCTCGTCATGGTGGCGTTCAATTCCTCGAAGGAGCAGGTCTCAACCAGCGAATGGATCCGCTCGCGGGCGCCGATGGGGAAATGGTGCGCGCACTTGGTGCAAACCTTTTGGTTTTCATCGAGGTCTTTATCGAACAAAAGCTCCTCGCACTTCGGGCATTTGGTCCAGAGGCCCACGGGAATGTCGCGTTTGCGGGATTTGCCGGTGGTGACTTTGGGCTTCTTGGCAAAAGTCGTCGCGGCGGCGTCCAACGGCGGCGGGGTGAGCGCCGGAGCGACGGCGGGTTGCTCAAAGACGTCCGTATCGAGCGATTTTTTGGTGAAGGTGGTGGTGGCCATGGAAAAATTCAGGGTTGGGGGTTATAGGCTGCCGGCAAGGCGGGAAATCACATCCGCCAGTCCAATACTGATTGGAAATTCCAGTTGCAACGTCTGAAATCATCTATAAACCCCGCGCCACTGTCCAGACACAAACCGCGCCCGCGCCCGCTGCCAGCAGGGCCACCGCGCCCGCACTGGTGGTCGCGCCCGTCGTGAACACGTCATCCACCAACACGATCCGCTCCCCCCGCAGCCGCAACCCCGGAAGCACGGCGAAGGCGCGGCGGACGTTCGCCGCCCGCTCGGTCCGGGTCAATCGCGTCTGCGTGAGCGTGGGCTGGATGCGGCGCAACAGGTTAGGCTGGCAGGGAAGGTTCGTTGCCGCGCTCAAAGCGCGCGCGAGCCGCTCCGCCTGGTTGAAGCCACGCTCACGCTGCTTCAGCGGATGCAACGGCACCGGGACGATGCAGTCCCAGTTGCCGGCGCGCAGTTCCGGCCCAGCCTCGCGCGCCAGCAGGTCCGCGAGAAACGGCTCGAACCAGTGCGCCTCCTGATATTTGTAGCGGTGGATGACCTCGAGCACCACGCCCCGCGCCACCACCGCCGAGCGGGCGGAAACGAAACTCAATTCCATCTCGCGGCAGTTGGAACACTCGAACTTCGTGGTGAGATCGCCCTCGAACGGCAGCCCGCAGCGGTCGCAGAACGGCGGACGGATGAAGCGCACCTGCAACCAGCAGCGGCGACAGACGAAACCCTCCCCCGGCGTGGCGCGTTCTTCGCCGCAAAGCTGGCAGGCCTCCGGATAAAGAAAATTCAAGCCCGCATCCGCCCAACTTCGGATTGCGCCCATGCCTTCGCTCATACGCGCCGCGAAGTTGGCTGCCGCCAGAGAAATTTTTCCGCCAGCACCAGCGTGAGCAGCAAGATGAAAAAGGCCAGCCAGCCGTCCGTCAGTTTGTGCGTTCCCCAGAACCACGCGCTCGCGCCCGGCGCGGCGGCGGTGAGGAAGCCGTAGCTCTTGAGCCAGAAAATCCAGCCCGCGTGCAGCCCGATGGCCGCATACAGATTCCCCGTGCGCTGATACGCCAGCCCCAGCACCCAGCCCGCGAGGGCGAGACTGAAGAAGCCGGGCACGAGCATTTCCACATTGCCGAAGCCGCGCAGCATCTGCGGCAGCAGGTCGAAACCCGAATGCCACGTCACCGCGCCGTCCAATTTCGCGCGGTCCAGAAAATGCACGAGCGCATACACCGCGCTGCTCGCCCCCAGCGCGAATCGCCAGTGGAAGCCGCGCCGCAAGCCGCCGAAAATGCCGCCGCGAAAAAGAATTTCCTCCAGCACCGCCACCACCGCCGCCGTCAATGCCGCGCTCAACATCTTGGAAACAATCGTCCCCGCCGGATGCGTGTTCCAGATGCGCCCGCCGCCAAGCAACGCGATGCCCACCACCACCGCCAGTCCCGCGAAGCCGAGGAGAAAGCCGCCGAGGAGTTGCCGCCCCTGCGGCGCGGCGGGTCGACCCAGCCCCAGATCGCGCCATGAGGTGACGCCCAGATTGCGCAGCAACGGCACCAACCCCGCGAGCGCGAGGATGAGCAGCGAGCGGTTGACATAGCGGTGGAAGGGACTGTCCGCGATTTTTTGCAGGGACGGAAATTGCGCCGCAGCAGATTGCGCCAGCCAGTAAAGTCCCGGCGCGAGCAGCGCCCCGCCCAAAAAAACCACGGCGATATAAATCGTGAGGGAGCGAAACGGGCGCATGAAGTTATTGAATCCGGCTTGCCGAGCCGCAACTCGCCCTGCAGCGAAGGGCGAAGGATGGTGGAGCCTAGGAGGGTCGAACTCCTGACCTTCTGAATGCCATTCAGACGCTCTACCAACTGAGCTAAGACCCCATCCAGCGGCAGCCAAGATAGTCAGCGGCGCCGAATTGTCAAAATTTTTCCCGCACCAATCGGTCAGCCGCGATAGACGATCATCACCGCATACTCGGTCATCAGCTTCTGGGTGCCGATGTCCAGATTCGTGTAGGTCAACGGCGTGACGCTGATGATGTTCGCTTCGCCCACCTTGTTGAGAAAATTGGAGATCATCTCGTCGAACCGGTCGTGCCCGACCTCGATGCAATCAGTGTGGCGGATGGTTTTTACCCGCGTCTTCTTGTCCGTTTCCTTTGCGGCGGCTTCCAGCGGCAAGGGTGGTTTGCTAATCAGACTTGCCATCGGCTTATCCTTGTTGATCGGCACTTTGAGGTGCATCTCCACCTTCGCCGCAGCGGAACTGGCGATGGCGTTGATCGGCTGATGCGCTCCCGAAGTTGTGGTCGGAGCGGGTGGCGCGCCTACCGGCGGAGCCGGCGGTTCGGGGATGACAATCGTCCCCCCGCAGGAGGGGCACTCGATCTCGCTGCCGGCGCCGGAATTATCCACCGCCAGCTCTTGTTCGCACTCGGGGCAATTGAAGATGATATCCATGGCTGTTGGTCAGGTTGAAGGCTTGGTGCGACCGTAAATCTTCGCCGCCGGCATGGCGAGCGAATTATTTGGCCGCGTCCGGGGCCGCCGCCCGCTTGGCCAGGATCGCCTCGGTGATTTTCTTCGCGAGTTCGGGTTTTTCGGCCAGCGCCTTTTTGGCGGCTTCCTTGCCTTGGCCGATGAGTTCGCCGTCGAACTGCAGCCACGCGCCTTTCTTGTCCACCGCGCCGCACTCGATGCCAACATCAAGGATGCTGCCTTCCTTGTCGATGCCGTGGTTGTAGATGATGTCGAACTCCGCTTCGACGAAGGGCGGCGCAACCTTGTTCTTCACGATCTTCACGCGGGTGTGGTTGCCGATGGCATTGCCGGCGGCATCCTTGAGCGTGTCCCGGCGGCGGATGTCAATGCGCACGCTGGCGTAAAACTTGAGGGCCTTGCCGCCGGGCGTGGTTTCGGGGCTGCCGAACATGACGCCGACCTTCTCGCGGAGCTGGTTGGTGAAGATGCACGTCGTCTTGGACTTGTTCAAAATCGCCGTCAATTTCCGCAGCGCCTGGCTCATGAGCCGCGCCTGCATGCCCATCGTGGCCATGCCCATCTCGCCCTCCAGTTCCGCCTTGGGTACGAGCGCGGCGACGGAGTCCACAACAATGACGTCCAACGCATTTGAGCGGGCGAGCGTTTCGCAGATGGTGAGAGCCTCTTCGCCGGAATCGGGCTGGGAGACGAGCAGATCGTCCAGGTTCACCCCGAGTTTCTTGGCATAAGCCGGATCCAGTGCGTGCTCGGCGTCGATGAACGCCGCGAGGCCGCCGGCCTTTTGCGCATTGGCGATGACGTGGAGCATGAGGGTGGTTTTGCCGGAGGATTCCGGCCCAAAAATTTCGATGACGCGCCCGCGCGGCACACCGCCAACGCCCAGTGCGAGGTCGATGGCCAGCCCACCGGTGGGGATGACCTGGATTTTTTTCTGCGCGTGGGCGTCGCCGAGGCGCATGATGGCGCCGTCGCCGTAGGCTTTGGTGATGCTGGAAATCGCGGACTCCAATTCCCGCTCGCGGGCGGCGGCGGCCTTGGCGGATTCAGCGGTGGCGGCGGCTTTTTCCGAGGCTTTATCAATGGACTTTTCGGCGGATTTGGGAGGCATAAATGATGAGGTTAAAATTGTTGGAAGTTGTTTGCTGAAACCGGGGGCGACGGTAGTGAAGCGCCGGGGATTAGTCAAACGCGGATGCAATTCTGCGGGGTCGGGAAGCTGCCGAAGCGGCAATCACTTCAGGATTTTCCAATATTTGCGCACGAGCTTCGGCCGCAGCGACGGCGGCAGCGGAATCTTTTTGGGCGGGCGCGGACTTGGCATCTCTGGCGGTTGCAGCCAATGCTTTTCCGCATATTCCGCGACCTGCTGCGCCACGTTCGCGACCCCGGGGTGAGCGTGCGCGGCTTCCACCACCGCCGCACCCACCTGCTCCACTTTGTGCGCCAGCCTATCCTCGGGCTTCACCACCGTCTCACCAATTTTCGTCTCGGAGAACTTCATCTCGCCGATGTTAAAATCCGTGAGCGCCTTGAGCGCATCTACCGACTGCCCGGCGGACTGCACGAAAGCCTCCATGCGGCTGTCCAGCGCGCCGAGAATCTGATAGTCATTGACCAGCCATTCGAGTTTGTCGGTCGCCACATCCACCAACAGGCCGTGCACGGCAATCTTCGCGCTGATGATGGGGCGGCGGCGGACAAAATCGCACGCCTTGATGACGTTCTGCCGCTCGCTGCCGAACACGCCGAAAAACTCATTCACATTCTCCGGCAACACCTGCCGC
>Ga0075471_10002942_pt1 | contig 11118 bp, 6 predicted proteins | sample DEB19_08_DNA_2_FD_74787 | JGI IMG/M metagenome (GOLD analysis project Ga0075471, IMG submission 74787) | Aqueous microbial communities from the Delaware River and Bay under freshwater to marine salinity gradient to study organic matter... | ecosystem: Environmental > Aquatic > Marine > Coastal ... | reverse complement strand
GCCCAGTTTGCTCGGAGGAATAATGGCGACTTGTCCGCTGAGGAACCGGCCGGGGTGCACATTTGGGACGACACTCGGCCTCGCGATGGCCATGTCATGGCTCGTCGCCGCTCCCGCGAGCGCCGCCCCCGGGAAGACGGCGGCCTCCGGCGGCCCGACGGCACCGGTGCGGCTGTCGTTCGTCGAGGCCTATGTCGGCGACGAGGACGAGATCCCGGTGGCCGCGATCGGCCTGCGCTGGACCGCGGCGGATCCCGCCCAGCCGGCGGCTCGCGTCGTCGTGCTCGTCGATACATCCGCCAGCCAGATCGGCGGCTATGGCACGCGGGGCCGTGACGCGTTCGCGGGACTCCTGGAGGCGGCGCGGCCCCAGGACCGCTTCCTGCCTGCGGCCGTCGACGTTGGCTGCACGCCGCTCGCCGACGGGTTCGTTCCGCCGGAAGACCCGGCGATCCACAAAGCCTTGGAGCGGCTTGCCGATCGGACGCCTCTGGGCTCTACCGACTTGATCGAGGTCATCGATCGGACAATCGAACTCTTTGGCAACGCCGCCGCGCCGGGAGCCGCACGCGCGATCGTGTACATCGGAGACGGTCCGGGCATCGGGGCCGTCGATCCTGCCGAGTTTCAGCGGATCGCCGAGACGCTCCGCACCAAGCGAATCTCTTTCTCCTCGATCGGCATCGGTCCGCAGGTCAACTGGCCTTGCCTGGCAGCGCTGTCGAGCGCGACGGGAGGCATGCTCTACGTGCCCGACAACGCGGTCGACGCGAAGGATGCAGGTGCCAGGATGGCCTCCATGGCCGTCACGTCGATCGCCTGGCCGGAGCAGGTGGCACTCACGAGCGACGCGGCTGCGGCGCGGCTTCGCATGCTGCCCGCCCGGCTGCCGCCACTTCGCGGCGATCGCGATTCGGTCGTGCTGATCGAGGGACCGATCGAGTCGGCCGGCGTCGACATGATGCTCGAAACCGTGACGGGAGCGTCCACGCCGGCGACGATCCCCATGCCGCCGGCGGCCCCACAGGAGGAACATGCCTACCTGGCCGAGCTCGCCCGCAACGCCCGCGAGACCAACGGCGCGTTCCTTCCTCTGCTGGGCCGCGAAGGCCTCGATCTGGCCAGGCAGGCCATTCGCGGCGAAGCCGCGACGCTGGCGGCGCTCTCCCGACAGGCGGAAGCGGCCGGAGCCCACGAGGCGGCGCTGCGGCTGGCCACGGCGTCCTTGCGGCGCGATCCCGACAATCAGGCGGCGGCCGTCATCCGCTCGGCGGTCCAGCGGCAGGTGGCCGTCGAGGCCGAGGAACCCGCTGCGGAACCCCTGCCCCCGGGCTCCCTGCCGCGGCCGGCCTCCGACGCGAACGAACTCGCCGAACTCGCCCGGATGCGCCGGCTACGATCCCAGCAGCTCGAGCAGGAGACCGCGGTCGGCCTGCGCAACGCCAGGCACCTGATGATGACCGACCCCGACCGTGCCCGCAGCGATCTCAAGTCGCTGCAGAACGCGATCAGCACGTCGGACGACCTCGAGCCCGCGATGCGCGACCGCCTCGCGCGGCAGATTGAGATGAGTGTCAGGGAGTCGGTCGTGCGTTCCCGCGAGAAGCTCGAGAACGACATGGCCGCCGAGCGACGCGCGGCCATCGGCCGTGAGCGAGCCCGGCTCGACGGCGAATTGCGGCAGCGCGAGGAGCGATTCAAGCAGCTCGCCGAGCGCTACACGGCCCTGCTCACCAGAGGCATCGAACTCCGCTACCAGCGGCCTCTGAACCAGCGTGCCGACGACCCCCTGCAGCTAGCCAACGACCCCGCGGAGACATACGACGAATTCATCACCGCGGAACGCGAAATAGCCGACGAGATGGCCGTCGAAGCCTCGCGCATCTATGGCAACTACCCGATGCCGATGACCGCCCGCGAGATCGCCCGCACGGCGCCGATCGTCGCCCGCACCCTGCACTACGACTCGCAGAACGTGCGGTTTCGCCGGGAGATGCAGCGGAACTTCATGGACGCGCTCCACCTCGCCGACATCGCGGCGATTCCGTTCGTCGACGAACCGCCGATCCACTACCCGACGGCAGAGCGGTGGCGCGAGATCACGAAGCTCCGCGAGCAGTACAAATCGGTCGATCTGGCCAGTCCCGGAAGCGGGGAGAAGCAGGTCTACGATGCACTCCACAAGCCGGTCGACAGCCTCGACTTTCGGGAGACCCCGCTTCGCGACGTGATCAATCAGCTGAAGGACAAGTTCGACATCCCGATCCTACCCGACACCAAGGCGTTCGAGGACGCCGGGCTCGACCTCGACACGACCACCGTCACGCAGAGCGTCGCGGGAGTCTCGCTGCGGTCGGCGCTGCGGCTGTTGTTGGGCTCGCTCGACATGACCTACATGGTCAAGGACGAGGTGCTCATGATCACGACCAAGACCAAGGCCGCCGAGAACCTGGCGATCAAGGTCTACCCGGTCGGCGACCTCGTCCTGCCGCTGAGCCCCACCGGCGTGAATCCCTTCCAAGGGGGCGGTGGACTGGGCGGCGGTGCCGCGGGCGGCGGTGGTATGGGTGGCGGCGGCATGGGCGGCGGCGGCATGGGTGGCGGCGGCATGGGCGGCGGGCTGTTCCAGGTTGCCGACGCCCGCGACCGGCTGGCTCGCCGCGAGAAGCCCGATCCGGCCACGCTCCCGAAGACGGCCGGCAGCGGCCCCCAGCGCCGGCCCGGGCCCGCTGCAGACGTCGTCCCGCCGGGCGAAGCAGACGACATCGGTCTGCCCGCGGCGATCGTTGATGCCGCGGACCTGAAGGCTGCGGTCGCCGCCTATCTCAACCCGACCGAGACCGCCGGCCGCGAGGGCGGCCAGCGAACCTCCGACCGCAAACCCAAGGATGAGCGGGATGCCGCCATTCGCATGGTGCGGTTCCGCGCCACGGCCGCTGAACTCGGAAAGCAGGGCAGGTTCGACACCGCCGCGGACCTCATCTCGGCGGCGATCGCCTGCGGGCGGGCGGAGCCATGGATGTACGAGGCGCTTGCAGTGGCTATGGAGGCGGCGGGCCGACCGCGCGAGGACGTGGAGCGGGCGATGCTCTCCACGGCCGAGTTCGCCGCGACGCCGTCCGACCTGCTCATGCTGGCCAATTACCTCGCCCGGTTCGGCTCCACCAGCCGGGCCGTACGACTCTGCAAGCAGGTGATCAACGTCGATCCGGCGAATCGCGAGGCCTACGCCCTGGCCATGTCGCTGGCAGCCCGCGCCGACGACGTCGACACCCTGCGCTGGGCCTGCCCAGGCGTGCTGGCCCACGAATGGCCTGCCGATCAGCGGGAAATCTTCACCCGGGCGGCACGGCTGTCGAAGTCGGTCATCGAACGGCTCAAGAAGGACGGCCGCGCCGACGAGGCAGCGGGCTTCCAGGCGGCCGTTGACAGCGCGCTCGTCCGCGACGTGCAGCTCGAGTTGTCCTGGAATGGCGACGCCGATATCGACCTCATCGTGGAGGAGCCTCCAGGCACCGTCTGCTCACTGTCGTCCCCGCGGTCGAATTCGGGAGGCACGCTCCTGGCCGACTCGGACGCTCCCTCCGACCCCACCAACACGACGCATCGCGAGCGCTACGTCGCGGCGGAGGCGTTTCCGGGGACGTACCGGGTGCTGGTCCGCCGTGCCTGGGGCAAGGTCGCCGCCGACACGGTGACGGCCACGGTGGTGCTCAACGCCGGCACGGATCGAGAGCAGAAGCTGCGGCGACAGATCGCGGTCCGGTCGGACGACGCGTACTTGAGCATCGAGGTGCCTCACGGTCGCCGCAAGGAGCCGCTCCTCGACGCCCAGATCGCCCAGGACGTCGTCACCCAGCAGCACCTCGGCCGGGCGATCCTGGCCCAGCAGCTGGCGGGGCTCGCCGACCCCGATGCCGCGGCCTCCTTGTCGCAGAGTCGTGCCAAGCCAGCGACGGGCATGCCCCCGAAGGGCCCTGGCCTTCCCTTTTTCCGTAGCGGCGCGGTCGGCTACATGCCCATCATCCAGACGCTGCCCGAGGGCACGAACCTGCAGGCACAGGCCGTCGTCTCGGCAGACCGGCGGTACGTCAGGATCACCTGCACTCCGCTCTTTTCTGGCGTCGGCCAGGTGACGCAGTTCAACTTCACGGGCGGCGGAGCCCAGGGGACCGGCGGCGGTGGCGGCGGCGCCGGTGGCCTGGGCGGCGGCGGTGGTGCTGGCGGCGGTGCCGGGGGCCTGGGCGGCGGCGCCGGCGGTGGCGGCGCCGGCGGCCTGGGCGGCGGAGCTGGCGGCGGAGCTGGCGGCGCCGGCGGCGGAGCTGGTGGCGCCGGCGGTGGCGCCTTCTGAACACATGGCCACATTCGGAGTCATCCTGGCCGCGGCAGGCCAAAGCAGCCGCTTTCAGGACGCCAATTACAAGAAGCCGTTCGCGCCCCTGTCCGGTCGCCCGGTCTGGCTCCATTCGGCGGAAAAATTCACCGACCGCGCTGACGTGAAGCAGGTCGTGGTGGTGGTCGCCCCGGAGGACCGGGACGCCTTCGTGGAGAAGTTCGGCGCCAGCCTCGCCTTCATGGGCATCACACTGGCAGAAGGGGGCGCGCACCGCGCCGAATCGGTGCGCCGCGGCCTCGAGAAGCTCTCCCCCGACATCGACGTGGTCGCGATCCACGACGCAGCCCGGCCATGCATCGCGACGGTCTGGATCGACCGCGTGTTCGAAGCCGGCGCCCGAACGGGGGCGGCGATCCTGGCGATACCGGTGGTCGGCACCCTGAAGCGGGTCGCCGCCGACGCGACGATCACCGACACGGTCGACCGCTCGGGCCTGTGGGAGGCCCAGACCCCGCAGGTGTTCTCCCGTGACGTGCTCACCCGCGGGTTCGCCGCCGCGATCGCGGCGGGCCGACAGCCCACGGACGAAGCCCAACTCGTCGAGGCGATCGGCCAGCGGGTGACGGTCGTGCCCGGATCACCGCTGAACCTCAAGATCACCTCCCGCGAGGACTTGAGGCTCGCCGAGCTGGCCCTCAAGGCCCTGCCCACGGCGAAGCTGGCCGGCCCGGCGCATCCCTTTGCCGACGACGGCATGTGGAGATGAGAGGACAGTCCATGCACCGCGCTCCCGCACAGGCTCCACCATGACGCACGACCTGGTCAGCGATTTCGAGGCCCGAGGACTCGTCCATCAGTCGACCGACGCCCGTGCCTTGCGCGACTGGCTCGCCGCACCGGGCCGCCGTGTCTACGCCGGCTTCGATCCGACGGCCGACAGCCTGCACGTCGGCCATCTCGTGGCGCTCGTCCTGCTGCGGCGCGTGGCGGAGGCGGGCCACGAGCCGGTCGCCCTCATCGGCGGCGCGACCGGCATGATCGGCGACCCCAGTGGCCGCAGCGAGGAGCGCAACCTGCTGTCGCCCGACGAATTAGCCGCGAACATCGCCGGTGTCGAGGCGCAGATCAGGACGATCCTCGGTGCGGCGACGGGCCCGCGCGGCACGCCTCGCCACCACGTGGTGAACAACGCCGACTGGATGAGGGACGTCGGCTACCTCGCCTTCCTCCGCGACGTCGGCAAGCACGTGCCCCTCGCGCAGATGCTCGGCAAGGATTCGGTGAAGAGCCGCCTGGAACGGGACGGCGGCCTGTCCTACACCGAGTTCAGCTACATGCTGCTCCAGGCCTGGGACTTCGTGCACCTGTCCGACGCGCTCGACTGCCGCGTGCAGATCGGCGGCAGCGACCAGTGGGGCAACATCACCGCCGGCATCGAACTCGGACGCAGGCTGCGGTCCCGGGAACTGCACGGCATCACCTGCCCGCTGCTCACGAAGTCCGACGGCACCAAGATGGGGAAGACGGCCTCGGGCGCCATCTGGCTCGATCCGCGGCGCACGAGCCCCTACCGCTTCTACCAATACTGGATCAATCTCGACGACGCCGACGCCGGCCGTTGCCTGGCACGGCTCACGCCCCTGCCGCTGGAGGAACTGCGCGCGATCGAGGACCGACGGGCGGCCAGCCCCGCCGAACGCGAGACGCAGAAGCGACTGGCCGAGGAACTCACGCGGCTGGTCCATGGCGAGGGGGGGCTGGCCACCGCGAGACAGGCCACGGCGATTTTCTTCGGCGCCGAGATCGACCGGCTCGACGACTCGCAGCTCGCCGAAATCTTCGGCGACGTGCCCAGTCGGGAATTCGCGCGGTCGGCACTCGACGGCGAGGGGCTGCACCTGGTCGAGGCCTTCGAGGCCACGAAGCTCGCGGCGAGCCGCGGAGCCGCCCGCCGCACGATCGAACAGGGTGGTGCCTACGTCAACAATCGGCGGGTCACCGACCCCTCCTACCGGCTCACGGTGAAGGATCTGGCCGGCGCTTCGACGCTGGTGCTGCGATCGGGCAAGAAATCCTACGCGATCGCCCGCTTCCAGTAGCCGACGCCGGCCGAATCCCGGCGCCGGCCGAATCACAGATTGACCGCCGGCCGCAGGAAGCCTATGTCTCTTTGGAACGACGACGGCCCTTCCGGAGTCCGCTCGATGCGCACCAGGATTTTCGCCCTCGCCGCCATGCTCGTCGGCGCCGCTGTCACCGCCCCTGCCGCCCGCGCCGTCGACTCGAACGACGCCGCGGCGGACGTGTCCCTCGCGGATCGCCTCAAGGCCGGGCTGCGGGCCCGGCGGCCCGAGGAGCAGGACTTTCTCGACGGCGTCGCCCGGCTGGTCGACACCGGCCGGCTGCCGCGGAAGCTCGTCGATTCGACCTACGTGTGGGCAATCCGCCGCCGACAGGACTACCCGCTGCCGGCGTTCGAACGGGCGCTGCGACTTCAGTCGGACCGACTGGGAATCGATGTCTCCGGCGGTTTCGCCCGCTGATGGCCGGGTCCCGACCGCTCGTGCACGATGCCACCCCCGCCGGAGCGGCGTCCATGGTCGCGTGCAGCTTCCGCCGACTTCTCCTCGTCTTTGGTCCGGTCGTGATGACCGCCGTCACCTGGGCCATGTACGGTGGCCTCGTGGCGGCGCCGCTGGTGATCGACGACGAGCGGGTCATCGTCGACAACCCCTCGATCATCGGCTTGTGGCCGCTGTGCGACTTCGTCGCGGGCAATCGACCGTTGACGCCTTCGGCCGGACAGCCGACGTCCGCCCGCCCTTTCGCCAATCTCACGCTCGCCCTGAACCATGCCGTGGGCGGCGTGCATCCCGCTGGGTATCGCCTCGTCAACATCGCGATCCACGTCTGTGCGGGCCTGCTCTTGTGGCTCGTGATCAACGAGACCCTGGTCCGGTATCGCCCCCGGCGGTTTGAGCCGGACGCCGCCCTGGCCGCATCCTACGCGGCCGCCCTCGTGTGGCTTGTCCACCCGCTGCAGGCTGAGTGCGTGCTCTACATCACGCAGCGCACGGAATCGTTGATGGCGCTGTTCGCCTTCATCACCCTGGCCTGCTGCATCCGCTTCTGGTCCGCGCCCCATGCACGGCAGGCGTGGCTCGCCGCCGCGGGCACGGCCTGCCTGCTCGGCATGCTCTCGAAGGAGGTCATGGTCGTGGTGCCGATGCTGGTGATCCTCTACGAGTGGACGTTCGTCGCGCGTGGAGCCGGGATTCCACGATCGTCGTGGCCCCTGCACGCTCTCCTGGCATCGACCGCCGCCGTCCCCGTCGCTCTCACCCTCTGCGCTCACCGGACGCCGATGGCGGGATTCGATCTCGGCATCCCGGCCACGACCTGGTGGCTCACCCAGTCCAAGGTCACCTTCGTGTACGCGCTCAAGACGCTCTGGCCGTGGCCGCTGGCCGTCCATTACCAGATGCCCTACCTCCGCAACCTCGCCGCCGCGTGGCCCTGGGTGCTCGCGCTCGTGTTCCTCGTGCTCGCGGTGGGCCGACTCTGCCGCCGCCGGTCGCCCGCCGGGTTCCTGGGAGTCTGCGCGTTGGCCCCGCTGACGCCGACCTTTTTCATTCCGATGTTCGACGAGGTCATGGCGGATCGCCGCATGTACGTGCCGCTGGCCGCGCTGGCCGCCGCGGCGGTCGTCGGCGGCGCCACGGCCTTGGCCCGCACCGCGGCGTCCCCGCTGTCGACCCGGTGCCGTCCGTTCCGTCTGACGCTGGCCCTCTCGGGCGCGGCGGCCCTGATGCTGGCCGTGGTCGGCGGCCGACGAGCGGAGACGTTTCGCTCGACGATCGGCCTGTGGGAAGACACCGTCGCCCACCAGCCCGACAACTACACGGCCCGCTACAACCTGGCGACGATGCTGACTGCGGCCGGCCGACCGGACGAGGCACTCCCGCACTTTCGCCACGCCGTGACGCTGCCGCCTGCCTCCCCGCGGCATCGGGCGATGCATGCCAAGGCGCCTTTCAACCTGGGGCGATCGCTGCAGGAGCGGGGCGATACGGCGGCCGCCGTGGAGCAGTACCGGCTCGCGATCGCATTGGACCCCTGCCTCGCGGCGGCCCACTACAACCTCGCGCAGGCGCTCGACGACGCCGGGGATGCGGACGGGGCGATCGCCGGCTACGAGGCGACGCTCGCCGTGACGCCGACGTTCGTGGATGCGCACACGAATGTCGCCATCCTGCTCGCCGCCCGAGGCGATGTGCAGGCCGCGACCGTGCACTTCCAGGCCGCGGTCGCCCTCGCCCCCTCCATGCAGACGCGGGCCAACCTCGCCTCGATCTATGACCTCTGCGGACGGGAGGCGGAGGCCCTGGCCATGGTCGAAGCCGCCCTGCACGAGCCGCGGCCGGACGGCGCGGACGACCTCGCCGAAAGTCTTCGGGCGTTTCGTGCGGCGCGACTCGACGGCGACGCGGCTCGCGAATGAGCCATCACGGCAGCCCCGGCCTCACGACCGGCGGTTCGGGGCTCCGGTGGCGGCCGCCGAGTCCTCCGCCGGTCCGAGCCCCAGGAGCGCGTGGATCGCCGGATCGGCCAGCGACTCGGCGATGAGCGCCGCACCCGTGAAATCATGCCGCCGGCTGTGGCCGCCCGGAACGGCCACCGCGACGGCCCCGGCCGCCACCGCCGCCGCGCAGCCCGCCTGCGAGTCCTCGAGCACGAGCATCCTGCCGGGCTCGACGGCGAGCCTGCGGGCGGCGAGCTGATAGATCTCCGGATGCGGTTTTCCGTGCGTCACGTCGGCACAGGTCAGCACGAAGGCAAACCTCCCGAGCAGCCCGACCCGCCCGAGCACGTCGAGGGCAAAGTCGGGGCCGCTGCTCGTCGCGACCCCGCGCGGTATGCCCCTGCCCCCGCGTGCCGAATCGAGCCCGGCGAGCAGCTCGACGGCCCCTTTCATCGTCCGCAACCTGGTGTCGAGCAGGGCCGAGAAGATCTGCTTCGTCTCCGCGGCGAGCGCCTCGACCGTGTCGGACAGGTCGTGCCACTCGATCATGATCCGCAACGACAGTGGCTGCGGCCGCCCCATCATGGCGTCGAGCAGCTCCGGCTCGAACGGCCGGCCACGCCGCCGCAGCAGCTCCGTGCCGACGTGCTGGTAGAGTTCCTCCGTGTTCACAAGCAGGCCGTCGAGGTCGAAGGCGACGGCCTCGATCCGGGGCCGGTCCGACGTCATGGCGGCCGGGTCTACAGGGAGTGCGTCTGCCATGGGTCAGTCTCCCGCCAGCCGCAGGATGGCGTACCCGCGGTTCGCATGGAGCCGCTCGAAGGGTAGGGCGGCCGCCAGATCGAGCGGCACGATCGCATGCGTGGCGCCATACGTCTCGGCGACGCGTCGCATGCGGTCCGCGCCGAGCGCCGCGGTGGACCGTTCCATGTTCGCGAACCCGCCGTCTCGTGAGAAGCAGTCGATGACACGTCGGCGCCATGCGACGAGCGACGCGGCATCCTGCGGGCTGTTCTTCCAGCCCACGACCTCGCGGCGGCCCGTGCGCCACGTCAGGCTCGCAGCGCCGCGCGGCGTGAGGATGCAGGCGTCGGCCGGCGTGTTGGCGACGATCCAGTCGCAGGCGTCCTGCCACGCGGCGGCGTCGACCTTGCCGTCGCTGCGGGCCGAGAGCGTCGCCCGGCCGGACAGCGGCCAATGCCGGCTCTCGTGGACGAGGTCGAGGGCCAGCAGCACGGCGAGGATCCCGCGGCTCACGGCGGGCCGCACGGGCACGAGCCGGGCCAGCAGCGCACCGTCGCTCACCACGGCGGCGCCCGCGATCGCCAACCCCAGCGGAACCAGGATGTCGGCCAGGCGGAACCAGTAGAACCGCAACAGCCCGTAGGCGGCCGTCGGGGAGAAGGCCTCGAGGACCGAGATCCCGCAGCCCGCCAGTGAGATCGCCAGCGACGCGACGATGAAACGGTAGACGCGGCTTCGTGCGGCCGGCGTCGGCTCCGGCGCGAACGGCCGGGCCGCTGCGAGCAGCCACCACGCCAGCACGGCGAGCAGGTGACGGGACACGAAACCGTCGGCGAACAGACGCACGAGCAGGTGGTGCGGAAGCCTCTCGACCACGTAGATCCGCGCGGCCGCCGCCCGCGTCGCTGCGTCGACGCCACTGGAGAGGCCCAGGGCCGGCACGACTCCGGCGGCGGCGAGCAGGAGGCCGCCGCCGATCGCCAGCGCCCCGAGCCGATCGCTCGACGACATGCCCGTGTCCCCGAGCCGATGGCCGGACATCGACACCACGGCGACGAGGGCGATCATTCCCCAGCCGCCGACGAGCGGATGGACCGCCGTGGCCGTGCCCAGGGCGAGCACCGCCAGCGGCAGCCGCGCCCGGGCGATTTCGCCGACGGCGACGAGCACCAGCGCCCAGGCGAAGACCTTCGACTCGCATCCGCCGAGCACCCACTCGCCGGCGGCGGTCGTCTGCCGGACTGCCAGCGAGAAGAGGGCGGCCGCGAGGAGCCGCGGCCACCACGGCGCCAGCAGCGGCACGACGGCGTGGCGAAAGCCGGCCGCCACCGCCAACCACCCGAGCCAGCGGCCGATCCACGCCGCCTGCTCCAGCGACAGCGTCGCCGCGACGGGCCCCATGAGCATGTAGAAGATGCCGTGTGCATCGGGGGTCTCGAGGAAGAAATCGCCCCGTCCCCAGGCGGGATCGGCGTAGTGCCGGGCCTTCGTGAGATACGCGGTCTCGTTGACGTCG
>Ga0075471_10002941_pt1 | contig 11118 bp, 16 predicted proteins | sample DEB19_08_DNA_2_FD_74787 | JGI IMG/M metagenome (GOLD analysis project Ga0075471, IMG submission 74787) | Aqueous microbial communities from the Delaware River and Bay under freshwater to marine salinity gradient to study organic matter... | ecosystem: Environmental > Aquatic > Marine > Coastal ... | reverse complement strand
CGCTGCACTGCATGCAGAAGACCTTTGACTTGCCAGCGTTGATTACCGACAACGGCCCCTTCTCTGGAAAGAAGACGTTTACATCCGTACCTCGGCAGGCTGCTACTTGCCGCCAAGCATCGTCACCCCATGATGCGAGTTGGGGGAGTTGGATGTACTCGTTCGTGTCAACCGACACTGTGGCTCCTTAGAGGTTAGAGATGATGTCAGCAAGCCGGTTAGCGCCGATAGGAAGGTCGTAGGCAACGAGCCGTTCCCTGTTCAAAGCCGCCTCCTCGTTCCGCACTTCTGCGGAGTAGAGAGACTTGAGGTGCTTGATCCAGTTCATGGGCCGCTTGGCTATCCTACCGATGCCGTCAGCGGCGAGGTCGATGTAGGAGTCAAGCGCTTGCGCCACAAATGGTATCCCCGCGGCGGCGTATTCCAAACCTTTGATCGAAGATTTTGCCCGATTGAACGGGGTGTCCTTGAGAGGGACGATACCTATATCCATAACCAAAAGAGATGGATAATCCTCTGCCCTTGAGAGGGGCAAGGTGGTCACCGCGTCGTAAGGCACCCCAATGCGTGACGCAAAGGATGGATATTGGATGTTGTTGCCGCTGTGATGAAGTCTTATCTCACCACTGTTGAACATAGGGCGCAAGATGCCCGCAACGGTTTCCAAGTCGCGGCTGCGGTGAGCAGTAGACCCGACCCACCCGACTATCGGAGGGCCGTCATCGACATGCTTTCGGGGAGTGAAAGCCTTCAGATCGACCGTGTTGGTCGCTACCACGATCTCCGCTTTTACCCATGGCCTAATGCGGTCAGCCAAATAAGAAGTGCTAACCGTTACCAAATCTGATTTGCTCAATATGCCCTTGTAGTGGTTGATGTTTTCATCAGGGTATTCCTTTGGGTGGTTAAATTTGAAAGCCATGTTCGTGGGGTCAACACCCCAGTACCAGTCATCAATGTCGTTGATGATTTTCTGACCGGTGGCACGGGCTTTGAGAATGTTCTCAGCCAAGCCCCGGTGGGTAAGCCGCTGCATGATGATGACATCAACCTCATGCTGGTTACCGTCTTTATCCATGATGATGAAGTAAGAGCCGTTGAACGCCAGAAGCCCCACCTTTATGGTGAAGGGGAGCAACGGCAGGTACTTGCCTACGCGCGCCCATCCCGAACCACCCCACACGTCGAAAGGTTGACCGTGGTCTTTGGGGTGCGTCCAGTCAGCCGACGCTACGCCTAACCTCAGAGTGCTTTGCGACGAACCCATGATGCTCCGAACTCCCGTATCTCGTTGAGATTCCACAAAGGGGTAGCCGCCAACTTGCCAATGGGCTGCGGGAAGTCTTTGCGGCGGCGAAGAGCGTGAATCTGCTGTTTGGGGCAACCTAGAGCGTGAGCGACCTCGGCTGTTCCACCTATGAGGGAAACGGGGATTGATATATCCATGGTTATCCTTTTGTCAAGTCGTATACGAGGGATAGTAGATCGTAAGGTTGCCCGCTCTTAGGTAGTGTGCCTACATCTGCATAGACATCATCCCAGTTAGGAGCGTTTCGGCAACCTTGGCAGGTGCATCCGAAGCGTTTGTACTCTATGGACCCATGCCGTAGCGTATGGGGCTTCTTACGGTCTTGTGGGGTAAGCCCACCCCATAGTCCCCATACCTCATCGTTGCTTTCACAGTAGGCGAGGCACTCCTTCCACACGGGGCAGGCGTAGCACACGTACTTGCCGATGGCGTAGTAGTGGTTGGGCGACTGGGCGTCAAGAGGAGGAAAGAAGAAGTCGGGGTTGATACCCTTGCACAGTGCGTCTTCTAACCAGTCCATAGAGTGAATTATAAACTGACACCTGTCAGCGCTTGTGGATGCCCCGAGCGTAAGCACGGTCGTAGACCGCCTGATTGAACTTCATCATGAGAGTCATCGTGGCGATGCTGGCGAGGGTGCGGACTGCCTTATCAAACTTCTCTTGGTCTTTCGTGGTCATGTGACCATCATACACACAGAGGTGTCAGTCGTCAACATCAAGAATGTCCGAGATGAACTGGTCGGTACGGTTACCGTCAAGCCCACCTCCGGGTAGTTGCCGAGCAACGTCACCCGCTTTTTGACCGAAGAGTCGGGACAGCACACCACTGCTGCCTCGTGCTTCCACTTCCATGCGCAACACGTCACGTGTATCGCTGATGTTCTTAAACTTGTCGATAAGACTGAACAGCCTATCCATTTCAGATGATAGGGCTGGGTCAAGACCTTGGCCTTCAAGTTCTTCAGCGAACCTCGCGAAGAGAACGCGGCTTGCCTGCATCTCAATCATGGCCTGTAGGACAGCGTTGAGTTGGTCCTTCGTGCGTATCTCCACGGGGAGTCGGAAACCACAATCAGAATGTTCCTTGAAAGCAGGGCAACGGGCTGCTAGATAGCAACTATTACACTGCCTTAGAGGGTTCGACTGATACCGGATAACAGGGGTTTCCTCGGGGCCAATTTCGATGGATTCCCCTTGATCTGTAAGGGTTTTAGACCCGATGGAGGCTATGCGGTCTATACCCATAACCGGTAGCAACAGACGCTCTGAGTCGTGCCGCTTTCTTAGGGGGGTGATATCAATATTCGTACCCTTAGAATCCACCAAACCGCTGGTTTGTGAAATCCCTTCGATAGCAATTATTTGCTCATCATCAAGTGTAGAGAATTCACTCTCGTCGTCACCTTCGGAGGGGTCATAGGCCCCAACTGTACGGGTCTCCCACTGCTGCCACGACTTGATAGCAAGCGTCCCAACAGCGGTCACGTTATCTTCCATGACCTCTTGAAAGTCCACGCCCAGACGGATGATGTCTGCGCGATGCTTGCGCCGGGAACTTTCCTTCTGCTGCGCTGGGTACCTACGGAGGCCGTGACCATCCCATACCTGAGTCTCGCCGTACCTTATGGCGCTAGTCCATGACCCAACTACTACCGCATCCCATGGCAAGGCTTCGATGATGTCGGGCTTGCTCGTAATCCCGACCAACTTGGCGTCCCAACGCTGCGATAGTGACCGTATCCGAGGAAGGGTCTTGGGTGTGATGGCTTTATCTGATATGGCTGCTCTCCCATAACGCTGGCAAAGCCACGCCAGTCTTTCCAAGTCGTCGCCATCTGACCAGACCGGTACGTACTTGTCACCTAGAAACTCCCCATCGAAGTCGGGACGACCGATGATGACTGATAGGTCGTCAGCGTAAGTCCTAACGAAATCCCCATAGCGGGATACGTCCTCATCCCCCTCTGATGTGTAGAGCAAAACCTCTGCATTGTTATACACATCAGGGATACTGAACTCTTTGGTCTTAGGTATCGCTAGGTGCGTAAGGTTTACGCCTACGCGCTGGATACCGTTAGAGAGGAGAAGGTTACGGTGCGAACCCTTCTCGGCTCCGCCGAAGTACACCTTCATCTAGTCTCTCCATGTTCTCTCAGCGGCCTTTAGTGCCTGTGATTCCATCTCTTCTACGAGACTATCCCACTGACGAATCTCTTTGTCGCGGTCCCACTCTGGGCGCACAACGAACGGTACGGAGACAAGGATGGTGGGGATACCAAGGGCGGTTGTCTCGGCGCAGGTCTTAGGGTCGGTATCCACGTACCACTCCACCCTTCCGAACGCCGCGCCCATAAGTTGTATCTTCTGGGCCTTTAGATCAGGGTGAGGCTCGGTGATGCACTCAAAGAAGGATGCCTTGAACCCTTCGCGCTTCAGCCAGTCTGCGAAGTGTGAGCGGTCGTACTCCTCGTTGGATATCACCGCGAGGCGTCCCATGTAGCGCTCAAACAACATAGCCCATATGGCGCGGCCTTCGGGAACTGGCTGCCGTGATCCTACGATATCAGCACTCCGTGATAGCACTGATAGGTTGACAATAATCATGTCAGTCGTACATGCGCTTTGCGACTCGTGCGCGATGAACTACGTAGGCGCTGGCGGGGCAGTAGTGGCACAGGAACTGGCGGTGCTCCTTTGGTACCCCTATCGAACGGCCAATCGTCTTACTGTCGTCCTCGTAGTCAAGGCACATATCCTTGGGTCGGTTATGCCGGTCAAAGCACCGGAGCGCTTCGACCTTGAGGTCATCGCGCAGTTCTCGGACGGCCCACTCGTTCTTAGCGAGTTCACTCTTGATCTTGGTCTCGTCACCTAGGGCTTCCCACGTCTTATCGTCACAACGCAGAATCAATGCGCGGTGTGCGTCGGGGTCGGGGTTCTCCGCCTGCTGGAGGTGGCGGTTGCAGAGTTCGATGAGTTCCATGTCGTACTCAACGGGACCGTCGTAGTCCTTCATCTTGTACATGGTTGCGCATGATTTGCAGGTAAGCAGACGGGGCATGTTGTTCTCCTATGAGTCAACTTATGGTGACGTTATCTTATATGAAGGTCAGCAGTAACCGCAAGGGCACCCCGTGGGGTGCTCTGGGGTTGCGATGCTGTACTGCATCTGCAATTCATCGGCGCGCTTGATGACATCCTTGAGTTCAACAACACCACCACGATTAGGGGTGAGGTGCTTGTACACGCCGTCTTTAGCGCCTTGCTTCATATCTGCGTTCATTGAACGTGAGTCGTTAACTGCCATGATTAGTCCTTGGTTAGTCCTTGGTTAGAATGGGCCATACTCTTTGTTATAGCGTTTGGCTGCCTTACCAGCCGCCTTAATGTCCTGCTGTTCCGTGGTTTTCATCTCTGTTGTGGGGTCTGATGAGCGGTCTTGGGGGGTATTGCCTCCCCGTAACTTTTGTAGTGCACCTTTTACCTTTCCAACCATCGTAGGACCACTAGGCCCAGTCGGTTGTACAGGCAACTCTTGGGTGGTGGGGCCGCCAATATAGGCCGCCCACGGGTCTACGTCGTGTTCACTCATGTTGTTCCAGTTCGTTGGCACGGTACCGGTTCCTCCGGGGGTGTTGAGTTCAGGTGGTGTTCTTTGGCCAGCGCGCACCAGTGGACCCGCGGGCTTGCCTACTGGCAAGCCACTACGGGTGGGGGGGGGGGTGGGGGTGGGGGGTGTTCCTTGGTTGGGCATACCACGGCGTGTTGGCCCCATCGTCACGGGAGTGGAGGGAGGGGTAGGAGTTGGTGCGGGGGTTGTGGTTGTGGTTGTGGCCGTTCCCGTGGCGGCACCCCGCTGGGCACCACGGCTACTGGGGGCGGGGGTTACTGGCGAAGTGGGAGGAGCGGGTTGGGCTGTCGTAGTCGCGGGTGCTGGGGTGCTCGCTCCTGCTGACGCCCCAGCCCGTCGTTGCGTGCGACTGCTAGGGGCCGCTGCTGCTGGCGCGCTGGCGTTAGCGTTGTTTCTATTTTGAAGACCTTGCAGATGTTGCTGATATTGAGACGACATTTGGTACTGAAGGTTGTTAGCACCATTCATACCCAGATTATAAGTTTGCAGGGTGTTATGAAGCGCTTTGCTGTTAGCGATTGACTGCTGCTGTTGCTGTATGCCCTTAGCGATGGTGTTAGTAGCCCTAACACCTCTGACAGCATTGATACCATTCCCAATCGTATTGACCGCTCTAACTGCATTACCTAACTCAAAGTTAGGGCCAGCGAGCCGCCTATCGAAGTTAGGGTTTATCCCTGCGTTAGGGACGTTACCCATCATCGTGCCTCTTGCGTAATGAGGGCGAGAGTTGAGAGTTGAGCCTATGGAATTACCATAAAAGCCACCGTTGTATTTAGCACGATCTGAAGTGTTTTGGAAGTGGGAACTCCGTCCCGCCGCGAAGTCGTTCTGGGTCGACCAATAAAGCCTGCGGCTGGCTATCTCAGGTCTGCTAAGGAAGGGGTCTGCTGTTTCATAAGGGTTGTAACCAGCCATCACACACCCCCCAGAGTGTTCATTGAGTACCTGCCGCTGCCGTCGAATGTTCCCTCTGTAAGTTCAGAGTGCATGACAGGTAGGCCAGACACCCACGACCTGAACGTCGGGGCGTAGCGGTCGGTGTTAAGGATGTCCATCACGGTTGGCTCTTGCTTCACCAAGCCCATGCGGTCGGGAAACAACTGCTGTGGCACGGCAGGACGAATGGCCCTGATGGTATCAGGGTCACTAATGGCTGCTTCCAACGCTTGGTCGGTAAGCATCTCCTGACGGGACTGCCACGGGCGTGCCAACCTGTCTACTTACCCTTTACTTTCTTAAGGTTAGGGTTGGCCTTCTTTGCAGCGGGGGACGCCTTACGTGCGCCAGCGGCAAGGATGGCACCAGCGCGGTCTTCGCTGATGCCCTGCTCCTTGGCGATCTTCTTCTGTGTGGCCTTGAAGCCGGGGTGTTCTTTGCTGTGCTTAGCCATTACTTACCCTTCTTCTGGATGTTCTTAAGGGCGTTGGATGCCCGCTTGTCTTCAGGAGTCTGGTTTAGTTTGGCGCGCTGTTTTGCAGCGTTGCTTGGGACAGCCTTCAGGTTCTTTGCCTTGTCAGCAGTTCCGGGCATGGGGTTCTTCACTGAGGGCCGCTTAGTGTTGTCTTCCTTATTAGGCAAAGTGCTGATCGTAATCTTCTTACGAGGGTTGTTGTCAGCGTCTTGGTCGTAGGGCCGGTTATTTGGGTTACCCATTTTTACTCCTTTTAGTTGGGCGGGGGATTCCGTGCGGTGAAGCCGGGTCGGAATCGTCTGTTTGGTTATAGATGTGGTGGGCGGTTGCGCCTGCGGTGAAGTGGTCGTTACGAGTGGGAGTGTTGTCGACTACTTGAAGACCCGGGATGGGACGTTGTATAGGACCTGCATCGTCAGAGGATTTCGCATTCCACTCTGTGTACTGGCGATCTTCCTCTGCCTTCTTTACACGGTCAGAGGACGGGATGAAATTAGCCTTGCTGTTTTTTGGTGGGGTGCTCTTGGTTTTTGATTTGCGTCCGAACTTCATGAGGTCACCTCCACGGGGGAGCAAGGCTCTTCAAGCGGCTACGCCGTTGAGCGTCAATGATTGGTTGGTCTGCTGCACCCAACCCGCGGGGAACTCCCGCTGGCCCCATTTTACCATCATTAGTAAGATGTGTGGGCATCGCACCAGAGGGGGCGAACTTCATGCCCCTTGCTTCCAACTGGATACCGGTAAGCAGATTGAACTCGTCGGGCCAGATGTAATCGCCCGTGTTGATGCGCTCACCCTTATGCACACCCCGCGAGTAAGAGCGGGTGTTGGTACGCATAACAGCCGCTGTCAGTTTGTCCTGACGGCGGTTAGAAGTGGACGTGCCCAGATACCCGTCTGGGTACTGAACGTCAGGAGATGTGCCCCACGCCGCTAGGCGGGCGTCTTGTGGACTACGGAAGGTAGGAGCAGGCCCGAGAGGTGAGGAAGATTGAGCGGAACTCTGGGGGTCGTAACTGGTGTTCCACTGAGTGAAGGTCTGTTGGTTAGCCAAGGCCCATTCCGTTTCCCATACCGGTCATGAAGCCGCCTTGGCCTCCACCGGTTACTGGGACTGGGCGAGGAAGTGGCTTCTTGGGAATAACAGTAGTCTTCTTCTTTGCTTTCTTTTTCTCAGTCATACCAATCAACCTCTCTATTTCGTCGTTTTTGTACCTTAGTATCCCTAGATTTGTACTTTACGTACTGCTTCTCTAACCTAAACCCTGTCATAGGTGAGTCGTCGTCTGGGAAGATATCGGCGTCGTACCGTACCTTATGTGTCATTACTTGATTTCTTTACCGCTTGGGTCGTATCGACGGGTAATACCAGTCTTGGGGTTGTACACCGACTTGTATCCTGCGCGTGCGCCAGCCGTTGGGGAGCCGGGGGTAGCCCGAGCCGTTGCTTCTGCTACTGCCGAAGTCCTCGCTTCGTCAGTCATCTCCCTTCCTGCCTTTCGACGGGCGGCAGCGGCTTCAGCAGCAGCCTCCGGACCCATCCGTTGATCCAACGGAACCTCACGTGTATCCATGAACGGGCCAGACGGGGCGGGGGCTGGGGTTGCGGCCCTGCGGGGGATGCCGCTTGTGCGGGGGTACCGGCTCGGGTTGATGGCTAGGTCAGGGTCTCTTGGGTCGATGGGGCCTTGAGGTTTTTTCGGGTCTTTTGAAGGTGGCATTACCGACGCAAAATGAGCCGCACGCCGCCCCGCTGCGCGGGCAGAGAGCACGGGATCGCCACCTAGCCCCATACCTATCGTTACTGGAAGGCGAGGGGGTTTCGGACCACGGAGTTCTTCCACGGGAGTGCCCATGGGCTGCCCGTACGCTAGGGCGCGGGCGTCGACAGCGGGGCTTTCATACGCCGCGGTGACGCGCTCCTGTAGACCGGGAATATCGGTGGGTTTCATAGCGGCTTCTGCACTCCTACGTATTGACATCCTTCTGGCGACATTAGCAGCACGGGCCTCCTCAGTAAAGTGTGACGCTTCAATCTCCTTCAATTTTTGTGTATTAGCAGCGAGTTGCTTTCTCGTGTGCTCAGCAAACGAGCCTTCGCTCTGAACATGGCTTGTGTCAACGTCTTCCAACTCACGTGCTCGGGCGTTAAGTTCTCGGGTTTGCACACTTGAAGTGATGGCTGCTTCGCGGCGCTCCAGACCACCGGCTAGACCACCACCATCCCTAGGTGTTCGTTTTGGTGAAAGTACTTCCCCGGTCTTTTTTGCACCGGTAGGCACTGAAGGGTGCCCAATTAGAATGTTCCGTGCTGCCCCGCCATAACCACTCATACCTTCAAACATCGTGGCAGCCTGCCGAAGTTGGCGAGATTGCCACCGCTGAGGAGTCATGGTCTGCTTCATCATCTCTTGGTGCTTCGTGGCTTCAGCCGCTCTCTGAGCGGCGAGGCGATCTGCCCTAGCAATGTCCGAGGGAAACACGTTCGTGGTGCGTGTACCCATTGTTAGTTCTTCTGTGCCCTTTTCCTTCTGCTTAGCAGTAAGGTCAGTGGCCAGTTCGGTAGAACGGGTAACGCGCTTTTTGGATGACCGAGGTTTGGGGTTATAAGGGGTTACCGGTTCACGAGGTTCGACTACCGCTTCGCGGAACGAGGTGGGGTCGTCAAACACAGGGTTTGATATGTCTTCCTCAACTCCAGTGGGCTTGGGTTCTGCGGTTGCTGCTGCGTGGGATGCAATTGCTGGGGCGGCTTCGGTCTTTATGATACGAAGTATTTCTTTCATGTCGTCAGCAGCGGTTAACCGTGAGGTTTGGTCTTCAAAGTCGTCAGGGTTGCGCTGCTCCAAAGACCGTTTACCTAGTTCTAGCCTCCTAGCGTATTCGGTTGGAACGCCGTTGACTGCGGCCACGTATTCCTCGGTACGAGTGCCCGCGGGGGCTTCGGTAGAAGGGACAGGCGGCGGCTGAAGGGGGGTCCCACCACTGGGGTCCACAGAACGCCAAGCCATGTTTCTCTTACCCGTGCGGCTACGAGGACCGGGGTTGACTTCCTTCAGGGTGCGCACTATGCGTGTGGATTGGCCGGTTTCTTTGTCCATGTGCTCTGGGAATATTGACTCTTCTACCCACTCGCCCTCTTTGAATCCGGGCTTCCTACGGAAACGCTGTCGCGTAGGGCGTGGGAGTGTGGTGTCAGCGGGGCGCTTGGTGCGCTGGATAACCCCAGTCGTCGGAACCTCGGTCTGCATCTTGCCCATCTTCTTGTTGATGTCAGTTGCGAGTTCGTATGCGTCTGTGGGGATTTCACCCTTGGGTGAATCTGGGGACACGGCAGGAAGCATGCCGCGCATCTGGCTAATCGCTGCACCAGCGTAGCCGGTGGAAGCGGGGGCTTGGTCCCTAAGGTGCTCGGAGAGAACCCTTTGCTTGTCAGCAAGGCGGGCTTTCTCTGTAATTGGGTTGGGCAGCCCCATAGCCTTTGCTACGCGCCCTGCCCTAGCCTCTCTTTGAGGGGATTTATGTACGTTTTCTCCAAACAAAAAGAGTGACCGCTGGACTTGACCTTCATACGTTTCTTCGCGTGGGGTCCCCTCTGGGGTGGTACCACGACCGACCAGTTCGGGTGGAACCGGGGTCTCCACTTCGGGAGTGTTGATTCGCTTGTAATCCTGTAGGTCGGGTGTGAGCACGTCGTAGTGCTTACGGAACATGATGCGACGCTTACCAGCGCGCATCTCAGAGGTCTTGGCAAAGGGCTTACCAACTTGGTCAGACGCCTCACTTCGGTTGGAAGGCTTGGCGGGGGGACGCAGACGCAAATCTGCCATTTCCGCCCTGCGCTTGACAGTAGAAGCACGGGGGGTGGCGGTGCGCTCCCCTGCTTTAAGGGACTCTTTGGACTTCTTACTGGACTTCTTATTGCGCTCTTTACGAGCGGCGGCAACCTCTGCTTTAGCGGCTGCCTCTTCCTCAGGTGACATTTTGGGCGCTTCGTCTTTTGCGGCTGCACGCTGCCGCGCGGCTTCCCGCGCCTCCTCACGTGTCAGAGGCTTTTTTAGTTCCTCTAACTTTTCATTGTCCTCAGGGGATATAGAAGCCACCTGTCCTCCTAAACATAAAGTAAGAACTACAACAGTTTAGCAGTTACCGGGATACCGGTTTGAAAGAGATAGCGGAGATCGACTCACCGTTGTCTCCTTCGATGTCATCAAATCCTATAGTAAAAAGTAAATCAACCCCGCGGGGAGCGACGAATCCACGGGCGATAGCGCAAGCCTTCACGGCTTGGTTCACAGCGCTAGCACCGATGGCGCGCATCTTGGGGGACTTACCTGCTACTACGGCTCGGGCGACAATCGACCCAACGCTTTGGGGATTGCTACTGCCTGATACCTTGACGATGTCGTCTGCTTCAAAGTCGCTTGACATATGGTTACTCCGAACTTATAGAGGTTGTGTGTCGGAGTAAAGGTTAATGGTATCCAGCGGACTTGAGAAGGTCAATCAAGTCAGATAGCCGCATAACAGCGTAGGTATCACCTAAGGCAGTTTTCCCCTTACCGGGCCGCTTAACAACGAGCGCAGGAACAGCATTCCCAAGTCTGGCAGCCTGCTCAACTGTGTCGTTGAGCCAACTGCTCAGAGCGAACTGCTTCTGGTTCTTGCATTGGAATGTCACCTTGCGTCCAGCGGAATTAGCAACACCGTTAATATCACCAGTGTCGTTAGTGCCAGATAGAGCAGGGCGGTGCGCGTGGAT
>Ga0075471_10002940_pt1 | contig 11119 bp, 11 predicted proteins | sample DEB19_08_DNA_2_FD_74787 | JGI IMG/M metagenome (GOLD analysis project Ga0075471, IMG submission 74787) | Aqueous microbial communities from the Delaware River and Bay under freshwater to marine salinity gradient to study organic matter... | ecosystem: Environmental > Aquatic > Marine > Coastal ... | reverse complement strand
AGGTCACCACCGACGACAGCCAAAACGTTGAAAACATCCCAAAGCAGCAGAGCTACGACTTTTCAAAGATGAAGATGAGCCACGCCTCCAGCAAGCCCGCCGGCCCACGTCTCGAAGGTGAGCACAAAGAGCACGATCACGAGCACCACAAGCATGAGCAACACCATGAGCGCGACGGGGACAGACCCACCCGCGGCACCCGTGGCGGCTTCGGCGAGCGTGGCCGCGGCCGAGGGCGCACTGATGCTGCTGTCGGCCGCAGCAGCCAACCGTGATCCACGCCAGTTCGACGACCCGGACCGCTTCGATGTGCAGCGTCGGGACATCTGCCAGCGCGAGCCCCGGGGTACGTACCGCGCCGATGGTCTGCCTGCCGGTGTGGCCTTCGGGCCCGGGAGGCCGTCGAACTATCCGGCCGTGCCCGAGGATCGACCGATGTCGCTGTGGGCGCTCACCCGCGACGCAGTGGTCACCGGATCACGGGTGCTCCTCGACCGCCTGCCCGATCTGCGTCTTGCGCCGGGTGCCACCCCGGTGCTGCGTTCGCTGCGTTGGGGTGAGATGCACACGTGCTGGAGCCTCCCGGTCGTCTACTGACGTCGGGTCGAACATTGCACGTCACTGCAGACGACCGCAGCGGCGCCATGGAGGCTGCTGCCCTGTGTGCCGACGCCGGTTGGGACGCGGTGGTGTGCAGTTGGGATGGCGAGCCGGTGCCGACGGAGGCGGGTGTCGACGGTGTGGTGGTCACCGACCTGCGCTCGCGCCATGTGTCCGGTGACGCCGCGGTGCTGAGGATGCGTGCGGCAGTTCGTCGCACGGGACCGGTGCGCGTCCACAAGATCGACTCCACGCTGCGCGGGAACTGGGCCGCCGAACTCGGCGAACTCGCTCAGCAGGGTCCGGTGGTGCTCATCCCTGCCTATCCGCAGGCGGGGCGCACGTGTGAGGACGGTGTGGTGCTGGTGGACGGCGTTCCGGTTCACCGGGCGGGTTTCGGTGCCGATCTGCGGTCGGCAACGAAGTCGAGTCGTCCCGCAGAGGTGCTCGATGCGGTGCAGGCGAAAGATGCCGATGGCCTGCGTGGCTGGCTGGGCTCGACGTCATCGGGCATCTGTGTGTGCGATGCGCGCACCGATGCCGATATCTCGGCGCTGGTGATTGCGGCGCTGGCCGCCGACGGGGTGGTGCTCGCCGGACCGGCATCGATCGTGGGCGCGGTGGCCCGTGTGCTGGCGTCGTCGCCCAGCTCGTCGGTACCAACCATCCCGTCGGGGAATGCCGTGGTGGTGTGCGGCAGTCGCCACCCGCGCAGTGTTGCCCAGGCCGATGCCGTGGAGGGGCGGCACGACGTGGCGGTGATCCGGCCACCCGCTCATCTGCGCGCCCACGCCGAGATTGTTGCGCTCGAACTCGCGGGCAGGGCACACGACGCCGTGGCCGAACGTGGGGCATCGCTGGTGGTGCTCCTCGGTGGCGATACCGCCGAGGCATTCATCGGTCAGCGGGTGGTGCGCGTGCGGGGGAGCGTTGGGGTCGGGATGGCGCTGGGAACCCTGTCGCTCGGTTCCTCGGACATCACGATCGTCACCAAACCCGGTGGATTCGGCGATGATCGTGCGGTGAGCGATCTGCTGGACCGACGAGGTGCTCGGTGAGTGCCCCCATCGCGATCACCATGGGCGATGCGTCCGGTGTGGGACCCGAGATCGTCCTGCGACGCTTTGCCGCGGGACTGCTCCCCGACGACGTGGTGGTGTACGGAGATCTTGCGATTCTGCGTCGTGGCGCCGAACTCCTGGGCCTCGATGTGCAACTCGATCACCTCGATGTGGTGGACCTCGGTGTGCTGCGTGCATCGGACCATCGCCCCGGCGTGATCGACGCGGCCGCCGGTCGCGCGGCCCGCGAGTACGTCCTGCGTGCCACCGATGACGCACTCGCCGGCAGGGTTCGCGCGGTGGTCACCATGCCGATGAACAAAGAGGCCACACAGCTGAGCGATCCCGTTTTTGTGGGTCACACCGAGCTGATCGCTGCGCGCTGCGGGGTTCGCAGCTTCTCGATGATGCTTGTGGCTGGCGACCTCGCAGTGACCCACGTGAGCACCCACGTCTCGTTGAGCGAGGCCATCGCCCGGGTCACCACCGATCGTGTGCACGAGGTGATCGCACTCACGCACCGCACCCTGCAACCCTTCCGCCCATCCCCTCGCATTGCCGTGTGCGGTCTCAATCCGCACGCTGGCGAGCACGGACTTTTCGGCGACGAGGACAGCCGCTTCATCGCTCCCGCAATCGATCGGGCGTGCAACGAGGGAATCGACGCATCGGGCCCGCACCCGGCCGACACCGTGTTCCACCAAGCGGTGCACCGGCAGCGCTTCGACGCCATTGTGTGCATGTACCACGATCAGGGTCATACCCCGATGAAACTGCTCGCCTTCGAGTCGGGCGTGAACGTCACGATCGGATTGCCCATCGTGCGTACGTCGGTGGACCACGGCACGGCGTTCGACATTGCGTGGCGTGGCGAGGCATTCACCGAATCGCTCGACCACGCGCTCGACTGGGCGCGCCGCCTCTCGCCCTAGGGGTGTTCAGTCCCGGCCGACCGCCACGAAGTTGCCGACGATGGTGAGTTCGTTGCCGAGGCGCTGCTCCACCAACTGCTCCACCGTGCGCACATCGTTCGGGTTGCCCTCGGCGAAGGCTGCGTCGGCAAGCGACGAGAGCAGTTCGGCGGCGCTGTCGTAGGCAGCACCGACTTCGGCGAGGTGCAGGCTGGACGTGCGAACCGATCGGTATGCGGCCAGCGCACGAGCCACCGACGCGGCCCCCGGGTTGCGGCCCACGTAATCGGCTGCAGCGGACTCGACCGCGTTGGCCTCATCGATCATCCATGCGATCTCGTGGGCGGTTCGCACCGAGAGCGAATCGAGGATCGACGTCATCATCTGCACCGCAACGATGTGGGTCGGGTCGGTGAGCACCGGCGCGATCTTCTCGTTGAGCTCGGCCTTGATGGTCTGCAGGAGCTGCGGAGTGGTGGGGCGGGCAATCATCAGGCGTTCTCCTTCGTCCAATGGCCGGCGAGGCGCATCGAGGTGATCCACGTGGCGTGCATGAACGGCATCGCATTGGTCATGTAGGCCACCGAGGACCCCATGGTCTCGCCGTTGGCGATCCGGGCCGTCATCTTGATGAGGTTGAAGAACACCCCAGCAGAACTCTGAACCGTGAAGTAGGCGATGGTGGCCGGGTTCACGACCTCTTCGGAGAGTCCGGTCAGTTCCCGGTAACTCGCGAGGAACGAGTCCTTGTCGTTCTCGATGGCATCGGGCGGCATCGACATGTGCGCGAGCACCCACCACCCGAGGTCTTCGCGTGGGTCGCCGATGTGGGCGAGTTCCCAGTCGATCATGTGGTACTTGCCCGTGCCGTGCTGGACGAGCACATTGGGTCCCTGGAAATCGCCGTGCACGAGACGCAGCGGCGTCTCGGGTGGGCGGTGAGCATCGAGCCATGCGGCAACCACACGCAGGAACGGCTCGTGCTCGGCGTGGGCGGCCTCGGCGGTCCGCCACGATGCGATGCACTCGTCGAGGTACGCACTCCACGAAGCGGGGCGGCGCACGCCTGCGGGAAGGCGATCGATCGGGAAGTTGTGCACGCTGGCGATCGCCTCGGCGAGTTGCCGTGTGTACTGCCGGTTCGACTCCGGTGTGCCGCGCTGGGTGAGCATGTGCAGCGAATCGCACTCGAGGTTCTCGCTGATGAACGCCGGACTGCCGAGTTCGTCGCCGGTCGGGTCGAACCACAGCGGCTTCGGAAGACGCACCGAGCCCTCCGTGTCGAGCGCCTGGAGCAACTCCCATTCGTAGGTGCGGTCGGTGTCGAGGATCGACTGTCCGGGCGGCGGGTCTGCCCGCATCACGTACCCGCGCCGGCCGTTGGCGTCCTCGGCCCAGAACCGTGACATCGCTCGGCTGTACCCACCGGTGATCGGCGTGTAGTCGTGGATCGTCACCGGACCGGCGCCGTCGTTGCGGCGACCCAGAAATGCGGTCAACCGCGCAATCGCTTCATCACTCATGGAGGCCTCCCCAGACGTGCCCGAGTGGGGACATTGTTGCCGCTGTGCCCGGGCACCGTCCAGACCGCGGACCGTCTCGGTTGCGAAAGGGGCAGCGTGGTGGCCGTGGGACTACGGTTCGGCCATGACCACGCTCGAAGTTCTCGCCGCCAAGGATGCGATCACCGATGCCTGCAAGCGCTACTGCCGCGGCATCGATCGCTGTGATGCCGATCTGGTGAAGTCGGCCTACCACGCCGACGCCTACGACGATCACGGCACCTTCAAGGGAAACGCCTGGGAGTTCGCCGATCTGGCGACGCAGTCGCTCAAGCGATACCTCGCCACCATGCACGCCACGATGAACCATCTCATCAGCGACGTGGACACGGTTTCGGGCACTGCACAGGGTGAGATCTACGTGACGGCGTACCACCTGCGTGAGGCCGACGGGAAGAAAGTGGTGGACGTCTGGTGGGGTCGTTACATCGACGAGTACAGCCGCAAGGGTGACGACTGGCGGATCTCGAGCCGTGTCGTGGTGCACGAGTGGACTGCCCAGATGCCCATCGAGCAGGCCATGCCGATCCCGGCCGAGATGTTCCGTGCCGGTTCGTTCGACCGCAAGGCCTGAGGGGAGCACAGCATGAGCCAACGTCATCCCGACCCCGTCGTCCAGTCGATTCTCGATCGCAACGAGGTCTACGACCTCGTGGTGCGCTACGCCCGCGCGCTCGATGAGCGCAACTGGACGCTGCTCGAGAGTTGCTTCCTGCCCGAGGCCACCTACGCCTATCCGAACGGCAGCTCGGGAAGTGCTGCAGAGATCGTCGACCGGTGCAGCAACGCCCTCACGCGTCTCGACGCCAGCCAACACCTGCTGGGCAACATCGAGATCACGGTGAACGGCGACACGGCCAACACGATCGTGTACTTCCAGGCGCAGCACGTGAAGATCGGAACTCCGGGCGGCAACACGTTCATCATCGCCGGCTCGTACCGTGACCGCGTGGTCCGCACGCCTGACGGCTGGCGGATAGCGCACCGGGATCAGGACTATGCGTGGATGGACGGAAACCCCGGCGTGGTAGCACGCCCCGAGTCGATGAGTGTGCAGTCATGAGTCAGCGTCTGGCAGGCAAGGTCGCCCTGGTTACCGGTGGCGCCAGTGGTATCGGTGAAGGCATCGTGCGTCGCTTCGTGGAGGAAGGCGCCCGGGTGATGATCACCGACATCCAGGACGACCGCGGTCGCGCCATCGCTGCCGAACTCGGAAGCGCTGCGGCGTACACGCACGCCGATGTTGCCGTGGAGGCCGATGTTGCCGGTGCGGTCGACGCGGCAGTGGCCGCCTTCGGGCGTCTCGACTGCATGGTGAACAACGCGGGCATCCTGGGCGCGATCGGTCCGATCGCGCAGATCGGCTACGACTCGTGGCACCGCACGATGGACGTGCTGCTCTCGAGCGTCTTCCTCGGCATCAAGCACGCGGCGCGGGTGATGATCCCCCAGGGCGGCGGCAACATCATCAGCACGGCAAGCACCGCCGGCGTGCGTGCGGGTCTCGGTCCGCACGTCTACACCGCCGCCAAGCACGGCGTGGTGGGACTCTCGCAGTCGGTGGCCACCGAACTCGGGCCCCACGGCATCCGGGTGAATGTGATTGCGCCGGGCGGCACCGTGAGCGGCCTCACGTCGCATCTGGTTACCGGTGACCACACGGCGCTCGAGAAAGCCGGCCGGATCATCGGTGCCAGCAACCCGCTGCGCCGTGCCGGTCAGCCCGCCGACATCGCCAACGCCGCGCTGTACCTCGCATCCGACGAGGCCAGTTTTGTGAACGGTGCCGTGCTGGTGGTGGACGCCGCCGGCGAGACCATCGGCGACCGCAACGGACGGTTCGTGGAGATGGGCTCGCAGATCGTGCAGGAGGCCGGCCGCACGGGTCTGTGACCCCGGACCGCACCCCGGGCCGTCACTAGACTGCGCCCATGCTCGACTACGTGATTCGCGGGGGAAACATCGTCGACGGCACCGGTGCGGCGCCGTACAGCGGGGACGTCGGGGTGCGCGACGGCCGCATCGTGGAGGTGGGCAAGGTCTCCACGGCAGCGAAGGAGACCATTGACGCCGACGGCTGTCTGGTGACCCCGGGCTTCGTCGATGTGCACACCCACTACGACGGTCAGGTGACCTGGGACGAGGACATCGAGCCGTCGGCCACCAACGGTGTCACCACCTTGGTGATGGGCAACTGCGGTGTTGGTTTCGCCCCGGTGCGGCCCGGTGACGAGCAGGTGCTCATCGAACTCATGGAGGGTGTCGAGGACATCCCGGGCACTGCGCTGCACGAGGGCATGCCGTGGGGGAGTTGGGAGACGTTCCCCGAGTACCTCGACTATCTCGCTACTCGGCGCTACTCGGTGGACATCGGTGCGCAGTTGGCGCACGGTGCCCTGCGCTTCTACGCCATGGGTGAGCGTGGAGCCAAGGACGAAGACGCCACCGCCGATGAGTTGGCCACCATGGAGCGCATCGTGCAGGAGGCCATGGAGGCGGGGGCACTGGGCTTTTCCACGTCGCGCACCATCGGCCACCGCTCGCTCTCGGGTGTTCCCGTGCCGGGCACATTCGCTGCAGAGATGGAACTGATGGCCATCTCGCGTGCGATGGGTCGCGCAGGCCGAGGCGTGTTCGAGGCAATCCCTGCCGGCACGGTGGGACAGCTCGACCAACTCGGCGGTGAGCGCGCCATGCCGGCCGCAGAAGCTCGCATCTTCGCCAATGTGTCTCGCGCCGGAAACCGGCCGCTCACCTTCACCACCGTGCAGATCGGAGAGTCGCCCGATCACTGGCGCGAGGTGCTCAAGGTGGTGCACGAGGAGAACGCTGCCGGTGCGCAGTTGCGCCCGCAGGTAGCCGCCCGTTCGGTGACCGTCATGACGAGCCTGTCGGCGTACCACGCGTTCATGCGGCGCAGCACCTACCTGAACGAGTTGGCACACCTGCCGCTCACCGAGCGCGTGGAGATGATGCGCCGTCCCGAGATCAAGGCCGCCATCCTCGCCGATCGCGATGTGCCCGCCGACCGCCCGGGTTCGATGCAGAACATCGGCCCGATGTTCTTGCGTGCGATGCCGGTGCTGTTCCCGCTCACCGCACCCCTGGACTACGAGCCCACCATGGACCGTTCGCTCGGCGCACAGGCCGCAGCGCTCGGCAAGGACCCCGCAAGCCACCTCTACGACATGCTGCTCGAGGACGGTGGGCGTGCGTTCTACGCGATCCTCGGCGCAAACTTCGCCTCGGGCACACTCGACCCGTGCCGGGAGATGCTGCTGGACCCGTACTCGGTGACGGGTCTCTCCGATGCCGGTGCACACGTGAACTTCATCTGCGACTGCACCATCCACACGTTCCACCTGACCCACTGGGTGCGTGACCGTTCGCGCGGTGAGCGACTCCCGTTGGAGCACGTGGTGCACAAACTGACGGCGAACAACGCCGACCTGTACGGCCTCACCGATCGCGGTCGGGTGTCGGTGGGTCTGCGCGCAGACCTCAATGTCATCGACTTCGATCGACTCACTATTCAGGCGCCCTATGTGCGGGCCGACCTGCCTGCGGGCGGTACCCGGGTGCTGCAGCCGAGCACCGGCTATGTCGCCACGATGGTGAACGGTCAGATCGTTCGTCGCAACGATGCCGACACCGGCATGCGGCCCGGTCGCCTCGCACGGGGCCTGTAGTTCCGAGCCGAATCAGTAACTGCGCGGCAGGCCGAGCACCTGTTGGGCGATGAAGTTGCAGGTCATCTCCTGACTCACCGGCGCGAGCCGTTGCAGGCGTGCCTCGCGCCAGTAGCGCTCCACGTGGTACTCGGTGGCGTAACCCAACCCGCCGTGGGTCTGTAGCGCGCGGTCGGCAGCGAAGAAGCACGCCTCGGCCGCCAGGTATTTCGCAGTGTTCGCCTGCTCGCCACATTCGAGGTCGTTGTCGTATCGCCATGCGGCCAGTTGCACCATCTGCCACGCAGCCTGCACCTGCATGTGGGCCTGCGCCAGCGGATGGGCGATCGACTGGTTCGCGCCGATGAGGCGACCGAAGACCTCGCGCTCGTTCGCATAGGCGACTGCCTTGCGGATCGCCACCTCGCCGATGCCGCACGCGGTGCCGGCGATGAGGATCCGTTCGGGATTGAGTCCGTGCAGCAGGTGGTAGAAGCCCTTGCCGCGCTCACCCACCATGCGCCACGACTCCACCGGCAGACCGTCGTAGGCCACCTCGCAGCTCGCCACGGCATTGCGACCCAACTTGGGGATCGGGCGGATGTCCACGTAGTTGCGGTCGAGGTCGGCGAGAAAGAGTGTGAGGCCGTCGAGTCGGTTCTTGCCAGGCGGGTCGGTGCGCACGAGGATGAGCACCACTTCGCTCTCGAGGGCCTTGGATGTCCAGATCTTGCGGCCCGTGATGCGCCACCCCGATCCATCGGGTTCGGCTCGGGTGGTGATGCGACTCGTGTCGGTCCCTGCATCGGGTTCGGTGACACCGAAGGCAACATGCAGATCGCCCGCAGCAGCACGCGGCAAGAACGCGTCCTTGAGGCGGTCATTGCCGAAGCGCACCACCGGATTGAGCCCGAACATCGTGAGGTGCACGGCCGAGGAACCATTCATGCCCGCACCCGACGCAGCGATCCGGTTGAGCACGAGGCACCCCTCGGCAATGCCCCGTCCACCACCGCCGTAGCGCTCGGGGATGATGATGCCGACCCATCCGCCTGCGGCCATCTGCTCGTAGAACTCCCACGGGAAGCGGTGTTCGGTGTCGCAGGCCGACCAGTAGTTGTCGTCGAAGGAAGCACACACCCGGTCGACGCCCTCGGCGATCGCGGCATGGTCGGGGTCGGGATGAAAGTCCACGACTGGTTTGTACACGACTCGGCCCGAGCGACCAAGATGCATCCACGGCGCAGCGATGCAGGGGGATGACGACATGGGGATCGACTTCGGGTTGGACCTACCGGAACTGCAGACTGATCCGGCGGGAACCTTCCGCACGCTGCGTGAGCAGTGCCCGGTGCACCACACGGGCCACCCGGCACCGCACTACACCGTGTCGCGCCATGCCGATGTCACCGAGGTGCTGCGCGACAGCGATATCTGGAAGAGCAAGTTCGGTCCGGGTCTCGCCATGCGCGGGGGTGGGGTGCTCGTGTCGAGCGATCCCCCCAAGCACACCAACGAACGCCTCGCCATCACCAAGGTGTTCCGTCCGTCGGCCATCGACGAGATGCGTGACGACATTGCGGCCCTCGTCGGTCGCATCACCGACCGCTTCGTGGACCGTGGCGAGGGCGACCTGATCGGTCTGCTCGCCATGCCGATCCCCCTCACCGTGATGTGCTGGTTGCTCGGCACCCCCGAGGAGGACGTGGAGCAGTTCCGCAACTGGGTGCTGCCGATGGCCGAGGGTGTGTCGTACGCCCAGGGGCGCGCAGCACCCGAGGTGGCAGCGGCCTACGAGAACTTCTTCGCGTACTTCACCGCTCATGTCCGCACGCGTCAGGCGGCGCTCGAGTCGGGTTCCGCAGTGCCCGATGACATGCTCACGCGCCTGCTCACCGTGGAGCGCGACGGATCGCGCATCTCGTTCGAGGACGTGCTCGGGTTCTGCCAGTTCCTACTCGTGGCGGGCAGCGCAACCACCACACTGCTCATCGGCAACGTGCTGCACCGTCTGCTCCAGCACCCCGACCAGATGGCACTCGTGCGCGCCGATCGTCGACTCGTGGAGACCGCGGTGGAGGAGAGTCTCCGCATCGACGCACCGGTGCACGGACTGTTCCGCACGAACGATGCACCGGTGTGCATGCACGGCGTAGACATCCCGATGGACTCCAAGGTGCTGGCGCTGTTCGCATCGGCCAACCTCGATCCGGAGGTGTGGGACCGACCCGACGAGTTCGATGTCACGCGCGATCTCACCCAGTTGCGCAAGCACTACGCGTTCGGGGTCGGGATCCACTATTGCCTCGGGGCACCCCTCGCTCGTATGGAGGCACAGCTCGCCGTGAACGAGGTGCTCGACCGCCTGCCGAACCTCACACTGGCCGGCACGCCGACGCTCGTGAAGGCACAGGTGCTGAACGGCTTCGAGACCCTGCCGGTGACCTGGGGCTGATCGCTCAGTTGATGCCGATGGCGCCGGCACGGGCGCCGGCGATGTAGCCCTGATCGGCCGACCACGACTCCACGCCGTTCACGATCACGTTCTGCACGCCGACCTGACGACGGATCCAGCGGATGCCGTCGCCCGGGAAGTCGTTCGAGGCTTCCTCGGGTCCGCGATCGATGGTGTCGGCATCGAACACCACCACATCGGCGGCCTTGCCCTCCTGGAGCACACCGCGGTCGGTGAGGCCCCAGATGGAAGCGGTGTCGGACGTGATCTTCTTCACCGCTTCCTCGAGGCGCATGGCCGGGTGGTTGCGGACGAACTGCGAAAAGAGGAACCCGGTGTCGCCGTAGGTGGCGAACGATCCCACGTGTGCACCGCCGTCGCTCGCACCCACGTGCACGTACGGGTGGGCGAGCATCTCGCCCACGGCCTGCGGGTTCTTGTGCCCGATGTCCGAGCGGATGAACCACGTGCCGAGGTCTTCCTGCACCGACAGGTCGATCAGCAGCTCGGCCGGGGTGGTGCCCACCTCGGCCGCTACATCGCCGAGGGTGCGACCCACCATGTGCTGGTTGCGATCGAGGCCGACCTGTCGGATCACGTACTGCGCCGGGTTCAGCGTGAGATTCGCGCTCGGGATGGAGGCAAGCATGTTGAGGCCCGACACCAGCGAGTCACGCGTGGCGGGATCCGAGAACGCCGCCATCTTCTCCTCGTGCGTGCTCATGGACAGCACCGGCCACCAACCCGGGATGATGAGGAACATCAGGCTGCGCTGATCGAGGTTCCAGCTGATGTCGATGGGGCGCGTCTGGACCTGGGGCCACACGCGTGCACCGGATGCCCACTCGCGCTCGACTGCCTC
>Ga0075471_10002939_pt1 | contig 11120 bp, 6 predicted proteins | sample DEB19_08_DNA_2_FD_74787 | JGI IMG/M metagenome (GOLD analysis project Ga0075471, IMG submission 74787) | Aqueous microbial communities from the Delaware River and Bay under freshwater to marine salinity gradient to study organic matter... | ecosystem: Environmental > Aquatic > Marine > Coastal ... | reverse complement strand
GGCTGGTAGAGGGCGAGGATCTTCAGGCACTCCTCCTCGACCTCCACCTCCATCCGGTCGATGTCCTCGTCGTTGGCCATCACCCGCTGCGCCAGGTGCATGTCGCGGTTGATGAGGGCCGTGATCGACTTGGAGATCGCCTCCTCCACGAGCGTGCCCACCCGGAGGATCCGTTCCTTGAGGTGCTCGATCTGCCGTTCGATGTGGTGCGTCATGGGGCGTTCAGCCGAACCTTCCCGTCACGTAGGCTTCCGTCTCGCGCAGGATCGGCTTCGTGAAGATGCTGGTGGTCGAACCGTACTCGATGAGCCGCCCCAGGTACATGAAGGCGGTGTAGTCGCTCGTGCGGCTGGCCTGCTGCATGTTGTGGGTGACGATGAGCACGGAATAGCGGCCCCGCAGCTCCTGGATCAGTTCCTCGACCTTGCCGGTGGCGATCGGATCGAGCGCCGAGCAGGGCTCGTCGAGCAGAAGCACCTCGGGCTCGGCGGCGATGGCCCGGGCGATGCACAGCCGCTGCTGCTGGCCGCCCGAGAGCCCCAGGGCGCTGTCGTGCAGCCGGTCCTTCACCTCGTCCCAGAGGGCGGCCCCGCGCAGGCTCAGTTCGCACACCTCGTCGAGCACGCCGCGACTCGTCTCGCCGTCGATTCGCAGGGCGTAGACGACGTTCTCGTAGATGCTCATCGGAAACGGATTCGGCTTCTGGAACACCATCCCCATCCGCTTCCGGAGCTCGATCACGTCCATGCGGGGGTCGTAGATCGAGTCGCCGTTGAGCCGCATGTCGCCGGTGATGCGCACGCTCTGGACGAGGTCGTTGAGCCGGTTCACGCTCCGCAGCAGCGTCGATTTTCCGCACCCGCTCGGCCCGATGAGCGCGGTCACCTTGTTGTGCGGGATCGGCATCGTGATCCCGTGCAGGGCCTGCTTCCCGCCGTACCAGAGGTTGAACCGGTCGATCTCCAAGACCGGGGTTTCCTCGACCACCTCGGCATGGACCTCGGCGGGCACATCGCGGCCGGCCGCCACGGCCAACAAGCGATCGTTCACCTGGGCCGGCGACGCCACGGCGGCCTCGGGCACGGCGACGGTGGATGGCTGGCTGCTCATGAAAGTGGCCCGATAGCGCGGTTCTCGGCGATCATAGCAGGCTCAGAACTGCTGGGCCACATACCGCCGCTTCAGCCGCGAGCGGATCCAGATGGCGGCCACGTTGAGCAGCGCGATGAGCGTCACCAGCAGGAACGTGATCGTGAACACCATCGGCTTGGCAGCCTGGCTGTTGGGGCTCTGGAAGCCGACGTCGTAGATCAGATAGGCGAGGTGCATGAACTCCCGCTCGGGGTGGATGAAGGGAAACGTCCCGTCCACCGGTAGATCGAGCGCGAGCTTCTTGACGCCGACGAGCATCAAGGGCGCCACCTCGCCCGCCCCGCGGGCCATCGCCAGTATCAGACCCGTCATGATGCCCGGCAGCGCCCGCGGCAGCACGATCCGCCGGATCGTCTGCCACTTGCCGGCACCGCATGCATACGACCCTTCCCGCATCGAGTTGGGAACGGCCGCCAGCGCCTCCTCCGTGGCCACGATCACGACCGGCAGCGTCAGCAGGGCGAGCGTGAGCGACGCCCAGAGCAATCCCCCGGTGCCGAACGTGGGCTGCTTGTCGGCCACCAGGCTGGCCCGGAAAAACAGGTCGTCGATGCCGGCGCCGAGCCCGTAACAGAAGAATCCCAGTCCGAACGCACCGTAGACGATGCTCGGCACGCCGGCCAGGTTGTTGATGGCGATCCGCACCGCCGCCGTCACGGGGCCCCGGGCGGCGTACTCCCGCAGGTAGAGCGCGGCGAGCACGCCGAACGGCGCCACCAGCAGCGCCATGATCAGCGTCATGGTCACCGTGCCCCAGATCGCGGGGAAGACGCCGCCGGCGCTGTTGGCCTCGCGGGGATCGTCGCCGAGGAACTCGCCCCAGCGGCCGCCGTACACCGCGAGCATGCCGGCCCGCGAGAGCCGGTTCGGCTGCCAGGCCCGCACGATGCCGTCGAGCGGGATGAGCTTGGTGCCGCCGTCGGCCGTGGTGAACTCGACCCCCCAGCCCTCGTTCTCGGCCCGCAGCTGCTTCGTCCGCTCGTCGAGCAGCGCGGATTCCCGGCCGACCTCTTCGACGACCCGCCGCTCCGCGGCGGCGGCAGCGGCCGTGTCCTTGCCGTCGAGCTCCGCCTGCACAACGGCCAGCCGGGCGGCCCGCAGCCGGCGCTGCAGTGCCCCGCGGTCGTGCCGGTCGATCCGCGCCACCTCCCGCCACCGCCGGCGCACCGCGGGATGCTCCCGCTCGAACGCGGCCCAGGTCTCGGCAGCGCCTGCGGCGACGACCTGCTCGCCGTGCAGCAGCCGCGCCGGGAAGCCGTGAAACCGGCCGGACTCCAGCCGGTCCACGGCCGTGGCCCACTCCGGCCGGCTCGTGCCCGCGATGGCCGCGTCGTCGAGCCATTCGTAGTGGTTGCCCGACAGCTCGTAGTTGGCGGTGCGCACGAGCCTGCGGCCCCGTGCGCCCTTGCCGTCACCTTCCAGTTCGCGGTCGGAAATCTCCCCCAGGACGCGGCGGCCGTCGCGCAGCTGCACGAGCTCCAGCGGCTGCGGCCAGAACGTGGCCGCTCCTCGCCAGGCGATGAACAGCAGCAGCCCGGTGATCATCGCCAGGGCCAGGGCCAGGGCCCCGCCGGTCAGCCACACCCAGGGCTCGCCGTGGGCCGCGAGATTCGAATGCGCCGAGCGTTTCCGCCGCGGCCGCGCAGGATCAGAGCTCATGGGCCCTCCTGCGGAATCGCTGCCGCACGACCTCCGCGGCGGTGTTGACCACGAACGTCATCGCGAAGAGCGTGAGCGCGGCGAGGAACAGCACCCGGTAATGGGCGGTACCCCGCGCCGCCTCAGGCAGTTCGGTGGCGATGGCCGCCGACAGGGTCTGGAAGCCGTTGAAGATGTTCCAGCCCATCAGCGGCGTGTTGCCCGCCGCCATGAGCACGATCATGGTCTCGCCGACGGCCCGCCCGAGCCCGATCATCACCGCCGAGAACAGGCCGCTCGCGGCGGCGGGCACGATCACGCGGATCGCCGTCTGCCAGGGCGTGGCACCGGCGCCCAGCGAGGCGCTGCGCAGGTGGTCGGGCACCGCCGAGAGCGCGTCGTCGGCGATCGTGAAGATGAGCGGGATGATCGCGAAACTCATGCCGATGGCGACCACCAGCGCGTTCCGCTGCACGTAGGTGCCGAACAGACCGCCGCGGGTGTCGAGCCGTAGCGCGTCGAAAAACGACGCCGCCGCGACCGCCAGGCCGACGGTCAGCAGCAGCCCCAGCACGAACGTGCCCAGCGACGCCAGGGCCGCCTGCTGCTGCGACCAGTTGCGGCTGCTCCGCCGCAGCCACGGGTTGACGAACCGGCCCACGACCGCGGCAGCCGCGACGGCGGCCAGCGGCACCAGCGAGAGCACCCAGCCGCCAAATCCGCTGCCGCCGCGTCCGTCGAGCCAGGCGGCGACGTCACCCTGGAACAGCAGCCGCTCCAGCGGCTCGGCCACGACCCGCGCCGCGACGCAGCCCGTCGGCAGCGCCACGCCGGCGATCAGCGGAAACCGCCACGCGCCGAACCGGCTCCTCCAGCCCGCGGGCAAGAGCAGCCAGACGTGGGCGCCACAGAGAAGAGCCAGCGGCACGCAAAAGAGCGCCGACAGGAACGCCATCAGCGACCGCTCCACGAGCGGTGCCAGGATGAGGCCCGCGATGAACCCCAGCACCACACTCGGCAGACTGGCCATCATCTCGATCGTCGGCTTGATGCGGGCCTTCCAGCGGGGATGCATGAACTGGCTGGAATAGATCGCCGCCAGGATGGCGATGGGCACGGCGAACAGCATGGAGTAGAGCGTCGCCTTGAGCGTGCCGAAGATCAGGGGGACGAGCCCGAACTTCGACTCGAACGCCTCGTGCCCGGTGGTTTCCCAGGCGTGCACGGCGCCGGGATACTTCTCGTACCAGACGCGGCCGAAGAGCGAACGCCACGACACCTGCGGGTACCCGGCGGAGAGCTCCCACGAGGCCAGACTCCGGCCGTCGGCGGCCAGCAGCCTGTTTTCGCGGGGCGTGATCAGCAGCTGGGTCGCGGCGCCGGCCAGCCCCGTCGGGGCCGCGGCCCGCACGGACGCGACCGTGGCGCCCGTGGTCGTCTGCACCAGCCGGATGCCGCCGGCCGTGTCGGCCACCGCCAGCAGCCGCGACCGTGGCGAGGCCGTCAACGCCGTGACGGTCGGCGGCGCTGCACGGCCGTCTGCGGCCGCGAACACCTTGGCGCCGACCATCCGCAGGCCGTCGGCCGCCGTGGCCTCGGGCGGCCGCGTGGCGAAGAACACCCGCACGACCCCGGCGGCGTCGGCGACCGCCAACGCACTGCCTCCGAACACGTGCACGGCGCCGGTCACCCGGGTGCCGGCCGGCGCGGCCTCGAACGACTCGCGCAGCACCGGCGACTCGACGTCGCGCACGTCGTACCGCCGCGCCGCGCCGCTCTCCGCGAGGAGGAACAGCTCGTCGCCCAGCTCCGAGACGCGCACGAACCGCGGCGCGAAATCCGCCCCGTCGGCCGCGGCGTCGATCGTGCTGCCCGACGCCGTTGTGACCACCTCGTCGGTGAGGAGGTTGCGCCGCGAGGATGTCGTCTCCACCCGCACCCGGCCGCCGGCATCGAGCGCGGCCACGAGCGGGCCGGACGAGAGCATGGTGATGTCGGCGTCGATGACGCGGTCGGCGAGCTGGTGCGGCGACGGCGGCGCCGTGAGGTCGGCCACCAGCCGCACCGTGGCATGCTGGCCACCGGCCGCCCGCACGATGACCGCGTCGCCGTGCTTCCGTGCGGAGCCCGGTGAGAGCGGCTCCAGCCCCGCGGGCAGGTCGCCGTCGGCGAGGAACGTCGACTCGAGCCCGAGCCGACCGATACGGAACGTGCCGTCCGCGAAGCCGGCGACCGCCTGCATGCTGCCCGGCAGGACGCGGATCGCCGAGAGCCCGGCGAGGCCGCAGGAAGCGGCGGTGCGCTCCTGCAGCTGCTCGCCGTCGGCCAACGCGAACACCCGCAGGCGGCCGGAATCCTCGCCATCGGCCCCGGGTTCGGCGGCGTCGAGCAGCCATGCCACGATCCCCGAGTCGTCGGCGCCCATGCACGCCGGGGTCGCGGCGCCGGCCTCATCGCCGTCGACGGGCCGCCCGATTCCCGCGTTGGCCGCGATCGGAAACGAACGCTCGGCTGCGACGCGGGCCGGGCGAAACAGCGGCAGGGCCACCGCGAGCAGGAAGGCGGCCACGAGCAGCACGGCGGCGATCGTGCCGATGCCCCCGAGCGTGATGATCGCCCGCGCCATCCGATCACCCGCCCGCACCCACGGATGCGTCGTGCGGCGGCGGGATCGTCCGGTGAATGTCGCCTGCGATCGCATGGCGGAGGGGTGTCCGGTGAAGGCTGCCGGGGCGGTGTCGGCCGGGCAACCACCGGCACTGGGCGGGCGGTCCTGGTCGCGCATCGACGATCAGCGTCCCGGGGGACGGGCCCTCGCCGCGTGAGACCGCGGCAAGGGGTTCGTCTGTCAGGGGTTCGTCAGCCCCACGCTCTCCAGGGCCCGCTTGGCGATCGGGGCGGTGATGGGAAGATAACCGTCCTTCAGCACGTCGGCCTGCCCGGTGGCGCTGACGACGTAGCGGATGAACTCGCCCCGCAGCGGGTCGATCTTCGATCCCGGCCTGTGGTTGACGCTCAAGTAAAGGAACCGTGCGAGCGGGTACTCGCCGGAATAGGCGAACTTCGGCTCGGTGGCCACCGCCGCCGCGCCCGGCTTCGGAGCCAGGGGCACGGCCCGGACATCGGCGGTGCGATAGCCGACTCCGCTGTATCCGATGCCGTACTTGTCGCTGGCCACGGCCTGCACGACGGCGGAACTGCCGGGCTGTTCCTTGACGGTGGGCTTGAAGTCTCCCTTGAAGAGAGCGTTCTCCTTGAAGTAGCCGTATGTGCCGCTCGCCGAATTCCTGCCGTAGAGGCTGATCGGCTTGTCCTTCCACTCGCCCTCGAGGCCGAGATCGCCCCACGTGCGGATCTCGTTCCGCGCGCCGCCACTGCGGTTCTTGGAAAAGATCGCGTCAACGTCCTGAAGCGACAGCGACTTGAGCGGATTGTCCTTGTGGACGAATACGGCCAGCATGTCGATCGCGACGGGCACGACGGTCGGCGCGTAGCCGTGCTTCTCCTTGAAGGCGTCGATCTCGGAGGGCTTCCAGTCGCGGCTCATCGGCCCGAACGTGGCGGTGCCCTCGGTGAGCGCCGGCGGCGCCGACGCCGACCCCTTGCCCTCGATCCCCTCCTGGACGCTCGGATACGACTTCTTGAAGCCCTCCGCCCACAGGGCGACCAGGTTGTTCATGGTGTCGGAGCCGACGCACTTGAGCGATCCCGCGACCTCGCCGCCCACCTTCGCGTAGGGCTTGAGCGCCGGATCGATTTCCTGATCCAGCGCTGCGGCGGCCCCACCGGAGAGGACCGCCCCCGCCACACAGGCCCCGCGGACGAAGCCGGCAACCATCCGACCGACACGACACACGAACGTCACGAGGGGCTCCTTGTACTCGGTACTCGGCTCTCGGTTCCGGGGCTCGGCACTGCAGGGTCGCGGTCCCCGAGGTCCCCAGATCGTACCGGCAACTGTGAGGGTTTCGTGAGGGGGCGGCCGTGGCCCGGAAAAACCAGCGGGGAAAGGGCCGCGACACGACGCGTCAGCCGTCGGCGGGGGCGGCTCCGTCCCTGGCCGGCGGGGCGAAGCCACGGCGGAGCGTGTTTTCGGTGACTGTCCGCGGCACGACGAACTGCTGCAAGTACTCCGGTCCTCCGGTCTTGCTGCCGATGCCCGACATTCGATAGCCCCCGAACGGCTGCCGGTGCACCAGCGCTCCGGTGATCCCGCGGTTGAGGTAGACGTTGCCTGCGGCCAGGTCCCGCGCGGCCGCCTGGAGGTGGGCCGGGCTGCGGGAGAAGACGCCGGCCGTGAGGGCGTAGGCCGTGCCGTTGGCCAGGTCGATCGCCTGCGCGAAGTCGCGGGCCCGCATGACGGCCAGCACGGGTCCGAAGATCTCCTCCTGCCCTAGCGGGCTCGCTGGATCGACGTCGGCGAACACATGCGGTCCGACGAACCAGCCCCGGTCGGCCAGCGGCCCGATCTCGACGGCAGCCGCCTGACGGGCGGTGCGCCGGCCGAGTTCGATGAACGACAGCACGCGATCCCGCGCCTCCTCGTCGACGAGCGGGCCCATGCGCGACCCCGGCTCGCAGGCGGGGCCCACGCGGATGCTGTGCACCGCCGCGGCGAGCCGCCGCAGGAACGCGTCGTAGACGCGGTCGAGCACGATCACCCGCGAGCAGGCCGAGCACTTCTGCCCCTGAAAGCCGAACGCGCTGTGCACGACGCCAACCACCGCCTCGTCGAGGTCGGCGTCGTCGTCGACGACGATCGCATTCTTGCCCCCCATCTCCGCGATCACGCGCTTCACGGCACGACTTCCGGCCGCGGCCGACGCCCGGGCCGCATCGGCGTTGATCGCCAGCCCTACGGCCCGCGAGCCGGTGAACGCGATCAGGGCGGTGTCGGGGTGCGACACGAGCGCAGGCCCCACCTCCTCCCCGCGGCCGGGCAGGAAGGCGAGCGCTCCGGACGGCACTCCGGCCTCGAGCAGGATTTCGTGGAGCCGCAGACCGATCAGCGACGATTGCTCCGCCGGCTTCATCACCACCGGATTGCCCGCAGCGAGTGCTGCGGTCGTCATGCCAGCCAGGATCGCCAGCGGAAAGTTCCACGGCGCGATCACCACGGTCGGGCCGCGGGGCAGCCAGGCGGTCGCGTTCTCCTCCCCCGGCACGTCGATGCGAGCCGGCCGGGCGAGCCGGCGGGCAGAGGCAGCGTAGTAGCAGCAGAAGTCGATCGCCTCGGCCACGTCGGCATCCGCCTCGCGCCACGGCTTGCCGACCTCGAACACCTCCACTGCCGCGAGTTCGCAGCGGCGGCGGCGCATGATGGCGGCCGCCTGCTCGAGGATCCCGGCGCGGTGCTCCCAGCCCGCCGCCCACCAGGCGGGCAGCGCGCGGGCCGCGACCTCGACGGCGCGGATCGCATCGGCCGCGGAAGCCGCTGACACCTCGGCGATGCGCCGGGCCCGCTCCGAGGGATCATGCCGCGAAAACGTCGCCGCTGTCGCGACCCGCCGGCCATCGATGACGACCGGCACGTCGATCGGCCCTGCGGCGAACGCGGCGGTGGTCCGCGTCACCGCCTCCTGCATGGCCCGCCGCGCGGAATCGAGGGCGAAATCGGCAAGCGGCTCGTTCGTGAACGCGTCGCCATCGCCGACGCGTGGCACGGCGGCGGCATCGGCCGTGGCCGGCCGTGGCGGCGCCAGCAGCGTGGCCGCCGGAACGTGCTTCACGAAGCCCGCCCGCAGGAACGAATCGTTCGAGGAGTTTTCCAGCAGGCGTCGGACGAGGTAGGCCATGCCCGGCACGAGCTGGCCGTATGGCATGTAGATCCGCAGCCGCCAGCCGGCGGCGGTGACGGCGTCCTTCTCCGGATCGCCCATGCCGTGCAGCATCTGCATCTCGACGACCCGTCTGTCGACGCCCAGGTGCTCCGCCGCGGCCATGCCGTGCGCGAGCGACCGGAGGTTGTGGCTTCCCAGCGCCGGCCGCAGCACCGACTGGTTCTCCAGCAGGAACGTCGTGGCCGCCTCGAAGCAGGCATCGGTCTGCCATTTCTGCTGCCACACGGGCACGGGCCACCCCGCGGCACGCGCGTGCACCGTCTCGTAGTCCCAGTAGGCGCCCTTCACGAGCCTGACCCAGACGGGCGTGCCGCGGAGGCGGCCCCAGTTCGCGAGTGCTTCCAGGTCGCCTGGCGCATCGCGCAGATAGCACTGCACGACGATGCCGCAGTGCGGCCAGTCTCGAAACTCCTCCTCCATGGCGATCGCCCGGAAGATCGCCAGCGTGAGATCCTTCGTGGCGTAGCTCTCCATGTCGACGTGCACCTGCGCGCCGTTGTCCCGAGCCAGCCTCCAGAGTGGCCGCAAGCGGGCCAGCACGCGGTCGGAGGTGCCGCGCGGATCGATGGCATCGAACTGGCTGTCGAGCGCCGAGAGCTTCAGCGACACGTTCACCCGCGGCATCGGTCCGCCAGGACCGTCGTCCACGAGCGGGTCGGCAGGCCACGAGGCGGCGATGCGGGGAAGATCGCCCAACAGCGTGGCGTAGGCCTCCGCATAGGCGTCGGCGTCGGCCTCGCTCGTGACCGCCTCCCCCAGCAGGTCGAGCGTGAAGCCGCGGTGGTGCCGACGCTGCGCGACGGCGGCCTGCGCCGCCTCCCGCGGACTGGATCCGGCGATGAATCGCCGCGCCTGGGCGAGCGTGGCGGACCGGATGGCCCGCGCGGCAAGCGGGGCGAGAAAGCCACTGCGCGCCGCCTGGAACGCCAGCCGCAGCGACCGTGGCAGCCGCTCAATCACGTCGTCGTCGACGTATTCGCGCACGTGCCTGTCGAGCGCCGCCGGGTCGTCGAGCATCGGCATGCAATCGACCAGCCGAAACAGCCGCACCTTGAGGTCGTCGTCCTGCGTGGCCCATTCGGCCGCCTGTTGGACCCACCATTCGGAGGACGCTGCCGTCGGTTCGGCCGCGAGTGCCCGGTCGAGAAGGCCGCGACCGATCTCTTGGACGCGTCGCTCGATCTGCAAGCGATCGGCCGCGGTGAGTCGGCTGGGGAGCACTCGCTCGAACGCGGGATCCGTCGAGGACGACATCATGACTCGACTCCTGTACCCAAATCTCTGTACGGAAAGCGTTTGCGGATGGATCAGCCAGGGCTCGGCGGACCGATTCGCCGCGGGTTTCGGACGATCTGGTACGATGAGACTCGTCGCGGACGGGCATGGTAGCCCCCCGGGCCCAACCCTGCCTTGCATCCCCGTGAATCCTTCGGCACGTCCTGCCATCCTCCGCGCTGCACCCGCGCCGATGCCGGCCGCGCAGTGGTCCTTCCGCCGGGACACGTCCGTCGATTCGGCCGATCCGGTCCAGCGGACGGCCGCCCGGCGGACCCGCAGGACTCCTTCCTCCTGGAGACGACTCCCGCCACATGGCTGAATCACTGATCGTGATCCGATCGGGCGCCACCGACTACGACCTGCAGGGACGCATCCGCGGCGGCGTCGACATCCCGCTGTGCCCAGCGGGTGTGGCCGAGGCGCGACGCGCGGCCGACCTGCTGGCGGCACTCTCGCCGCTGGCCTTGTACACGGCTCCCGTCACGTGTGCCGTGGAAACCGCCCGGATCATCGGCTCCGTGCTCTCGCTCAAGCCCAAGAGCGTTCGCGGACTGCACGATCTCGGCCAGGGATTGTGGGAGGGGATGCTGGTGGACGACATCCGCCGCCGCCAGCCGAAGCTCTACCGCCAGTGGCAGGACAATCCCTGGGCGGTCTCGCCTCCGGAGGGTGAACTGCTCGAAGATGCCTGCGAGCGGATCGAGACCGCGCTCGAAAACATGCTGCGGCGGCGGGTGAGTGGCCGAGTGGCGCTGGTCGTTCCCGCCCCGCTCGACAGGATCGTCCGCTGGATCGTCGCGGGTGAGTCGATGGGAGACCTCTGGGTTCGCGATCCCGACACTGCTCCCGTCACCGAGCTGCCGACCGCGGCCCAATGGGGGCGGGCCCCCCTCTCCCAGCGCCGGCAGCCAAGCGTGATCTGACCCGAATTCCCGGGGCAGCACGGGGTTCCGGGAGACCTATGAGCCCGCTGCCCGCGGGTTGTGCGGAGACATTTCCGGCGCAGCCGCGGCCCATGGCTTCGGTCTACAATGCCGGCCTCGCGGCAGGCTGATCCGGACCGCCAGCGCCACCGCGTGCCCGCGCACGTGCCGCCACCGTTGCAGAATCCGCATGGAACGCCGCCGACAGACCCGCTCGAGCCCCGTGGACACGGCCACCGAACCGGGGCCCGCCCGGTCGCCGTCCGCTCCGGCCGAACGGCCCGCCGGC
>Ga0075471_10002938_pt1 | contig 11121 bp, 14 predicted proteins | sample DEB19_08_DNA_2_FD_74787 | JGI IMG/M metagenome (GOLD analysis project Ga0075471, IMG submission 74787) | Aqueous microbial communities from the Delaware River and Bay under freshwater to marine salinity gradient to study organic matter... | ecosystem: Environmental > Aquatic > Marine > Coastal ... | reverse complement strand
GTGCTACATAGTCTGTACCTGCTGTAGCGTTTGCTAAAGCACCACCAGAGTTAGCTTTTAGAATAGCTGTGCCTGAAGGAGGAGCTAATACGTCTGTACCAATAGCAAGACCTAAAGCTGACCTAGCTGAAGATGTTGTAGTAGAACCAGTACCACCTGCTGTTACAGGAATAGAGTCACCACTAACGCCAGACTGTAAGTCTTTAATTTGCGCCATAAGTGTTCTAATAGCATTGTTAATACCTGAAGGTGCGCAACCCTCGTCAATATTAATACCTGCAATATCTGTATTTAAGTTTGCGCCAGCACTTGTTGAGTCGTACTGACTAATTTTATCTTTTGCCATTTTTTACCTCGTAATTAAATTTGTGACCATGTATCGTTACTTGAACTTGATGCTGTCCATGTATCTGAACCAAAACCTATATCAGTCCATGAACTACCACCTGCTGTTATTACTGTCCAAGTATCACTACTTGGTGTTACATCTGTCCATGACTCTGAACCTGGTGTAACTGGTGACCATTCTTCACCTATAATATAACCATTTGCTAAAATACTTGCGACTGCTGAAATACTGCCTACGCCAAAGAGTATTGCATTTGGACTACATGATAATAATGCTTCTGCTGTTATATTAGCCTCACCAGAGTAAGACGCACCACCTATAGCAGTAACTGTAGCAGTTCCTGTTATATCTGCTTCACTTGTTCTAATACGTATTCCGTCAGCTACAACTGTTGCATCACCTGTAATAGAAGCATCACCTAATTGTACTCTAATACCATCTGCTAATACTGTAGCAGTAGCTGTAATAGAACCACTAGATGAATATATCGCAAAACCTGTAGCTTCTATACTAGCTAATGCTGTAATATCACTTGCACCTACAACAATTTTGACTGCATTAGCAACTACTATAGCGTCACCTGCAATATCAGCACCACTAAATGTAATTCTAGTAGTTTCTGCTTCTACTTGAGCATTGGCAGTTATATCTGCACTAGCTGTAGAAATTTTACTACCATTTGCTACAACTGTAGCGTTAGCAGTAATGTCACCACTACTTGTTCTTATTCTTGTAGCGTCTGCAACAACTGCTGCATCTGCATTAATAAGAGCATCAGATAAATTAATACAAGCATTAGTAGTCCATAATGTGCTATCTAATGAAATAGCTAAATTATCTAAACTACCAAAAGCATCTAACTGGTCTAATGTCCATGGACCACATATCGTAGTGCCATTGTCATAATATGTATTATCTAAACTATATGGTACATTTTCCAAACTACCATAAACGTCTAGTTGCTCTAGCGTCATTGGTACTGGCATAATTTACCTTAAGATAATGTTACTGAAAGACTACCAATAGCAATTTTGAATATATCGCCTGTGTCAATTGTTTTAGATGTTGTTAATGGTGAATGATATAAAAGGTTACCACCTGTTGAGTTATCATTAATACCAATCCAACCTACTGTTCCCCATGAAGCTGTAGCTTGTGGAAACTCTACTGCAGAACTATTAAGTGAAGCACCGTTAGATGGTGCGCCAAATGTTACTGAAGTTCTAGCGTATGAACCACCTGATACTTCATTACCTGAACCTGCATCTGTAGGGTCTGAAGTCCATAATGATACATAAACAGTTGCTGGTGATGTATATGTTGTGTTGCGTAGAGTTGCATTTACAAGTGCGTTCTCTAAATAGTTACTCATTTCTGCCATAATATTGTCCTTATCTTGGTGTTACGCTTAGTGAAGTGTATGGGTATGTTTGACCCAAGTCGCTTGTTTTAATATTAGCAATTGCTCTGTCATATAAAGCTGACCATGTTTGAATACGTGCATCATTAAGCAAGTATGGTTCTGCTTCTGCTAGAGTTGAATATAATAAAGCGTCTGGGTAGTTAGCTAGATATAAATTACTAGCAGTTGTTGTAGATATAAATGTAGGTTGAGCATAATATAAAATTTGTGCTGTAAAGCTACCATTAGGTGTTGGTGCAAATTGAAACTCTGAACCTAACATTGTAAAATAGTGTGGTCTTCCTGATAATGACGTTTGAAAGTTTTTAAAGAATAAGTCCGGTGACTGAAACTCTAAAATAACAGGAGGGTTACCTTGTAAATGTATTTCTCTTACCTCTAACATATCACTTGGTACTGCTAATGTACCATCACCTGAAGCAATAGGAGCAGTCGCTACCTTAAGCATCTTTTCAGTTCTTAAGTCACGTGACATTCTTGTTTGTGCTAACTGAATGAAGTCAGGTATTTGTGAACTTAAGTCTGTTCGTGCTAAGTAATTCTCTACTACTGTTACAAAGCTAGTATAGTTGGTAAAAGCCATAGTTATCCTTTTTTAACAAAGAAGATACAACCATTGGTCATAGCTACTTGTTTCAATATTTTAAACCTTAATTTAATTTTATCTTCCCACCATGATAGTGGTTCTTGAATGAGATGTGCATTACGTCCATCTGGTAGAATTTTAGCTGCAGGACCAGTATGTATTGTAAATAACCCAAATTTCATAGTCACACGTTGTAAGTCATTTAGAACATTATCCAATAATTCAGGTTCTATATGCTCTAGAACGTCTATACAAGCCACGAACTCTGTTGGTTCAGGGGTAGATGACCATAATTCATTACTTGGCTCATACGGAGTGTATTTTACATCTACTGTAAGAGCATCTTTTAGTCTACATTTACCTGCACCGTAGTCTAATAGGTATCTTATTTTGTTTTCTTTGATAATTAAGTCAACAAGTGGTGCATATCCTACACTTGCTACACCATAATTTGCATCTTCATGCAGTTTTGACTGCATTTCTCTGTATTGGTCAGATATTAAGTTGCTCAATGACTTCTTTCCATGTTCTATCGTCTTGGTAAATGAGTCTCATGTGTCTATACCATGGCATACTTGGTTGACCGTATCTCCATTGGTGATATTTAGGTACTAAGCACCATGTTTTTATGCCCATAGCAGCACTACAATGCAATGCTGTAGTGTTTACACCTAAAACCATGTCACAAGCTGCTATAAGAGCTGCTGTATCATCATAGTCTTTTGCGTCTGTTGCAAATTCAAAGTATCTAACGCCATCAATTTTGCGTTCTACGCTATAGTCTAGGCTTACTAACTGTATATCTTTGCGTTTTAATAGTGGTTGTAAGTCATCTTCTGTGAGTTGACGACCTTTAGAGTTGGTTCTAAATGTACCACCTTTAGTTGTGATACCAATTACTGTCTTACCCCATGACTTAAACATGGCTTTCCACATGTCAACCTTTTCATTATCAGGTACTAGAAAAGGAGTCCCAGGAAAAGACTTGCTGTTTGGTCTGAAAAACTGAGGTAGTCCACCAATTGCACATCTTGCATTAATAGTAGCACCATCTACCCACCTCGCATCTTCATCTTTACGTGTTCCATATACTTCTGCTTTAGGAAAGCTACGTCTAAATAGCGTTTCTAAGCGTTTATCGCACTCTATATATACTTTGTTACTAATGTCTATAGCGTCAGGTACACATGATGCGTAGAATATCTCATCACCTAAACCTTGTTCACCATATATCACTAAGTCTTTACCAGATGAACCGTCCCATTTAGCTTCATCTTTATAAACTATCTCTTTACGGAACTTGCCACCTAGTGACTTATCCCATTCTTTCCAACCTTCTACCCATTGTCCTTTAGCTAAGTAACTATGAGCTAGGTTTAATTGTGCATGTAATTCTGTAGGGTCACATTCTAAAGCCATCTTAGCTGACTTTTCTGCATCTTCCCATTTAGACATTTGGACTAATGATGCTGAAGCATTAGAGTATGCCATAGCGTAATTAGGGTCTAATTCTGCTGACTTTAAGAAGTATTTAATAGCATCATCAAACATATCCATTTCGTGACATGCACGACCTAGAGAAGTCCATAATGCTTTATTACCTGGTTGTTCTTGTAATGCTCTACGGAAGTATTGATAAGCAAATGCAGGTTTATCACCCATTAACCAAATGTATCCAGCAAAGTTTAATGTAGCTGCATCATTAGGATATAGCATTAACACTTCGTTTATAAGTGGCATTGCTAAGTCATACTGTTCCTTTTGTATAAGGTCATGTATGGCTAATTGTACGTTTCTTAATTCGTCTTTATCCACGTTTTGTAGTCAACTTAAGATATGGATAGTTTTCGTTTATTTCTTTTATAAGTTCTTTAGTTTGGTTAGGGTTATATATATCTATACCCTTTTTCTTTAACTGCATTTCCACTACTGGTGGAATACTAGCAAAGTGCGCCCATTCTTGTTTAACACCTTTATCCCATATTTCAGGGTTATTTCTTGCATCTTTAATTTTGTCTAACATGCCACTAATGTCTTGTGTGCTAGTTAGGTAGTATGTATCTTTAGCTGGGTCATAGTCAAAATACTGACTTACACCTGTTACGCTATTGTGGTCAAATAATATTGGCATAATAAATACAACAGAGGGTGAATTAACACCCTCCATTATATCACATCTAGTTACTAAACACCTACGTTTTGTACTTTAGCATGTGCATCTGGGTTTTGAACCACTAATGCATATTCTGCTGTGAGTAACCATTTTGTTGAGTCACCAGTCTTAGCAAGTTCTTCTTTGCTTAATGGACGTAGTGAAGCTAAGCCAACATAACCTGGGTCAATACAGAGAACAGCTTGGTCTCTCATGAAACGGTCAAGTTTAACTGTGTGGTTACCGAAGTCAGAAACGTAAACGTCTGCTGCGCCAGTAATTGTAGCTTGTGTTGTACCTTGAACATTGTTGAACTTAGTAGCAATACCTGCAAAGCCTGAGAAACGTGCTTTGTTAGTTGCTGACATAAGAATTGTTGATGGCTCGCCACCGTCTGTCCAAGCTAATTGTAAAGCTGACTTTAAGTCTGCTTCAATGAATGTTACTTGAGTACCGTCTGTAGGAGCTGCAACTGTACCACCTGAGAAACCAGGAGTTGTACCTGCTGTAGAACCTGTAGCTAATACTCGGTTAGTAATCCAAGACTCAATACCTGCTGATGTACGAGCTGTTGCTGCGCCACCTGCTGAAGAAGCTTGGTTACGTACTAAAGCATATTCCATGTCACGTTTCATTTCTTTACCAGCTTTCATGAGTTGGTAAGCAACTTCAGACTTACGACCATACTTACGTACAATGTCGTATGTGTTAGAAATTTGAACTGTTTTACGTGAAATTTGTGTGTAGTTACCTAATACTGTTGTAGCAGGTAATGTTGCGAATGAAGCGTCATCACCTTCAACTGCTGCATTAGTTGTTGCTGCTGCTAATGCGTCTGTTTGCCATTGATGGTATGTTTGACCTGCTGACATTCTTTTTGCCATTGATAATAATGGTGTATCTTCTGGAGAAATATCAAAGATAATATCTTCGAATGACTCTGCTATACCTTTACCGGTGTAGCTATTGGTTGCTGAAACTGCCATGATGTTTTTTTCCTTTGTAAATTAAATCATATTTTCGATAAGTTTTTGAGCTGCATCTGCCTTACCTGTTTTACGTAATTGCTCACGTAATTGACGGTGGTTAGAATTAGCTTCCGCTTTGGTATCTTTAGAGCCAGGTTTCACTACTGGTTTAGCGTTTGATACCTTTTTCTTTACAACTGAATTTTGTTGTAGTTTGCGCCATTGCATAGCGTCATGCAGTACCTTTACGTGACGAGGGTCAACAATTGAGTTGAGTTCTGCATCAGAGAAACCATAATCCTTGCCAGTAGATAACAATGCTTGGTTAGTCTCAGGACTCCAATTTGGTATCTCTTTTGCTAGAATTTCTTTTCCTTTTGCTATCTTCTCAGCCATCAATTGCGTTTGCTTTTGAACGACTTGTTGCTTTTTGGCTTCAAACTGTGAAACTAATGAACTACGTTCTTGCTGTAGTTGGTTATATGTAAAGAAAAGTTTTTGCGCTTCTACAAAATCACTATCAGACAATTGTTGCCAATTCACGTTAGCATATTGGTTTAATTGTTGGTCTAGTGCTGTAATTTTAGCTACATCTTCTATTAACACATTGTTAAGTTGCATTTGCTCTTGAAAGGCTTGCTCTTGAGCTTTAATTTGCTCAGCATAAGTTTCTAGCTCTTTACGTTGCTCTGCTACTTGTTGTGTCTTTTGTGTGTAGTCTAAGCCTTGTTGTGCTAATGCTACGACTTCGTCTAGTGGCTTCTCAACCTCTTCACCATTAACCTTTAACTTAAGGATAGCAGGAACTTCATCTTCCGACTGTTCTTCTTCCTCAGCTTGGTCATCTGGGTTATCATCAGTTGCTTCTTCTTCAGTCTCTACTTCATCAGTAGTTTCTTCAGCCTCAGCCTCTATTGGTGCTTGTTCTTCTTCTTGAACTTCAGTTGGTTTAACGTCAGTTACAATATCATCACCTAGCATAGCCTCTAATCGGCTTTGTGGTGACTGTTCTACGACTTGGTCACTCATAATATTTTCCTTGAAATTAGACAATAAAAAAGACTCGTGAGAGTCTTAAGTGGGCTTGTCCTTACCCAAATATCTTAAACTTAGGTCTGTCCGTTTGGATAGTTGCTAACTTACCTGTTTGCATAACGTCAGTAAGTTGCTTGTTAATTTGGTTTAATAGTTGTAATGCTATTACTAATCTGTTGTGAGTTTTCTCATCACCTAAAGGACTATTAGTCATACTAGATACAATGTTTTCACGTACCTTGGCAATGGCATCCTGATATACAGGATTATCTAATATCTGTGCTGCTTGTTCGCCTAACTTAACTTCTTCTAATTGTTTGTTCAATTAAATGTATCCCTTGGCTTTGTTAATCCAACGACCTTTTGCAGTTAATCCACTAACAGGAGCAGAATATGCAGTTTTATAGTCTATCATATTTGCTTCTATTGCACCTGCTGCACCTAATCTAGATACTGAACCTGCTGGTTTTGTACTTGCTGCGCCTACAATAACTGCGCCTTGTTCTGCTAGTCTTTCATTAGCCATAAATTACTCCTGCTTGAGCTTTAATTTGTGCAATTGCTAAGTCTGTTTCTGCTTTTAACTGTGCTTTAAACTTCTCTAACTCAGCTTGTGCAATAATCTTTTCACGTTCAATGATAATATCATTCTTGCTACGTTCTTGTTCTTGCATCATCTGTGCTTGAGCTTTTTGTCTTTCAATCTCTAATTGACCTTGAACCATAATCTCTGCTTCTGAAGGTTGTTTGCTACCTTCTTGTTCAGGAGTATTAGCAGGGTTAATCCAGAACTCATCAGGGTTTTTAAAGCCTGCGTTCTGTGTAAGTTTAGCTAAAGCGTTGTAAATCTTCTCTGGTGAAGTAATACCAATTTGGATAGCTTCACGTTGTGCTTGTAGAATAGTATTCAAGTGGATTAGTTGTTGGTCTTTATTACCTGCACCTAAACCTACAGAGATAGATAAGTCTTTACGAGCTTTCCATTCTCTTGGGTCTACTTCTACCCACTTGTTACGTAAACGGATAATATCTGGTTTAGTAAGTGTAGTTCTAACTAATTGATGAACTAACTTAAATAACTCTTTTACGCCTGTTTCAGCAAATGTTCTAGCTACTAACTCTATACGTTGTTGAGAAGCGTTCATAATCTGAGCAACGCCTGTAGCTGTCTTGTTTAAGCTGTTAGAGTCTAAACCTTGATTGTAAGCTGTAACACCTGTTCTCTTCTCTTTCATAGAGTCCATGTATTCAACCATACCGAATGATGATGCTGGTAATGGTGGGTGTGATAAAGGCATAATACCTGAACCTGGGTCACCTTCTACACGAACAATACCACCTGGACGGCTTGTCAACATATCGTCTAGGTTTACTCTATCAGAGATAGCATAACGACCATTGTTAGCTAGATACATATTATCTAACTGACCACGAATAAGTGTTGACTTAATTAACTGAATGTCCATAGTCAAGTCAGCATAAGAACGACCAATATGTCTATGTGGCATTATCATAGGTGTGATACATGCAAAAGGTACATACTCACATTTCTCTTTGTAAAGAATTGTGTTACCTAATACGACTACTCTATATCTTTCACCATCTAACTTAATGTATGTGTCTTTAACTAAAGCCTCTTGTGACTCAATAGCTCTATCATATTCTTCGTCATAAATATCACGTGCATTAGACTCTTCTTCAAACGTATCACGAAGGTCTGACATAATAGACTTGATATAATCTAGTGGCTTGTCAAATGTTTCAGCAATGTCAGCTAATTCCATAACTTCTCTGTGCTGAACAAATCTAGCGTCTTGTAGATTAGGACCAGTAACTTCTACAGATACCATCATGTTTTCTGGAGCTACGTTCTCAATTACAATCTCTGTATTCTTTTCTGTTACTTTGAGTTTAACGTCATGTAACATAGGTTGAACGATAGTAGCAGGGTCAACGCCATTCATCATAGCTTGTTGATAGATAGCATCCATGTTTACACTTGGGTCAGCATAAGCTGTATGTTCTAATACTTCTGTGTTCTCATCTGCAGCCAACATTTGTAGTTGTGCATCTGTAAGACCTTTATACTCGTATTCTTCTTCTTCCTCTTCTTCTTCGGCATATACTTTTACATAACCGTTTTTAGAGAGTAATGCGTCTTTAAACCATACGTAGAATATCTTAAACCCTTCGTTTTTTTCCATTACGAGATGGTTAATATAGTCTGTTTCTTGGTCTGCAGCTTCTTGGTCTTCAGGACCTTTAGGGTCAAATTGAACAACCTTATCACCAGCTACGAATACTTTAAGGAGTTGTGGTAGTGCAGCTTCAATTGTGTCTTGAACGTCATAAGATACTACTTGTGAACGACCTTCTTCTTCGTTACCGAAAGGCTCACCTAAGTAATACTCAATAGCTTCTGCTCTATCATTAGACAATGCTGAGTCATTTACACCATAGGCAATATTCTCTTGCGCCTCTATCTGTGCAATTATTTCCATGTCTTCTATATTCATCAAACAATTCCTCTATTTGTATATTGTATCTTCTCTTTAGACCATGACTCGTTCTTCATAGCATCTATGGAAGTACATAAATATCTGAAAGCATCTGCTCCATGAGAGAACTCATCATGCAATGGTGCGCCAGGTTCGTTAGTTGCAGAGTTTATACTTCTGCGATAATTCTTTAAACATTCAACAAGTCTTTGTGCTGACTTATCAAAGTATATTCTATGAAAGTTCATACGTGCTAGTTTAATACCAGACTCTATATCTTGCTTAGGAACTATTCTTACGTCCCATCCTAGCTTTCTCATTATATCTTCTGCTGATATACCATGCTTGAAGTCTTTAGACTGTCCGTCATGCGGTAAGAACATTTGACCCCAATTATATGGTAAGTTCTTTAGTTGTGCAGAATAACTATCTAAAGTTCTGTGGTCATCTTCTATGTAATCAATGATACGTAAGTCTGATACGCCCTTTTGGCATAAGATAACTGCCATGCTATCGTTCCAACCTAAGTCCATAACTACATGAACCTTAAGCATAGGGTCATAAGGGACATTAGTAATGTGTCCTTCTTCTTGTGCTTCTCTAATCTCGTTAGAGTATATAGCACCATCAACTGCTGCTTTACAATCACCTTCCCAGATGTTTGCATAGTCAGGGTTAGTCTTTAAACTGTGTTGGCGTTCTATCTCTAGCACTTCAGGAAACCAAGGGTTATCAGTATAGTTTACTTTAACAACCTTAGCGTTTTCTGGTGGGTTTACCACGAACCTAGTGTATGTATCGTCTGTATCTATGTTAGGGTTAAATGATACCCATATCTCTGAATTAGGTTTACGTATCGTAGGAATAAGAATATCCCATGACTTTTTACTAACTGTCTGTGCTTCCTCAACCCATACTATGTCACAGCCCTCAAAAGACTTAATGGACTCAACAGTATTAGTAGCCAACCCAGTAAAACTGAACGTGCTACCATTAAGACCACGTATCTCTGCTTCCAATACTTCATAGAAAGCTCCTAGACCTAAAGACTGTATTTGGTCATTAAGTAATGTATGTACTGATTGCTTGATAGACTTTTGTATTTCACGTGCACATAAGACACGTGTTGGCTCATTAGCTGCTTTTATAAGCAATGCTCTTGCCATAGACCATGACTTACCTGAACCTCTACCACCGTATGCTACTTTGTAACGGTGTGGCTCAAATAAGAAGTTTAATTTATCAGGAAATTGAGCTTTTGTGCTATTCACCAAGCCATCTCCAACCTTGTCTTATTTCTTCTTTTGTCCAGCCTCTTAATTTTAATTCATTATTATTATGTACACATAGTTTTTGAATATAAAATGGAGTGCTTGGAAATACTGGTTTAGTGTCTTTATATTTAAAACCAAATATCTTTTTAATGAAATTAATCATTATTCTCAGGCTTTACAAAGTCTATAGCAATGCTTATAGGTAAATTAGAACCATCTGCGCCAGTCAACTCTGTAGTTGCTACTGACTTACCGTCTAACCTATCGCCTAACTCTTTAACTGCAGACATATCGCCTTCAGCAGCTTTCTCATATAGTTTCTCAGCAATAGCATGAAGTCTCTTATAGTCTTCCTGTACTGCTAGTTTGCGGATAATATTACCCCAAATTCTGTTTTCTTTACTAGAGTGTTTATTGCCTTTATTGGCTTCAGCAGCCTTTTCCCTAGCTAATGCAAGTTGTTCTTCTTTTTCCATATAGTAACTCCATAAATGGGTCATTACTCCTTAATGTATGTCAGAGTTCTTTTTAATTAACTCATTGATTTTACTTAAAATGTCTCTTGGGCAACGCTGCATAAAAAAGCGTATGGCTTTCTCATTACCAGTAGCTGCATCATTTATAACTAAATTAACATATTTCCTTATCTCTGTTGCTGATAAAGATAGTATTCTTTTAAGCTCTTGTTTAGTATTGTCGTAGTCTATAGATAATAATACTGCACTTGGATTACCTTTTGTGCGTTTATTGTATAAGTTCTCTATGCCAATCTCTTCTATTAAGAACTCTTCAAACTCTAAAGCCTGTTCTTCAGATATATTATTATGCACTATTTT
>Ga0075471_10002937_pt1 | contig 11122 bp, 11 predicted proteins | sample DEB19_08_DNA_2_FD_74787 | JGI IMG/M metagenome (GOLD analysis project Ga0075471, IMG submission 74787) | Aqueous microbial communities from the Delaware River and Bay under freshwater to marine salinity gradient to study organic matter... | ecosystem: Environmental > Aquatic > Marine > Coastal ... | reverse complement strand
ATTGCGACGACGCCCCGGCGCTTCTTCATGAACCGCGCCAATTCCCCCACGACTTCCCCCGTCTTGGTGACTTACTTGCGAACGAAGGGGATGTGGGAAGTCGAATCGACTTCCCACATCCCCCGTTTCGAACGACCACGTAGGTCGTTCACATCAGAATCAACCCAGCTCGGCCTGCGGGTCGATCGGCTTACCGTTGTAACCGTCCATGATGGAGACGTACTCGGTGCCCTGCTGCTGCTGCACACCGATCTGGAATCCACACAGCGCCGGGAACGTCGGGTTTCCACCGCACTTCATCGGACCCACAACGCCCCACTGCGGACCGGCGAAGGCCTTGGCGGCATCGCGGAATCCGGCCGAGTCGGCGGCACCGGCGTTGGCGAACTTCACGGCGGACAACAAGGTTCCGAACGTCGGTCCACCGAATCCGGTGTATTCGAGCGTCGCCGCGTCGAGCCCTTCTTCGGCCGCCCATGCGAACACTGCTTCCTTGTAGGCGTCGAGGTCGGGGTTACCGGCGATCTCATACGAGTAGCCGTATCCACCGAAGTACCAGCCGTCGGGCAACTTGGCGTCCAGGCCCAGTTCCTTCAGGTGGGTTTGCATCGGAACACCGAAGCACAAGCCGGTCGTCACGACCGTGGTGTCGATTTCGAGCGTCTGAAGCGCGTCATAGACCGCGATGCAGCTACCGATGGTGACGAGCGGATAGAAGACGTCGGCGTCTTCGGCTCCGGCGGCCTGAATGAGACCAGCCATTTCGGTGGCGCCGGCGGTGTCGGCCGCGGCGACTCCGGTCACTTCGGCGACGCCCAAACCTTCGAGGACGGGCTTCGTGAGAGCGCTGAACGCGATCTGTCCGACCGGGTTGTCACCGTAGACGACTGCGACCTTGTTGACTTCCTTGCCCTCGAGCTCCGGAATGAACTTGGCGGCGAAGACGGCGAGACCAGCCACCACTCCCGGCGAGCCGGGGGTGAACGCAAAGGCATCGGTCGCGAGGAACTCCGGAGTCGTGAGCGGGTTCGAGATGTAGACCGGCTTCTTGTCCTTCAAACCATCGAGAAGAGGAGCGTTGCCGTTCAACATGGCACCGGTGATGACCACCTGCACGGCGTCGTTGGCCAGCATTTCCTGGGCGCACTTCTGTCCGTCTTCTTCCTTGGTGATGATGCACTTCGCCAGTTCGATCGGACGACCGCCGACGCCACCGAGGAAGTTGTTCACGAACCAGACAGCGGAGTCGATTCCGATCGAGGCCTCGGGGAATCCGGGCGTGCCGCCTTCCTGATTCACGTAGCCAATGACGTACGGGTCGCCCGAGGCGGCGCCAGCGGTTCCGCCGACGTACTCGACCGCGTGTGCGATGGCTTCGTCACTGATGCCCGACGCCGCCGGAGCGTCCGTCGTGGGAGCCTCCGAGGTCGGAGCGTCCGAGGTGGGAGCCTCGGTCGCCGGAGCCGAGGTGCTGTCGCTCCCCGAGTCCTCGCTACAGGCGCCGGCAAGCAGACCGAGTACGGCCAAACCCGCGACGAAACTGATCTTTCTGCTTCTCACGTATTCCCCCTTGGATGCTGACGGCCCCGGAGTGAGTGCGTCACTCGTCACAGCCTGTCACAGGTGGTGGTGGTGGTCAAACACCTCGAGAAGTTCTCGAACGCGGTCAGTCACGTCCCCCGGTCAGGACTTTTGCTCGCGATAATCGCCAAAGGCAGCGTCGCGCTCACTCAAAGCGGCGGTGACACCCTTGGTGGCGAACCCCTGCATGTATTCCATCGACGACTTTTGGTGGAATCCGAGGGCCTGAATCTCGGCAGTGGCTCGGATTCCGGCACGAATACCCATCACGTCCATGGCCCGATGGGCGGCCCGCTTGTTGAGGGCCAGCAAGTCGGCCGGAATCTTGGCGATCCGCTCGGCCATGGCCAGCACGGCTCCGTCGAGTTCGTCCACCGGATGGGCTCGATTCGCGAATCCCGACGCCACGGCATCGGTGCCGCTCATGGAGTCACCGGTGAGCAGAGCCTCCATGCCTCGCCGCAGTCCCATCATCCAGGTCTGCCATTGCATGTCGGGCGGCGACATCAACCGAACCGGCGGGTATCCGATCTTGGCGTCCTCGGCCACGTACACCAGGTCGCACGCCGTGGCCAGCTCGGTTCCACCAGCCAAGCAATATCCGTGCACCTGGGCGATGATCGGGGTGCTCATGTCCCACATCTCGAACCAGTTGTTCACCACGTGTCGCGACCACCAACCATCGGCCCGCGAGATGGAGCGCTCGACATCGGAGTTCGCCGAACCCAGGTCGTAGCCGGCACAGAAACACGATCCCGCCCCACGGATGATCATCACCGAAACGTCGCGGTCCTTGTCTCCGGCTCGCAACGCGTCGAACAGCGCGCCACGCAGATCATCGTTCAGTGCGTTGCGCTTCTCGGGACGATTCAGCGTGAATCGCCGCACCTTCGGCGATGGCTCGTCGATCAGGAGGACGTCGTTCTTCACCACGGTGGTCAGGCCTTCTCCCAATACGGGGCTCGGAGTTTGCGCTTGTTGATCTTGCCCATCGTGTTGCGTCCGAGATCGTCGACGAACTCGATCGTGCGTGGACATTTGTAATGACTGAGACGTTCACGACAGAACGCGAGAACGTCGACCGCCGACGGAGGATTGGCCGGATCACGCAGAATCGCCAGGCCCTTGAGCTCCTCCCCCATCTCGGCGTGCGGCACACCGATGCACGCCACGTCGAGAATCGCCGGGTGTTGAACCAGCACTTGTTCGGCTTCGGCCGGATAGATGTTCACTCCACCCGAGACGACCATGTCGCTGAATCGATCGGTGATGTACACGTATCCGCCCTCGTTGACGTAACCGATCTCTCCGAGGGTGAACACTCCGGGCGCGATGTTGGCGGCCTTCGTTTTCTCCGGATCGTTCGGGTAGATCACTCCCCGACCGGTCGAATCCTTGAAGAACAGACGCCCTTCGGTGTTGGGCGGAACCTCGTTGCCATCATCGTCGAGAACGATCACACTGAACGGCGGGACGGGACGTCCGACCGACCCCGGATTCTCCAGCCACTCGGTGCTGGTGATCTGACACGTCGTGCCAACCTCGGTCGCACCGTAGGCATCGATGAAAATCGGACCCCACCATTCGATCATCGCTCGCTTCACATCGACCGGGCACGAGGCGCCAGTGTGAGCGGCCAACTTCATCGACGACACGTCGTACTTCTTCTTCACGTCGTCGGGAAGCGCGAGGAGGCGAACGAAGTGCGTGGGCACCATCACCGAGGACTCGGTGCGATGTTCGTGAATGGCCTGCAAGGTCTTTTCGGCGTCGAACTTGGCCAGAATCACCATCGGTACCCCACGGACCAGCAGTCGCATTCCGTTGAGAGGTCCGGTGTGGTACATCGGACCGACCACCAGATGCGTACCGAATTGGGCGAAACGATTGGCTTTCATGCCTTCGAGATGTTCGGCCATGGTGGAACCACCCGCGAACATGGTCGGAGGCAACTCGGTGCCCTTGGGGCGACCCGTGGTGCCCGACGTGTACAACAGGTTCGCGCGCGGTGCGACGTCGAGGGGCGGGTTGGTCGGAGCACCCGCCGCCAACCAATCGTCCCATGCACGGACACCGGAAACGTTCACACCCCAACCGATCACGTCGATCGACAAACCTTCCGATCGGGCGAGTTCGGCGGCCGCCACACCGCGATCGACGGTCTCGGGGCCCACGAAGAGCAGGCGAGAATCGGAGTCGACGAGGATGTACGCGGTTTCCTCGGCGGTGAGATGAAAGTTGACCGGCACCGTCGAGGCACTGCCAAGCAGACAGCCCAAGTGAGCCAGCGCGGTTTCGGCGGCATTCTCGGCGAACACCGCCACACGACGACTCGGACCGAGGTCGGCGTTCAGTGCGTTGTTCGCGACACGATTCAAAATGTCATCGACGTCGGCCCATCGCAGGGCCTTGTCGGGATCGCGCACGGCGATCTCGTCGGGACGTTCACGAGCCAGGTCAGCGGCGAAAATCGGCATGGTCGAACCTCAGACGTCCGCCGCCACGCCGCGCTCGATGAGCGCCTCGCGGTGATTCGTGAAATCGGCCGACAGATCGGCGGGTCCGCCGTAGTGCACCTGCAGAAAACGACGCGAGAACAACCACTGACCGTTCACCTTGCGATAGGCGTCGTCGTAGTGAGCCAGAAGGATTCCCGACTGGCCGTCGGCGCGACGAAACCGCTCGCTGATCGCCCAACGCCCGGTGGCCTCGTTTGCAGTCTCTCCCTGCCACGCGTCGCCGTTGTGCACCGTCTGGACGACGGCGGCGAAACCGGTCATGGCGCCGTACCACAACTTCAGGATCGCGTCCTTGCCTTCGACCAAACGTCCGCGACCCAAATCCCACACGGCATCGTCGGCCCAGCACGAACCCCATTGTTCTCCCGAGCGATGAATCACGGCGTCGGCGTAGCGGTTGATGAGTCGTTGTATGGACACGTAATCGTCGACGGAGACGGGCACTGAGGCGGGCACAGAAGCGGACACGGGATTGGTCATGGGGTCTGTTCTAGTCCACGGAGCGCTCCGTCGGCGATGGGAGACGAATTCGCTTCGTGGGGTCCCGTTCCGAGAAGCACTCCGCGCGTGAGCAATGATGAGAGCGTGACCGCCGAGATCGACCTCGACCGACTGACCTTGCTCGACCCCGAGGTGTCCGACTGCCCCTATGCGGCCTACGACGCGTTGCGCCGTGAGGCTCCCGTCTGGCGGGACAACGCCACGGGGATGTACGTCGTCACCCGTTACGAGGACGTGCGCCAGGTGCTCACCGACACGGCGCGTTTCACCAGTGCCCGACATCGCGGCCGCATCGACCCGCGCAGTGCGCGTCTGAAGAAGATCTACGAGGAAAAGGGTTGGCTTCCCGGGGCCACATTGGCCGCCCGTGACGATCCGGAACATCGCGAGATGCGCGGATTGTTCAACCACGCGTTTCGACCGTCGAAGATCAAGGAGATGGACGACTTCATCGTCGGCCTCGCGCATCGTTTGATCGACGATTTCATCTCCGCCGAACGATGCGACTGGGTTCGATCGTTCGCCATCCCCCTACCCCTCATCGTGATCGGACGTCAGATGGGTGCGCGCGACGAGGACATGTGGCGCATCAAGGCCTGGACCGACGCGTGGGTGCATCGACTGGGCATGATGCAAACCGAGGACGAGGCCGTGTGGTCCACCGAAATGGAGATCGAAGCCCAGCACTACTTCCAACCGATCTTCGAACGTCTGCGACGAGAACCAGACGACACCTTGTTGAGCGACCTGGTGAACACGGTCATCCCCGAGTGGGGTCGCACCCTCACCGACAACGAGTTGCACGCCGAGATGATGGCCGACACGTTCGTCGGTGGTTCGGAGACCACCACCAACGCGCTCGCCGAAGGCGTTCGCTTGCTCATCGAGAACCCGGCGGAATGGGACAAGTTGGTCTCCGATCCCGATCATTACGTTCCGCTGCTCGCCGAGGAGGTTCTGCGACTCGAGGGCCCCGTTCAAGGACTCTTCCGAACCGCGGCCGTCGACGTCGAACTGCACGGTGTCACCATCCCGGCCGGTTCGGTGGTCAATGTTCGTTACGGCGCGGCGAATCGCGACGAGACGCACTTCGAGTGTCCCGAGAAGATGGACCTCGATCGTGACAACGTTCGTTCACACGTGGCCTTCGGCTTCGGCACGCACCATTGCCTCGGGGCTCCACTGGCACGTCGCGAACTGATCATCGGTTTTCGGGCGCTGGTCGACCGGATCGATCGCATGTGGTTCATCGAGGGCGCCAACGATTTCCGTCATCACCCGAACTTCTGCCTTCGGGCGCTCAAGCACCTTCACATCGGCTTCACCGCGCGTTGAGGGACTTGGGCACCGCACCACTGTCGTGGTAGTCGACTTCGTGCTCGACCCGTCCGTCGACGATACGAAGCCAGCTCATGCCGGGGCTGACCCACTTCTTGCCGACGTGTTGCGCGCCGAAGAACGCACCCATCTCCTCGGTGAGCGTCGCACTCATGGTCCAGGTGACCGCCACACCGTCGTCGCTGGTCCAGAACTGCTCGGGCTCAAGTACCAGATCGGGCCACTTGTCGAGACCCTTCTTGAAGAAGGCGCGAATGGCCGGCCAACCACTGTGCGATCCGCCGACGATGTCGTTCAACACGGCATGGGGATGCATCAGCCTCTCCGGCGCATCTGCGTCTCCACTGCTCCAGGCGGCGAAGAGGTCCTTGACCAATTGGATTCGGGGATCGGCGTTCGAACTCATGCCGAATACTGCCACACCACCGGACGAACGAAGACGGTCACTCGGCGACACCCAGATCGACCAGTCGACGCAAGAACACTCGGTGCACCGCCGAGCCGACGATCGCCATGTTCGGGGCCGGATTCGCACCCGTCTCGTACAGACGTCGACACGACAGATTCGCGCACGAGCCTTTGAAGTAGTTGAACGCTTCCCAGTAGTTCCAGATCTCGGGCTCGATGCGAACACCGGCGACGTCGGCCAATCGCCCGAACCACTCCTCTTTCGGCAAGGCCCGCGACCCGCGCATCTGAATGCAGAACACCCAATCCTCCATCGGGTCGCCCACGTGTCCGAACTCCCAGTCGGTGATGGCCGTGACCCGCTCACCGTCGTGGACGAAGTTGTCCGGACCGGCATCGCCGTGAATCACGCTCAGTCGTTCACCATCGGGAGCGTTGATCGTCAACCACTCGGCGCTTCGTTCGAGAAGTTCGATCGGACGATCGACGGACGATCGATGCACATCCGACCAACGTCGAACCTGCGCAATGGTCGCATCGCGCACGGTCAGTCCCCGCGGAACATCGAGCACCCGTGCGATCGGGTCGGCCGTCGGGTCGATGCCGTGCATCGAATGCAATCGACCAATGAAGTCGTCGACCGGAGACGGGGCATCGGCCCGATGATCGACGTACTCCATCACGAAGAACCGACGTCCGATCACCGATCCGGACTCGTCGCTCGCGAGAATCCGTGCGACGGGCACCCCGAGTTCGCGCAGAGCGACCATCAGTCGTGCCTCGCGCACACCGTCGGTGCCGAAGACCCCGCCTTGCTCGATGCGAATCACGGCCCGATCGCCCGTCGTCGAGGAGGCGATCACCATCTCGCGCGAATGACCCTCGCTGATGCGACGAAATCCCTCGACCTCCGACCATCCGAGCGTCGCGAGCAACCATGCGGCGAGGCTCGTGCTCTCCTCGGCGTTCACTGCGGACTCAACCGCCCGCGGAAGGCCGACAGAACTCCCCCATCGGCGGCCAGCTTCGCGTCGACGCCCGCGACCTCCGATGTCTCGGTCGACGTGCGGTGCCGAGGGTCGTCCTGTCGTTCGAGCACCGCGATCAACTGAATCACGGTCGTGCGAATCGCCGGATCCTCGATCGCTGGCAGCACCGTCGTTCTCAGAACCGCGGCGGTGTTTCGCATCACCACTTCATCGTCGAAATCGGCGGCCATCAGGAGCCTCGCAACATCTTCGCGGCGCGAGCCTCGGCGTCGAAATCCCAACTGGAACGCCACACCGGATCCGAGAGGGGTCCATCGAGTCGATCCCAACCTTGCTTCTTGAACCACGCGTAGGTGTCACGGTGTCCATCTTCGAATCCGAGTTCGGGCTCGAAGCCCAACAATCGACGGGCTTTGTCCATGCTCAGCACGGCATGATGCCGCTCTCCGAAAAGATGTCCGTACACGCCCGTCGGGAAACCCTCGGGACGGACATCGGGGACCATCACCACATCGGGCTCGACGCCGACGATGGACGACAGGGTCGTCACGTAATGCATCGTGGTGACCGCCTCCGACGTGGCGTTGAAGATCTCGCCCTTGGCCACGTCGACGCCGATCAGGTCGATCATCATTCGACAGAGGTCATCCACGTGCCCGTACGAGCCGGTGACCAAACCGCTGTGCGGAACGAGAATCGGGCGTCGCTGGATGAGACGCAGGAACATCGGTGTTTCCATGTCGTAGATGTTGTTGTACGGGCCGTAGATCGCGGCCGGCCGCACGATGGTCACCGGGAAACTCGTCGATGCGTGGCGACGGAGCATTTCGCCTTCGGCCATCGCCTTGAATCCGCCGTAGGAACGCGGTCCGCCGCGATCGACGTCGAGCTCCTCGTGCCATGGGAACACCCCGACTTGCGATTGGTCGTACGCCATGATCGACGACACGTAGACGTAATGACCGACCGATCCATCGACGAGATCGAGAAGCCCGGCGATGTCTCCTCCTCCGGCCACCATCACGAAGCCCGACACGTCGAAGATCGCGTCCCATTGGCGACCCGACAAGACGCGCGACATGGCGTCCATGTCGGTGCGATCGGCCACCAGATGTTCCACCCCGTCGGGTAGCGCGGTCGGGGTGACACCGCGGTTGAGCACCGCCACCTGATGACCTCCCGCCACCAGACGTTCGACCAGTCGTCGCCCGACGAACACGGATCCCCCGAGAACCAAGGCTCGCATCACAGACCTTCGTAGGGTCCGAGAACGACCGACTCGAGGTGTCCGGATCCGGTGTCGCTCGGATCGGCGAGGTTGGTGCATCGCCCCCACGCCTCGGCGTAGTGCCAACGATTCAAGTCCGTGGGCTTCGGGGTGACGATCGACGTGACGCGATCGATCTCCCAGACCTCACCCTCGTGATGGAAGTCGCCGCGATACACACCGCGCCCCAAGGTGTCGTCGAATCCGTTGTGATAGCCACCACCCTGCAAATAGAGCGGATACGAAATGGGTTCGCTGCGATACGACTCCACCACTCCGTCGGGTCGAGTGAGATGCACGATCGACGACTTCAATCGTCGGGTGTTCTTTCCGTCGATCCGCACGAACTCGACTTCGTAATCGAGCGAGGTGTAGGCGAAGGACTCGCGCGGATCACCATAGGGATAGACACATCGGGTCTCGAGTTTGGTGTACGGCGATCGACCGCCCGCGTGGTGAAACTGCCAAAAGATGGAACGATCCGGCAATCGGTACCAACACCACTGTCGCAAACCCGGCGCGGCCGCATGCACCGGCGGCGGAGCGACGACCGATGTTCGAGGCCCTCCGGTCTGGTTGCCGATGCCCCACGAGTGATCGCGCACCCCGGTCCAATCGTCGACGACGATGCGCTCGCCGTCGACTTCGATCCAACCACTGACCGACATCACCTGGTCGTAATTCGATCGATCGCTGTGTAGGCGACCGTTCACGAAGACCTGTACGTGATCCTCGTTGTAGGGGTGGTGAACCCCTTCCCACACGAGGTCGTACGCCTGACCGTATTCATTCGCGGTGCACACCGTGCGCAGTCGCCGCAGACCTTCCTGGATCTCGACCGACATGGGACCGACCGCGATGTCGTCGATGGCGGGCCGCAATCGGCGTGACCAACGCATGTTGTGTTGTCGTCCGTCGAGTGCGGTGCACACGAAACCGTCGATGACGTCATTGTTCACATGGAGCCGCAAACCCATGAACCAGGCCACCCGCCCCGTGTCGTCGCCCATGGTGAAATAGAAACCGTCGCTCCAGTGCTGGGAACCGTCCACCACGGAGTCGAACGTGTTGCCGATCTGATGTCGGGGAAACTCGTCGAATTTGGTCAGTACCCGCTCCACGGAGCGAACCCTAGAAGATCGGATCGATAAGAATGGTCTTGGAGTGTTCTCGCGAGCCGGCAGAGCCTCCAGGGGGGAACATGATCGACGATCACAGCAACAAGTCGCTCTCGGACGTTTGGTCGCTTCGAGGCCGTCGCGCGGTCGTCACCGGTGGCGCGAAAGGTATCGGCGCCGCCACGGCACGTCGTCTCGCCGAAGCAGGGGCCGACGTCGTCATCGGCGACATTGATGCCTCGGGTGCCGCTCGCACCGCTCTCGAGATCGCCGGCTCCACCGGAAGAAATGTCATTGCCTGCGAACTCGACATCAGTGACACCGACTCCATCATCGCCACGGCCGATGCGTGCGTCGACCGACTCGGCGGACTCGACATTTGGGTGAACAACGCGGGCATCTACCCCACCACCGGTCCGGCCATCGACGCCTCGGACGCCTTCATCGATCGCTTGTTGGAAGTGAACGTTCGCGGATCGTATGCGTGCGCGCGAGAGGCGGCTCGGCGAATGAAGGCCGGTGGGGTCATCGTGAACCTGGCCTCGACCACCGGTTTCCGCGCCGCGCCCGGCATCAGCGCGTACGTGGTCTCCAAGCACGCGGTGGTCGGACTCACCAAGACGCTCGCGCTCGAATTCGGACCCATGAACATCCGCGTGGTCGGTGTGGCACCGGGACCGATCGACACCCCGGGGGTTCAGGATCAACTCGCGCCGTTGAAGGCCGCCGGTCTCGACGTCGGAGCGCGCATGAGTCAGACCCTGCTCGGCCGTGCCGGCCAAGCCGATGACATCGCTCGGGTCATTCTCTTCCTCGCCTCCGACATGGCGGCATGGATCACGGGCGAAGTGGTGGTGGCCGACGCCGGATCGTTGGCTGGCTGACCATGAGCACCAAGCCGGTCATCCCCACCACCGCCGATCACCTGACGGCCCAGTGGCTCAACGACGCCTTCGATGGTTCGATCGCCGAGATCGCCGGCGTGCGCGCCGAGCGCCTCGGTGAAGGAGTGGGTCTGCTCGGCGAAGTCACTCGGCTTCATTTGGACTACGCACCGAATTCCAGCGGGCCGCGACCGGCGACCATGATCGCCAAGTGCCAGGCCGCGGCCCCGGGCAACGTCTTCATGTCGCAGGCCATGGGCTTCTACGAGCGCGAATCGAATTTCTACTCGCAGTTCTCGCGAACCATCAACCTTCGGGTCCCCTACTGCCACTACACCGACGTCGATCAGGCCGGCGCTCCCTACATCGTTCTCATCGAAGAGATCACGGGAGCACGAATGATCGATCAGGTCGTCGGCGCGGCGTACGACGACAGCGCTGCCATCCTCGATCAGGCCGTCACGCTGCACTCCACTTTCTGGGACAACGATCTTCTTCGCTCACTCGATTGGTTGCC
>Ga0075471_10002936_pt1 | contig 11123 bp, 9 predicted proteins | sample DEB19_08_DNA_2_FD_74787 | JGI IMG/M metagenome (GOLD analysis project Ga0075471, IMG submission 74787) | Aqueous microbial communities from the Delaware River and Bay under freshwater to marine salinity gradient to study organic matter... | ecosystem: Environmental > Aquatic > Marine > Coastal ... | reverse complement strand
GGCGAAGTCGCCTGCACCGGCCTGCACGGCGCGAACCGGCTGGCAAGCAATTCCCTCCTCGAAGCCCTCGTCTGCGCCCACCGCGCGGCGCGACGCGTCTTGGAAAACCCTTCGCCGCAAGCCGAGGTCAACATCCCGCCGTGGCAGTCCGGTAAGGCGCATCACGCGGACGAGCTCGTTGTCGTCTCGCACAACTGGGACGAAATCCGCCGCCTCATGTGGGACTACGTGGGCATCGTGCGGACGAACAAGCGCCTCCAGCGCGCTAAGGCCCGCATCGCGCTGCTCCAGGAGGAGATCCAGCAATACTACTGGGACTTCACCGTCACCAGTGACTTGCTGGAGCTGCGCAACATCGCCACGGTCGCCGAACTGATCGTGGACTGTGCGTTGCTGCGACCTGAAAGCCGCGGCCTGCACTACAACTTGGACTTCGCGCAGCCAGACCCGGCCTGGGCGCAGCGGGACACCGTGGTGCGGAAGGGTGGCTGAAACAAAAAGGCGGACGGTTGCCCGTCCGCCTTTTGAATTTGTAGCGGCGCTCTGTGAGCGCCGGGCCATCGGTCGCAGACCGACGCTACAGCTTAGTAGCGGTAGTGCTCCGGCTTGTAGGGGCCTTCGACCGGGACACCGAGGTAGGCGGCCTGATCCTTGGTGAGCTTGGTGAGCTTCACGCCGATCTTCTCGAGGTGCAGGCGGGCGACTTCTTCGTCGAGCTTTTTGCTCAAGCGATAGACGCCAACCTTGTAAACGTCTTTGTTTTTCCAGAGGTCGAGCTGTGCGAGTGTCTGGTTCGAGAAGGAGTTCGACATGACGAAGCTCGGGTGGCCGGTGGCGCAGCCAAGGTTCACGAGGCGGCCCTCGGCGAGCATGAAAATGCTGTGGCCGTCGGCGAAGGTATATTGGTCCACCTGTGGCTTGATGTTCTTGCGCTTGACGCCCTTGGCGTTGTTCAGGCGGTCCACCTGGATTTCGTTGTCGAAGTGGCCGATGTTCGCGACGACGGCCTGGTCCTTCATTTTGGCCATGTGCTCCAGCGTGAGGATGTCCTTGTTGCCGGTGGTGGTGATGTAGATGTCGGCGCGGCCGAGGGTGTCCTCGATGGTGGTGACCTCGTAGCCTTCCATCGCGGCCTGCAGGGCGCAGATGGGATCAATCTCGGTGACGATGACGCGCGCGCCCTGGCCGCGGAGGGACTGGGCGCTGCCTTTGCCGACGTCACCGTAGCCGCAGACGACGGCGACCTTGCCGGAGATCATGACGTCCATCGCGCGGTTGAGGCCGTCCACGAGGGAGTGGCGGCAGCCGTAGAGGTTGTCGAACTTCGACTTGGTGGTGGAGTCGTTGACGTTGATGGCGGGGACGAGGAGCTTGCCCTGTTCGAGCATCTGGTAGAGGCGGTGGACGCCGGTGGTGGTCTCTTCGGAGACACCCTTCCAGTCCTTCACGAAGCCGTGCCAGTAGGCGTTACCGCGCTTCTTGGCGATGGCCTTGAGGAGGTCCTTGATGACCTTGACCTCGTGGTTGTCGGACGGGGTGTTGACCCAGCCGTCGCCGTTTTCGAGTTCGTAGCCCTTGTGGATGAGCAGGGTGGCGTCGCCGCCGTCGTCAACGATCAGCTCGGGGCCTTTGCCGTCGCCATGATCGAGAGCGCGCTCGGTGCACCACCAGTATTCCTCCAACGTCTCACCCTTCCAGGCAAACACAGGGATGCCGGCAGCGGCGATGGCCGCAGCGGCGTGGTCCTGGGTTGAGAAGATGTTGCAGCTTGCCCAGCGGACAGACGCGCCCAAGGCCGCGAGCGTCTCGATGAGCACGGCGGTTTGGATGGTCATGTGCAGCGAGCCGGTGATGCGCACGCCCTTGAGGGGCTTGTCTTTCGCATACTTCTCGCGAATGGCCATCAGGCCGGGCATTTCGTGCTCGGCGATGTCGAGTTCCTTGCGGCCCCATTCGGCGAGGCTGATGTCTTTGACTTTGTAGTCGGCTTTGGCGGCGGTTTTCTTGGCCATGGTGTGTTGTTGGTTAAAAGGGTTGAACGGTTAAAAAGCTGAAGCGTTGAAGAGGGGAGGCTGCGCCCCGGAATCCCTTCAACGCTTCAACGAGATCGGTTACTTCACGGCCTTTTGCAGCGCGCTGACCTTGTCGGTGGCTTCCCACGTGAGGTCCTTGTCGCTCTTGCCGAAGTGGCCGTAGTTGGTGGTCTTGCCGTAAATCGGGCGGAGTAGCTTGAGCTGCGAGACGATGTCGGCAGGCTTGAAGCTGAACACCTTGCAGACCGCGTTGGTGATTTGCTCGTCGTTCAAACCTTCCTTGGCGGTGCCAAAGGTGTTGACGTAAACGCTGACGGGCTCGGGGTAGCCGATGGCGTAGGCGAACTGGATCTCGGCGCGCTTGGCGAGGCCGGCGGCGACGATGTTCTTCGCCACATAGCGGCCCATGTAGGCGGCGCTGCGGTCCACCTTGGATGGGTCCTTGCCGGAGAACGCGCCGCCACCGTGACGGCCGAAACCACCGTAGCTGTCCACGATGATCTTGCGGCCGGTGAGACCGGTATCGCCCTGCGGTCCACCGACGACGAAGCGGCCGGTGGGGTTGATGAGGAACAGGGTGTCGGCGGTGAGGAGGTTCTTCGGCAGAACTTTCTTCACGACTTCCTCGATGCAAAACTCCTCGATCTGCTTGTGCTCCACGTCGGCGGTGTGCTGCGTGGAGATGACGACGTTCGAGATGGAAACCGGCTCGTCGTTCTCATAGACGACGGAGACCTGCGACTTCGCGTCGGGGCGCAGCCAGTGGACCTTGCCGCTCTTGCGGATCTGCGTGAGCTTCCGGCCCAGGCGATGCGCGAACATAATCGGCGCGGGCATCAGCTCGGGCGTCTCGTCGCTGGCATAGCCGAACATCAGGCCCTGATCGCCGGCACCCTGCTCGGCCTTTTTCTTGCCCTTGGCGGCCTTGGCGTCCACGCCTTGAGAGATGTCGGGGGACTGCTGGGTGATGATCGTGTTCACGAACACCTTGTCGGCATGGAACACGTCGTCGTCGTTCACGTAGCCAATCTCGCGGATGGCCTCGCGGGCGAGCTTCACGAAATCGAGCTTGGCGCGGGTGGTGATTTCACCGCCGACCACGGCGATGTTTGACTTCACGTAAGTCTCGCAGGCAACGCGGCTGTATTTGTCCTGCGCAAGGCACGCGTCGAGGACGGCGTCGGAAATCGTGTCCGCAACCTTGTCAGGATGGCCTTCGCCGACGGATTCAGAGGAGAAGATGAAGCGTTTGCTCATGTGGTCAGTTACCGATTTTTATTGGGAGCCCATTTGGGCAACGGAGGCCGAAAGTAGCTTTCCGCCGTGCCAACGCAACTGTTTATTCACTGGCAGGCGGACTCCAAACGTCGTGAATGCTCATGGTTTGCTGCCGACACTTTGACAGTCTGGCCGATGCTGGAGAGTTGGTTTCGTGCGGCTTGCCAGCGACGTGGCGTTGGTGCGATGGTTCGCGCCCGACACCAGACCAACTAACCCATGACACCTCAACAGCGCGCCGAGAGCCTCGGCATCAAGTTTGACAAGCAGACCCCCGGTTATCTCAACCTCTGCATCCGCAGCGGCAATCAGCTCCTGACCTCCGGTCACGTGAGTGATTTGAAGGGCAAGCTCGGGGCGGACCTCAAGACGGACGCCGGTTATGCGGCGGCGAAGAATTGCGCGGAAAAAGTGCTGCGCTCGGTGTGGAACACGCACGGCACGCTGGATGGTCTGCGGTTGCTGAAGGTGCTGGGCTGTGTCAACTCCACGCTCGACTTCACTGAGCAGCATCTGGTCATCAACGGGTGCTCGGACTTGCTCCATCAGATTTTCGGCAAGGACGGGGATGGCTATCATGCCCGCAGCGCGCTGGGGTTTGCCCAGCTTCCCACCGGGGCGGCGGTGGAGGTGGAAGCGATCTTCGAGGTCAAAGGCTGAACCTGGTTCCGGCCCGCCCTGGCGCGTCAGAAGAGTTCGTTGATCACAGCGCCCTCGCTCAGCGGCATGGGGCGGCCGTCGGGACCTTGATAGTTCAGATGCTGCGCGTCATAGCCCAGCGCCGCGAACATCGTGGCGTGGACGTCGGCTGGGCGCAGCGGGCGGTCCTTCGGATATGCGCCGGTGCTGTCTGACGCGCCAATGATCTGTCCGCCCCGGATGCCACCACCCGCCAGCAGCACGCTGTAGCAGCCGGGCCAGTGGTCGCGCCCCGCCTCCGCGTTGATCTTGGGCGTTCGGCCGAACTCACCCATCCACACGACCAACGTGGTGTCCAGCAGTCCGCGTTCTTCCAAGTCATCGAGCAGGGCGGCGTAAGCCTGCTCCATGGGCGGAACGAGCTTGTTCTTCAATGTGTTGAAATTGTCTTTGTGCGTGTCCCATGTGATGCTCGGTCCGTTGACCGTGGTGACAAAGCGCGTGCCCGCTTCCACCAGACGCCGGGCCAGCAAGTGGGACTGTCCCCAACTATGGCGGCCGTAGCGTGCGCGCATCGAAATTGGCTCCTTCGACAAGTCGAATGCCTCGGCGGCCTTGCCGGTTTGCAGGAGCTGGGCGGCCTGTTGGTTGAAAATGTCCATCTCGGCCGACAGCGAGGTCGTGATGCCTGCGGCCGGAGCCTGGAGTTGCTGTGCCAGCCCGAGACGTTGCTGGAAGCGTTCCGGGGTCAGGCCGTCGTCCAAGCCGAGGTTGCGCACTTTGAAGCTGGCGGCATTGGGGTCATGATCGAGCACGAACGGATCGTTGCGCGCTCCGAGGCAGCCGCCAAACTGGCCGGGGGTCAGATACACCTTGCTGTCGCAGTGCGGAAACGGGGTGATGACGTAGGGCGGCACGCCCCCGCTGAAGCCATCCCGCCGGGCGAGCCAGCCCACCAACGTTCCCACGCCCGGCAGATCCGATCGGCTCGGATTGATCAAGGTGCTGTCCACGGCGTAGGGACGGCCAACCGTGGCCCAGTGCATGCCAGCGTTGTGGCTGCTGTGCTCGTGATGAACGGAGCGGAGCAGAGCCAGCTTGTCCATGCGCTTGGCCATCTGCGGCAGCAACTCGGAAACGTGGATGCCGGGAACATTGGTCCGGATGGACGAGAAAATGCCGCGCACTTCCTGCGGGGCGTCGGGCTTGGGATCCCATAGATCCAGATGACTTGGGGCGCCGCCGTTGAAGATGAGAATCACGGATTTCGCCTTGCCGGGACCGGTGCGGGGCAGGGCGGCGGGAAGGGAGTTCAACGCGGCGAACTGGCTCAATCCCAGCCAGCCTAACGCGTTTGATTGCAGGAAACTCCTCCGGGTGGTCGCGGCCCCGGGACACTCCAGCAGCGGGCCGCGATAAAATCGCTTCCCGAGCAGAGCAGGGGATGGATTTGTCGCGGGCATGGTCCTGACCCTAGGCAGGTGAACTGGTCTGTCAAGCATCGGCTTGGGAAAGCCGAGTGCCGGTCACGGAGGCGATGGGGTGCTCTTGCCTCGTCCGCCCATCCGGGCAGGCATCCAGCAATCAACGGAGCGAAGCCTTACTTCTTCGTGCCCGGCTTGGGGCCACCCAAACTCACCAGATGCTTCTCCGTGTGCACGAACATGCGCCCCTGCGCAACCGCCGGGGTGGAGTGGCAGAGTTCGTTCAGCGGGAGGCGGTGCAGCAGCTCAAAGCGATCGCTTGCGGCCGTCACGACGAGCTCGCCAGCGGTGGAGACGGCGTAGAGCCGGCCGTCCACCCAGAGCGGCGAGCCGAAGAAATTGCCGCCGACCCGCTCCTGAAACCGGATTTCCCCCGTCGGCGCGTGCAGGCAGGTCAACACGCCGCCATCACTCCACAGCCAGACCTTGTCGTCCATCGCCACCCCTGTAGGCACATAGGGCGCAGACTTTTTCATCTCGTATGCCAGTTTTGGAGCGCGGCCCTGAGCGGCATCCCCGGCCCGCACAGCGGTGACATAGTTGCCGCCACCGCCGCTGCCGCAGGATCCGTAGATCAAATCACCGGCGATGATCGGCGAGCTGCAACTGCGCATGGTGAAGGCCTGCGCATATTCCCACAGCACCTTGCCCGTCTCGGGAGCGACGGCGTAAATGCCATGCCCGCGACTGTTGAAAATGAGAGCGGCGGGTTGGCCCTTGGGCTGATACACACAGGGAGTGGAGTAAGCGACGACGGCGCTTTTGCGCGGTGTCTGCCAGACGGTGGAGCCGCTCCTGGCATCCACGGCGACGATGAAGCTCTCCCCGGCGCGCGTGCTGCCCTTGACTGCTTCGAGTCCATCCTGCTCGTTGCCGATAATCACCATGCCTTGGTAGAGAATGGGTGAGATGCCGCAGCCGTGCTGGCTTACAAACGGGCCGAAGTCCCGTTCCCAAATCACCTTGCCGCTGTGATCCAGCGCGGCCAGACGGAAGTGCTCGGTCTCATTCCACAAGACATACACCCGGTCGGCGTCCACCGTGGGGGTCGCGCTGGCGAAGTTGTTGAACTTGTGCGGCGTGAACGGGGTTTGCGCAAAGTCCTTCCGCCAAAGCTGCTGGCCGGTCAGGGCGTTGTGACAGAGCACCCGCAGACCGCCCGCCGGATCGCAGGTCGTCACGAATAGCTTCTCTCCCCAAAGGACTGGCGAGGAGTGACCGATGCCCGGCAGCGCCACTTTCCAATTGATGTCGGCCTCAGCGGGCTTCGCCGGCACCGTATTGGCGTGGCTGATGCCGGTGCCGTTGGGACCGCGAAAGCGGGTCCATTCCTGCGCGTTGCCGACGGCTGAAAAAAGCCCCGCCATCGCCAGGGACCAAAACAGTGTTTTCATGGATGAACCGGCAGGAACCGCTGCAGTGAAGGTGTGAGGCTCGGGCGGGCAGAACTACTTTCCACCGGCAGCCGCCTTGGCCTTGGCAGCGCGCACCTTGGCCCAACGGGCCTTGGTGGCGGCGATAATCTTCGCGCGGCCCTCGGCGCTGAGCTTGCGTTTGGCCTTGGCTTTGGGCGCGACGGCCGAGGCTGGGGCCTTGCCGGCAAGTTTTGCGGCCCAACGGGCGCGCTGGGAGGCCGCCATCTTCGCCTTGGTGGCGGCGCTGAAGACTCGTCGGCCACCGGCAGATGTCTTCGAGGTGGCGCGGCTGCCTTCGTCAAGGGCGGTGGCAATTTCTTGGAGGCGGGCTTGCAGGCTGGCGCGCTCGGCGAGGAGGGCGTTACGCAGGCTCAAGTATTGTGAGATGTCAGCTGATTTCATCGCGGAGAGACTAAGCGCCTCATGTTGAGTTGCAAGCGCGCAGCAGCCTAAGAGACTACGTCAGTGACGTTGGGCAGTGAACGTCTCCAGGGGAGTCGCTCGTGTTAGCGCCGAAAATTGTGACATTCCCCGGCCACCAGCAAACAATCCGTCCCACCTTTGCAGGGACAAACCTGTGCGGGGCACACAGTCCTCAAAGTGTGTGTCCAGTGGAGGACAAACTGCACTGTGGCGATACACTGATGGAGGCACCCGGGCTGTAGGTTCCACCGCCGGGGCAGGCCGGCAGAAACGATCCCTTAATGAAATTCAGCAGACTGGTGTCAGTGAGTGAGTAGGTGTCAGTCGGTGACTTCTTGTTCTCAACGGCCCAGAGATTCATGGCTCCGTCAATTGCCTTGAGGTTGGCGATGCAGGCGTTCTTCTGAGCCATGGCGCGTGATTTGACAAAGTTAGGAATGGCGATGGCCGCCAGCAAGCCAATGATGGCGACAACGATCATGATTTCCACGAGGGTGAAACCGGCTTGGTGTTTTGGTGTTGTTTTCATTTGTTCTGAAACCCTCCAGTGCCGCCACTTCGTGCGCGCGGCGATCATAAGCGATTCTCAGCAACCACGGGCTACCATTGAGCGCCAGAGAGTAAGGCGACACTGGGGTCGAATGGCTCCATTAACAATCAGAAAAAGGCCCTGACGTTCGTCTTTAGAACTTCCGTTTCCTCAGCATGCATGCGGAGGAAATGGTTGCCACTTCGCACTTCAATGTCCCAAGCCAAGACTACCGCGAGCTAGTTGCAGCGTGTATTGCGCCTTGTTGAGCTCTGCAATGGCGGCCACGTAATCGCTGCGCGCCCGCGTGAGTTCCTGCTCCGCGAAGATGTTCTCCATGACCACTCCGATGCCGCGCTCCTTGCGCGCCCGCGTGAGGCGGAAAGCCTCTTCCGCAGTCGCCAAGGCGCGCTTCAAGGTGGCGAGCTGCGCGGCCAGGGAATGCGTGCGGGTATGGGCTTCCACCACCTGCCGGATGATGTCGTCTTTCACCTTCTCAGTCGCAATCGTGGTGGCGGCCAGCCGGGCCTCCGCTGTCCGGCGTCGGGGTGCGTCCCACAGCCCGCCTGGACCGAATCGCCATCCGAGCGTGAGCGCCATGTTTTCAGTGCCACCGAAATTGCCCATGTCGTTGTTCCGTCCTCCGCCCAGCCCGCCCAAAAACGCCTGCGCGCCAAGATTCGGGACCAAGGGGCCGACCGTGGCGGCGTCACGGTTTTTCTGCGCCGCTGCGGCCAGGGCCTCGCCCTGCTTCAACTCCGGCCGGGTGGCCAGAGCCTGCGCCACCAGCGAGTCGAGCGCGGCGTTCGTGGGTGTCAGGGTCAGCGGCAGCAGTTCGTTGTCGGCGGGAATCAGGTCCACGGACGGATCGAGGCGGAGCACTTGGGCCAGCCGGGCGGCGGCGACCCGCTGCTGTTCCCGGGCTTGCTGGACGGCGAGCTGATTGCGCTCCGCCTGGCCGCGTGCGCGCAGTGTGTCGCCTTTGAAAATGAGCCCCAGCTCGGTGCCGCGCTGGAGCTGGCTGGCGTAGTCGCCCGCCACGCGGGCCGCGTCTTGCGCGACCGCCATGGTTGCGTGGGCTTTCACGAGGTCGAAGTAACCGATGGCCGCTTTGAACACGCTTTCCTGCCGCTGGGCCTCGACGGCGTGGTCGGCCGCTTTCGCCAGTTGCTTGGCGGCCAACGACTTGAACCACGCTTCGCCCAGTTCCAGCCGCGCTTCCACATTCGCGCCCAAGGCGTAGTGCTGTTTGCTCGCGTCGAAGACCGTGCCACCCACGTCCTGGATGCGGCCATCGTGCCGCCGGTATGCGACGCCGGGGGCGACCCACGGGAAGAAGTTGTAAAGCGCTGCGTCGTGCTGGGCCTGCGCTTCCCGCAACCGCTCGCGGGCGATTTGCACGTCGAGGTTCTGCGCGCCGGCGAGCTTCAGCGCAGTGGGGAGGTCAATGAGATACGCGCCGTTGTCGTAATTGAACAACAAAAGAACGGGCTTATTTGTCTCGGCGGCTGCGAGCAGCACCGAACAGAGGAGAGCTACCAAGTTGGTAAGACGGGTTGTCCTCAACCCGCCGTTGAACCAAACGGACCCCCAACCGGCGCGCTGAGGACAGCGCGCCCTACCACCGTCGCGGCCTTCGGACACAGCAGTTCCTTCTCCTCCTGAACACTGAACACGGAAAACTGAAAACTTCACTTGCCCTCCTGCACGTTGACGGCCTGTCCATCGGTCAAGGCCATCTTCCCGACGAGAATCACCTTCGCCGTCGTGGCGAGGCCGGAGACGATTTCCACCTTCGCGCCGTCGTTGAAGCCAATCTTCACGGGCGTCTTCTTGGCCTTGCCGCCGTCGGCGAGGAAGAGGAAGGCGGCGGTCTTCTCCATCACCAGCGCCTCGGCCGGGACGAGCAACACGTTCGTGTGTTTCTCCACGCCGACGCGCACAGTGGCATACATGCCGGGACGCAGCGTGTGGCCTGGGTTCGGCAGTTCGGCCTCGACGAGCATCGTGCGCGTCGTCTCGTCCAGCGCGCCGGCGAAGCGCGTGACCGTGCCCTCGAAGACTTTGCCCGGCAGGCCGTCGAGCGCGACCTTCACCGGCTGGCCCTTCGCGACGAGCGCGGCTTCCAACTCGGTCATCGGCACCTGCACACGCACGGTATCGAAGTCCATGAGCGTCAGGACGGCGGCGCTTTGCGGCGTGCTGCCGGTGGTGGCGGCGGGAATGAACGCGCCGAGGTCCACTTGCCGCGCAGTAATCACACCGGAGAACGGAGCAGTGAGCCGAAGATACGCGGTCATGGTGGCAACCCGTCCGGCATTGGCGCGCGCAACCTCGACGAGCGCGGCGGCGGCCTGGCGGCTGGAGGCGGCGGCCTGCTGGCTGGCCCGGACGGCGGTGAGCTGAGCCTCGGCGGCTTGCATTCCCGCCGTGGTGGCCGCGAGGCTGGCTTGCGCTGCGGCCACGGCGGATTGGGCGGCTGCGATGCGGGTGTCGGCAGCCTCGGCGCCAGCCTGGCTGACTTTGAGGCCGGCCTGCAAGGAGGCTTCCAGCGCGCGAGTGGTCTCCAGCCGGGCCAGCGCCTGATCGAGTTCGCTCTGCGTGACGAGATCGGGGGCCTGCTGGCGGGCGCGGGTGAGCCGGTTGTGCTCCGCCGTGGCGAGCTTCAACTCCGCCGCCTGTCGGGGAAACTCGGCCTGGGCCTTGGCGACCTCGGCCTTGGCCACGGCAAGATCGGCGCGGGTTCTGGCCACGACGCTGCTGGCCTGCTGCACCTCGGCCTGTCCGCGCACGTGATCCGCCTGGGCTTTCGCCACACCGGCGGTGGCGAGGGCAATGTCCGCACCGGAACGGTTCAAATCTGCATCAGCTCGCGCGAAGTCGGCCTGCGCTTTGGCCAGCTCGGCTTGGGCGCGGGCCATGTCAGCCTGCAACTCCGGGGCTTCCAGCTCCGCAAGCAGCGCGCCGGCCTTCACCACATCGCCTTTGTCCACGGCGATGGATTTTAGATAGCCGGAGACCTTTGCATAAAGCGTCGCCTGCTGGAGCGGGCGGATGGTGCCGGGCTGCGTGACGAAGCGGTGCACATCACCGCGCGTGGGCGTGGCGACGCGGACGGACGGGGCGTCGGCGGCGAGCAGGGGCGTGGCAAAGAGGGCCAGCACGAGGACGAACGCGGCTGGAGCGTGGACGCCCACGTCCGCGTGAAGTGAGGGCTTGCGGACGTGGGCGTCCGCGCTCCAACGGTTGGTTTTCATGGCGGGATTCATTTGGCGGCGCTGAACTGCGGGCTGTGCTCGTCATCCGGGTCGAGGCTGGCGGA
>Ga0075471_10002934_pt1 | contig 11127 bp, 8 predicted proteins | sample DEB19_08_DNA_2_FD_74787 | JGI IMG/M metagenome (GOLD analysis project Ga0075471, IMG submission 74787) | Aqueous microbial communities from the Delaware River and Bay under freshwater to marine salinity gradient to study organic matter... | ecosystem: Environmental > Aquatic > Marine > Coastal ... | reverse complement strand
GCACCACGCAGCCCGTGAACTTCCAGTCCGTCACGTTCTTCACTAGCTCCGCCTTTACTGGAATCTCCGCAATGTAGAAGCACGTTTTGGCAAACGCGCCGTGCCGACGCTGCTCGTCGCGTAGCACGCGGTCCTGCGCCTGCGGTTGAAATTGGGCCGGGGCCAGCAGCGGCTCCAGATACGTGCGGAGAAACGCCATGCCGTTGAGCTGGTCGGAGTCGAGCCGCAGGCCCATCCAGACCAAATGGATGTGGTCAGGCATGAGGCAATACATCGGACAGAACAACCCTTCGCGCGAGGCCGCGTGCAGCATCAACTCGCGAAAGCGCAGGTGAAATTCCGGCGTCAGCCAGCCTTGCAGTCGATCAAGGGTGGTCTGTGTCCAGTGAACCACCGCGTCGCCTTGGTAGTAAGCCCGCGGCAGACGCGGCAACTGATAAGCCCGGTTCAGTGGGTCTCGGAGTTTGCCGGTGGTGCTCATCTTCCGTAGGAGACGACGTGAGGAGTCTCCAACTTTTCTCGGTTCGATTTTTAGTTAGAGACTCCTCACGTCGTCTCCTACGCGGATTTGCCGGGTAATCTCAAACGCCACGTCCAGTGCGTGCTTGGCGGACGCACCGCTGACCTTCGGCGTGCGGCGCTCGCGGACGCACTCGACGAAGTGCGCCAGCTCCAGCTTGAGCGGCTCGTCCTTCGCGATGGGCACCGGCTCGCGCACGATTTTCTTCCCGGCAAACTCGCTCACGATGGCCGAGTCGTTCGCGGACAAAAGCATCTTGAGCAGCGAGCTTTTCTCTGCGTCGTCACCAGCAAGGCGATAGATGAAGCCCTTCTGCTCGCGGTAATCCAATGAGATGTAGCTGGGCTGCGCACCGCCGCTGAAGACGCGGATTTTGCGCAGGCGCTCCGGGCTGATGCGGCTGGCGGTGAGGTTCGCCACGCAGCCGTTGGCGAAGCGCAGCCGCGCGTTCGCGATGTCCTCGCTCTTGCTCAACACCGGAATCCCCACCGCGTCCACGCTCACGACGGGTGATTTCACAAACGCCAGCACCACGTCGAGGTCGTGAATCATCAGGTCCAGCACCACGCCGATGTCCGTGCTGCGCGCGGGGAAGGGCGAGAGCCGGTGGCACTCGATGAAGCGCGGCTCTGGCGCGGCGGTTTCGAGGTAGCTGAAGACGGGGTTGAAGCGCTCGACGTGGCCGACTTGCAGCACCAGTGCGCGGTCGTGCGCGAGCTTCACCAACTCCGCCGCCTGGTCGGAGCGCTCGGTCATCGGCTTCTCCACGAGCACGTGCCGGCCGGCTTCTAGCAGCGTCTTGGCGATGTCGAAGTGCGTCGTGGTGGGCGTGACGATGCTCAACGCATCGCTCGCGGCAGCGGCCTCGGCGATGGAAGTGAACGCCCGCGTGCCGTGCGCGGCGGCGTGCTTGCGCGCGGCCTCCGGGTTGGCGTCAAAGACGCCGGCGAACTCCACCGCGCCAGTGCGCGCCAGCTCGGCGTAGAGCCGGGCGTGTTCCTTGCCCAACGAGCCAGTGCCGATGACGGCGACGCGGATTTTTTCAACTGCCACGGACGGCAGTGTGCCCTGTGGAAGTGCGGCTGACAACGCGGGCGTTTGGCATCCGTTTCCCGTGCCGGCGACTTGCAGTCGCCGTCTGTGGCGTGAGAATGCTCGGACACTCCTCTTTCAGCCCACCCGCAACACGGCGGCTGCAAGCCGCCGGCACGCGCGATGGTGCCTCCGAACTTTGAACTTTGAACTTTGAACTTCGCCCGCCCGAAACATACTCCGCGCGTGGCTGCCGCCCTCATCACACTGATTCTGTTGAGCTACTTGCTCGGCTCGATTCCGACCGGTTTCCTCGTCGCGAAGGCGAAGGGCGTGGATATCCGCAGCGTGGGCAGCGGGAACATCGGCGCGACGAATGTCTTCCGCATCTTGGGCAAGCCTGCCGGAGTCTTCGTCCTCTCGGTGGACGCCCTGAAAGGCTACCTAGCTGTTTGGCTCTCACGCGGGTTCTTTCACGGGGTGGAGCTCCACACCGGAGTTCCTCTGCAATTTGCGGTCGTTGCGGGCATTGCTGCTGTGGCCGGCCACAACTACACCTGCTGGCTGAAGTTCAAGGGCGGCAAGGGCATCGCCACCACGGCGGGCGTCTTCGCGGCGCTGGCTCCGGCGGCGTTCGGCATAGCGCTGGCGACGTGGCTCGTGGTCTTCGCGGCGAGCCGCTATGTGTCGCTCGCGTCCATCGTGGCGGCGGTGGCGCTGCCGTTGGCAGTGTGGCTCACGGGGAACGGCGGCTTGCTCATCGGCGTCTCAGCGGCGTTGGGCGCGCTGGCCATTTACAAGCACAAGGCCAACATCGAGCGCCTGCTGGCCGGCACGGAAAATCGCATTGGCGCGAAGAAACCGGAATCACCCGCCCCGCCGCCGGAGGAGAGGAAGCATTAGCCGCGAAAGGGCGCAGAGAACACAAAGATGAAAAACCGAAACGTCCAACGTCCAACGCTCAGCATCCAACTTCCAAAGGTGTGCTTTGCGGCGTCTTTGGACGTTGAGCGTTGGACGTTGAGCGTTGGACGTTTCCCCTTCTTCTTTGCGTCCTCTGCGCCCTTTCGCGGCACATCTCCGTTATGAACATCACCGTTCTCGGCGCGGGCGCGTGGGGCACGGCGCTTGCCAAGCTGCTCCGCGAGTCGGGCCACGAAGTCGCGCTCTGGGGTCATGACCCCGCGCATTTGGCCGAGGTGCGCACCACCGGCCGCAACGAGCGCTACCTGCCCGGGGTGACGTTGCCGGCGGGCCTGCACTGCGTGGACGAATTGGCGGAGGCCGTGCGCGGAGCGGGTGCGGTGGTCGTGGCCGTGCCGTCGCGGGCATTCCGCGAGGTCGTGATCACCTTGCAGGATTTTCGCGGCATCGCCATCAGCGTTACCAAGGGGATCGAACACGACAGCGGGCTGACCATGTGCGGCATCCTGCGCGCCTGCGCATCGCAGGCGAAGGTCACCGCGTTGTCCGGCCCCACGCTCGCGCCGGAGGTTGCCCGCGGCATTCCCACCGCCATCGTCGCCGCGAGCGATGACCCGGGGACCGCGCACATCGTGCAAAACCTCTTTCACCGGCCCTCGTTCCGGGTCTACACGAGCGCCGACCTGCTGGGTGTGGAGCTGGGCGGCGCGCTCAAAAACATCATCGCCATCGCCGCCGGCGTGGGCGACGGCCTCGGCTTTGGCGACAACGCGAAGGCCGCGCTTGTCACCCGCGCGCTGGCGGAGATGCGCCGGCTCGGTGTGGCGTGCGGCGTGCAGGCGGAGACCTTCGCCGGCTTGAGCGGTCTGGGCGATTTGACCGTGACGTGTTTCTCAAAGCTGAGCCGCAACCGTTCGTTCGGCGAGCAATTGGGGCGCGGCACCCCGCTCCTGGAGCTATGCACCCGCACGCGTCATGTGGCGGAAGGCTTTCCCACCGCCCGCTCGGCCTGGCAACTGGCCCGCAAACACGGCGTCAGCACGCCCATCATCGAGCAGGTCCACGCGATGCTTTACGAAGGCAAGGATGTGAAGGCCGCCGTCCGGGATCTGACCACCCGGGATTCGAAGGCGGAGGACTGAGCGGGGGAGCAATCAGCGTTCAGTATTCAGTCAGCAACGGTGCGCAGCTCCCCGCTGAACACTGGTTACTGCATACTTCTTCAAAGCTCCGCCTTGAGCTTCGCCATCAGCTCCGCGTGCTTTTCCAGTGCCGGGAACTGCGGGAACTCGCGCTTCACGTTCTCGGGCGCGTGCAGCAGGAAACCCTTGTCCGCCTGAAGCAGCATCGAGGTGTCGTTGTAAGAATCGCCGGCGGAGAGGACCCGGTAATTCAGCAGTTGCAGCGCGCGGACGGACTGGCGTTTCTGGTCGGCCATGCGGAGCTGGTAGCCGGTGATGCGGTCGTTCTCCACGAGCAACCGATGGCAAAAGAGCGTCGGCCAGCCGAGCTGGCGCATGAGCGGCTGGGCGAATTGCTCGAAGGTGTCGCTCAGGATGATGACCTGGGTGAGTGCGCGCAGCTCGTCCAGGAACTCCTTGCCACCCGGCAGCGGCGCAAGCGTGCCGATGACCGCCTGGATGTCCGAGAGCTTGATGCCGTGCTGGTCGAGGATGCCGATGCGGTAGCGCATGAGCTTGTCGTAATCCGGCTCGTCGCGCGTGGTGCGGCGCAGGTCGGGGATGCCGGTCTTCTCGGCGACGGCGATCCAAATCTCGGGCACCAGCACGCCTTCCAAATCCAAAGTGACAATCGTCGGTTTCACGGCGCGGCAGAGTGCGGGCGGAGGCGGGGGAAGTCGAGTGTCGGTTAAGTGATTCGACAGCGAAGGCCCACGGGATTGAACTTGTCGGCGGCAGCGGCGGAGGGTTAGCTCCGGCACATGAAAACACGGGTTTTGACCTTCTTTTGCTGCGCTTCTTTCCTATCGCTTGCCGCCTGTCGACGCCAAGCCCCGCCCGCACCAACCCCGCCGGCAGCAGAAGAAGCCGCCGGACAAGCCGCGCCCGCTGTGGCCGCCGAGCCACTGAACCCGGCCTCCATCGTGCCCTCTGCGCCGGGCAGTCCCGAGCATGCTAGCCTGGAGATGCTGACATTCGCCGTGCAGCAGTTTCAGGGGACGAAAGGCCGGTTGCCGAAAGATTTGAACGAAGTGGCGGCGGCAGGGTTGATCCCTTCTGTCCCGAAGCCTCCGGCCGGCCAACGATACGCCATCGACGCGCAGAAGCGCCAAGTGGTGCTGATCCGCTGAAGTCTCATCAACTCGAATTCGGCGGCGGCGACACCACCGGATGAGGGCCGGACGGCGGTCAACCTCGGCCGGATGTCATTTAACCTGCCTGATTATCGCCGCAGGAATGCCGGGCTTGTGCGGCGTCGATTTCCGCCCTCGCCGCCGCGGCTCAGTTCATGGAACCACACCGTTGCTCGGCACAGAGTCCTTCCGCCAATAGAGTTGCCAGAGATCGTTCAGTTTCACCGTTTCCGTGTGGCCGTCCATGAAGGTCACGTTGATCCCCCGGCCGTGGCGGGCCACGGTGATGCGTCCGAATCCGGTGTTGGCACCGTAGCGAACGTCGTAGGTGGCAGGGAGAACCTCGGTGGTGCCGGCCGCGTTGTTGGGCCACGTGTCCACCCAGGTGCCATCGGATAGCACGGGCTGGGAGAGTGGTTTGCCGTCCTCGAAGTTGGCGAAATACTGCGCCGGGTAAGTGATCGGTCCGCCAGCAACGGTGCGTTGTCCTTGCACATGGCCGTTCAGACAATAGCTGCCGGTGGTCGCGCCGATGAACGTGCCTGCTCCCCCATACCAGGCGGCAAACACCGGAAGCGGTGCGGTTGAAAAAGTGCCGAAGCCGTTGTTCCCAGCCTGAGTCTTGGGGCAAAGCCAAGTCTTCTCAGAGTTGAGGTAATTACTCTTGAGCAGCGGGATCCAGAAAGTCTGCGCAGTCAGACCCGCTGAGGTGTCGTAGGGCATCGACTTCTCGAAGTCTCCCACATACAGGAGCAGCCCGGTGCCGAGCTGTTTGAGGTTGTTTAACGACTGGATAGTCTTGGCCTTCTCCTTCGCCTGAGCCAGTGCCGGGAGCAACAAACCAGCCAGGATCGCGATAATGGCAATCACGACCAGCAACTCGATCAGCGTGAAGGCGACGGCCGGCAGGCGACGTAACAAGCGTGGGGAGGAGGTGGTGGTTTGCATGAAAACAGGTCTGATTTGTCTCAGTCATTTCCTCGCCAGCATGACGCCATGCGGCCCGAGTGGCATGCCTGTGCCAGCAGTTCTGCCGCCTGACTACGCCTGTGCGCAAAACTTGTAAAGGCCAGTATCCGTGCCGACGGGCACCTTACTGGGCCACCACCTTCACTGCGGCGGTGGTCCGGTCATATTGGATGTAAGTGCCCGGCGGGAGGGGCGGCAGCCGTTTCATCAGCCCGGCGTGGACCAGATCCGCCAGCGTGTAGGGGTTCTGCTTGAACTGCTGCTGGTATTTTTTGATGGCCTCGCGGAGCGGTGTCAGGTCGACCGCCTGAATCGCCGTCGCCTGCGCGGGCGTTACCACCGGAGGCGGGCGCTCCGGACCGGGGTCCGGCTTGACCGAGGAGGTCATGGGAGCGGCCTCCGCTCCTTCCGCCACCGGCTTCGGCTTGCGGCAACCACCCGATAACACTGCGACAACAAACAAGCTGGCGGCCAGCCACGACCGGCCCGAGCCAAACTGCCGAAAGACCAGCGCCAGCATGCCTCGCCGACGGGAATCGGCAGGTCCCGGTTGATGATTTGCCCAGATGTTCATTCGGAATGGAAAATGGCTGTTGATGGCTTCAATAGCGGGCATGAGCCCGGGCGTAAAGCACATCTTCGGCTTCAAGTTGACACGACGACGGCGATACGTGGCGCCGGCCTCCGGCGGGTCGAGACCGGAGGCTGTCAGGCGCGGGTCCAGATGCGCGCGCCATCAGGGCTGGAGAACTTCCCGCTTCCCTTCCCGCCTCCCTTTGCCAAGCTCACCCCCACTATGACCCGCTGGAATTACTCTGCCCCCCGTGTCGGCGACTTGCAGTCGCCATCTGTGACGCCACTCACGCCCGACGGCAACTGGAAGTCGCCGGCACGCCTGCCAGCCCTGCTCCTCCTGCTCGCGCTGCTGTGCGCCGCTGTTACTTCCACCCGCGCTGCTGTGCCCTTCGAGCTGAAGGACGGCGACCGCGTCATCTTCCTGGGCGACACGCTCATCGAGCGCGAGCAGACCTACGGGTGGATCGAGCTGATGCTCACCACGCGCTTCCCGGACCGCAACGTCACCTTCCGCAATCTCGGCTGGAGCGCGGACCTCCCGGATGGCGAGTCGCGCCTGGGCCTCTCGCTCGCGCAAGCGGGCGTCGAGCCGGCGGGCGAAGCGTGGAAGCTGCTCCAGAAACAAATCGAGGAGACCAAGCCGACGGTGGCCTTCATCGGCTACGGCATGGCGGCGTCGTTCGACGGCGCGGCGGGGCTGCCGAAGTTCAAGGCGGACTACGAGCGGCTGCTGGACACGATTGAGAAGCTGTCGCCGGGGTGCCGGTTCGTGCTGCTGTCGCCCATCAAGCACGAGAAGCTGCCGGCACCGATGCCGGACCCGACGAAGCATAATGAGCAACTTGACCTTTACACGAAGGCCATTGGTGAGATTGCTTCCGCTGGGAAGGCATCGTTCGTAAGTCAATTCCGAGGCTTGGATGGAAACCGGGTTATCCCAGCCATTCCGACCGACCCTCCTGGTGTCTTTCGCGCGCGCAAAACGGAGGCTGTGACGGAGAATGGGATTCATCTCACCGGAGCTGCTTACAAACAAGCGGCGTTGTTCATCGGCTCAGAACTAACCGGGAAATTGAATCCAGCCATGCTGAATCCAACCGGCGAGGCCCTCCGCCAAGTCATCCTCCGCAAAAACGAGTTCTACTTCCACCGCTCGCGTCCGGCAAACATGGCTTACATCTTCGGCTTCCGGAAACGCGAGCAGGGCAAGAACGCCGTCGAGATGCCGCAGTTCGACCCGCTCATCGCTGCCGAGGAGAAGAAGATTCGCGAGCTGTGCAAGCACTTGAACGAAGCCAGCTTCAAGCCCGGCCCCGAACTCCAGCCCGCCGCGCTGCTCGGCAAGGCCGCCGCCGCCAAGCACACGCCGCAGCCCACGCCTGAGTTCACAGTGGCCGACGGCCTCGAAGTCACGCTCTGGGCCGAGAACCCGCACCTCGCCAAGCCCATCCAAATCAACTTCGACCCGCAGGGCCGCCTCTGGGTCGCCAGCAGCGAGGTCTATCCGCAAATCGAACCCGGCCAGGCCGCGCACGACAAAATCGTCGTCCTCGAAGACACCAAGGGCGCGGGTAAGGCCGACAAGGCCACCGTCTTCGCCGACAATATGCTCATCCCCACCGGCCTCGCCCCCGGCGACGGCGGCGTGTATGTCGCGCAGAGCACCGAGCTGCTGCACCTCAAGGACACCAACGGCGACGGCAAAGCCGACGTGCGCCGCATCGTCCTCTCCAGCTTTGGCACCGAGGACACGCATCACAACCTGCACACGCTCCGCTGGGGCCACGACGGCCGCCTCTGGATGAACCAGTCCATCTACACCCGCAGCGAGGTCGAGACGCCCCACGGCGTCGTGCGTCTGCGCAGCGGCGGCATCATGCGCTTTGAGCCGGCGTCGCAAAAGCTGGAGGTCATCTTCAAGGGCTGGGTCAACGCGTGGGGCCACCAGTTCGACGAGTTCGGCCAGAGCTTCGTGACCGACGGCGCGGGCGGCGGCGGCATCAACTGGGGCTTGCCCGGCGCGATGTATCAGACCTACGCGCGGGCGCGGCGCATCCTCCCGAGCGTCAGCCCCGGCGGCTACCCGAAGTTCGCCAGCCTCGAAATCATCCGCAGCCAGCACTTCCCCGCCGACTGGCAGGGCCGCGTGGTGACGTGCGACTTCCGCGCGAATCGCGTGACTTCGTTCAGCATCACCGAGCAGGGCGCGGGCTACATCACCAAGCAGGAAGCCGACATCTGCCGCACCTCGAACAACACCTTCCGCCCGATTGACGTGAAGCTCGGGCCCGACGGCGCGCTCTACATCGCCGACTGGAGCAACCCCATCATCAACCACGGCGAAGTGGACTTCCGCGACCCGCGCCGCGACCGCGAGCACGGCCGCATCTGGCGGGTGAGTGTGAAGGGCAAGGCGGCGCTAAAGAAGCCGGAGCTTGCGAAAGCCAGCACCGCCGCGTTGTTGAATCAATTGCTCTCCGCCAATCACTTCGAGAGCTCGCAAGCCACCCGACTGCTCGTGGAGAAAGGCACCGCCGCCGTCGCGCCCGAGCTAAAGACGTGGACCGCGAAGCTCAAGACCGAGAAGGAACAGCTCGCCGCGCTCTGGATTCACCAGTCCTTGAATGTGCCGGCGCCGGAGCTGCTCACCAAGCTGCTCGCCGCACCGGACGGCCGCATCCGCGCCGCCGCCGTGCGCGCGCTGAGCTTCGTCACCACCATGCCCGCGAAGCCCGTGCTCGTGGCCGACGCCAACGGCACCGCCAGCACCTACCTCGCGGACACCGGGGCGAGCTTCTCCGAGAGCGACACCGTTGCGCGCCTGGCCAAACTCATCACCGACCCGCACCCACGCGTCCGCATGGAGGCCGTGCGCGCGCTGGCGAAGTTCCCGTCCGCCAAGTCCGCCGAGCTGGTGCTCTCCGCCGTGAACACCATCGGGGCCGACACCTTCCTCGACTACGCGGTGTGGCTCTCCATCAACGAGCTGGCGCAGCCGTTCCTTGCCGCGCTGGAGTCCGGCGCGTGGTCGCCCGACTCGCCCGCGAAGCAGCAGCAGCTTGAATTCGCCATGAAGGCGCTCGACCCCGCGCTCGCGTCGTCGAGCGTCGCGAAGATTCTCGCCGCCAAGCCGCTGACCAAGGACGGCTCCGGCCCGTGGATTGAACTCATCGGCGCGGCCGGCGGCCCGGCGGAAATCAACCGCCTTTGGGAACAGGTCGTGCAGCGGGACTTCACCGACGCCGCGCTCAACCGCGCCCTCACTGCCCTCACGTCCGCCGCGCGCCTGCGCAACGTGAAACCCGCCGGGGACAGCGCGCGCGGTCTCGCGTTGCTCTCCTACGCCAACCTCACCACCCGCGTCGCCTACGTAAACCTGCTCGGCGCGTGGAAGAATCCCGGCGCGGGCTTTGCCGAGATGATCAAGGCCGCCAGCACGGAAAACACGCCCGCCGAAGTCCGCACCGCGCTTTTCGCCGCGTTCCGCGAGCTGGGCGCGATTCCGCCCGTGCTGGGCGCGCTCCAGCCGCTCACCGCGAAGACGTCGCCGGTGCTCGTGCGCCGTGCCGCCGCCGTCACGCTCGCGTCGCTCCAGCCTGCGAAGTTCGCCGACCTCGCGCTCGACGAACTGGCCGAGACCAAGACCGAGGCCGAGGCGCTCGACCTCTGGCGCGGCGTGCTCGCCACCAAGGGCGCGGCCAAGTCGTTTGGCGAGAAGGTCGGCAGCCGCACCGCGCTGCCTCCGCACGTGGCCAGCGCCGGCCTCCGCGCCGCCCGCGAAGGCGCGCAGCCGGACCCCACGCTCGTCGCCTCGCTCACCAAGCTCGCGAACATCACCGCGCTTTCCCCCGACAAGCTCACGCCCGCGAAGCTGAAGGAGCTGGCCGACCTCGCCTTGAAATCCGGCGACCCCGCGCGTGGCGAACGCGTCTATCGCCGCGCGGAACTCGGCTGCGTCCTCTGCCACAGCATCGGCGGCGTCGGCGGCAAGGTCGGCCCGGACATGACCAGCCTTGGCGCGGCGGCCCCGGCGGATTACCTCGTCGAGTCCGTGCTGCTGCCCAACGCGAAGATCAAGGAGGGCTTCCATGGCATCAACGTCGAGACCAAAGACGACCTTGAATATAGCGGCATACTCGTGCGCGAGACCGGCCAGGAAGTCGTCCTCCGCAACGCGCAGAACCAGGAAGTCAGCGTCGCGAAGTCAAACATCCGAAAGCGCGCCAACGCCTCGCAGTCGCTCATGCCTGCCGGCCTGCTCGACACGTTGCCAGAATCCGACCGCAACGACCTCGTCGCCTTCCTCAGCCGGCTCGGCAAGGCCGGTGACTACGACGCCAGCAAAGGCGGCGTGGCCCGCGTCTGGCGCGTGCTGCCCGTGACGCACCGCATGGACCAGGGCGGCTGGGACAAAATCACCAAGGGCGACTTCACCGCCAAGTGGACCGCGATGGAAAGCGGCATCGGCGAGCACACCTGGAAGCCCGCGACCTCGCTGGTCAGCGGCGCGTTGGCGAAAGCCGACTTTGGCCCGGGCAACGCGCCGGGTCACATCACCTTCACCAGCGTCTTCGTCGGGACGACCTTCACGCTCGCCAAGCCCGGCCAAGTCACGCTCGCGTTGGACGGCCTCGCCAAACCCGAGTTGTGGGTGAACGGTCAGAAGCTCACGAAGCTCGCAAATCAGTTCCCCGCCGGCACGCACACGGTGGTTATCCGGCTCGACGGCGCGAAGCTCCCCGACAGCGTGCGCCTCAAGTCAGCGGATGTGAGCTGGAGCTTGAACTAAGCC
>Ga0075471_10002933_pt1 | contig 11128 bp, 14 predicted proteins | sample DEB19_08_DNA_2_FD_74787 | JGI IMG/M metagenome (GOLD analysis project Ga0075471, IMG submission 74787) | Aqueous microbial communities from the Delaware River and Bay under freshwater to marine salinity gradient to study organic matter... | ecosystem: Environmental > Aquatic > Marine > Coastal ... | reverse complement strand
AATACTGAACCTTTTGCCCAGCCTTTTCTGCGAACAGTCCAACCTTGAGCTATACTATCCAGTAGTTCGTTTCTTGGTATGTCTCTCATATTATGCTTCCTCCCATCTTCTTGGCAGCATCACGCGCATTGTGGGCGGACCGGGCCACACATCTTGATCGAGGCACAACTTGTACTGCGATAGGGTCACATCGAGCTGCTGGTTAGCGATGTCGATGAGTTCCGTGGATGCCTTCACCCACTGGCTCAAGTGGGGCGCTTGCATATCCACAACCAAGAAGTAAAAATCGATGTCCTCTTGGCCGGTGATCTGCTCAAGACCGTAGGTGTACCAAGCGGCCTGCTTGTCGTAGCCAAACCCAAAGAACTTATGGTCGAATTTAGACCAGTCGCTGGTCGTCTTGAGGTCAACGATAGCAGGACGACCCTTAATCTCCGTGATCATGTCCGGCCTGCCCTTGCACTGCACGCCGTCACGTTCCCAGAACATCGACGCTTCGATCACCTTGTTGGCGGTGACCATTTCAAGGAGCGGCTCCACGGCTGCACACGCACCTTCGACACGCGCCCCTTCATCTTCGTTGAGGATGACCTTGCCGATGTTAGCTTGGCAGAAGTTCTCCCACGTTAGCTTGCCTTCCTTCGTGCGCCGATCACAAGCTGGGGCAATCGCATAATCGCAGCGCCCCTCCAGAGCGAGGCTGTGGACGAGTGTGCCGAGTTCCATCTCGCGGCTGGGCTTCCACTCTTGGCTCTCCTTCCACTTGTAGTACGAGGGACACACGGCGAATGCGTCTAGGCTGTGTTTCGATAGACCGTGCATGGCACGGTACTTGGTCATTTCTAGGTTTTGTAATAACTCTGTTTTCATGTTGTTATGGGTTGATTTCAAGCGCACCGCAGCCAACGATTCTGCCGGCTCCGTCACGGATGAGTTTTGTTGGACTAGCCAAATCTGTTCTGTCTGGCAACGCTGTTCTGACGTATGCCGGGACGATGTACAGGATACCGTCCATAGGGTCAGGTAGGTTGGAGACTTTGCTCTCCTTGCAGCACATGATGGGTACACCGTCAGCGTCTGCCACTTTGGACAGGTGACTATGCACTTTGACGGACTGTCCGCTTGGTTCCACGATACCGTAGCCGGTGATGGCGATATCGTGTGGGGTTAGGTTAATTAGTTTCATTTATTAAGTTTGCAATTATGTTAAGGGCCAGCATCGTCTTGCCGCTCTTTGTTTCACCACCGATGACGACGAAGTCTCCGTATCTGATCGGGCAAATATTGTCGATAGCAGAATAGCCGGTTTTAATCCGCATGGACTCGTCATCGCCCGTTTCGTAGCGGTTGAGCGCATTGAGCAGGAGCGCCTTCGTGTCCATCACTTTTGGCGGTGCAAGCTCACGGGATAGACTCTCCACCTTCATCACGACATCGCTCAGTAGCTCGGGCGTCTGCACAGTTGAGTCGCCAATCGCCATGAGCACCTCATGCGCCACATGCTGCAAGGTGCGCCGCTTGGCTGTGGACTTGACAATCTCGATAAGCTCACCAATCGCGCCGGCAATAGGCATGAGCGTGTAGAGGTCGCTGAGTTCATGGAACTGGGTTGTTGGCAACGTCTCGCGGACCTTCTCGAAAACCACACGGATTTCTGACGAAGCATTGCGGGACTGCTGCTGCAAGATGATCTCGCACACTCGGTGAGATAGCGGCTCAAAGATATCCGCCACCTTGAAGTTCTTCTCGCTGATGTGGTGAAGGAACACCTCGGGGTGGTTCAGCGCAATCGACGCTATCCCACGCTCCGCCTCGGTGGCAGTCGGCACCACCGTGTCGGGTGGCAACTCCACCGGCCTGCGCCTACCAGCTTTCTTGGGCGTTTCCATTGGTCAATAAAGAGTCGCGTTTAAGGAGAGTCTTGATCGGCGTTCGCACCATTGACGATGCACGGGATAACCAGCCGTTGAGGAAGCGCCCCATGCCGCGAGCGGTCTTGCGACGGTGAATGTCAGCTTCGATCCAGGCGTGGGCCTTCCATAGCTCTTGTTCGACGGTCTTCTCGCCATAGATGATGATCAAGTCCTTCATCAAGCCCGGCGGCACCTTCCACTCTTTACCGTCTTGAGTGACGTAGGTGATGTCGTACAGGCTCATCGTCTTGCCTGACTCAGGGTCTTGTTTAAGCTCATCGACCATGTCTTGCACGGACGTGTACCGCCTGCCAGACGGCTTGAGCAATTCGCGCTCCTCGTCCGTAAGCACAGGCAGGCCCGCCATCGCGTCAGCCAAGTCCTGCGCGGGTTGTACAGGTGTCACAGGTGACTCTGGCTCGCTGACGATCTGGCATGGCTCCTCAAGAGGGACGACCAGTTCGACTTTAGTGCCGGATGTATATGTTATATTGATGCTGATGTTCATAAAGTGTGCGCGTTGTGCAGTCGCGCCCCTGCATTGGTGCAGAAGTCTCTCCCAGTATCACGCCATCCGATCGCGAATTACACTCATCCAGTAATCAAGCATACGATAAGCCATCTCAATATATTGAAACTCTGTAATTTCCTTTTGGCCCAATAACTTGTTGTATGAAGCCATTCTGCGCTGCACGTTGTCTATAATTTGTTGTTTCGTCATAATTTTGCATTTATCCTAGTCTCTCCCAGTGTCACGCCTGACTGGCAACTGGCGTTCGATCTGTACTAGTATTCGTGCGGTACAGTCACACTCACCACTCATCGACCGAGATCTCCCGGTCCTTGCTCGCCGGAAACCAGCGGGGCAGGTGTCGCAAAGGTATCCATCCCATCCCTGAGCAGCCGGAAGAACAACTCAGCGTTCATCGTCACTAGCCAGGGTGTACGGTTCTTCTTGTGGGCAACGATCCACGGCTTGCCAGAACCGTCACGTTCTGCCTGCTCAGTGGCCTTGATGAGGTTAAGGTTTTCAACGAACTTCACCTCTTGGTGGAGGTTCTTAAGCTCCTCGCAGATCACATCTGGCGAGTCCGTCCCTCCGGCGAACTGCTGACCGCGCCTTGCGGTAAAGCCAGCAGCCCGGAGTTCGTCGCGCCAGAGACGCTCGCCTCGGCAGCCTTTAGCTCTGCTGTTTATTGGCATCGCGTTTAGCTTGGAGCCAGGCGTTGACCTCTTCCACCGAGAACCGTAAACAGCGTGCGCTGATACGGTGATGCGGGATCTTGTTCTCACGCGCCCACTTCAGGACAGTCTGGAGTGTGACGCCGCACAATACGGAGATGTCTTTAGCCTTTACCATTTGAGATCGTCCTCCTCAAGTTCAACGGGTTCGTCTTTCTTGACCGGCTTAGTCTGCGCTGAGGGGAATGCCTTGGCAAATCCCGCACGATCTGCGGAGATAAACAAGCTGGTAGCGATAGCCTGCAACTGCTCTGGCGTGACCTGCGCCTGCGAGCCAACCCACTCAGCGGCTTTGATAGCCTCGGCCATGAGCTGTGCCGCCTGAAACAAGGCACGCTTGGCGTCAGCCACCGTCAATGAGATTGGGTCGCTGGCCTTAACCGGCTTGCGTGGGCCTGCTGCGGCAACTGCTGCGCCAGCGTCGTCGATGATGGCACACTGATCGGTGATCTTCAACTCGTTCTCGCCACTGTGGGTCGAGTGCTTCACGCTGATGCCTTGAAGCCCCTTCTTGCCAGCCTGTGACTTAAGAGTCACCATCTGGCCCTTGAGGTCGCCCATCTCATCTGGAATCCAGAACGATGCGCGGCACTCGCCGGTTGCGTCCTGAAGGACACAGTTCTGGACCCGCCAAGGGCCAAACTTGCCTTCACCTGTTTTAGGCGGGAACGTCGCTTTAATCGTCACCCGCATCTCGCCAATGACGCTGCCATCGGCAAGGTTCGCTAGATCTGCAATTGTTGCTACTTTCATTTTTGTAAGGTTTCATCGATGGACCATCCACCGAATGCCGGCAAGCTACACGTTGCTATTCTGAGCGCAACTACTTTTTTGCTTTTATTTTGTCGTCCTCGTCGTCGTCCTCGTCATCATCCTCATCCCCACACTCTTCGACCCATGAGTGTTCCAGCACACGTTCCTTGTTCATCAGGTGGATGTGCATGTCTCTGGCGAATCGGTTGCCCCAGCCGCTCTCGTAGCGATTCGTGTTGTCGCTATCGTTCTCATCCTGCGCTTGGACAAGGATCTCACCGCACTCAAAGTGTTCGGAAAGAATGTCCTTTGCGCGTTGGATGATCGCTTGGCGTTCCTTTTCTTCGGGCGTCATAGCTTGTAGTGTAGAGTAGGAACAATCCTGCCGTCAGTTGTCTTATGGTAAAACTTCTGCCGCGCTGCTTTCTTTTCGGCAAGAATTCTCCGTGTGGCAGTCCTGCCAATCTTCAAGTATTGAGCAATTTGGCTCAACGTATACCATCCCGGAGGTGCCGGCTGTAGCTCCAGATTCTCCGCAAGTTGCGTGAGCCAGTCTCCCTTTACAGCGGGAGCTTGAACGTCCCGTCTTTTAGTTCTTTTGTTAGCCATACAATTGTCTCGTTGTCAGTATATTCGCCCCACGCCCAGCCTCTGCTCCAAGCGGTGGTTGCAATCCTATTCTCCGCATAGCCAGCCATTTCGGGATCTCCGAGCCACCCAACAGAGTAGCCAGTGACACCCTTAATGCGCCGTCCTTCAGCGATTTGTACACGGTGTATGTGTCCCATGACAAGTTTGGTGTACCTGCCGTGGCACATGCGCTCGGCTGAATCACGCAGGGCGTTCTCGCTGTGCAGGTAGCCGTGTTGAAAGAGAGCGTCACCAAGGCCAACGAAGCCAGTCTTGAGCTTGTAGTCGTACACCTTGCACTTGAGAGCTTTGGCCCGGTCGTGGATCTGGTGATAGACGCGGGTTGCCAAAGCTGAGATGATTGCCTTGGGGTGACTCATTAGAGTTACAAGCCGAGCCTCATGGTTGCCGAGCAGATAGTGCTGTGGGCGCAGCGCGGAGATGAAGGCGAGACCGTCGTTTAGGTCAGCCTCGGGATCAACCGCTGAGTCGGCATTGTCGTTGGTCAGCGCCCCTGTGCGAAGGCACGTCATGTCGATGGCATCGCCAAGATGCAGCACCGTGTCCGGCTTCCATCGGTCACGAAAGCGAAGGACTTCCTTGAGCACAGCGTGGTCGGCCATGTAGCCGTGGCTGCATGAGACTGCAAGGAAGCGTTTCCACTTCCGTGTGATGTTGGCCATAGGCTATTTGCGCTTGCGAGCAGCGGCTTTCTTTGCAGCCTCGCGCTGGACGGAGTACGCAATGGCGAGTGCCTGCTTCTGCGGTTTGCCAGCGCCGATCTCGCGCTTGAGGTTTTCCGTGAAAGCCTTGTCGGATGCGGATTTTTTGAGTGGCATAGTTATTTAGATCCAAATGCTTTTCTGACTGCTGCACGTCTGGCGTCGTTGCCTGAGGTAAATATTCCCTCAAGTTGTTTTCTGTCGTTGTACAGCTTGAATGTGTTCTTGCCGGTTTGAACGATTCTGTAACCAGTAAAGTTGTCAGTTGTCACCGTGCCGCTTGGGAGTTGTTGCTCGTCAGTGTTAATCTCGTTGAACGGCAGGCTTGCCCCGGACTGTGGATACACGCGCAACCAGGATTTGATGCGAGGCAGGGATTGCTTGTCTAGCGGCCTTAGAAGCTCAATTGCAGCCTGCGGGTCAATCATCGCGTTGACTAACATGCCCTGCGCTTTCTTGGCGACATCTCCACGCCACATGGTGCGGAACACGTCGGTAAGGTCGGACATGACGCCGGTCACTCGCTTAAGTTCCATTGGCATCACAGACGACGTAAGCCTGCCAAGTACGCTCAGTGTGTTTTCAGCAAGGCTAACATCCAAGTCGCCAGCAAGCATCTGGTTCAAGCTTGTCACGGATTGTCCTCCTGCCGCTCGACGCCGCCGGGCGTACATTTCAACCTGCCTGCGGGCTTTATCTAGGGCTTGAAGCTCTTTAGAGTCTTTACCCAGAAGAATTTCGATTGCGGCTCTTTGCGAGCTCCCCTCACGGAAGTATTCGTTTAATAGAGCCGGAGACAATGATAGGTCTGCCGTCACTAATGGCTTGAGCGTGTTTTTTGTTGAGGCAACCTCGCCGGGCCTGCGCACAGCAACATTAAGGTAATTCTTAAGCGCATTTTTTAAGCCTTCAATAGCTTGCCCGCTTTCATCTTGAGATGCCCTAGCAACCAACTCCGTCATGTACACTGCGGCGTTTTCACTGTTGATAACCTTGCCGATGGCAGCTTCTGGGGCAGCGCCAATGTAAGCAGCAGCCTGACTCGACTGAACGGCTTTCTTCTGGTCTTGAAATGCTATTTGGGCTGGTTCTTGAATTTTTGCTTTAGCCGTTTCAGCTTTAGCTTCTGCACGTTGAAGTTGTTTTGCTACTACCGCTCCTTTTTCTGCGGCTATTTCTTTAGCCTTGGCAATTGCAACCTCTGAGGATTTTAACTGCTCTTCAGAAGAAACTAACGCAGCAAGCTCTGGGGCAATCTTGGATTGATATACTTCTGGAAACACATCCAGTAACATTCTGCCAGTCTTGCCATTAACCCAGTTTTGAATTGCTTGTGCATTGGGATTTCCACGCACAGAATCCAGCATCTGACCATAGATCCAATCTCCAACGGAATCGACGACATCCTTGCGATTATTGGCGGCAGATCTAAGCTGTTGAAGACCTTCAACTGAAGTTGCGTATGCTTCAATTGTTTGTGATGGCTCTATATTTGACTTTCTAGCCAGTACTTGCCCTGAAGCTTTGTTTAGGTACTTGTCTGCGTATACTTTCCATACAGCCCTTGCCTCTTTAACTTTAGGAGACAGTTCACTAAGAACGTCAAGGTCAGCTTCTAAAGCCTCTCTAAAGTCGCCTAAAAGTCTTGCAGTGTTTGTGTTTCCTCCTGGCCCCTGTTGTTGGGCCTGAGCTGATCCAACTTCTTGAATTGCTGTAATTAATTGATCAGCAGGAACTTTCTTTTTTGGATTTTTGTATTTTTTTAATAGAGCTAAAACTTCTGCTGGAGGATTGTTTAAAACAACTTCTTTTTGTATTTTTTTAACAGCGGCTCTTGCGTTTGCAAAGTTAGTCGTAAAGCCTAATGTGCTTATTTCACCCCATGGAGCTTTTGCATCTTGATACGCTTTTCTTTCTTCGGCATTGAGTGCCCTAGACACAACCTTTCCAGACTCTGTTTGATCGCCGCGTCTTTTAGCAATTTCAGATTCAGCCCGTTGTAATTCTAATGCTATAACAGCATTGCCATGCTCAGCACTTTTAACGCCGGCGTTTACTAAGGCCATTTCATTATCTGCCAACTCTCGGGCTTGGCCCATGATGTTTGCAGAGACTGTGTCGCCTTGGTCTATTAAACCATCAAAGGCTTCTTGCGCCTTTGCAAGCAACACCTTGTTTTGATTCGCAAAAATTTCCTGTGTTCGCAGTGGCGATAGCGCAGTTGGCTCAAGCGTAACATCAACGCCTTTAGCCAAAGCTTCTGCGCTGGCCTGGTCGATGTTTCTTAATTCAGCTTCACGATTGCGTAACGCCTGTTGCAAGCCAAGGAATCCTTCATCCCCAACAACGTCTCCAGACAATGGACGAACTCCTTCACCAGCAAATTTTTCAGCTTCAGCTAGTTTTGCAACAGCACTTTCCTTGTCGCTTACAAACTTGCCCATGACGTTTGTGGCAGCTTGTTTAGCAGCAATCTCCTGTCGAGCAGTACGGTCAAACAGCTTCTGTCCAAGTCGAGACGGCTCCAGCGCCGCACCTGTGATCGCATCAAACGCCAGCCGCTCAAGGTCAGGCAACTCACCTCGTGTCGCACTGCCTGCCAGTGACGTGCCTGCGCCAAATCCAGCGCCAACCGCAAGGCTTTTTGCAGCCGCCACATCGCCTGCCAGTGCTTTGCCAACCGTAGAAACCGCTGGCCTAGCTACTAAGAACTGAGGGATAACCTCGCCGGCCATCCGTGAATATCGAGTGCCCGCCGATGCAATATCAAACTGAGCTTGAGCCTGCTCCTCCGTGGACATTGGCATCATCTTCTCTTGCAGCTCAGAGCCTGCCGCTGCTCCGGCCATGCCGCCCACTATGGCGGCTCCAGGAACTGGAACAACGCTACCCAGCGCCCCTCCGGCAATTCCGCCAAGTGTAGGGATAATCGCCCGTGTAGCTCCCCGGAATGCAGCTCCGGCTGCACTAGGAGCCATCTCCTGCTGATACGCTCTCCAAGCGGTCGAAAACTCGTCTGTGGCGTCTTCTGGAGGCGTGTACGTTGGCGAGATCAACCCCTCGGCGACAGCAGTGTCGAGGATCTCTTTGGGCGTGTCTCCAAGCTGCTTTGGGTTTAAAAAGCCAGTTGCTTCAGCAAATCCAGATTCAAAAGAAGAAAGCTTTGGCCGTTCTGGCTCTGTCTGTTGCAAAAGCGAGATTAACTGCTCGTCACTTAACTGTGAAATGTCGGCCATATTACTTTGGTATAAGTCCTCGCCGCCGTGCATCCTGTAAAAGCTGCTCACGGCTAAACCCGCCGGGGTTTTGCCTGCTGATTACTGGAATCGCAAGAGATGGATTGTATGGCTTTATTGAGTTTACATCCAAACCAAGAGATTCTGCAATTTCAGGACTAGTTTGCTTTGCAATTGAGTTAAACTGAGATCTTGACCTGTTCACCATGTAGTCGTGAACTGTCTGGACTTGTTCTTTGTACTTTTTGATTCCAGCTTCAATTTGCGGAGAAACATATTTACCGCTTTCAAGTAAATTTGTTATATCAACAATTGAAGACTCAAGCGTTGGCAAAACACGTTTTGCTTCACCTTCAGACAAAGCATCTGCGTTGTCAGATAAAGATGCGTTGTAAATTTTACCTTGAGATTTAAGCATTCTTGCAAGATCCGCAAAATAAACATCACGCTTGTCTTTATTTTTTGGCGCATTTTCTAATTTGTAGTCAATTAAATCTACAATAGATTTTGAATCAGAAATTGATCTAGACCTTCCAATGCTGGCAGATTGAATCTTTTCTGTGATTGGTTTAAGCAATGGATTTTTGCTTAAAAAGGAATCAATGTTTGGCGCGTCTTTTGGAATAAAATCAATTTCTGCCTCAAGCGACTTACGCAAATCATCGCGCATGTCCTTTGGAGCGCCCATTACAATCGAGTTGATCTGAGATGTAAGCTCTTTGCGTGCCTGTTGCGCCATCGTTGCCTTCTTGGCAAAGTCATCAAACGGGAACGCTATGGCAGCAGGCTGTTGCTGTGCTGGCGCTGGCGTAGGCTCCGCACTTACAATGGACACACTTCCCGCACCTTGTTCCGTGCCGGGGATGGCAGATTCTTCAGCCGGCGTCTGTTGAAGAAACTGAGCGTCACCTGGAGCTTGACGCTCTATGCGAGATGGCTTTTTTGGAAAAAGCTCTAGAACGTAATCTGATAGTGATGCCATACGTTGTTATCCTCCTCCAAATATGCCTCGAAACTTCTCTAGCGACTTTCCAAATCCTTCAATCTTTTGATTGGTAGCTTCACGATTTCTTGCATCTTGCTCGCGTTGACGCCGCTGCTCTTCAAGTTGTGCGTATTGTGGACCAACGCCAATCTTTGCTCTATCTAGTGCGCCAGCGCGTTCCGCCTCAATCTGCTGCATTCTGTAAAACTGCCCAATAGCGTTGCCGGTAAAGTTTGTCGCTTGATTCCAAAACTGAGCCTTCTCGGCAGTCCCCATGTTTTTGTACGCCTCACTGTTGACTGTGGCATCAATCCCCTTTGCCAATTCAGGTGGAAGATAACCGCCTTCTTTCAGCGTGTTGTAGAATCCTTCCGAGGACTTAATCTGCGACTGCATTTTCTTGTAGTCGCTAATCGCCCCTGCGGCTGCCGTAATCCCCTGCGCGATACCCTGGCCCATCGCCAGCATACCCTTCCCCTCGATCTCCCCGGCTCTAGCGTAAGCGTCTGCGATTCCAGCGCCCATCATGCTCATCGCTTGAGGAGCTGCTCCACTGTAAAGTTCACGAGGTCTTGCCATAAAATTTGGTTCTAGCTTCTAGGCAGAGAGGACTGCCCTTTTCAAACTTCTTGCAGGCCAATGGCCTATGTTCATAGATTGTACACGAAACTTCCTGCCCCACAATCCCAGATAACGCCACACAGCGCGTTCCAACGCACTTAAGCAGTGGCAAATCATCTCGGATAAACTCGGGTGGAATATTGATTGCATCGGATCTATCCTTTCGCAGAATCGGCCAACTGGCCTTGTGGCTGCAACACGCTCCGCACTTTTGGCAGTCCAGTTCTGACGTTGCAGTAGGGGATGACTGGCTCTTCGTGCAGGACATGCTCATGCAGGTTCTCTACGTCGATCTGTAGCTTTGGGCAATGCACAAATTTGGATTCCCTGCGGTCGATGCACCGAAAGCAGGCATGAACGTAGTCACTGTTCATGTGCTTGTCCGGCCTAGACACAACGTCTGTATCGTACCTGTTCTTATCGTACTTAACATTGTTTGCGGTGATATACAGCGAGATGTCTTCGTCAGTCCATTCACGCAGCGGAAACCACATCTCGGTGCCATTTCCGATAATCTTCATGTCAACCATGAGCGGGATTGAGCCAGTCAACGGATCTTCGTCACTGCTCTTGTGTCCGCAGAACAACACGTCAAAGTCATTCACAACATGAGCCTTTGGCCTGTGGAGCCATTCCTTGCCGCACACCCAAGGTTTGGTTAAGTCCATCGCTTCAGTGCCGCGCATTACTTTAAGCTGCCCAGTTCCGAGCGAGTAAGTCTCGCAAACGTCGATACGGTCCTTTCCGTGAGTCAACGCGATAGCCGCCGGCACCCAGTCGTGGACGGTCAACTTAAGCTCTTCCTGCACCTCATGGTGATGCTGGTACTTGTGAGATAAGAACGGCAGCTTGAAATGAATCACTTCCATGTCTGAGCGCATGCTTAAGCACAGATCCAGAAGCACCGTAGAGTCTTTCCCGCCACTCCAAAGCACAGCGGGGCGCTTGGCATTCTTAAGCGCCTTTCTGATTAAGTTTATAGCGGGTATTACGTTCATTAAAATGCCATTCCAGCGCCCATAAGCA
>Ga0075471_10002929_pt1 | contig 11133 bp, 8 predicted proteins | sample DEB19_08_DNA_2_FD_74787 | JGI IMG/M metagenome (GOLD analysis project Ga0075471, IMG submission 74787) | Aqueous microbial communities from the Delaware River and Bay under freshwater to marine salinity gradient to study organic matter... | ecosystem: Environmental > Aquatic > Marine > Coastal ... | reverse complement strand
TGCCGCTCTGCGTAGCCACCCTCGCAGTAACAGAGGTAGAACTCCCAGAGTCTCACGAAGGAGTCGGGATAGCCGAGTGCACGCACTTTCGGCAGGTGGTCGAAGAAATTGCGGCGCCACTCGCGCAGGGTGCGCGCGTAGTGCGGTCCGATATCTTCGAGGTTGAAGATCTTGAGATCGGTCGCCCGCGTTAGTGAGCGACTGATGGCCTCGACACTCGGAATGAAACTACCGGGAAAAATGAAGCGCTGAATGTAATCGACGGACTTTCTCGCCTGCTCGTAAAACTGATCCTGGATCGTGATCGCCTGCAGCAGCATCGCGCCGTGCGGGGCGAGGAGCGATGAGCATTTGGCGAGATAAGTATCGAGGTAGTTCGCGCCGACGGCTTCGATCATCTCGATGGAAATGGCCTTGTCGTATCGACCTTTGAGATCACGATAGTCTTCGAGCAGGAGCGTGATGCGATCTTGGAGTCCGGCACGCGCGATTTTTTCTTTGGCGTAATCGTGCTGCTCGCGAGAGATGGTGGTGGTCGTGACGTGGCAGCCGTATTTCGCAGCCGCATGGATCGCGAGGCCGCCCCAGCCCGTGCCGATTTCGACCACACGATCGTCGGGCTTGAGCTGCAGCTTGCGACAAATGGCTTCGAATTTGGCGATCGAGGCTTGTTCGAGCGTCGTCTGCTCGTGCTCGAAGATGCCGCAGGAATACGCCATCGTCGGATCGAGCATGAGTTCATACAGTGCGTTGCCGAGATCGTAGTGTGCCGAGATGTTACGGGCGCTACCGGCTTTGCTGTTGCGATTGAGAAAGTGAAAAACCTTGAGCACCGGTCGGCTGATGAGTGCCCAGCGGCTGTCCATGCCGTTCATGACCTCACGATTCGCGACGAAGATTCGAACGAGTCCCGTGAGGTCGTCGCAGCGCCAGAGGCCTCTGATATAGGCCTCTCCCGCACCGACGGTGCCACCGAAGGCGGCATCGGCGTAAAGCTGGGGGTGGTCGATATGCAGTGTCACCGCGATATCGAGTCGCGGCGTACGCGAACCGAATCGATGGTGTGATCCGTCCCACTCGATGATGTTGAGCTCGCCGTCGCGAAGGGCGGCGAATTGGCCAAGCAGCAGTCGGCGTCCGAGTGCAGCAAGTGCCGACGGGCGATCTGCCATGCCGAGGTTGGGAAGACTCGGAATGATGCTGGGTTTCTGGGTCCGCTCGTTCATGCGTGCGACTCAGCTCGTGATTTTGTCCGGATGAGTGAAGAACGGCGTGCGCTTGATCAGTAACACGAGTGCCTGCCAATAAATGAGCGCGCTCACTTTGAACGTGATGAGCGGAAACGCCGCGAGCGCCCGCGCAAGCGAGCGGCCGGTGATCGGCTCGCGTCGCAGCGTCAGGGTCGCATTAAAGTGGGACGTGCCGTCCTTCCAATTTTCCATATGGACCGACAGTGTGTCGCCGGGCTCGCTAAAGCGCCAGTCATACCGCATATCCATGGGCAGGAATGGCGAGACGTGGAACTGCTTGTCGAACTGCCAGCGCAGCACCTGGGCCCCGACCCGTTCAGCCTGCTCGACGGGGAGCACGTAGGCATGACGCTCGTCCCAGGGCGTGTTGGTGATCTCGGCGATCACCGTTTCGAGGCGGGTACCGCTCGAGTCAAAGACGTAATAAAAACTCACCGGGTTGAAGTTGTAGCCGAACTGCCGGATGTGGGTGAGCAGCCGGATCGGGCCTTGCGGCCGACGACCCGTCTCGGCTTCGACTCGATTGCGTACGGCGGTATCGAGGGGGATCGCCGGGTCGCCTAAAAAATCGGCACGACGAAATCTCGCGAGCGCCGGTCGGTGCGCAGACCAGAACCATCGGCCCGCGAAAAGAGTCTCGAGCTCCGAGAGATCGAGGTAGGTGAGATAGATCCGATATCGAAAATCATTACGCCGCGGACCGAAGCGGCGATGACGAATGTGTCCGACGTACAGCGCGCTCGCGGTCATCGCGAAGCGTCTCGCAGGCTGCGACGCACGGGCTCGGTGATGGGCGGGGGCGGCGGTGCCGTGCTCGTGACTCGTGCGAAGTCTTCAACCGCCCAGAGACCGCTCACCACGCCGTCCTCGTGAAAGCCGTAGCGCCAATACGCGCCGCAGTAGTGGGTGCGATTGACGCCGCTCACGAGGTGTCGCTGTGCTTGTGCGGCGACGGCCTGAGGCGTGTAGACCGGGTGATGATAGGTGAAACGACCTAAAATCTTAGACGGGTCGATATGGGCCTCGCGATTGAGCGTCACCATGAAAATCTCTTCCGCCTCGATCGACTGCAGAATGTTCATGTCGTAGGTGAGTGCGACTTGACCGCTATCGGGCTCGAGTAGGTGGTAGTTCCAGGCCGCTCGAGCGAGCGGCGAGCGCGGCAGCATACGTCGATCGGTATGTAACACGGCGTCGTTACCCTGATAGGGAAACGCGCCGAGTACACGCTCCTCGGCTGGGCTCGGATCCTCGAGCATCGCAAGAGCCTGGTCGCTGTGGCAGGCGAAGAATACGTGGTCGAAGCGCTCCGGCTGCAGGCCGTGCGCGTGTGACTCGCTGGTGACGGTTACGCCGTCGACGTCTCGTCGTACGCGTCGAACGGGCGAGGAGAGCCTGATGTCGGCTCGCAGCTGTGGCAGCATTTTCCGGATGTACTCGCGCGAACCCCCGCTGACCGTACGCCAGGTGGGTCGATCGTTCACGTTTAGAAAGCCGTGCCGATCAAAGAAATCGACGAAGAATCGAGCTGGAAAATCGAGCATGCCGCGGCCCGTCGCCGACCAGATCGCACGTCCCATCGGGATGATGTAGCGCTCGATGAAGGCTCTCGAGTAAGCCCCGCGCTCGAGGAACTCGCCCAAGGTGAGCGTGCCTTCTGGATCCGCGTGGCCGGGCGTGTGGCGGGGCGCGAGTAAGGATTTGGCCTGACCGTTGAACCGCAGGATGTCGACGATCATGCGTAGGAAGGTCGGATTGACGATGTTTCGGCGTTGCGCAAAGAGCGAGTTGATCGACGTGCCGTTGTACTCGAGCCCGGTGCGCTCGCAGCGCAAAGAAAAACTCATGTCCGACCATTGCCAGCTCGCGCCGACTTGCTCGAGCAAAGCGATGAAGTTGGGATAGGTCCAATCGTTGAAGACGATGAAGCCGGTGTCGATCGCGTAGTGCTTGCCGCCGAGCTCGATATCTTTGGTGGCCGTATGGCCGCCCACGTAGTCGTTGGACTCGAACAGCACGAGCTCGTGATTTCGATGGAGCTGCCAAGCCGCAGTGAGGCCGGCGATACCCGTGCCGATGATGGCGATACGGCTCACGCGGCGCAGGTCAGCGGATGCGGCGGGGAGAGTGATCGCGAATCGCGACCGGTACGGGCTTGAGGTCCCAGATGATGCCTAGCCAGGACATGACTTTGAGCAAGTAGTAGGTGATGTCGATTTCCCACCAATAGAACCCTTGTCGCGTAGAGCTCGGAAAATGATGGTGATTGTTATGCCAGCCTTCGCCGAGCGTGATCAGAGCGAGTAGCCAGTTGTTACGGCTCGCATCACCGGTGCGATAGCGCTGGCGCCCGAAGACGTGCGAGAGCGAGTTGATGGTGTAGGTGCCGTGGTAGCAGGCGACCGTCGAAATGAAGAATCCCCACACGAGCATCTGGCCACCGCTCGTTCCGAGTTCGGGGGCGAGCCGCTCGAGCACGATGCCGAGTCCGAACATGAAGACCGCCAGTGCGACCGGGATCAGGATGTCGAAGCGATCGAGCCAGCGCAGCTCAGGAAACTGCATGAGATCGCGTACGCGTCGCAGATCGGGACGGAACCCTCTCGTGGTGAGGAACCAACCCATGTGAGAACGCACGAAACCGTGCTGCACGGGAGAGTGCGAATCCTCGGGCTTGTCGGAGTAGGCGTGATGATGGCGGTGATGGGCGGCCCACCAAAGCGGCCCGCGCTGCACGGCGGAAGCGCCGAGCACACCGAACACGAATTGACCCACACGTGATGTCTTGAACGAACGATGCGAAAAATAGCGGTGATAGAAGCCCGTGATCGCAAACATTCGAACGAAATAGGCCGCGACCGCAACGATCACGGCGATCGGACTCCAGCCCACCCAGATGACGCTGAGACAGGTGGCGTGAACTGCGATAAAGGGGATGATGCGCGCCCATTCGACGCGGTCGGGAATGTCGGGCAGCGAGGTTCCCTCGGGTGCAGTGACGAGCGGACCCGTATCGAACCAATTAATGAAGGCGTTTAGCCATCGACGCCAAAGGGGGAGGCTCTGCTCAGTCATGTATCAAAAATCCCTGCCGTCAAAGATACCAAAGCCCAACCACCCCCCGAAGTAAACGTGCCCGAGCGATCTGCTTCTAGGCACGAGGGCTTTGGTGACCACCTCGCGGCGCCGCCGGATCGGCGACGCCGCGAGGCAAAGGTCAGATCAAGCCGTGCTGGCGCTTGAGCGCATCGATGCGCTCATCGAGCGGCGGATGGCTCATGAAGAGCCGCTTGAAGCCGCTCGGAACGCCTGAGTTGATGCCGAAAGCCGCCATTTGCTGAGGTAGACCCTCAGGATGTTGTGCGCGCTTCAAGGCTTCGAGCGCACCGACCATGGCCTGTGGGCTCGCGAGCAGGGCACCGGCCGCATCGGCACGGAACTCGCGCTTACGCGAGAACCACATGACGATGACGCTTGCGAGGATGCCGAGCAGCATCTCGCAGACGATCACGACGACGAAGTAACCGATACCGCCGCCGTTTTCGTTCTTGAAGATGGCCTTGTCGATGAAGTTGCCGATGATGCGCGCCAAGAAGATCACGAAGGTGTTCACCACGCCCTGAATGAGCGTGAGCGTGACCATATCTCCATTGGCGACGTGGCCGACCTCGTGACCCAGCACCGCTTCGACTTCCTCTTTGCGCATGCGCTGAATCAAACCCGTGCTGACCGCGACGAGCGCCTTGTTCTTGTTGGCGCCCGTGGCGAACGCGTTCGGTTCGGGTGACTCGAAGATGCCGACCTCAGGCATGCCGATGCCGGCTTCTTCGGCCTGACGACGCACCGTATCGACGAGCCAACGCTCCATGTTGTCGCGCGGCTGGTCGATGAGGCGGACACCCATCATGCGCTTGGCGCTCCACTTCGACATGGCGAGCGAGATCAGCGCGCCGCCGAAGCCGAACACCGCCGCGAATACGAGCAGCCCGTAGGCGCTGCCGCCCTGGGCGGCGATGTACTGGTCGATGCCGAGCAGCTGCATCACGACCGACAGCACGAGCACGACGGCAAGGTTGGTGGCGAGGAACAGCAGAATGCGTTTCATGGGTTGCGAGAACTCCTAAGTTCTGGGACGGGAAATTGGACTCATTCCGAGCAATGAAGTTTCATGGAGCGCAACAATGTAGCCAAGCGCCCCGGTCCCCGCCAGAGGTGGGGGTTACCCACCGTATTTCAAGGGCTTAGGCCGGGCTTAGGCCGGGCTTAGGAGAGGGTCAGCACCCCGAGATAGGGGCTTTCGGTGCCCAGATCGAAGGCCGTGGTCGCCCGTCCGGACGGCCCGGAGGCCTCGAGCTCGTATCGGCCGCTGCCGGGGGGCAGACGATCGATCTTGAACTCGCCGAAGGTGTCGGTGGTCGCCCGAGCGACTTCGCGTCCGGCCTGACGTAGCACGACGTGCGCCCCCGGCGCGCATTCCTCGACTCCGCCAACGCGGTGGACCACCGTACCCCCGACAAAGCACTGCGTCATCAGATGGAGGTTTTTGTAGTACACCCGGGGCCGAGTGCCGAGTTCCGGGCGCTCGACCTCAAGACCTTCCTGCTCCGCAAGGCGCTGCATCTCGGCGTCTTCAAGTCGGATGGTCCGGAAGACGTTCGTGGGGCAGGCCTGCTCGGCCCGCACTTTGTCCCAGCCGCTATCGAGCAGGTGCGCGTCGAAGATCCAGTGCTGCGGTATCTGCGTCTCTTCGTTCCACCACACCGCCCCATAGGGGCAGGCGTCGACGATCTGCTTCTGACCCTTGGCTTTGACGGGGTCGATGATCACGATGCCGTCGACCCGTTTTTGCACGGCGCCGTCGCGCGCGGCCTTCATGCAGGGCGCGTCGTCGCAGTGCTTGCACATCACCGGCTGGAAGTTCGCCTCGACGAGCGGATAAGCGCCGCGCTCCTTGCGACGGATATCGAGCCAATGATGGCCCTGCGCCGGTTGCGCTGCGGCATAGCCCGGGAAGTCATTGCCGGCGTGTTCGTCTTTGACCGCGATGTAGCAGCTGCGGCAGTTGTCGCAGCGCTCGATGTCGACGATCAGATTCCATTTCTTTGCCATCACGCCGTCTCCGCGCGCGGTTGCCAAGTGTCGATGCCGGTCCATTTTTCGATCTGGATCAGCGTGGTGTTGGGGCGAATCCCGTGAGTCTTGCGCGCAATCGCCTTACTCGGGTTCAGCATGTTGATGCAGCCACCGAGATCGGTGGATTTTCCAGGCTCACCGACCGGCCGGTACTCGGCCGAGGCCGTCGAGGCCGACACCACTCCCGGTCGCAGACGATCAGTGATCTGCGCGGCACACACGACGGAGCCGCGGTTATTCCAAAGGCGAATGAGATCATCATCGCGAATGCCGCGGGACTCGGCGTCTTTGCGGCTAATGCGCGCGACGAGATAGTGGTGCCCGTCTTTGAACACGCGATGCTCGCGGATGTCGCGCACGCTCGAGCCTTCGTCATCGCCCATCAGATGGAACGGATAACGTGAGTGCGGCGAGAGCAATTGCAGCGGAAACTCGGCGAGTTCCGGTTCGCGTTTACCGTCTTCGTACACCGGCATGTATTGGTTGAGCGGCGGACGATCGGGGTCATCGATGCGCTTGAGCGTCGTGGCAATGAACTCGAACTTGCCCGAGGGCGTTTGCAGACCCTTGCCGAGACCGCCGACGTATTCGGAGGGCAGCGGGTAGGGCTCCGGGGTGTCTTTCTTACGACCCTCGTAGAACCAGCGATTGGCCGTGGGTGCGCGGGCCGATTCGGGGTCGGGCGGCACGACGTAGTACCCCTTCTTCAAAAACTCGCGCCACGAGATTTTTTTGGCGAGATCTGAAGAGTCGAAGACGCGCTTGCACCAGTCGTATTCGGAGGTGCCACCCTCGGAGTACACCGAGCCCATGTCGAGCTTCTCCGAGATGGCGAGGAAGATGTCGTAGTCGGACTTCGACTCGCCGAGCGGCTCGATCGCCTTGTGCTGCATGGTGATGACGCGATGGTTGTTCATCGAGTACATGTGGTGCACGTAGCCTGCGCCCACGTTGTACCACTCGCTGATGTCCCAGCGCTCGAAGACCGTGCAGGCCGGCAAGATGACATCGGCGAAGGGCGTTTCGCCTTCCCACCACACCGATTGGTTCACCACGAACTTCAGACTCTCGTGTTGATACGCTTTGATCCAGCGGTTCGAGCCCACCTGAGTGCCGAGTGAAGAGCTGCCGTACTTGTAGAGCATCTCGACGCGGACATGGCCGGGCGAGGGGTAGCCGAAGGGGAAGAACTGTCCCTGGATCGACGAGACGTCGGTGAGATAGCCCATCGCCTTGCCTTGGGTGATGGCTTCCGGGAACCACATGCGTGGAATCGCCTGACGCACCGAGCTCATGGTCACGATGTGTGGCATGCGCTGATAGTTGTTCGCGGAATTCGCGCTCGCCATGAGCTCGCCCGAGAAGCTGCCTTCACCGTAGCCCGGGAAATAGAAGTTGAAATCGAGCGGTGCGCCGAACTGCAGATTGCCGAAGTTCGAGCCCGGGCGGCCATAACCCTGCATCGCACCGAGGATGGTCATCATGCGCGCCCATTGCGCACCCATCGGGCTGCGACCTGCGCCGCCGAGGCCGACACCCCAACCACCCGCGCCGAGGTAGGTTTTCTTTGAGCCCCACTCGCGAGCGAGCGCGCGAACGTCGCGCGCCGGCACGCCGGTTTCTTTTTCTTGCCACTCCGGCGTTTTCGGGATGCCGTCGCTCTCGCCGAGAATATAGGCCTTCCATTCGTCAAAGCCCGTCGTGCGTTCCGCGACGAATTTTTTGTCGTAAAGATTTTCGGTGATCCAGACGTGGCAGAGCGCCTGGGCCATCGCTGCATCAGTGCCGGGCTTGGGGGAGATCCACTTGCCACCGAGGTGCGCCGCGGTGTGATTGAGGTACGGATCGATGTGCACCATCTTGATGCCGAGTTCTTTCGCCCATTCGCGACGCTCCGTGCCATCGAAGCCATAGGTGGCGTCGGGGTCGCTCGACCAGAAGACGATCAGTTCGGCTTCTTTGAGGCAATCCTCGACCGTGCCGTAGAACTCCGGGCAGCCGAGACGCAGGCTGTTACCCCAGTGGTGCATCGCGCCCCAGAACCAGCCTTCCCAGCTGTCGGGGGTGTGTACGAGTTTGGTGACGCCGATGAGGTTCCAGAAGCGGTTGAACGCGCTCAAATAGTGACCGAGGTTCCCCCACTGGTGATGGGAGCCGTTGGCGACACAGATGGCGCCGGGACCGACCGCCTTGGCCCGCTTGATTTCTTTGCTGACGATCTCGAGCGCTTCGTCCCAGCTGATGCGTACGAATTTAGACTTGCCGCGATTTTGTATGTTGCGCTCGCCATCCGGGTCGAAGTCGACACGCTTCATCGGATACAAAATTCGATTCTTCGAGTACACCATCGACTTGAGGCACAAGCCGTGTGTCGCGACGGTGGTTCGGCGGCTCGGGGTGAAGGTCTTCCCGCGCGCCGTGATCGACCACGATGCCGCGTCGCTTTCATCGAAGTCGATCGGCGTCGTGCGAATGATCTTGCCGTCTTTGACGTAGACGAAGATGGGTCCGCTATTGGTGCCGTTGGTGTAGCGCGTGACGCCATCGCCCATGTCGGTGCCGGCTTTCCAGGTGATCGTTTCGAGCCGCGTGAGGGTCTGCATGAACCACACGGCGAGATCGTCCGGACCATCGAGACCGATCTTGAAATTCTTCGCAGCGTCGATGCGCTCGAGCATGTCGAACGGCGGCGTCAGGAAGTTTTCGGCGATTTCGCGATTTTTGAAATGGATGGTGATATCGGGCGAGGCGTGCAGGCCGGCGCCGGAGCGCACCTTGCCGCCCTTGAGCGCGATCCAGCGACCTTCGGGGACGTCACGCAAGCGGAACTGTGCGACGAGGTCGCGTTCTTTGAGACGACTCGCATACTCCGGATAAAGCTTCGACATGGCCCGCATGGCCTGCGGAATGCCCCAGAGCAGAACCGAAAGATTCATTCCCAACCTCCCATCGGATTCGTGGGAAAAACTACCACGGGTTCCGATGCGGCCGCGGCGGTCGCCGGGGGCAGCCCACAGCGCGGTTGATCAGGCGAGGGCGACGCCGAGTAGACGGCCGACGAGCCAGGCGATCACACCGGCACCGCCGCCGATGAGCACCATGCGCAGGGCGCCGCGCCACGCCTGACGCCCCGTGAACAGGCTGATGGCGAGACCGATGCCGGCCAACGAGACGAGCGTGATACCGATGGTCCAGGCGATCGCCCCGCCCGAGGCGAGCCCGAGCGAAGGGCCGACCAGAAAGGGAAGTAACGGCAAGATCGCGCCGATCGAAAAGGCGATGAACGACGAGGAGGCGGCGCCCCAGGGGGAGCCGAGATCGCTCGGATTGAGACCGAGTTCTTCGCGCGCCAGGACCTCGAGAGCTTGCTCGGGGCGCGTGACCAGTTCGCGGGTGATTTCACGCGCCTTGTCGAGGTCCATGCCGCGAGCGGCATAGATCAAGGCGAGCTCCTCGGCTTCTTCTTCCGGGTATTCGTCGAGCTCTTCGCGTTCGAGCGCGATTTGATACTCGTACATGTCGCGCTGGGAACGCACCGAGACATATTCGCCGGCCGCCATCGAGAGGGCGCCGGCCAGCAGACCGGCAACGCCCGTGACGAGCACGGTGCCGGGTGAGGACCCTGCGCCGGCTATGCCCATGACGAGGGCGGCGTTCGAGACCAGTCCGTCGTTGATGCCGAATACGGTGGCTCGAAGATTTCCGCCGGAGATGCCGCGGTGCCGCTGGCCGACTTCGGAGATCGAGGTCGGCATATCGTGACCCGCAGAGGGGCCAGCGGTGTAGACCGAGATGCCGCGTAGTTTCATGGCGGCAAGAACGTGACGCGTCGCTCGTGGACCGAAGCGCTTCACGAGCGAGGCCACGATGCGAGCGCGAGTCGATGGTGTGAACGCGTATTGCCGAGTGGGGTCGAGTGCCTGCCACTTCAGCGCTTGCTCGGCCGCCGCTTCGCCGAGCTGTCGAAACATTCGGCTTTTCGCCGGATCAGGCTCGTATGCCGCGACCCGACCATAGAGCCAAGCGGACTCTTTTTCGTGGTACCAACTGTCGAGGCTGTCGCTCACGGGTGCAGAAGAAGACGATCAGCGCTCGCGACCGTCGCCGTCGTAATCCTCGTCTTCGTCCTCGTCTTCGTCCTCATCTTCGTCCCAATCGTCGTCCTCGTCGTCCCAGTCTTCCTCATCGTCTTCTTCTTCATCGTCGTCTTCGGACCAGCCCTCAGGCTCGTCGATGAGTTCGAGATCGAATTCGTGCCATTCCTCGACATCGAGTTCTTCGATTTCGCCATCGAGGTATTCGATCTCGATGATCTCGGCATCCTCGTCGACGGAGAGCACGCGGAACGTTTCTTCGTCTTCGACGTTCTCGTACCACTGGCCTTTGACGGGTTCGTTATCTCTGCTCACGGGGACTACCTCGACACGGGACCTTCGGGAAACCGGGAGGGATTTTACTTCGAGTCTCCTCTATAGTGCCACGCGTCGAGGATGTCCCATCATGCCCTCCCGAACACAAGCTGCCCCGTCATCGCCTCTGGTTCGATCCCGCCGCATCGTGGTCAAGGTGGGCTCGGCGCTGCTCGTCGATGGCGAGTCGGGGCGTCTCAATCGCGCCTGGCTCGAAACGCTCATCGAAGACGTGGTTCGGCTGCGACGGCAAGGCAAGGAGGTTGTGCTGGTGTCGTCCGGGGCCATCGCACTTGGGCGTCGTCACCTTGGACTCCCGCGGGGTTCGTTGCGGCTCGAAG
>Ga0075471_10002928_pt1 | contig 11136 bp, 9 predicted proteins | sample DEB19_08_DNA_2_FD_74787 | JGI IMG/M metagenome (GOLD analysis project Ga0075471, IMG submission 74787) | Aqueous microbial communities from the Delaware River and Bay under freshwater to marine salinity gradient to study organic matter... | ecosystem: Environmental > Aquatic > Marine > Coastal ... | reverse complement strand
GGCGCGCCGCATCCCTCGGCGGTCGCGTTCGCGCGCGAGGCGCGCGCCGCCGGCGCGCGCGTCTTCTACGACCGCGCGCTCGCCTGGGAAGCGGACGCCGGACTCCCGTGGCACGACCCCGACGGAGAGCGCGCGCTGGTGGCGCTCGCCGACGACGTCTCTGCCGCGTCGCGCCCCCTCGCCGGGCCGCTCTCCGCGGCCGGGCGCGTCGTCCACCTGCTTCCCCGGCCGCCGGAGGAGGGCGATCGCGCGTGGGGGGCTCTCGCCGACTCGCTGCTCGAGGCGACCCGTCGGCCGACCGTGACGATGATCGCCGTCGCGCGCCCCGGCGAGGAGGTCCGCTCGGTCGCGGCGCTCGCGGCGGCCGCGGCGCGACACGGCGGCATCGCGCTTCGGACCCAGGTCGTCGTCGAGTCCGCGACGCTCGACGCCGCGGGCGGCGGGGACCACGACGGGATGGCCGAGCGCGCCCGGGTCGGACTCGTCCGCTGCCCGGTCGCGGGCACCTGGGCCGCGCGGGCGCTCGGTCTCAAGACCACCGGGTCCGAGGTGGTGGCGTTCGTCGCGGGCGGCGAGGCGGGCCCGGCGCCGGGCGATCTCGATCGCGCGGTGGACGAGCTCGCTGCCGACGGCGGCCTCGGGGCGGTGGCCGTCGGCCCCGCCGTCCCCGCTCGCGCGGGCGAAGCCGCCGTCGCCGGTCGCGGCGGCGCGGACCGGGCCGTCGCGGCGCCGCCCCCGCTCGAACCCGGCCGCGATCGCCCCGACTTCGTGGACGGGGCGACGCTCGTCTGCTCGCGGCGGGCGCTCGCCCGCGCGCATCTCGCCGACGCGGGCCCGGCGGACCGCTCGGAAGCCGACCGGACTCTCGTCCTCGCCCTTCGCGCAGCCGGCTTCCGGGTGCGACGGCTCGCGCCGTGACGTGGTTTGATTTCCCGTGAATATCTGCGCGAAGATGCGCGTCCCTATCGCGCGTCGGTCCGTCGGGGGGCGGGGTCCGCGGGCCGTCGGCCCTCGGCTCGCCGCCCCGGTCCGGACGCGACGCGGGTGATCGGCAGGCCATGGCGCAATTCCAGTATCGGGCGGCGGACGGCGACGGGAAGGTCGTCGAGGGGACGATCGACGCCGCGGACATGAACGCGGCGGCGGCCCGCCTCCAGGAGCGGGGCCTGATTCCGCTCAAGGTGGGCGAAGCGACGGCGAAGCGGACCGGGCTCGCCAGCATCTCGCTGCCGAACCTGTCGCTCAAGCGGCGCGGACCGAAGTCCCGGGACCTGCTCGTGTTCACCCACGAGATGTCGACCCTGCTCGCGGCCGGCCTGCCGCTCGACCGAAGCCTCTCGATCCTCTCCGACCTCTCCGAGAACCCGGAGATGAAGCGGGTGGTCTCCGAGATCCTGCAGTCGGTCCAGCGCGGCAAGTCGCTCGCCGAGTCGCTCGGCGAGCACCCCAAGGTCTTCGCCCCGCTCTACGTGAACATGGTGCGGGCCGGCGAGGTCGGCGGCGTGCTCGACCAGGTGCTGGCCCGGCTCCGCGAGTACCTCGAGAGCGCCGACGAACTGCGCGGCGAGGTCCGCTCGGCGCTGGTCTACCCGGTCATCCTGACCATCGTCGCGCTCGGCTCGGTCACGATCCTGCTCACCTACGTGCTGCCGAAGTTCGCGACGATCTTCGCACAAGCCGGCCAGGCGCTGCCGCTCTCGACGCGCTTCCTGCTCGGGCTCTCCGACGCGATGCGCAGCTACTGGTGGGCGATGATCCTCGCGGTCGCGCTGCTGGCGGTCGCCTTCACCCACTGGACCCGCACGCCCGCGGGTCGGCTCCGCTGGGACGGGCTCAAGCTCCGGATGCTGCTGATCGGCGACCTGCTGCGGAAGCTCTCGGTGGCCCGCTTCGCGCGCACGCTCGGCACGCTGCTCCGCAGCGGCGTCCCCATGCTGCAGGCGCTCGACATCGTGCGCGACGTCTCGGGCAACGTCGTCCTCTCGAAGGCGATCGACCAGGTGAAGGTCGGCGTCCGGGGCGGCTCCGGGGTCTCCGCGCCGCTCGGGCAGACCGGCGTCTTCCCGCCGCTCGCGCTGCAGATGATCAGCGTGGGCGAGGAGACCGGGCGCCTCGACGAGATGCTCGTGCAGGTGGCCGACTACTTCGACAAGGAGGTCCGGGCGCAGGTCAAGCGGCTCACCTCCCTGCTCGAGCCGGTCCTGCTGCTGGTCGGCGGCGTGGTCGTCGCCTTCGTCGTGCTATCCATGTTCTCCGCGATCTTCAGCATCAACAATCTGCCGATGTGAACGGCATCCCGGAACCGGAGGGAAGGACATTGACCCGATCATGGCATGAGGAACATACCGCGGCGCGGCGCATCGCCCGCGCGGACGGCTTCACGCTCATCGAGCTGCTCGTCGTGCTCGTCATCATCGGCCTGCTCGCCACGCTGGTCGCGCCGAACTTCATCGGCCAGAGCGAGAAGGCGAAGCCCAAGGCCGCGCGCGCGCAGCTCGAGAACATGCGCAACGCGCTCGACATGTTCCAGCTCGACGTCGGCCGCTACCCGACGACCGAGGAGGGCCTCGCGGCGCTGCGCCAGCGGCCCTCGTCCGCGACCCGCTGGTCGGGCCCCTACCTGCGCGACGAACTGCCGCAGGATCCGTGGGGACGGCCCTACGTCTACCGCAGCCCGGGCGAGGGCGGCGGCAACTACGACATCCAGAGCTACGGGGCCGACGGGCGCGCGGGCGGCGACGGCAACAACGCGGACGTCTCGCTCTCGGGCTGAGCCCTTGGCGCGCGGCAAGCCGAGCCGCCTCGCCGGCGACGGCGGGTTCACCATGCTCGAGATCCTGATCGTGCTGGTGATCATCGCCATGGCGGCGGCGCTGGTCGCTCCGGCGATCGATGGCGGGCTGCGCGCCCGCGAGGTGCGATCCGCGGTGCGCCGGGTGGCCGGCACGCTGCGCGGTCTCCAGGGACAGGCGATCCAGTCGGGCAAGCCGCGCCGCGCGGTCATCGACGCGGGGATCGGGCAGCTCGTGCCCGAGGGATCGCCCCCGGTCGAGATGGCGCCCAACGTGAGGATCGGGCAGGTCGGCGGCGGCGAGATGCTCGCCGACGGCTCGGTGCAGGTGACCTTCTATCCCAACGGCAGCAACTCCGGGGTGGACGTGCTGATCGGCGATCGCGAACTTCCGCTGAACGAGGGCTTCGTCGTGCGACTGAACCCGCTGCTCGGCATGGTCACGGTCGAGGATCCCGGGTCCTGACGATGGCGACCCGGAGCCGTGAGCGGGGCTTCACGCTGCTCGAGATCGCGATCGGGATGGCGATCCTCGGGCTCGGCGTGACGTCGGCCATGCAGGTGTTCGGCAGCGGCGTGCAGCTCGCCCGCGCCGCCGCGCGGCGCTCGGAGGCGGTCGTGCACGCGCGCGCCCTCATGGACTCCGCGCTCTGGATCCCCAGCCTGCGCGCGGGCGAGACCCACGGCGAGATCGGCGACGGCTACCGGTGGGTCCGCTCGATCCGGCCCGCGGGACCCGAGGACGGGCTCGCGGAGACCCCCGAGGGCGAGATGGAGCCCGAGATCGGGCTCGCCGTGATCACGGTCCTCGTCGAGTGGAACGAGACGAGCGGGCCCAAGAACTACCGCATCGGCACGATGCGCGTCGTCCCCAAGGACGCCGAGGAGTGATCGAACCCGGCTCCCGGACGCGCGGCGCGGGCGGGCCCGAGTCGGGGTTCACCCTGCTCGAGCTCATGATCTCGCTCTCGCTGCTCGGCGTCATGCTGGCGATGGCCTACAGCGTCTTCACGACCGCGCTCATGGCGGTGCCGCGCGGCGAGGACATGGCGGCGCGCTCGACGCGCTTCCGCGCCGCCACCTCGATCCTCTCGAAGCAGGTGCGCTCGGCGGTGAACTACCCCGCCCACGCGGAGAACGAGGACGTGTTCCCCTACTTCTGGGGGGACCCGGCCTCCTTCAGCTTCATCACCGCCTCGCCGCAGCACCGCGGCGGCGAGGGACTCGGCTGGGTCACCTACTGGACCGACGGACGCTCGATCTCGATGGGCGAGCGCCTCATCTTCTCCGCCGACTCGGTGAGCGGCGACGCGCCGGATCCGACCTCGCAGACCGTGCTCCTCGACGGGCTGTCGTCGGCGCGCTTCGAGTACCTCCGGCTCGACGGCGACGAGAGCGAGTGGCGCGACGCCTGGGACGCCTTCGAGGAGCAGGGGCTGCCGGCCGCGGTGCGCGTCACGCTGGGCGGCGTGAACGAGGGCAAGACCTACTGGGTCCAGGAGATCCCGCTCATGCCGGTCGCCTACGGGCTCGGCGCCTACGACCCCGAGATCGCCGTCCAGCAGCAGGGCGGAGCCGGAAACGACGGCGGGGACGGCGGGGACGACGGCGACGGGGGGGACGAGCCGTGACCGCAGGGGGCCGACTCGCCGGTGACCGGCGCGGCTTCGCGCTCGTGATCGTCCTGTGGCTGTTCGTCACGCTGTTCGCCCTGGGAGCCGAGTTCTCCCAGGAGATGCGGCAGGACGCGGTCGCCACGGCCAATTTCGCCGACGAGACCCAGAGCTACTACCTGGCCTCGGCGGCGGCCAACCTGACCTTCTTCCGCCTGCTCCAGCAGCACAAGGAGCAGGCGACGGGCCAGGAGCCCGGTCGCGGCCCCGAGGGGCTCGACGACGGGGAACCCAAGCCGCCGCTGGTGAGCACCGACGGCGTCTGGCATTGGATCGACCTCTGGGGCGCCCCGGTGGCGGTTCGGGTATCGGACGAAGGTGGCAAGGTCGCGATCAACTGGGTGGGGGCGCCGGTGCTCGTACACGTGCTGACGAACCTCGGCGTGGGTCCCGACCGGGCCGCGGAGATCGCCGACGCGATCCTCGACTGGCGCGACAAGGACGAGGAGAAGCGCCTGAACGGGGCCGAGAACGAGTACTACTCCTCGCTGCCGCGCCCCTACGTCGCGAAGAATGCTCCGATCGACTCGATCGAGGAACTCCTCATGGTGAAGGGCGTCACGCCGGATCTCTTCTACGGCGGCAGCGACGACTACCCGATCGGGCTCCGCGAGGTCTTCACCGTGTTCCACCCTCCCGGCGAGAAGCTGAACGTGCAGTACCTGACGCCCGAGGTGCTCCGCGCGTACTTCGCGCTCGACAAGGAGGAGCTGCAGCAGCTCATGGAGACCCGCGAGCGCGGCCAGGCGACGGATCTCCTCGGCGTGCTCAAGGCGAAGGTGCCCGACCCGCGGATCGCCGAGAAGCTGTCGGCCGAACTGGCGCCCACGCTGCTGTCGGTCGAGGTGCAGGCCCAGCTGCCGTCGTCGCGGATCTCGTCGCACATCGGCGCGGTCATCGACCTCGGCGAGTCGAGCGAGGGCGTGTACGTGCAGCGCTGGCTCGACCAGATGGCGCCCGAGGAGGTCTCGTGACGCCGGCGCTGCCCAGGGACGCGCGCCGGATCTTCAGCCGTGCGGCGCGGCTCGACTTCCTCGACGGGCTCGGCATCTCCGTCGGGCAGCGGCACGTCGCGATCGCCCACCTCGGCAAGCGGCTCTCGTCGGTGTCGCTCCAGCACTGGACGGTGGCGGCCCTGCCGCCGCAGGACCAGGCGGAGGCCCGCGCGGAGGAGCTCGCCCGGGTCGTCGCCGGGTTCGTCTCCGCCAACGGCATCGGCGCGGATCGCTGTCACCTGAGCCTGCCCCGCGGGGTCGCGCTGCTCTCGCGCCTGGTCCTGCCGGCCGCGGCCCGCGACGACCTCCGCCAGGTCGTCGACTTCGAGGCCGACCGTGCGCTGCCGATGCCGCGCGCGGAGCTCTACTGGGACTTCCTCGTGCGCGAGGCGGGCGAGAAGCTCGACGTGCTCGTGGTCGCCGCGCCGCGCAAGGTCGTCGCGGACCACCTCGCCGCGCTCGAGAAGGCCGGCGTCCACCCGCGCAGCGTGACGATCACCCCGATCGCGCTGCTCGACCTGGTCGCCTTCGCGACCCGCGGGGAGGGTGCTCCGGTCGCGGCGCTGGTCGACGACGGCGGCGTCATCGAGCTGGACTTCGTCGCCGGCAACGCGTTGCGGACGAGTCACCTGTTGCGCCCGGCCGAGGTCTCGACGCCCGCGGCCTGCGAGCGGATCATGGCCGAGGAGGCGAAGACCGCCGTCGCCTCCGACCCGCAACTCTACGCGTGGCGCGCGGGCGCCGACGCGGCGGCCCTGCTCGGGGCGGCCGAGGGCAGCCTGCCCGAGGAGATCCTCTCGCGCGGCCCGGAGTTCGCCCGCCGCCTCGACGGGGTGCTGTCGGCGCCCGACGGCTTCTACGACGCGCCGGACCCGACGCTGCTCCCCGCGATCGGGACGGCTCTCGGTGCGGTCCGCGAGGACACGGCGGGCCTGAACCTGCTGCCGCCCGAGGAGCGTCGCGTCGGCGACGAGGGCGCGCCGGTCCTGACCTTCCTGCTCGCGAGCCTGCTCGTGCTCGCGACGCTCGGCTGGCTCGGCACCGCGATCTGGAAGGACGCCCGCAACCTCGGCATCCTGCACGACCGCATGGCCGAGCTCGAGCCGCAGGTGCGCCAGGTGCACCACGACGAGGACGAGGCGAAGGCGACCCGCGACCGGCTGAAGATCCTGACCCAGGGCGACCAGCGCAAGATCGCGGTCCTGCTGCGCGAGCTCACCGAGGTGATTCCCGAGGACGCCTACCTCTCGACGTTCCGCGTGCGCAACGACCGGGTCGAGCTCGAGGGCTTCGCGCGGTCGGCGTCGGACCTCGTGCCGCTGCTCGAGAAGTCGAAGCACTTCCGCAACGCGCAGTTCACCTCGCCGGTCACGAAGGTGCAGAACAACCAGGAGCGCTTCTCGCTCACGACGGAGATCGAGGAATGAGAGACTTCCTCTCGAATCTCCTCGCGCGCCTGGGCAACCTCGATCGCCAGCAGCGGCTCTACGCGCTGCTCGCGGCGGTCGCGGTCGCGGTCGTGGCGCGGTACTCGATCACCTGGCTCGTCGGCTACCGCCGGTCGGTCAAGGAGGACATCCAGCTGAGCGCCGATCGCCTCGCGAACGCCCGGCGCACGGTCGAGCGGGCCCCCGAGCTCTCGGGCAATCTCCAGGGGCTGCAGCAGCGCTACCGCGAGACCGTCCGCCAGCTCGTGCCGGGCGACACGCCGACGCTCGCCGCGGCCACGCTCCAGGAGCGAGTCTCCGCGATCGCGGGCCAGCGCAGCGTGAGCCTGCAGACGACGCAGGTCATGAAGGACGAGCCGCTCGGGCCGTTCCGCAAGGTGTCGCTGCGCATCACGGCGGCGGCCGAGCTCCGCCACCTCGCCGAGTTCCTGACCGACCTCGAGTTCGGGCCGCTGCGCGTCTCGATTCCGTTCATCGAGGTGAACCGGCGCGGCGCCGTGCGCGCCGGCGCGTCGTCGCGCTCGGTGTCGGCGACGCTCGAGGTCTCGGGCATCGTCCAGGGGACTGCCGAGGAGTCGAACTTCGCCGGCGGAGCCGGCGCGGGCGGCAAGCAGGCCCCGGCCCCGGCGCCTGCCGCAGCCTCGGCACCGGCCGCGCCCGGCGCCCCCCCGGGCGACGTCGGCGTGCCGAAGGATGCGCTCGGGACCGGCGCGATGCAGGGAGGAGAGCCGTGAAGCGCTTCGGCATCCTGAACCTCCTGCTGCTCGTGCTGATCGGCCTCGCCGCGTGGCGCACGGTCGGCGTCTGGCGCCGCCAGGTTCCCGAGCGGGAATTGCCGCCGGTCGACCCGGCCTCCCGCAACGCGCCCGGCGAAGGACTGCTCGCGCCCCCGCCGCGCCGACCGCCGGCGGTGCAGGTGATCACGACGATCGCCGAGCACGACCTCTTCGACCAGTCGCGCAAGGAGGGACAGCAGGTCGTCGAGGCCCCTCCGCCCGTGCCCACGCCCGCTCCTCCGCCACCCACGTTGAAGCTGGCGGGAGTGGTGGTCGTCGGAAGGACCCGTGAGGCGCTGCTCGTCGATACGGCGCAGGGCAACAAGCACCTGCGGATGCGCATCGGCGAGGACCTGATGGGCTACCGCGTCGCCCGCATCGAGAGCGAGCAGGTGGCGCTGGTCGGACCCGGAGGCGAGGAGACGCTCATCGAACTCGAGATCGAGAAGGGCGGCGGCAAGAAGGCCGCGGCCTTCGGCCCGGGCGGCAAGCCCCAGCCGACGCCGAGGGCGGGCGCGACCCCGGCCCCGGGAGCCCAGCCTCCCGGGGCGCAAGCCGGCGCCGTGCCGGCGGCCGATCCCGCGACCGACGCGAAGGCCCGCGCGGAGAGCGCGAGGGAGCGCTTGCGGCGTCTGCGCGCCGAGGCGGCCAACAAGTGAGCAACGGCGAGGACCGCAGGGGGACCGGGCCGGTTTCAAGGCCCCGGGATCTCCGCTACAGGGTCCGGACGCCGGAGAGGAAGCGAGGGATGGGTTCGATCAGACCGGACGGGGACGAGTCGGGGGGCAAGGGGACCGCCCGGCCCGGTGCGCGCATCGCGTCGGTCGCGGTCGCCGCCATGCTCGTCGCGGTCGTGATCGCTGCTGCCCAGGCGCAGCCGGCCGTCCCGCAGGGCCTTCCCTCGGAGCCGGGCGGGGCTCCTCCGCCGCCCGCGAACGCGGCTCCGTCGCCGGCTGCCGCCCCCGCGCCCTCTGCGGCCGGTGCCCCGGCGGGGGTTCCGGTCGCGGCCGCACCGGCGGCCGGGGCCGGCGCCTCGGTCCCGGCGGCTCCGGCTGCCCCGCAGGCCCCGGCTCCGGGTGCCCCGGGGATCGCCGCTCCGGTCGCGCCGGCTCCCGCTGCGGCCCCTGCGGCCCCTGCCGCTCCTGCCGTCGCGCCCGCTGCTCAGGCTGCCGCCCCCGCAGGCTCCGCCGCCGCCCCCGCGCCGATACCGCCTCCCGGAGGCGCTCCCGTCGCGGGGGCCGCGCCGCGTCCCGGCGCCGCGCCGATCACGTTTCCGAGCCCGCGTCCGCCGAGGCAGCAGGGCGCGCTCCCCGTCGGCCGCGGGATCCTGCCCGGCCCGGACGAGAACGGCCCGGGCGGCGCGCCGGGTCTCGGCGGGCTGCCGGGCGAGGGCGAGGAGGAGGCGGCTCCCGCGCCGCGCCCCACCCCGGTGCGACCGGAGCGCGGCGCGTCCTTCGAAGGCGACCAGGACGCGATCGTGCTCAGCTTCGAGAACGCCGACATCCGCGAGGTCATCGCGAGTCTCGCCGGCGCGCTCGGCATCTCCTACGAGATCGACCCGCGGGTCGAGGGCCAGGTGACCATCCGCACCACGGGCAAGATCCCGCGGCGCGAGCTCTTCCCGATCTTCAACCAGATCCTGCGCTCGGTCGGAGTCGCCGCGGTCAAGGTCGGCCAGATCTACAACATCATGCCGATCGCCGAGGCGAAGACGCGGGTCAACGTCGACCGCGGCAAGCTGAAGGCGATGTCCGCGCAGGACCTCTACGTCGTCGAGCTGATCACCGTGAAGAACATCGCCGCCCAGGAGATGGCGACGTTGATCCAGCCGTTCGTCACGCCCGGCGGCGACGTCTTCCCGTATCCGCGGGCGAACCTGCTGATCCTCTCCGACACCGGCGGCAACGTCGAGCGGCTGAAGGAGATGGTCGAGCTGCTCGACCGCGACAGCTTCCGCGAGCTCAAGGCGAAGATCTACAAGGTGAAGAACACCGACATCGAGACGCTCGGGCAGGAGCTCGTGTCGGTGCTCGACACCTACGGCATCACCGGCGAGGCGGCGGCCGAGCGCGGCGTCTACGCGATCCCGCTGCCGCGACTCAACTCGATCGCGGTGCTCGCCTTCAACGACAACGCCTTCCGTGCGGTCGAGCACTGGCTCTCGCTGCTCGACGTGCCGCAGGACGAGGAGACCTCGCGCGCGGTGCGCGTCTACAACGTGCAGAACGCGAAGGCCGGCGACCTCGCCGTCGTGCTGAACGAGCTCTACGGCGGAGGAGGCGGCGGTGGCGGCGGGCAGTCGGGCGCCGCGATGGCGGGCCAGCCGGGATTCGGCGGCGGCGTCGCTGCCTTCGGCCGCGGCGGCCTCTCGGGCGGCAGCCGCGGGGGGCTCGGCCGCAGCGGCGGGATCGGCGGCGGCGGTGGCGGGATGGGTGGCGGCGGCGGACTCGGCCGCAGCGGCGGTGGTGGCGGCGGTCTCGGCTCGGCCTCGCAGATGGGCGGCGGCGGTGGTCTCGGCGGCCGCAGCGGCGGCCTCGGTGGCGGCCGCAGCGGCGGTCTCGGCGGCGGCTCCCGCGGGGCCCAGCCCGCGGGCGTGCTCGGCGGAGTCGTCGGCGGCGGCGGAGGCGGCGGCGGGGTCGGGGGCTTCGTGCTCGCCGGCGGGCAGGGCAACACGATCTTCGAGAACGAGGTCCGCATCGTCGCCGACGAGATCTCGAACTCGCTCGTCATCCTCGCGACGCGCCGGGACTGGAACCAGATCCTGAACGTGCTCCGCGAACTCGACGTCGTGCCGCGCCAGGTCGTCATCGAGGTGCTGATCGCCGAGGTCTCGCTCAACAAGGACATGGAGTTCGGCATCCAGTCCATCATCACGAACCCGGGCGGGCTCGGCCCGATCCCGAGCGGCACGCCCGCACCGACGGGCACCGCCGACGGCCTGTCGAGCATCCTCGGGCTTCCGCCCGGCGTGAACGACGACCTCCTGAAGCGCGTGATCAGCATCGATCCCACCGGCGCGCTCACGGCCATCATCACCGACCAGTCGAGCTTCCGCGTGCAGCTCGACGCGCTCGCGCAGGCCGGACGCCTCAAGGTGCTCGCGAGCCCGCACATCCTGACGGCCGACAACCGCGAGGCCTCGATCCACATCGGCACCGAGATCCCGATCCTCACCTCGCAGTCGAACGTGCCCGGCATCTCGGGCGTGAACGGGCAGACCGCGCTGGTGAACAACGTGCAGTACCGCTCGACCGGCGTGATCCTCCACGTGCTGCCGCAGGTGAACGCCGACGGCCTCGTGAACCTGCAGGTCCGCCAGGAGGTCAGCGACGTCGACAAGAACTTCCAGAGCTCGACCGGCTCCCCGGCCTTCACGACCCGCGAGACCGAGACGACGGCGGTCGTCCAGAACGGCGACTCCCTGCTCATCGGCGGCATCATCCAGGAGGTGAC
>Ga0075471_10002926_pt1 | contig 11138 bp, 4 predicted proteins | sample DEB19_08_DNA_2_FD_74787 | JGI IMG/M metagenome (GOLD analysis project Ga0075471, IMG submission 74787) | Aqueous microbial communities from the Delaware River and Bay under freshwater to marine salinity gradient to study organic matter... | ecosystem: Environmental > Aquatic > Marine > Coastal ... | reverse complement strand
GACGCCGCCGGCCTGATGAGCGTCGCGTGGAGCGGTGGCGAGGCGAAGAAGATCGGGCCGTCGGGCTCGATCCAGCAGATGACGCCCGCCGGCGACAAGCTGGTGCTGGTGGCCCGCGGCGGCGCGACCGTGGTGGGCCTTCCCGGCGGCGACGCGAAGCCGGTCGAGTTCGCAGACACCGTCGAGCTCGACCTTGCCGCGCAGAGCGACGCCAAGTTCCGCGAGATGGCGCGGATCATGGGCAACGTCTTCTACAGCCCGACGATGAACGGCTGCGACTGGCCGAAGCTCACCGAGAAGTGGGCGGCGCTCGCGGCCAACGCGCGCACCGACGAGGAGTTCGACTACGTGGCGAACCGCTTCCTCGGCGAGCTGAACGCCAGCCACCTCGGCGTCCGCAGCCCCGGCGGCATGGGCGGTGCGGCGCGGTTCCCGGTGGGGCAGCTCGGCATCCGGCACATGCCGGCCGACGGCGGCTTCAAGGTGACCGACATCCTGCGCGACGGCCCCGCCACCAAGGGGCAGACGCCGCTCGCGGTGGGCGACGTGATCGTCGCCGTCGACGGCGAGGCGGTGAAGCCCGGCATGTCGATCGAGGAGGCCTTCATGGGCACGCTCGGCCGCGAGACGGTGGTGCGCGTGAAGCGCGTGCCGGCCGCGGGCGGCGAGGCGATGGAGCTCGACGCGATCCTCGTGCCCTCGTCCACGGGCGAGATCCGCGAGCTCTCCTACCAGGACACGCTGCGCCGGTCGCGCGAGGAGGTCGACCGCCTCTCGGGCGGGCGCATCGGCTACATCCACATCGCGAGCATGGACCAGCCGTCGCTCGATGCCTACGAGCGCGACCTCTACGCGGCGGCCGCGGGCAAGGACGGGCTGATCGTCGACGTGCGCAACAACGGCGGCGGGTGGACCGCGGACCGGCTGCTGGCGTCGATCATGATCCCGCCGCACGCGTACACCGTGCCGCGCGGCGCTGACCCGTCGAAGAAGGGGCACTACCCGGTCGACCGGCTGTTCATCCAGCGGTACTCGCAGCCGATGGCGATGCTCTGCAACGAGAAGAGCTTCTCGAACGCCGAGATCACGGCGCACGCGTTCAAGACGCTGAAGCGCGGCACGCTGGTCGGCATGCAGACCTACGGCGGCGTGATCTCGACCGGCAGCGCCTCGCTCGTCGACGGCACCACCGTGCGCACGCCGTTCCGGGGCTGGTACCTGCCGGACGGCACCGACATGGAGCTCAACGGCGCGAAGCCCGACCTGGTGGTCCCGCAGACCCCCGAGGACGAGTGCGCCGGGAAGGACGCCCAGCTCGAGGCCGCCGTGAAGGACCTCATGGGACGCCTGAAATAGGTGCCAGGAACGGGTGTCAGTCGAGGAGCAGCCGCTCGGGCTTCTCGATGCAGTCCTTGACGTGCACCAGGAAGCTCACGGCTTCGGCGCCGTCGATGATGCGGTGGTCGTAGCTGAGCGCCAGGTACATCATCGGGCGCAGGGCGACCTGTCCGGGGTTGCGGGGGTCCTCGACCGCGCGCTTCTTGATCGCGTGCATGCCGAGGATCGCGCTCTGCGGCGGGTTCAGGATCGGCGTCGACATCAGGCTGCCGTAGATGCCGCCGTTTGTGATGGTGAACGTGCCGCCCGACATCTCGTCGACCGAGAGCTTGCCCTCGCGCGCGCGCGCCGCGAAGCCGCGGATCGCCAGCTCGATCTCGGCGAACGTCATCGCCTCGGCATTGCGCAGCACCGGCACCACCAGGCCGCGGTCGGTGCCGACGGCGATCGACACGTCGCAGTAGTCGTGGTGCTCGATCTCCTCGCCCATGAAGTAGGCGTTCACCTTGGGGAACCGCCGCAGCGCGCTGGTGCACGCCTTGACGAAGAAGCTCATGAAGCCGAGGCCCACGCCGTGGTGCTTCTCGAAGCTCTCCTTGTGCTCGGCGCGCAGGCGCATGACCTCGGTCATGTCGCACTCGTTGAAGGTCGTGAGCATCGCCGCCGTGTGCTGCGCCTGCACCAGCCGCTCGGCGATCCGCTGCCGGATCTTCGGCATGCGCTCGCGGCGCGTGCCGCGCGCGCCCGCCGCCGCGAGCGGGGCAGGGGCCGGCGCCACCGGCTTCACCGGGTTCGCGATGGCCGCCACGCCGGTCGCCGCGCGCTCGACGTCCGCCACCACGATCCGGCCCGCGGTGCCGCTCCCGGCCACGTTCGCGAGGTCGACGCCCTTGTCGGCCGCCACCTTGCGCGCGAGCGACGACGCCTTGCGGCCGCCCTCGGGCTTGGCCTCGGTGGCCGCCGCGGCGGATGCCGCCGGCGCCGCCACGGCCGCGACCGCTGGCGCACCCGACGCCGCCTTCGCCGCGCCGCCGCCCGCCGGCTTCGCCGCCGACGTGTCGATCGCCGCGATCGCCGCACCGACCTTCTGCTCCGCGCCGGCCTTCGCCTTCACGTGCAGCACGCCGGCCGCGGGGGCGCGCACCTCCAGGGTCGCCTTGTCGCTCTCGATGTCGACGAGGATCTCGTCGGTCTCCACCCAGTCGCCGTCCTGCTTGTGCCACTGGCCGAGGGTGACCTCGGTGATCGATTCGCCTGGGCTGGGAACCACGATGTCCATCGGTCGTCTTCTCCGTGCGCGTGACGTGTCGTGCGCCGCACCCGCTCAGCGGGCCGCGCTTCCCTTGTTCCTGCCGGCGGCCTTCGCCTCCGGGGTGCCGGCCGCGTCAACCGTGCCGAGCGCCGCCGCGATCACCTTCGCCTGCTCCTTCGCATGGCGCTTGCTGCTGCCGACCGCCGGGCTCGACTGCGCGGGACGGCCGGCGTACGTCGGCACCGGCCCGCCCCGTTCGGCGAAGCGGGCGAGCACGTGGTGCCACGCACCCATGTTCTCCGGCTCCTCCTGCGCCCAGACGGCCTTCGCCTCCGGGTAGCGGGCGAGCTGCGCGCGCACTTCGTCTGCGGGGAACGGCGCGAGCTGCTCGACGCGCACGATGGCAACCGCCGGATTGCCGCCGCCTTCGTTGCGCGCGGCGTCGAGCTCGTGGTAGAGCTTGCCCGTGCACAGCACGACGCGCCGCACGCGCTTCGGGTCCGGCTTCGCCGGGTCGGCGATCACCGCCTGGAACTGCCCGTGCGCCAGCTCCGCCACCGGGCTCTGCGCCGCCGGCAGCCGCAGCATGCTCTTGGGGGTCATCACGACGAGCGGCTTGCGGAACGCGCGCCGCTGCTGCCGGCGCAGCACGTGGAAGACCTGCGCGGTGGTCGACGGGTAGACGACCTGCAGCCGGTCCTCGGCGGCCAGCTGCAGGAATCGCTCCATGCGCGCGCTCGAGTGCTCGGGTCCCTGGCCCTCGTAGCCGTGCGGCAGCAGCATGGTCAGCCCCGACGAGCGGAACCACTTCGCCTCGGCGGAGGCGATGAACTGGTCGGCGATCACCTGCGCGCCGTTGGCGAAGTCGCCGAACTGCGCCTCCCAGATGACGAGCGCCCGCGGGTCGACGAGCGAGTAGCCGTACTCGAAGCCGACGCACGCGCACTCGGTGAGCGGCGAGTTGAAGATCTCGAAGCGGCCCGTGGCGCCCTTGAGGTGCTGCAGCGCGATCCACTGCTCGCCGGTCTCCTGGTCGACGAGCGCCGCGTGCCGGTGGCTGAAGGTGCCGCGCTTGACGTCCTGCCCGGTGAGGCGGACGGTGTCGCCCTCCTCGACGAGCGAGGCGTAGGCAAGCAGCTCCGCGGTGGCCCAGTCGACGTTGCCTGCATCGACCGAGGCGCGGGCGGTGACGCCCTTCGCGACGGTCTTGTGCGCGCCGAAGCCCTCGGGCACCGCCGCCAGCTGCGCGGCGAGCGACTTCAGGGTGCGCGGCGCCACGCCGGTCTCGACGGGGTCGTCGCTCCACGCGCCGCGCATGCCCTTCCACGCGCCCTCGTACGGCGCGTGGCCCGGCTCGCTCGGCCGCTCCTTGGCGCGCTTCTGCGCGGCGTCGAGCTCGGCGAACAGCGCCTTGGTGCGCGCTTCCAGCCCGTCGGCGGGGATGGCGCCCTCGGCCACCAGCCGCTCGGCCCAGCGGTTCACCACCGGCTTCGCCGCGCGCACGCGCCGGTACAGCACCGGCTGCGTGAAGTTCGGCTCGTCGGTCTCGTTGTGGCCGTGCTTGCGCCAGCACCACATGTCGACGAAGGCGTCCTCTCCGAAGGACGTACGCCACTCGGCGGCCAGCCGCGCCGCGAAGTCGCACGCCTCGGGGTCGCCGCCGTTCACGTGGAACACCGGCGCCTCGACGATCCGGGCGACGTTGGTGCAGTACGGGCCCGCGTACGAGTCGCGGCTGTCGGTGGTGAAGCCGACCTGGTTGTTGATCACCACGTGCACCGTGCCGCCGACGTCGTAGCCGTCGAGGCCGCACATGTTGAGCGTCTCGGCGACCACGCCCTGGCCGGGAAGCGCCGCGTCGCCGTGGATGAGGACGGGCAGCACCTTGCGCCGGCCCTCGGCCAGCGTGCGCGCCGCGCGTTCCTGCCGCGCACGCGCGCGGCCGGTGGCCACGCTCGCCACGAACTCGAGGTGGCTCGGGTTGGCGCAGAGCGACACGCGCACCTCGGCGCCGGAGGCCGTGCGGTATGCGCCGCTGAAGCCCTGGTGGTACTTGACGTCGCCGCCGCCCCGCTCGAAGTGCGGCTCCCAGCTCTCCTCGAACTCGGTGAGGATCATCTCGGCCGGCTTGCCGGCGACGTTGTGCAGCACGTTGAGGCGCCCGCGGTGGGCCATGCCCATCACGCACTCCTCGGCACCCGCGCGTGCGGCGTCGCCGAGCAGGCGGTCGAGCACCACGAGGAGCGACTCGCCGCCTTCGAGCCCGAAGCGCTTCTTGCCGATGAACCGCGTCGCCAGGAAGTTCTCGAAGCCGTCGGCCGCGACCAGCCGGTCCAGGATGCGCACCTTGGCGGCCGCGTCCCCCGTGCCGCGCGCGGCCAGGGCCTCCATGCGCTCGGCGATCCAGGCGCGCCGCGCCGGGCAGGAGATGAAGCCGAACTCCGCGCCCACGGTGCCGCAGTAGGCCTTCTGCAGGAAGGCGACGATGTCGGCGAGCGTCGCGGACGGCCCGATCGGGAGCGTCCCCGTCGAGAACGTGCGTGCGAGGTCCGAGCCGCCGAGCCCGAAGGCCGACAGCGCGAGCGACTCCGGCATCGGGCGCTTGGTCCCGAGCGGGTCGAGGTCGGCGCCGAGGTGCCCGAGCCGGCGGTACGCCTCGACGAGCGCGTCCACCTTCGACTGCGCCGGGTCCGCGCCACCGGCCGCGGGCGCGGCCTCGGCGGGCCGTTCGGTGCCCAGCTCGTAGCCGAGGAAGAACTGGTTCCACGACGCGTCGACGGAGGCCGGGTCGGCCTTCCACGCCGCATGCATCGCTTCGACGTACTCGGGACTCCACGCGTTCACGGCGCGTCCGGTGGACGCGAGGGGGGCGTGGGGTGCTGGACCGGAACCCGTGGCGGGATCGGACATGGGGTCGCGCGCTCCTGTGGCTTGGCCGGCGGGCGGAGGCCGTCCGAAGGCCTTCGAGTGTAGGGGATCGGGGTGCCTGTCCGGCGCCTACATCAGGGCCACGGGGTCCACGTCGACGGCCATCGCCTCCCCGGGCCGCAGGAGCCCGGCATTCCGGGACGCGGTCAGGAAGCGGCCGAGTTCCGCCGCGCCCGGCGCGGTGATCTCGACCTGCATCCGCCAGCGGTCGGCGATCCGCGCGATCGGGCAGGGCGCCGGCCCGGCCACGTCGACCGCCGGGCGATCGCCCGCGGCCGTCCGCGCGCCATCGGTCCCGAGCGCGCCCGCGGCCGCCTCCGCAAGCGCACGCGCGAGCGCCTCGGCATCCGCGCGGGCGCGCTCCTCGTCCGAGTCGCGCAGCACCACGCGCGCCATGCGCCGCCAGGGCGGCAGTCCGAAGCGCCGGCGCAGCGCCAGTTCCTCGCGCGCGAACGACTCGTAGTCGTGCGCCGCGGCGAGCTTGATGGCCGGCGCCTCCGGCTGGAACGTCTGGACGATGGCGCGGCCCGCGTCGGCGCCGCGGCCGCACCGGCCGCACACCTGGCTCACGAGCTGGAACGTGCGCTCGGCGGCGCGGAAGTCCGGCAGGTTGAGCGCGGTGTCCGCGTTCACCACGCCGACGAGCCGCACGCCGGGGAAGTCGAGCCCCTTCGCGATCATCTGCGTGCCGACGAGGAGCCGCGCCTCGCCGCGGCCGAAGCGGCCGAGCGCGTCGTGGAAGTCGGCGGCATCCTGCATGGAATCCGCGTCGATGCGGATCATGGTGTCGCCCGGCACGAGCGATGCGTGCAGCTTCGCCAGCTCTTCCTCGACGCGCTGCACGCCCAGGCCGAACACCGTGACGCCGCGCGCGCACTTCGGGCAAGCGCGCGGCAGCCGCTGCTCGGACTGGCAGTGGTGGCAGCGCACGAAGCGGCCCGCCGCGCCGCCCGCGGCATCCGGCAGCGCGTGGCAGATCATGCCGGCGTCGCAGTGGTCGCAGCGCATCATCCATCCGCAGCGCGGGTCGGCGCAGGCGATGTAGTTGGCGTAGCCGCGGCGGTTGAGGAGGATGAGGACCTGCCCGCCGCCGTCGAGCGTCTCCTGCACCGCGCCCGCAAGCGTCGGACCCAGGAGGTGCACGCGGCGGTCCGGGAAGCGCCGGCGTTCCTCGGCGAAGTCGACCACCTGCACGGAGGGAAGCCGCAGCCCCGGCGCGCGCGAGCGCAGCACGTGGAGCGCGCTCGACTTCCGCTCGGTGGCGTTGAACCAGCTCTCCAGGCTCGGCGTCGCGCTGCCGAGCACCACGGGACACCCCGCGAGCTGCGCGCGGCGGATCGCCACGTCTCGCCCGTGGTAGCGCGGCATCTGGTCCTGCTTGTAGCTCTGGTCGTGCTCCTCGTCGACCACCACGAGCCCGAGCGCCCCGTCCGGGATCGGCGCGAACACCGCGCTGCGCGCACCCATCACCAGGCGGACCTCGCCGCGCGCCACCAGGTTCCACTGCTGGTTGCGCTGCGAGGCGGTGAGCCCGCTGTGCAGGATCGCCACGCGCTCCTGCGGGAAGCGCGCGAGCAGGCGCCCGCCGGTCTGCGGCGTGAGCGCGATCTCGGGAACGAGCACCAGCGCGGTCCTCCCCGCATCCAGCGCCCGGCGCACGAGCTGCATGTAGACCTCGGTCTTGCCGCTGCCGGTCACGCCGAACACGAGGTGCTGCGAGAAGCCGGCGCCGAGCGCCGCGCCGACCGACTCCACCACGCCGCGCTGCGCGTCGGTGAGCACGGGGGCCGCGTCCGCGAGCGCGCGCTCGGCGCGCCAGCTTGCCTCGACGGACGACCGCCGCTCCTGGCGCAGCACGCCGGCCGCCACCAGCCGCTTCACGGGCTCGTCGGTGCCGAGCCCCGCGCGCTCGCGCAGGGCGCGCAGCTCGAGCGGGCGCTCCGCCGCCGGTGCCGCGTGCAGCGCCTCCACCGTGCGCCGCTGCTGCGCGGTCACGCGCGTCGCGGCCGCGAGCGCCGCTTCCCAGCCATCGGCGAGGTCGACGAACGTGCGCGTCACCGTGCCCGTGCCGCGCTTCACCGCCGCCGGCACCATCGAGGCGAGCGTCATGCCCACCGGGCACACGTAGTACGCCGAGATCCACTGCGCGAGCTCGACGAGCTGCACCGGCATCGGCGGCGCGGATGCCGAGCGGCGCTCGACGAACTTGAGCTTCGCCGCCGGCACGCCGGCGTCGGCACCGGCGGGCATCGTGCGCACGACGAGTCCCTCGACCGCGCCGTCGCCGCGGCCGAGCGGCACGCGCACGCGCTCGCCGGCGCGCAGGTCGGCGAGCGCCTCCGGCACCGCGTACGTCAGCCCGTCGGGCCAGCGGTCGAGCGACCGCTCGACCGCGACCTGCGCAAGCAGGGTGATCCTCCGCTCGCCTGGGGCGAAGAGCGACATCGGGCGCGCGTCAGGTCGCGGCCAGCGCGCGTTGCGCGGACTCCATGTCCGCCGCGGTCACCGGCCGGCGCGACTCCATCATCGCCACGAAGCAGTCGAAGAGGTACGCGGAGTCGTGCGGGCCGGGCGACGCCTCGGGGTGGTACTGCACGCTGAAGATCGGCTTCGAGGTGTGCCGGAAGCCGGCGAGCGTGCCGTCGTTCAGGTGCACGTGGGTGGGCTCGCCGCCCGCGGCGCGCAGCGATTCCTCGTCGACGCAGAAGCCGTGGTTCTGGCTGGTGATCTCGACCCGCCCGGTGAGCAGGTTGCGCACGGGCTGGTTTGCGCCGCGGTGGCCGAACTTGAGCTTCCAGGTCTTCGCGCCCAGCGCCAGCGCGAGCAGCTGGTGGCCGAGGCAGATGCCGAAGGTCGGCACCTCGCCGGCGATCTCGCGCAGCGTGGCGATGGTGCGCTCGACCGCGGCCGGGTCGCCGGGGCCGTTGGAGACGAAGAGCCCGTCCGGCCGGCGCGCGCGGATCTCGGCGGCGCTCAGGTCGTGCGGCACCGTCTCGACGTCGCAGCCGCGTTCGGCGAGGTTCCGGTAGATGTTGTGCTTGGCGCCGCAGTCGAGCGCCACCACCTTGAAGCGCCGGCCCGCGGACGGCTGCCCGCGCAGGGTCCACTCGCCGAGCCCCTCGTTCCAGCTGCCGCTCGCCGTCGGGCTGACGCAGCCGGCCAGGTTCTGGCCGCCCATCGAGGGCAGGGCGCGCGCGGCCTCGACCAGCTGCGCGTCGGTGCGCGCGCCGCCGACGTGCAGGATGCCGCGCAGCGCGCCCTTCGTGCGCAGGATGCGCACCAACGCGCGCGTGTCGATCCCGGTGATGCCGATGGTGCCGTGGCGCGCCATCCACGCCGACAGGCTCTCGGCGGCGCGGTGGTTGCTCGGTTCCTCGATCGCCTCGCGCACGGCGAAGCCGCGCACTGCGATGCCGCGGCTCTCGACGTCCTCGGAGGCGACCCCATAGTTGCCCATCTCGGGGGCGGTCATGACCAGGATCTGCCCGGTGTACGAGGGGTCGCTGAGCGCTTCCTGGTAGCCGCACATGGCGGTGTTGAACACCACCTCGCCGCCCTGCTCGGCACCGTCCGTACAAAGGCCGAACGCGCTGCCCGTGAACACCGTCCCGTCCTCGAGTGCGAGTCGGCAGGCCGGCGCGGCATGGGTGGAGCGCATCGGGACAAGTCTATCGGGATCCCGCCCCGCTTTGCGTCCTCCCGGCGCCGCGGGTAGCCTCTCGCGGCCCGGTCCGGACCAGGGTGGAGTGCGCGCCGAAAATCCGGATCGGGAGCGATCCTTCGGGCCACCGGGCCCGAACGAGTCCATTGGACCGGTCCCGCCCGTCGGGGCCTCCGGTCCCGTTGTCCGAGCCAGGAGACAGAAGAAGACATGTCCCGCGAACCCCGCGCCGCCGATCGTTTCCTCCAGACCGTCCCATCCGCGATCGACGGTCGGACCCTCGTGGTCGGCGCCTTCGTCGGCCTGCTCGGCGTCGTGACGCCCGCGGCCTCGGCGCTGCCGGTGGCCGTTGCCCCGATCCAGGATCCCGCGGGCGAACCGCCCGCCGGCGACCCGTCGATGGATGAGCCCTCGATGGACGAGCCGTCTTCCGACGAGCCCGCGTCCGACGAGCCGTCCACGCCGCCGGCGCCGCCGGCGCGTCCCGTCGAGCCGCCGCCGGCCCCGACCACGCCCCCCGTGGCCGAGCCCGCGCCGGCCCGCGAGCCTGCGCCCGCCGCCGAGCCCGAGATCAAGGTCGACGTCGAGCAGATCCGTGCGGCCGCACAGTCGGCGATGAAGAAGGGTGAGTGGGCACAGGCCGCCAACGGCTGGTCCGTCGTGCTGCAGTACCTCCCCGGCGACGAGGAGGCCGTGCGCGAGCGCGCCCGCGCCCAGTCGATGCTCGAGGGCGGCTCGGTGATCGGCACCGTGTCCACCGACCGCGAGGTGCGCCGCCAGCAGGCCACCGCGCAGTTCAAGGCCGACCTGCAGCGCGCGCAGTCGCTGCTCTCCCGCGAGGACTACGACCAGGCGAAGCTCGCCGCGGTCACGGCGCGCACGCGCCTCGACCTCGCCCGCAACGTGCTCGGCGCCCAGGAGTTCGAGTCGATGTCGGCCGAGGCCGAGCGGCTCATCGAGCAGGTGACCGAGGAGTCGCGGCAGTTCCGCCTCGCCGAGGAGCAGAAGGCGCGCACCGGCCAGCAGGAGCAGAGCGCCAGCAGCCAGCGGACCGAGGCGGAGAACCGCGCCAAGAAGGTCAACGAGATCCTGATGACGGTGCGGAAGCTGCAGATGCAGCAGAAGTACTCCGAGGCGCTCCAGGTGCTCGACAGCGCGCTGGCCCTCGACCCGAACAACACCGCCGCGCTCACCCTGCGCGACGCGATCCACACCACCGACATGTACGTGCGCTTCGCCGAGGCGCAGAAGCGCCGCGCGTACGGCCTGTCGCGGCTCGAGGAGGAGGCGCTCGACGCCACCATCCCGCCGCGCGTGAACGTCTCGGGCCCCGGCCCGCGCTCGACCAACGCGCTGGTCACCTACCCCGAGGACTGGCAGGAGCTGAGCGACCGCCGCATCCGCGAGCCCGACTACGGCGCGAGCGGCTACCGCGAGGCCGAGGCCAACGTCCCGACCTGGAACCGGCTGCGCACCGCGTCGCTTCCCGTGCCGTTCTCCTCGGGCCCCACGCTCGAGCAGGCGGTCGACTACTTCAAGAACCAGACCAAGATCGACTTCCAGATCGAGTGGAAGGCGCTGCGCGAGGCGGGCCTGGAGCCCGAGCAGACCGCGGTCACCGTGGACGCGGGCAGCATGAAGGTCGATGCCGCGCTGCGCAAGGTGCTCGGCGAGGTGGTCAACAAGGACAACGGCGAGGGACCCTCCGAGCCGCTGGCCTTCGACGTGCGCGACGGCCAGGTGGTGATCACCACCAAGAGCGGCGTGCAGAACCAGCAGGTCATGGTGGTCTACGACGTGCGTGACCTCCTGTTCCGCGCCCCAGACTTCGACAACGCCCCCGAGTTCAACCTGAACCAGGCCATGCAGTCGGGCGGCGGCGGTGGCGGCGGCGGCGGTGCCGGCGGCGGCGGCGGCGGCTTCGGCGGCGGCGGCGGCGGCGGCGGCGGCTTCGGCGGC
>Ga0075471_10002924_pt1 | contig 11144 bp, 14 predicted proteins | sample DEB19_08_DNA_2_FD_74787 | JGI IMG/M metagenome (GOLD analysis project Ga0075471, IMG submission 74787) | Aqueous microbial communities from the Delaware River and Bay under freshwater to marine salinity gradient to study organic matter... | ecosystem: Environmental > Aquatic > Marine > Coastal ... | reverse complement strand
ATGGAAGCGCACGCTGCGCCATTGGAAAAGTTTTATCAGTCTTTCACATAGGAACATCAGCCAGCCCTTCCCTGGCTGTTCCAACCCCCGCCCACCCGTCCTCCACGGGCGGGCGGGGAACCAAGGAAACACATGACCGCAAACGCGCAACTATTTTGCACCGTGGCCGACCTGGTCGCTGATACCAACTCAGCGGGCGTGGATGAAGCGCGCATGTTGCAGGCCATTCGTGAAGCCAGTGCGGTCCTGCAAAAAGAGATCGGCTGGTTCATTCCGGTGACCGCCACGCGCTACTTCAAGGCGCCGGAGGCAGCGTTCACCCTGTTCGTGCCGCCATTGCTGGCCATCACCGCCATTGCCAACGAGACCGAAAGCCTGACCGGCGCCGATTACATTCTCAAGCCTGATTTGGGTCACTGGCCAGATGGTCCTTACTCGCGTCTGGTTGCTGACCCCGATTCCAGCCTGCTGTACTCATGGAGTGATCTGGAAAACGGCGTCACCATCACCGGGCGCTGGGGCAAGTACGAGAAAAGCAAAAGCACCGCCGCCACCGTGGCCGATACCACCCAGCAAAGCAGCAGCCAGACCACGCTCAAGCTCTCAAGCGCGGCGGTGGTCTCGTTGGGTATGGTGTTGCTGATCGAAAGCGAGCAGCAGCTTGTCACCGGTTGGGAAGACCCCACTACCAACGCCACCACGCTCTCAGCCAACATTGCCACCACTGACGAATCGTTCAGCGTGGCATCCGGCGCGGCGCTCAACGTGGGCGAGATCATCCGCATTGATTTCGAGCAGATGAAGATCAAGGACAAAAAGACCAACTCCATCAACGTGATCCGCGGTTGGAACGGCACCGCTCGCGCCGCACATACCTCCAGCACTGCTGTGGATGTTTACCGCACGGTGACCGTGGAACGGGGCGTGAATGGCACCAGCGCGGCTGTTCACGCCAACGGCACGGCCATCAGCCGCTACCTGGCGCCCGATGACATCCAATACCTGACCAAACAGATCGCCACGCTGATCGTCAACAAGGCGCGCAGCGGGTATCAGGGCCGCACCGGCAACGAGCAGACCGGCGTGGTCTTTTACAACGATGCGTTCCCGCGTTACGAAATGGACCGCATCAAGAAGAGCTATCTGCTGCCGGGGTACGAGCTATGAGCTACCGCGCCGATATGACCTCCCCCGATATGGACCGCCAGCTGCAACTGCTGAAGGTTTTCCCTGAGATCGTAGATAAGCACTTCCGCGGGCTGCTGGCCAAGAATGTGGCCGTGCTGTACAGCAAGATCAAAGGCACGATCCCCACGGCCACCGGGAACGCGCGTTCAAAGTTCCGCAAGGCGCTCACCGGTAAAGGTATCAACATGCAGGCCAAAGTGGGCTGGTGGGGCAAGGATGCCCCCTGGTATATCAACGTAGTCGAGTATGGTTCGGGTCCGCACCGCATCACATACGTGCCGAGGCTGGGCGTGTCTTTTGTGAAACGGCCGCACCCTGGCATCAGCGGCGTGGGATTTATGGCGGCGGGTTATTCGGCGCTCAAGCCCGTTATTGACGCCGACCTGCAACGCGCAGGCGATGCGGTGGCGCGGGAGTTGGCGCTGTGATCACCGCCTGGATCGATGCCGTGCAGGATATGTGGGCGGGCATTACCGCCCCCGGCTTTGACGCTGTGAACGCGCCCTACCTCATCAAGCGCGCCGAGTTCCCGGCCAGCATTGACCCGTCACAACTGGCGCTCAACCCGCTGGCGCTGACCATTCCGGGCAACGTGCAATTTGAGTACAGCGCGGGCGGGCAGTTGACCGGGTTTTATCAGGGCGTGACCGAGTTCCATGTGGCGCCCAGCCTGGACCGTGCCCTGATCCCTTCGTTGTTGGTGTGGCCCGGCTTGATCGTCACCGCTGCCGCTGCCAACATCAAACTGGGCGGGCTGGTGCATTCGTTCATGCTCGATGGCAGCGATGACCAGATCCTGGGGCCGGTGGCGCTGCAATACGGCAACGAGTCGGAACACTGGGGCTTTATTGTGCGCTGGACCTGCAAGGAAGTGCTCAACGGTCAATTCACCGTGGGCACTGGCGAATAACAACTTAACCTGATGCGTCGGAACGATCAGACCGGCACAGCCTCCCGATGTGGAGGTTGTGCCGGTTTGTCTTTAAGGAGTCTTATGAAAACATACGTTCTAAACCAGGCGGCGGGCGATGGTGTGCCCGGCCTGCCCCACGAGATCACAGACGAACAAGCCAAAGCACTCGGGCTTGATAAAGTTTTGAAGGATGCCGTGCAGAACGGCACCTACACCGAAAAACCAGCGGCCAAACCCGCCAAGACCAAGGAGTAAACGATGGGTAATTCACTTTTCAATGTTGTGCAATACGGTGGAGAAGCCACAGCCTCCAAAGGCACGGCGGTGGCCGCCACCAAGATCTGGCCGGGGCAGTTCCCGAAGATCGGCAGTGACAGCAAGCCTGCTTTTATTCAGGAGCAGCTCGGGGTGCGGGCTTCGACGCGGCGCGTGAAAGTCTATGAAAAGCTGTACACCAACAGCCTGAGCGCGGCGCATGGCACGTTCCAGCAGTTGCTGTTCCCGCTTTCGTGCGGGCTTAAGGGGTCGGTGACGGCTTCGGAGCAAACCTCCGGGCAGGCTGATTACCTGTGGGATTTCACGCCATCGCTGACATCGGCCAACAACCCCGAAAGCGCCACCATTGAGCTGGGTGACGATGTGCAGTTCTGGGAAGTTGAATACTGCATGTTTGACAAGCTCAGTCTGAGCGGCAACATTCCACAGGATGGCGGCGACGCGCCGGTCTCAGTGGAGGCTGGTTTCTTTGGCCGTCAGTTGACCGCCACCACCAAGACCGGTTCGCTCTCGCTGCCCAGCGGCGAATTCATGAACGCCAAGCTGGCGCGCCTGTATGTGGACACCGCCTGGAGCGGCATTGGCGGCACCGAGCTTTCGAACCTGTTGCGCGGCTTCCAGCTTGAAATTCTGACGGGTGTACATCCCGATTTCACCGGCTCGGCGGCCACGTATTTCAACAGCCACAAAGAGGGCGAGATCTCGGCCATGCTCACCATCACGCTGGAGGCAGGCTCGAGCATCAACACCATTCTGGGCTTGCAGCAGGCGGGCACCTTCCGCGCCGCGCGGCTTGAGATCAACGGCGCGCAGATCGGCTCGGGCGGCACGCACAACTTCACATTCGACATCGGCGGCTACTTTGAACAAGTGGACCCGATCAGCGACGAAGACCGCACCGATAACCTGTCCACTTTTGCGCTGCGTTCGTCCTACGACACCACCGGCGCGAAATTGATCCAGGCCAAGGTCAAGACCAACACCAACGCCTGGAAGTAGAGAAAAGGCTGGAGGGAGCCATGCAGATCAATCTTAAAAAACTCACGCGGCCTGTGGACCTGGCAGAGTACGCCAAAGAGTATCAGGGGCAGGCCGTGTGGGTGTGGGTCAACCCCACCCGCGAATTTTTCAAGCGCCGCGCCGACCTGGATGCGGAACTGGCGCGGCGGCTCGAGAACAACCAGGTGGCTGAAGCCGCCGCCGACAACGAACGCTGGGCGCGTGAGACCTACGAACCCGGCTTGCTGGAGTGGTTTGCGGCGCTGTTCAGCCAGCATGCCGATCCCGCCACCCATTGGAGCGTGGACGAACTGGCGCAGCTGGGCGAAGCCGACCCCGCGCTGGCGTTGTGGCTGCGAGCCAGAGCCATGCAGGTCATCATGGAGCACCGCAAAACGGAAAAAAAAAGTTGAGCAGCGCCCTGCAAGCCCTGGCTGAAGAGCGCAGCGTGGAACATCCGCTGCTGGATGCGGTGACCATCGCGCGGCTCATCAACCGGGCGCACGGCGGGCCGGTGATCAGCGCCTGGCAGGTGGATGAACTGGATGATACGTGGGTGAACGTGTTCGTGGGCATGTACGAAGAATTGCCCAAGGCGCGCGCCCGCCAACGCCTGATCAAACAGAAGCACAAGGAATTTGAAGCCAGCCATCCCAATTATGGGAAGTATGGCACCCAGAGGCATTAATGGCAAAGTCTGTACTTGACATTGTGATCAAGATGGTCAAGGAAGGCTCCGGTGACAAAGACACGGTCAAGGAGCTGGTGAACATCAAGACCGCCATCGGCGGCGCGGTCACGGCTTTCGGCGTGCTGGCTGGTGCCGGGGCGGCGGTCAATGCCGTGTACAACCAGACGCTGAAGGTGTTCATCGACTACGCCAGCAAGATCCGCGATTTTTCGCAGATGACCGGGCTGGGCGCTGAACAAGCCTCCAAACTGGTGCAGGCCGCCGATGACCTGGACATCTCATTCGAGAGCCTTTCAAAAAGCTTGTGGAACGCCAGCAAGAAGGGCATTGATGTCAGCGTAGAGTCGCTGGCTTCTATGGCTGATGCGTTCGTGGCTATCGAAAGCCCGGCAGAGCAAGCCAGCTTTTTAGCCGAGAAGTTCGGCAAGAGCGGCGCGGATATGGCGAAGCTGCTCAAGCTGGGCGGCGATGGGGTCATGGAGTACGTGGATTCCATCGAAGGCAGCCTGGTGATCACCGAAGAGCAGATCAGGCAGAGCGAAATGGCGCGCCTGGCGCTCGATAGCATGGCCGATGCGTGGGAGGGGGTCAAGGTGGCGGTGGGTTCCGCCATCGGTGAAATGATCGCGGCTTCGGTCACACTGGAAGACCAAAAGAACATCTACGAAGACATGACCGGCGTCACGCTGCAATTCTCGCGGGCGCAGGGTGAACAGACCAAGAACTTTGAAGCCTTCCAGGCGCAATTGGCGCGCGGCTCGGCCATGACCGAGTACTACAACTCACAGCTTGAAAACACCGCCACGGCCACCGATGACGTGCAGGTCAATTATTCAGAACTGCTCGGCCTGACCCAGAACCTGAGTAAGGAAAATCTGAGCTTCGCCGAAAAAATGACCAGCTTGAACGCCGAACTGGAAAAGCTGACCACGCAACAGGCCAAATTCAAAGAGGGCTCGACTGCGTGGAGCGATATACAAGGCGACATTGACAAAACCAAGGATTCCATCAGCAATCTGGCGCAAGAGCACAACCGCGCCACCAATCAAATGATCTTTGGATTGTTGCAGCAGAAAATGGCCGCCGATGGCTTGAGTGACGCGGAGTATACAGCCTTGATCAAGATCGGCCAGGGCTTTGGCATTATCGATCAGCAAAGCGCCGACGCGGCGCTGGCCATGAACGAGTTCGCAAATTCCATTGTGTCAAATATGGATAATGCGGGCGCATCGACCACAATGACCAATGAACGCATGGCAGAGATCATCAAACAGGCGCAGGAACTGGCCCGCCTGACCGGCAAGCCGATGAAGTTTTTTATCGACATTGCAGTTAATGGTTCATTCCCAATTCCGCCAAATACCACCGGGTCGGCCAACAAACCAAGGCGGCAAGGTGGCGCAGCGCCGGAAGAAATGGCAACCGGTGGACAATTAGGCAGCGGCTGGACGATGGTGGGCGAGGAAGGCTTTGAGTTGATCTCGCCTAGTGGTTGGGTTTTTACCAATGAAGAATCGCGGGCGCTTTTGAGGTCTGGGCTAGACCCTGAGTATGCCCGCGCCCTGGGCGGCGACTTGTACACCTCCAGCGGCATCACAGCCACCTCCAGCGGGCTCAAAAAGAGCAGCAGCTTCAAAGGTGGCAGCAAGACCGCCTCCGCAACCCGTGCGCGCAACTTTGCCAACGATACCGCCCGCCTGAGCGCGCCGTCTGGCGGCACGGTAGCCAGTGAGATCGGCAACGCTGCGCAAAGCATCGAGACATCGGTCACAGCCTCCACCGAGACAGCTGCCGCCGCTGCCCAGACCAGTGTGGCTGTGCAGCAGCAAATGCTCCAGAACACCTTGCAGACCACCGCCGCCATCACCCAGGGCAACGCTGAAATGGTGTCACAACAACAACAGACCAACGCCCTGCTGCGCACGATGCAAACCGCCCTGCCCGGCCAACTGGTCGCGGCGTTCGTACAGGCCAACCCATGACAGTGACCTGGAGCTGGGATCTGCAAGCCTACATCAGCGGCGCATGGACCAGCATCGCGCGCGACGTGGAAGCCAAGCGCGTGCCGGTCGAAATGTGGCGCGGCATCAACGGCTCGAGCATCACCGACCGCGTGGCATCGCCTGGGCGGCTTTCGTGTCAGTTGGACAACGACACGAGCAACTCGGCGCGGTTGCTGGGTTACTACTCGCCGCGCCATGCCAACATGCGCACCGGCTTCGGGCGGAATACGAACATCCGCCTGAAGTTCACGTACAGCGGCACAGACTATTACAAGTTTTACGGCTACATCACCGACCTGCAACCCAGCATCGGGCAATTCAAAGACCCCAGCAGTGTGCTGATTGCCACCGATTACATGCAGCGGCTGGTGGAGTACAAACTCAAGCAGTTGGATGTGCAGCAGAACAAACGTTCCGATGAAGTGGTCAGCACCATTCTGGCCAGCCTGCCCACCACCCCATTGACCGAAGACCTGGAAGCTGACGCTTATACCATCCGGTATTTGTTGAGCCAGGAACAGGATGAAAAGACCACGGTGATGGGCGCGCTGCAAAAATTATGCCAAAGCTCGATGTGTTACTTTTTCATCACGGGCAACACTACCAACGGCGAGACGGCGGTCTATGAACGCGAAGCCACGCGGGCCGGGCGCACATCGAGCGCCACGCTCAACGACACCATGACCGACATGCAGCCCAAACGCAGCATGAACGATGTGCGTAACAAGCTGATTGGCCTGACGCACCCGATCCGCATCGATGAAACCGCCGAAACCCTGCTGTATACGCTCGAGAACGAGATCCGCATCCCGGCAGGGGAAAGCATCACTATCAACCTGCAATTCCGCGACCCGAACAGTCTGGCCACCCGTGTCAGTGGGTTGGATATTGTCACAGCGCTGGAATCTGGCACGCATTACCGGGCCAGCGTATACCCCAACAGCGTTGACAACGATGCTGCCAGTTCGTTGACCGCCACCGTGAACGCAGGCGGCAATGCCACCAGCGCCACGCTTGAAAATACTGGCACGGTAGCCATTTATGTGAATATGTTGAAGATCTACGGGCGGGGTGTGTATTTTTACAACCCGGTGGAGATCGTAAAGGAAAGCGGCGATGGTGACAAGGTTGGCACTTACGATTTTTATTACCAGTCAGATCAGTTTCGCGCCCAGACCATGCTCAACCGCCTGCATCAGCGTGCCAGCTCTGAAGAGGAAAGCATTGAGTCGGTCTCGTTCTATGCCGATGCCAACAGCACCCTGATGGGCTACGCCATGACACTGGACATCGGTGACAAGGTCACCATCGTCGAAACAGCCACCGGCTTGAACGACCTGTATACCATCAACAACGTGAGCTACATCATCGAGACCGATGGCACCCTGCGCTGCGTGTGGGGGCTCGAGCCTGCCGATGTGGCCGAGTATTTTATTTTGAATTCCTCACTGCTTGACGGCGCAAAAGTTCTTTCGCCGTATTAGGAGCTTCAATGGGCTACAACACACTTGTCACATTTACCGCAGGCAACGCCCTGCCCGCTGCCGACCTTAATAACAACTTTGCCAACAGTGACTACCTGCTGACGCTGGTCAAGCGTGCCAGCGTGGCGGGTGAACTGATCAACGGTTACATCTCGCGCACCGTGGCCTCCAATAATTTGACGGCGGCCATCAAGACCATCGGCGGGTCAGACCCATCGAGCACAGATCCCACTTTTGTGCGCATTGGCAATTCAGTGCGTGAGATCACCGCCGCCTTGAGCGTTACGGTCAACGCTGGCAGCAACACCTTTGATGCGGGCTGTGCTGAACTGGCCGCGCTTGACCAGGACCTGTTCGTATATTTGGGCTGGCGGGCTTCCACGTCTTCGGTGTTCATTCTCGTGAGCCGAATGCCTTACGGCGTCACATATGCCGATTTCTCAAGCACATCCACCGCCGAAACGTATGGCGCGTACAGCGGCGCGGCCCCGGCCAGCACCGATGTGGTGGAGCTGGCTGGTCGTTTTAGCGCCCAGAACAGCGGCACGGCCTCCTATAACTGGAGCATCCCCACCACCGACCTGGTGGTTTCGCGCCCCATCTTTGAATCGCGCTGGCTGACCTGGACGCCCACCCTGACAGGCTTCTCCAGTGCGCCCACCTCTGCCAAGTACCGCTACCGCCTGATCAATACGCGCGCAGTGTTCTATACCGTATCACAGGACGGCAACGGCACAAGCAACACCACCGCCTACACCATGACCGTGCCGTTTACAACGCCATCCGGCGCCAGTACCCAGAACACCGTGCCGATCAATTATGTGGACAATAGTGCAACCGGTTCAACGCCTGGGCGGGCCTATTTGCCAAACAGTAGCAAAACCATCACGCTAGGCACGGCTTACAACAGCAATACATGGACCGGCTCGGGTGGCAAACGGGCTTATTTTGAAATGTTGGCCGAATTATGAAAACTAATTTCATCCCGGCCCGCATGGGTCAATTCGCCAGTCAATACAAACCGCGCTGGAACGCGCACCGGTTGGTGCATACCCTGGCGGGGGCGAACCGGCTGCGGGTGGAGGCGACGGCCACGGTGACGCAGCAGAAGCAGCTGCCAGATGTCAGCTTTTACCAAGGGTTCATTGATTGGGACCAGTTTAAAACGCAGAGCGACGCGGTCTTCATCCGCGCGGGGCAGGCGTTGTATAAGGATGTGCAATTCGAGCGCAACTGGAGCGAATCGAAGCGGCGGGACATCATCCGCGGGAGTTATTGGTTTTACGATGACCGCGCCGACCCGCTGAAGCAGGCCGACCTGTGGGCCACGCTGTTGAGCGCATCCCGCCCCGAAATGGAGTGCATGATCGATTGGGAAACGTACTACGGCGGTGCGTATGGCGGGCTGAAGAACGTGGTGAAGCTGATGCAGCGCATGGATGCGCTGGGCTTCAAGACGGGCTTTTATACCGGCTATTACTTTTTCATTACCAATTCCAACCCGCTGACGAACGCGGCGGAATATGACTACCTGAAGACCAAGCCTTTGTGGCTGGCGTGGTACACGCTCGACCCGTCCATTGTGCTGATCCCCAAACCCTGGCAGGACCTGTGGCTGTGGCAGTTCGGCACGCCCGCAGCGGGCTACGTCCACGGCGCGGAAACGCTGAACATCGACATGAACTGGTTCAACGGGACCAGCGACGCATTTTATTATTACTACGGGCAGACGATCCCGCAACCGCCTGCCACAGGAGAACCCATGAAATATCAGGTGATCGGAACCCAGGGGCTGAACTTGCGCAACGCGCCCAACACCACCACAGCGCAGGTGCTGCGGCTGGTGCCCACGAATTCGTTCGTGTGGGGCACCAAGGACCCGGTGACGGGCTGGATCGTGGGGACGAAGTATCAGGAACCGAACGGGGCGGAAACCGCGCTGGCGTTCTACTGTTCGTCACTCTCGACGCTGGTGAAAGAAGTGCCGGATACGCCCCCGGCGCAGTCGGTGTTCGTTTCGCACACTTTCAACGACACTATGACGGTGAACGGCGTGACCTACACGGCCACGTTCACGGTGCCCAATGTTGAATATAAGCCGAACCCATAAGCGCACGCTGACGCTGGGCAACGCCCCAAGCGCGCCAGGCTACCCGCCCGGTGTGTTTCGCGCGCGGAAGTATGGCGACCCGCTGATGGTGCGCCTGATGGGGCTGGATGTGGCCGGGCTGGGCACCACGAACTTTCAGAACATTGACCTATTCCACCCAGACCCCGGCGCGGGGTTTGGCGGGGTGAGCAAATTCCAACGGCTGGGGCAGGCGCAGCTTGACTATTTGAAATTCATCCAGCCGGTGGATGCGGGGACGTTCGGCAGTAAGATGAACTTTTTGATCGGCAACCGCGACCTGACCGGCGCACCCATCCGCCCCTACTGGACCGAGGGCGGGGATTGGGATGGAGCGTGGAAAGCCTTCAAATTCGGCACGATCGTGTTCGGTGGGCAATTGGTGGAGGTGGAAACCGACGCCAGCGGCAAGCCGCGTATCTTTCAGTTCTATTCCAAATATCAGGAAACCACGGTTAAGGAGTGGATTCCGTTTTACCGATTGAAGGGCATGAAATGGGCGGAGCGCAACGCCGTGACGCACCAGAGCCACCCGTGGAAGATCCAGCGGGCAACGTGGGCAGATTGGGGCAATGAGTACGTGGATACCTGGCACAGCGGGCAGGTGTATCACCCGGTTTGGGACCCCGCTGATTTTCCGTGCAACTATGACGGCGGGTATGGGTCTGCGCTGTATATTGCCACGGCTTTCGTGGAGCAGCCATGACCAGAAGCAAAACGACCGGCGAATTTGACACAGAGGAAGTCAAGGCCATTAATGCGTTTATAGCGCATGCGCCCGAGTATTTCAAACGCACCGATGAATTATTTAAAAAATTCTATGGAAACGGTGAGCCTGGCATGGACGAACAACTTCGCATCGTGCAAAGTGACCTCAAGCGTGTGATCCTACTTTTGGAAACATCCGACCCCATTACCACCAAGCGCAAAGTGGATGACCTGTTCACGATGGGGCGCACGGTGACGAACGCGGTGATCGTGTTCCTGGTGACGGCGGGCATCGGCGGCGTGATATTCCTGATCCGCATGGCGCCGACGCTGGAGCAATTAGCCAAACAGCCATGAGCACCGCTGATTGGTTCCGCCTGATCGTGAAGGAATTCCGGCGGGGAAGGAAAACTGTTTACATCCCTACCGATGACCCGGTGCGCCTGCGCGCGCGCCTGCGCTATTACAAGCGCAAGAACAACACCCCCATGCGGTTTGTGAAGGGTAACAATACGTTGATGGTGATCCGCTTATGAGAATTACAAAACGCGACCGTGAGATCCTGCGCGAATTGGGCAGGCAGTATCTGGACCTGAAATACGACTACCGGCGGCGGCTGCGCAATGCCCTGTACGCGCTGACGCAAATGGACCCGCGCTGGATGCTGTGGGTGGAGCGGGAGCTCAATCCGCGCTGGGGAGTGGAGCGCACGATGCGGGCGGTAGAGGCGCGGGCGAAGGTGCTGGTGATGCAG
>Ga0075471_10002922_pt1 | contig 11146 bp, 8 predicted proteins | sample DEB19_08_DNA_2_FD_74787 | JGI IMG/M metagenome (GOLD analysis project Ga0075471, IMG submission 74787) | Aqueous microbial communities from the Delaware River and Bay under freshwater to marine salinity gradient to study organic matter... | ecosystem: Environmental > Aquatic > Marine > Coastal ... | reverse complement strand
GACGGCGTCCGGATTAAGCTGGTGAACGTTCCGCACCGCCGCGACGACGAGCAGCACAGCCTGCACGGCGAAAACCCAGCGGAGTTGGAGCTTGGTGTTCATCTGAGCCGGAGCAACCGCGCGGAGGGTGATTAGTAATTGGTGCTGAGTCCAGAGTGCCACGGAAAACCCAGGCACCTGGAGCGACTAATTACCAGACCCTAATCACTTTCCCTCCTCCCCAGCCACATCAACTTACCCCAGCCGATGAACTTGCGTTCCGTAGCGAAGTTCGCCTCCAAACAACGAAGCACCATTTGCGGCTGCCGCAGCCATTGCTCGTAAGTCGGCCGCTCCAGTTCCGTCATCGTCTCCAGCGCGTCGAGCTTTGCCCACGCGCGGCGCGCCGTGGAGAAACTCCCAATCCAATGCACGAACCGCAGAAAGGGCGTCTGCCACGGCTCCACCACGATGAACCGCCCGCCGGGTCGCAGCACGCGCCGAACCTCCGCGACTACTCGCTCCAAATCGCCCGGCAGCTCCGGCAGGTGATGCAGCCCACCCTGCACGATGGCGATGTCGCGCGACACACCGGAAAACGGCAGTTGGCGACAGTCGGCAACCACACACCTCGCTGGCCCGGTGTAGTTCGCCAGCAGCGCGGGCGAGAGATCCACACCCTCAAGTTTGGTGAAGCCCAGTTGTTGCAGTGCGTTCAGGCCGTTGCCACGTCCGCAGAACAACTCCACCACCTGCGCGTCCTTCGGCCACTGCTCGGCTCCCAGCCGGCACAGTCGGCGGAGAAACTTCCGCACCTCCTCCTCCGGCGTCTCGAAGCGCAAGTAAGCCGCTTCCCAAGCATTGGGTGCCGGCGTGCTCATTTCCGATACCATCCCAGCACCGCGACGAAGAAGCTCGCGAGCACCGTTTGAAAGCCCAGCGCCGTCAGCGTCACCCCGGGAATTACCCACCGCATCGTGTGCGCATAGTCTAGCCGGCCGAAACCCGCCGCCTGCCACTGCGCCACGGCCCCCAGCAGCAAGCCAACTCCGGCGAGCAATGCGACGCTGCCAAAGATCAAGCCACGTTCGAGCGAAACCGCTTCCCGCAGCCAGCCGAGCAACTTCGTCTCCCGCAAGTATCCTTCCCTTGCCGCCAGTGTGCGCGCCAGCCAGCCGAACAGCACCGCTTGATAGCCCACCATCAGCGCAAGGCTCGCGAACAACAGCGTGTGCGCGTCGAACGTTGCCCCGAAGAACGTCAGCCCCGGCATCGCCACGCCGAAACCCAGCCCCCCCAGCGCCAGCAGTAGCAGTCCCGGATACACAAATAGCCAGCGGGGGCTGCAAATGAGGAAGAACCGCAGCGTGCGCCAGCCGTCCCGAAACGTGCGCAAATGCGGCGCGTGTGCGGTGCGTCCGTCGCGATGCAGCGTGATGGGCACCTCCTCAATGCGCACGCCGCGCAGGCTCGCTTTGATCAGCATCTCCGTGGCGAACTCCATCCCCTCGCAGCGCAAATCGAGCTTGGGAATCAAGTCGCGCCGGAACGCGCGCAGGCCGCAGTAAACGTCGTTAACCGGCACGCGGAACATCCGCCGCGCGAGCGCCGAGAAGAGCGGGTTGCCCAGCCAGCGGTGCGACGGCGGCATCGCGTCCGGCTCAATCGTCCCGCCACCCGACGGCAGGCGGCAACCCTGCACGAGGTCCGCCCCCGCCCGTAGCTTCTCGACGAACGCGCCGAGCGCGGAGAAGTCGTAGCTGTCATCCGCGTCGCCAATCACCACGAAGCGCCCGCGCGCGGCGACGATGCCGCCGCGCAGCGCATTGCCATAGCCGCGCTCAGACACCGCCGCCACTCGCGCGCCGAGCTTGGCGGCAAGCTCCGGTGAGCCGTCCGTGCTGCCGTTGTCCGCTACGATCACTTCGCCGGGAATCTTGTTCTCCCGCAGGAAGCGCAGGGCCTTCTCGACGCATTTGGGCAGCGTCTCCGCCTCGTTCAAGCACGGCATCACGATGGACAGCTCCAGCTCGGAGCCGTCTGGCTGGCCGGAATCGGCGGCAGTGGGCACGCGCGAGTTTTACCTGATAGTAGGGCGGGCTTCCAGCCCGCCTCTTCCGAATTTGCCGGAGCGCAAGGTGTCCAACCTGTGCAATGGCGTGGGCCATCGAGCACGCGGGGCACCGCGCTCCGCGTTCGACAGCGCCGGCCACGTCTGGCTACGCTTTACTCGATGCCTGACACGCCGGACAACTCCGCCGCCCGCCACTATCAAGGCGAAGCCGGGCGCTCCTATCACGAAGGCAAGCGTGGCATTCCGCCGGAAGCGCTTCCGTGGATCGCACGTTTGCGGGCGGAAAAGTTCACCCCGCACATCCGCGCGACCGACACCGTCGTGGAGTTCGGCGTGGGCGCGGGCTGGAACTTGGCGGAACTGAAGTGCGCCCGCCGCATCGGCTTCGACGTGTCGGACTTTCTGGAGTCGACGTTGCGTGAGCGCGACATTGAGTTCGTCAGCGATTCCGCCGCGCTCGCCGCCGCCAGCGCCGACATCGTGATTTGTCATCACATGCTGGAGCACGCGCTTCATCCTGCCGCCTCGCTCGCGGAAATCCACCGCGTGCTCAAGCCCGGCGGCAAGCTCCTGCTCCACGTGCCCTTCGAGAAAGAGGCTCGCTACCGCCACCACGACTCCACCGAGCCGAACCATCACCTCTTCTCGTGGAATGCGCAGACGCTCGGCAACCTGGTAACCGAGTGTGGCTTCAAGCTGGAGTCCGCAGGCATCGGTCAGTTCGGCTACGACCGCGCAGCGTCAGCTTGGGCAGGCAAATTGAAGCTGGGGGAGAGCGGTTTCCGCAGATTGCGTTCGCTTGCCCATCTGCTCCTTCCCGCCGCCGAAGTTCGCGTTGTAGCCGTGAGGTAACCGCACTCGGGCGAAAGTTGCTCGACGCCAAATTGACCTCGGCTCACGTTCTCGTCATGAGCACCGACACAGCACAGTTCCTGGCCACCCGCACCCCGACACTCGCCCGCCCCGGCCCCTCCGTCTGGCTGCGCCCTTGCGCTTGGCTGGTCGCATTGCTGTTGCTCGCGCACACGCTGCCCGCCGCGCAGTTCGTGCTGTTCGATGTCACCTTCACCTTCACCAAGGACGACGCGGACAATTCCAAACCCAGCAAGTCGCACTACTACGTCAAGGGCGCGGCCATCAACCCCGATCGGCCCCGTGACTGGACCGCTCCGGTGGACTATCGCAACGGCACCGTCCACATCCGCCTGGAAGTCATCGAGAAGCCCGTAGGCAGCGAACCGACGACGTGGAGCATTTGCTACATCCCCAACAAGGGCCAGGGCAACGGCTACGGCTGCACCGGCACCGACCTCTACCGCGAGAAGGGCGTGTATGAGAAGGACGTCTCGATGAAAGCCTTCTGGCAGAACGACGGCATCGTCTGGTCCGAGGGCATCAAGCAAATGGACCTGGTCATCAAGGACGGCAGCGGCGGTGCTGGCCATGCGCACAAGCGCGCCGACCCGGAGAAGTTCTTCCCGACCAAGGTCCGCATGACAGTGATTCAGGTTTCCGCCGGGGCAAAGTATGACCCGAGTCTCGTGCCCAACCTGCCGCGTAAGGCAGCAGTGGACCGACCCACGGTCACCACAACAGACACCGCGTGCTGCGGGCCGGCTGCGGGGCCGACAGCTTACAGCAACTTTTTCAACGCCCCCGCGAGCTGCTCGTATTGCGGCAAGGAGTTGTAGAGCTGCGCGGAGACGCGGAGCAGGCGCTTCGGTGGCGCGGGCCACGGGATGATGGGGACCTCAATCTTGAACTCCTCCAGCAGCCGGTCCTGCAACGGGTCGAGGTAAAGCGGATTGTTGGACGGCTTGCTGTCCGGCGCGTCAGGAATTGGCACGGAGGCCAGCGAGCCGATGAGTTCGTCAGGGCATGGCAGCGGAATCCGGAGAGCCTCGCAGAGAACTCGGCGCGCGCCCAGGGCGAGCTCGCGGTTGTGATTCATCACCTCGTCCCAGCCGCCGGGTCGCAGCGAGCGGACGAACTCAATCGCCTTGGGCACGCACAGCGCCGGGCTGGGATCGCCCGTGCCCATCCAGCCGAACTCGATGAGGAAACGGGAGCGGTCGGTGCGCGACGAATTCGCGCCGTGGCTGATGACCAGCGGGCGGATATCTTTCTGGCGATCGGCGCGCACATGGAGGAAGGCCGCGCCCTTCGGCGCGCAAATCCACTTGTGGCAATTGCCCGTGTAATAAGCGGCGTTCAGCGCGTGCAAATCCAACGGCACCATGCCCGGGGCATGCGCGCCATCCACGAGCGTGTCCACGTTGCGGGCGTTCAGCTCGCGCACGAGGAACTCGATGGGCAGCACCAGCCCGGTCTGGCTCGTCACATGGTCAAGCAGCGCTAGCCGCGTGCGCCACGTCACCGCGCCCATCACGGCCTCGATGATTTCCTCCGCGCTTGCCAGCGGGAACGGAATCTTCGCCACGACCACCTTCGCGCCGGTGCGTTGCGCGACATAGTCCAAGGCGTTGCGACAGGCGTTGTATTCGTGGTCGGTGACGAGCAATTCATCGCCCGGCTCGAACTCGAGCGAGCGCAGCACCGCGTTCACGCCGGACGTGGCGTTGGGCACGAAGACGAGGTTCTCCGCCTTGCCGCCGAGGAACTTGGCCAGCCGGATGCGCGCCCAGTCGAGCAACTCCTCCAGGTCGCGCACGAAGAACTTCACCGGCTGCCGCTCCATCCGGTCACGCAATTCGCGCTGGAACTCCAGCACCGGCAACGGGCAACTGCCGAACGAGCCGTGGTTCAGGAAGGTGACGGCGGGGTCGAGTGGCCAGACCACCGGCGGGGCAGCCGGCACGACGGGGCTCGGGCGTTTCTTGGTCGGAAATTTGAAGCGCATGGATGTTGGAACCTTCTCACGTCGGCTGCCACCGGTCACACCGCAATGGGTGCCTTGATGCCGGGGTGCGGGTCGTAGCCTTCCAGCGTGAAGTCCTCGAACTGGAAGTTGTGGATGTTCTTCACGGCGGGATTGAGCTTCATCACGGGCAGCGGGCGCGGGGTGCGGGTGAGCTGGAGCCGCGCCTGTTCGAGGTGGTTCGCGTAGAGGTGCAGGTCGCCGAAGGTGTGGACGAACTCGCCGGGTTTCAGCCCCGTGACTTGCGCAACCATCAGCGTGAGCAGCGCGTAGCTGGCGATGTTGAAGGGCACGCCGAGGAAAAGGTCGGCGCTGCGCTGGTAGAGCTGGCAGGAGAGCTCGCCATCGGCCACGTAGAACTGGAACAGCGCGTGACAGGGCGGGAGTTTCATCTGGTCAATCTCGCCGACGTTCCACGCGCTGACGATGTGCCGGCGCGAGTCGGGGTTCTTCTGAATCTGCGCGATGACTTGGTCAATCTGGTTCACGCTGCGGCCGTCGGCGGTGCGCCAGTCGCACCATTGCGCGCCATAGACGCGACCGAGATTGCCCTCGGCGTCGGCCCACTCGTTCCAGATGGTCACGCCGCGCTCTTGCAGCCACTTGACGTTCGTCTCGCCGCGCAGGAACCAGAGCAGTTCGTAGATGATGGACTTGAGGTGCAGCTTCTTCGTGGTGAGGACGGGAAAGCTGGTGCGCAGGTCGAACCGCGTCTGCGCACCGAATACGGAGTAGGTGCCAGTGCCAGTGCGGTCGGACTTGAACTTGCCCTTGTCGAGGACGTGCTGGAGCAGATCGAGGTATGGCTGCATGTCGGCGAACTATGGGGGAAGCGATGGCGGGCGGGCAATCTTCCTGATAGACAAGGGCACTGTGAATCTGTAGTCAGGCAAGAGGCGTAGCCCAGTAATACAGACCATACAATACAGACTTCGCAATGAATCACCTTACGATGCGGAGTCGCGGTCTGTGGCTCGTGCTAATGCTGGCCGGCTTCAGCTTGGTTCCGAGCGGGCGGGCGGAACAATTTTCCATTGCAACCAACAACATTCGAGCGCCATTCCCTCGCGCTGCGTTTGATGGCACAAATTATTTGATTGGGCTTCAAGCCGTTCTTTTGGATGGCACTTCCGAGCCGAGAGCCCAGGTCGTCTCCCCATCTGGCGCACTCATTGGATCTCAGATCGCCACTGGCCACACAGGCGATCCTCCCAAAGTCGCCTTCGGAGGGACAAATTACCTTCTGGCTTGGGCAGACTATGGCGATAGCGGGAACGGCAACGTGCCGGTTGTCGGTCAATTAATCTCAGTCGCCGGGACGATCATCGGCAGCCCGTTCCAAATCAGTCAGTCCGCCAAGGTCGAACAACTCGAATCGATCTCTTTTGGTAAAACGAATTTTCTAGTGACTTGGGCAGACAAGCGTCGAGGCGATACTGGGCAGGGAAATCGAGACATCTATGGTCGTTTCATTTCCACCGCCGGGGTGCCTCAAGGCCCTGAATTCAAAATCAGCGGCGTGGCTGGTGTAGGCAGTTCGACGGCCTTTGACGGGACCAATTTCCTTGTCGTCTGGCGTGATGATTTCAATGACACGGACATTTTTGGACGGCTCCTCAGCCCCCCGGGCCCATTTGTCACACCTGAGTTCCTGATTGATGGAAACACCTTCCACAGTGACAACGAGGGGACCGTAATCTTCGATGGGACGCGGTATTTCGTAACCCTTGGCGACGAGGTGGGCGGGGACGGCAGCGGCGAATGGGATATCTTCGGGCGATTTGTGACTACGGCAGGAACCGTGCTGCCCGATCGCATACCGGTTACCACCGCAGCCGGCAGTCAAATTCTTCCTTCAACTGCATTTGATGGAACCAACTACCTAATCGCTTGGTTAGACGGGTTCGGCAGCACCAACGTAAATACCAAGGCGCGATTCCTAAATTCAACCGGTGCACCGATGAGTTCCGAGTTCATCCTCTCAGCGGCGCAAGAAGGCAAATACTCCCTGTTCCCTTCACTCCTCTTTGACGGTCGGCGATATTTCGCGGTGGTGGGGTTGGGGGAACCGGTCAACGGTGGGGTTGGCGACGCCAAATTCACCAACGGGGTCATCAACGGCATTTTCGTCACCCCCCTGCCGCGCGGAGCGTTTCCCATCGGCATCACCAGCAGCAATGAGTTGGCATTCCACTTCGCCTTTGACGGCACCAACTACCTCGCGGGAATTCAAGGCGGAAGCGCAGCTCACGACGAGATCACCGCTCAACTTTTCTCTCCGAACGGCACGCTCGTTGGTGCGCGTATCACCACCGGTCGCTTTGGCGGCACGCCTTCCGTCGCCTTCGACGGCACCAACTATCTCATGGTGTGGGAAGATGTCGCCGATAACAACAATCGGGATATTTACGGACAGTTTATCAGCCCTTCCGGCAGCCTGGTCCGGGCACCATTTGCGATTAGCTCGGCACTTGGCAACCAGTTGCTGGATGGGTTCAACCACTTGTATTTTGATGGGAGCAACTATTTCGTCGTCTGGCGTGACGAACGCAACGGCCAGTTCGAAAGGGACGTTTATGGGCAACTGGTGACACCGAGCGGAACCCTCCTTGGTTCCGAGATTCCCATAGCCATTGAAGCGAACATGCAATTGGAACCGGCCGTGGGTTTTGATGGAACCAACTTCCTCGTCGCATATCTGGGCAAAAGGGCTGGTCAAACGGAGCTGTATGACACGTATGGAAAATTTATTTCCAGGACCGGAGTCCCAGGCAGCGCGTTTCTTATCAGCCAGAATCCGTCTCCCCGTTTTAACCCAACCAGCCTCGCCTTCGACGGGACCAATTACATGGTTGTGTGGGCCCGAGACACCGACCTTGGACCCAATTTTCCAAACCAGGCCGGCTGGGATGTTTATGGACGGCTGGTGACCCGCTCCGGTTCTGTAATCGGCAATGAATTACCCATCGCCACCGGACCAGGCGGCCAGCCATTCGCCACGATCATCTTTGCAGGAAACAGTTATCTGGCTAGCTGGGTGGAGGACAGCGACGGGCGTTTTAACAATCGTTTCTTCAATCGCTCGGGACTGCCGATCACCGCCGAGTTTTCGCTTTTCGGATCGCAAGGCAGGACGAGAAGCTCTTTCGGGAGTTTCCTTTTTGATGGCTCACGCCTAGTCACAGTGACGACGCTAACCGACGACAATTTCAGCAACGGTGATGTTTATGGCCTGATGCTCCCACCGCCGCGCATTGACTTCACTGCTCCGCTGACCAGCAGCCAAGTGTCGCTCCGGTTCACCGGCATGCCAGGGGTGCCATACACCATTCAGGGAACAACGAATTTTGGCTCAGCCAATGTAATTTGGACGACGTTAACTACCAGCAACACGTTGAACGGCACCTTCAACTTTACGGACACCAGCACGGCCGGCCTCAACCGACGCTTCTATCGGGCTGTCCAGCCCTGAAAACCGAATCGCAGGAGACTGACTAAAGTTGGCAAAGTCATTTATCCGAGATCCTCTCCGCCCCGCAGACCAGTGCACGTCCCAGCTTCGCCAGCTCCAAGTCCCGTGTGAGGTCGGCGAACCTGAACTGCTGCGCTCCGCTCTGGGCTTGGCCGAGCAGTTCGCCCGGGCCACGCAGGCGCAGGTCCGCCTCGGCGATGGCGAAGCCGTCGGTGGTTTCCTCCAGCACCTTGAGCCGCTCGCGGGCATCGTCGGTGAGCTTCGCGGCGACGAGGACGCACCACGAGTCATGCGCGCCGCGTCCGATGCGCCCGCGCAACTGGTGGAGCTGCGCGAGCCCGAACTGCTCGGCGTTCTCGATGACCATCACTGTCGCGTTGGCCACGTCCACGCCGACCTCGATGACGCTGGTGGCGAGCAAGGCTTGCACGCGGTTCGCGCGGAAATCGGCCATGACCGATTCCTTTTCCTCCGCCGAGAGCCGCCCGTGCAGCAGCGCGACGCGGTGGGGCGCAAGTTCCTTCGCCAGCTTATCGAACTCCGCCATCACGGCCTTCGTGCCGGTCTTCAGGTCGGTGTCCTCGACGCGCGGGTAAACCACGTAGGCCTGGCGTCCCTCGCCGAGCCGCTCGCGGACAAAAGCCCACACCTTGGGCAATTTCTCCGGGCCACGAACGAAAGTCTTGATGGCTCCGCGACCCGGCGGCAGGTGTGCGATGACGGACACGTCGAGGTCGCCGTAAACCGTGAGGCCGAGCGTGCGCGGGATGGGCGTGGCGGTCATCACGAGCAGGTGCGGGTAATGGCCCTTGCGCAGCAGCCGCTCGCGTTGCGCGACGCCGAACTTGTGCTGCTCATCAATGATGACGAGACCGAGGCGCTCGACAGTGAAGGTGTCCTCCACGAGGGCGTGGGTGCCGATGAAGAGAGTCGAGGGTCGAGGGTCAAGGGTCGAGCGTTGGCTGGCCTTGCCCTCGACTCTCGACGCTCGACTCTCGACCGTCTTCCGGCTGCCAGTGCGGAGTTCAACCGCGAGGCCGAGCGGCACAAACCACTTCGCAAAGTTCCTGAAGTGCTGCTCGGCGAGAATCTCCGTTGGGGCCATCAGCGCGACGCTGTGGCCGCTCTCCAAGGCCATCAACGCGGTGCAGGCGGCGACGACGGTCTTGCCCGCGCCCACATCGCCTTGCAGCAAACGACGCATCGGCGTGCCACGCGCGAGGTCGGCGCGGATTTCGCGGAGCACTGTGGTTTGCGATTCGGTGAGGGCAAAGCCGAGCTGGGCGAGGAACGGACGGATGAGGTGATTGTCCCCTTTGCACGGCTGGCTGCGAGCGTTGGCGAGAAGCTTCTCACGTCGGGCGCGGACGGCGAGCTGGAGGTCGAGGAACTCATCGAGCACAAGGCGCTGGCGGGCGAGTTCGCGGTCCGGGAGTTCGACGGGGAAGTGGAGGGACCGGATGGCGACGGCGCGGGAGAGGGAGAGCACGGTGTCCGTGCCGGCGGCTTCCAGCCGCCGCTCCGTAGCGTCCGATGTGTCCGGACGGCGGCGGGAAGCCGTCGGCACGAGTCTTGGGTGCCGTTCGGGAATCTGTCCGCCGTATTCCTCCAAAGCTTGCCAGACGAACTCCCTCAGCTTCTTTGGTGTTAGCCCTTCTGTGGCAGGATGGAACGGCACGATGCGATGCAAGTGAATGGAGGCTTCATCGCCGGACTCGACGACCTCCGTCTCCGGATGGTCCATCGTGCGCGGCTTGAGCGAGAGCAGTTTGCCGTGGACAAAGACCTCGTCGCCGACGCGAAACTTGTCCTCCAGCCAAGGCAGGTTCCACCAGCGGCAGTGCAAGCGCGCCGTGCCGTCGTCGAGGACGAACTCGAAGACGGACTTGGTGCCCTTGGCGAACTTGTTTACGCCCTGCGCTACGATTTTGCCGAGCACAGTTGCCGGTTCATTCAGCTTGAGTTGCGCGATCGTGCAGCCCGTCGCCCGCCGGTCCTCGTAGCGGCGCGGCTGGTGAAGCAGCAGGTCTTCAATCGTCGCGATGCCAAGCTTGGCGAAGAACTCGACGTGCCGCGGCCCCACGCCGCGCAAGGCGGCGACAGGACGGGCGAGCGGCGATGGCGCGGGGGCGTCAAGCACGCGGTGAAACTAAGGCACGCCCGTCGTGGATTGAAGCCGGAACCACCCGCGACACACCAAACGGGATTGGAAATTTGATTGCCGCCTCCCGTCAACCCAGCCACGTTTACCGCCCATCTTGACCATGCAAAAGCTACTGTTCAGGCCGCTCGTTCTCGCCACCGCCATGGCATTTCCCCTTCTCCCGCTTGCCGCCGCCGAGGCGAAGAAGGATGCCAAGAAGGCTGATGCCAAACCCGCGCCCAAGCCCAAGGCCTCGAGCACCCAATTGGACTTGATGGACCTCGGTCCCAGTTTTGCCGGCGGCCTCCAGGTGCCCGGCGACAAGGGTGAGGTATTCCGCCCCGCGCTGAAGGGCCTGAGCCTCAACCTTGGCAACGGAGCCGCCATCTGCTTTGACACTGAACGCTTGCGCCTGGCCATCGGCTGGCGCGGTGGTTTTCTGAAACTGCCGACGGGCCGCGAAGGTCTCGAAGGCGTGGCGTCGCCGGTCGGTGAAATTGCGTTTAAGTCTGATGTGCTGCCCGGCTGGGCGGACGCCAGCGGCAAGTTCGTCGAGCCCAAGCCCCCCGTGAAGGACGGCCGCGAACTCGTCTCCTTCGG
>Ga0075471_10002920_pt1 | contig 11147 bp, 35 predicted proteins | sample DEB19_08_DNA_2_FD_74787 | JGI IMG/M metagenome (GOLD analysis project Ga0075471, IMG submission 74787) | Aqueous microbial communities from the Delaware River and Bay under freshwater to marine salinity gradient to study organic matter... | ecosystem: Environmental > Aquatic > Marine > Coastal ... | reverse complement strand
GTTTGTCCACTGTTTAAGCAGAGCGCCGACCAGTGGGCTTCTTCTCTTTTAGAGAAGATAATCTCCAGCATTAGATGATACTCTGGCTCGTCACCCTTGGGATGCCATAACAGGATGTCACCAGTGGCTACATCTTTATGGTCAATCATGCTACCTTCTTCCAGTTCTTACTTTTAACATTGTGGTCGAAATAAACAAGATCGTGGTAGCCACCTTCAAGGCATAGGGCGTAAAAGGTATCCTCGTCGTGGGTGCTAGCACTCTCCCTATACTCTAGCAAAAGAAAATGATAGTCCCCTTTGAGGTGCCAAATGTCGCCAACCTGTGCGCCATGAATGTTCTTCATGCTACCTTCTTCCAGCATGAGGCATTATAGCCGTTCATCTCAACCCCTTCGATTTGACCGTTAGCCAGATTGAGTGCGCGCCAGATGTTAAACTTTTCATGCTTGCAGGTTTGCTCAAGCATAAGAAAATGCTCGTCGCCACCTCGCCAATGCAGAATGTCACCGACTTTGACCATGTTCCGCTTGATCATGGGTGGACTCTACCGTAGGGGCTGGATGGTGTCAAGCCCTTTTTACGATGGGACGGGGCTAGCCCTCCCTACGCCACAAAAGCTAGCTCCTCAAACATAATGTTAGAGACAGCCCAGTAGTTCGTGATAACGCCATCAGTCAAATCAAGAATGCCTATCGCAAAGATGTAGCCAACGCGCTTGTCCCAAGGTGCAAGTTTATGCTCCTCAAGTACAAGGAAAGGCCCACGACCATCGCGCCAAATGTCTCCCATCTTAGGCATTTGTCGCTTCATGCTACCTTCTCTCCTGAGTCTCGTAGAGTGTCAACATAAATGTTAGTGTGCTCCCCGGTGTCCAAGATAAGGCACCGTGCAGCCATGTAGCTCTTATTATAAGGCAGAGCCTCGTAGAGTTCAAGCACTAGGAGGCAGCGGGCTACCCAACCCTCCCGGTCATCATGGATCGGCAGCTTGTAAATGTCACCAATCATGCTACCCACCGCCATTCGTCCAGTTCAAAGTTAAAATAAATCGGCACCGTTTCGCCGTCGTCTAGCCGCAGTGCAGTAAAACTACCGGAGTAATCAAGATAGCATTCCTCCAGCAATAAATAATGCCGCCAGATGTAGTCTCCAGCCGCTATCAGTTCCTCACGACGCCAAATGTCCCCAACCTTGGGTTCATCGTCGGCAGGATCGTACTTGGGACGCTTCGGCATTATGCCACCTTATGCCAATAGATGTTATCGACGGGCCAAAAGTAATCTGGAAAATGCTCGCCGCTATCTAGACACAATAGGTGAGCAACTATTTGTTTGCGATTAAGAAAGTCCTCCTCCCTAACATCCATAACTAAATAATGCTGATTATCGCTGGGGCTTTCATAAAAGCAAATGTCACCGGCCACAGGATAGTAAATCATACGACCTTCTTATAGTACGGGTTGCCCTGCAAGTCAAGACCGCCCCATTCCTTATGAGTAAAAACTTTATAGGATTGCTGCCCAGTTTCCATGCAGAGATAGTGAATAACAGCATCATCCTTGCGGTAGTAGTTCGTGGCATACTCAAGTATCTTAGCGTATTCATCACCGGGGATTACATCCAGAATGAGCCAATGTTCTACTCTATGATTAGCACTTCCCTTAACGTAGAGACTACGGAGATCGTAAGACCAGATGTCGCCTACCTGCATCGTGAGCATGGGGGGATAGTAGCAGGGGGAGCGGTTAAATGTCAAGCCGCTTTTTAGGAGGAGGAGGGGCTAGCCCCCACCCAGCACAAAAACAAAACCCTTGACGGCTGGGTGGGGATGGGGTAGAAGAAGGAGTAGGAGGCAACAATGTGCTTACATGATAACGTTGTCGAGGTTGGCGTTGAGCAGTTCACCTATTGGGGGAAGGAGGATATTTTTTCTATGGCTGAGTTCGAACAGGTGCAGTGTTTGGACTGCAAGCGCACTTTTCTGGTTGACGACCTACACGATTTAGGCTAAGATGCTTTTCATGGTTGGGACGGATGAACCGCCCACCACAACAGCCCCAAGGGGCAAAGGAGTCTGAGATGGCTACCACTAACGAGATTCTGGTCGAGATCGCGGCTTACACCGCTGCGAATGGGCGTCCCTGCCCTGCGAAGCACCTTACGGATAAGTTCGGGGAGGATGCCATCCCGCTTATCGCCGCTCTTAAGAAGGATGGCAAGGTGTACGGCAAGCGTGGTCGCACGGGTGGTCTGGTGAGCAACGAGCCGGTTTCCCAGTTGGAGGCCGATAACACCGGCAGCGACCTTGCCGCAGAGTTTGCAGCGCTTGCTGAGAAGTTGGCAGAGGACTCGGGCGACGTTGCTGCTACCGGCTAAACGTTGACAATAGAACATCGGCCCCCCCTTGCGGGGGGGCTACTCTAAACGTGGAGTGTATCACACTCGACACCCCCCCGTCAAGTTTTATCGGCGGGTTGGGGCTAGCCCTCGGCACCCGAAAAAAAGGGTGCCGATTGTCGCTTGACAGGGCCACCGTGCCGCTGTATATTCCCACCACGCTCGATTGACGGGCGACGGAGTGAAGCGGTGGCAAAGCCCAAGCCCTTTAATGGCAAGTGGAACAAAAACGAAAAACTCGCTAAGACCAGCGGCGGCTTTTATAACGTCGTGGGTTTCGGCCTCCCCGCCGATCACACGTTTCTAGACGCTAACCTTGTCGAGCGTAACACCTGCCCCGGTGCCTTGGCTTGTCGGGCGGTGTGTTTCGCAAAGCAGGGGCGTTATGTCCAAAAGAACGTGAAGGGTGCCCGCGCTTTTAACCTTGCCTTTACGCAATCGGACGGCTTCGTTGCCGGTATCGTCGCGGACCTTAACCGTATGCGTTCGGTTAACACCGTGCGGATTCACGACTCGGGGGATTTCTATTCGCAGGAATATTTTAACAAGTGGTGCGAGATTGCACGCGCCCTGCCGCACCTTACCTTTTACGCCTACACGAAAAGCCTGCACCTTGACCTTGACGGTGCGCCCGAAAACTTCAAGGTGACGCAATCGCTCGGCGGCAAGCACGATGCCAGCGTGGATCTTTCGCGCCCCCATTCGCGGATCTTTTCGACGCATGAGGACCGCGAGCGTGCCGGTTATATTGACGGGAATGTTTCCGATGCGCCCGCCATTCAGGGGTTGGTGCAAATCGGGTTGGTGTACCACGGCCAGCGCCACCTTACCCCTGCGCAGAAAAAGTTCTTTTCCTAGAGTAACCACCGGCCCCGTTTTATCGGGCCGGTGGGGCTAGCCCCTGCCAGCCAAAAAATCGCTGGCAGGGTTCTATGGATAGAGCAAAAAAAGATGTTGACACCCCTCGCACGAACCGCTAGGATGCATGGCATGACAAACACAACGGATGCTTGCAAGACTTGTGGAAAGTTGGACCAGCCGCACGATCCCTGCGATTGCCCCGATATTCGCAAGGGCAGCGTTGTTTTCCACAAGAACCCAGACGGTCACCACCTTGGCGATTTGGTCAAGGGGCCGGGAACCGTAACCGATCTTTTTGACATTGACGGTGTTGACTTTGCAGAGGTTCTATGGCAGGATGCTTTTATGTCCACGCCGATCAGGATTGAAAACCTTACCACGGAGGGAGAGAAGCGATGCGAGTAAACTATAAGTTTCACGACAAGGTGTACGGCGATTTCAACATTGATGCAGAGGTTTCGGGCAGCGGTCGTGTCCAGATCGTGACAATCGAGGACGATCACGGCACGGATGTTGACTTTGACGATTTCACACCAGAGGAGCGTGAGAGCATCCTGTTCCTCGCCAAATCCACCGCGCATGAGTTGGATGCGATGCCTGACACAGAGGATGACGAGGACGAGGATGAGTAGGCAAACCCTCACCGGCTTTTATCAGCGGTGAGGGGCTAGCCCGCCCCCTCCGAAAAAAAGGTGCTTGACAAGAGGAAGGGGCATCACTATAATGTCCCTCAACCTAGGAGGCCGCGCATGGATCGCTCGCTTTTCGGTACGGTGAACGCTGCAATCGGTGAGGCACTTGCCACCCGTCCTAGCAAGTTGGATGCTATTGACTACGAGGAGTGGACGAAAGAGATGTTGCAGGAGGATGCAAAGGCTGTTAACATGACGATTCAGATGGTGTGCGAGGAGCATGGTTGGACGATGGATGCCTTTAATCGTATCTACAAGCGTATGCGTGACAACCGTCATAACGCTATCTAGGAGACAGAATGTCAAAGTTTGAAGATCGACCTTATGCACCAGATGTTTGGAAAGCGCATAGCAACGAGCAGTTGCAAGAGTTTATTAGCGAAACAACCAAACGCATTATGACCGACGCCTATCACATGGCGCTGCGTTCCCTGCCGCAACATGAGCGGGAACGCATGATGATCAGCATCACGAACTACATCGCTGATGCCCAGAAAGAACTTGACGGGCGCAACGCAAACCGCTAGACTACAAGTCCACTAACCGCCCCATTGGGGCAGAGGAGCAAGGGAATGCCGAAGGGAATCAAGATTAAGACTAGCAAGCGCAACTACACTTGGACCATTCAGAAGAAGGAGGGGGGGAGGTGGCGCACCCTCGTTGACGATCAGGGTATCGTGACCATCGCTACCCGCAAGATCGCCCGTGACCTCTCCCGCCAGTACAAGAACCTCTCCCGCAAGCCCCGCAGTTTCCGCGTCAAGAAGTTGGCGTAATACAAACCCCCACGGTATAGGACGCCCGCCATGTCTCGCATTAAGACCCGCGATTACGCTATGGTGCTGCTTATTAACGGAGCAACCAAGGCGGGCGTCCACCGTGATAACCGCAAGCACGCTGCTGCGAATGCTTGCAAAGGACAAACTAAAATGTACGCTGCCCGCAAGACTCTCCCACATGATATCCAGATCGAATGGACCCGCGAGGGTCAGCACGGTGAGACTGAGGTTTTCGACATTTACGGTGCCCGACTGCATCAGGGTGGCTGGCACATTGTTCGCGCCGACATTATCGACGAGGATGGTGAGCCGGTTCGCTTTAATGAAATGTCGTTCAGTGCAGAGGAAATGTTGGCAATCGAGAACGCCTTGCAGGATGAATGGGAAGGTCTTAACGCGGAGCGTCACTAATGAGCCTCCTACTGATCCCCCTAGCGTGGTGCGCCTACGGGCTGGTCCGGTTGGTGACACGCTAGACAACCCCCGTTGCAGCCTTTTTCGGGGCAACGGGGCTAGCCCGCCCCTGCCCGAAAAAACCGGGCAGGGGTTGTTCTAATAATCCAACACCGCGTAGGCAGCAACCCAGACGTGCGGACGTTCGCGCTTGCTTTCCTCCATATCTTGGTTGAGAAAGCGCCCATCATCGAAAGAATAAATCATGGTGCAATCGCCGTCAGCGTCGAAGGTGGCGCTATATTCCCGCCCCTCTAGAATGAAGTTAACGCGCTGCATTAGTGGGCCACCCGCTGTCCCGCCATGTAGAGGTCAGCGGCGGCCATGACCTCCTCCGCGACCTGATAGGTGATCTCAGCGGCCAAGTCCTCCAACTCGCGGGGCGTCATCTGGATCTGGGGCGCGTCGTAACCCCCGGTCGTGGCGCGCAGGTTGAGGATGCGGCAAGCCTCATGGTCGATCTCGAAGTAGAGGTTACAGGTCTGGCCCCGGCGCTTCCCTGCGATCATGTTCTGCATATTACTTGACCTCGTTGAAAAGGTAAACGTTGCAAATGAGGGAAAGGACGCAAATAACAAGGATAAACTCGCCCATGTTAGTCCTCCGTGAGAGCGTGGATAACTACGGTGGCAACACTACCGCAAAACAGGTTGAGCGTCAACAAAAAAAAGAAGTCGGTCACTTGCCCCCCATAGGCAGCACGGTGAGAGAGAGTGCAAGGCAGATCGACACACACGCAAACGTTATCATCGTCGTCCCTCCGTTGATGCGTAACTTATAGCAGGAGGGGCAGGGTGTCAAGCGTGTTTTTAGTTCTAAGTGCAGAGCAGGGGCGAGGCTTTTTTCGCCCCTGCGGGGCTAGCCCGCCCTGCCCCACAAAACCGGGGCAGGGTTGCTGTTAGATGCCCGACAACTTGCGTGCCAGCCCCAACAGCGCGAAGGCGGGCACGAGGGTCGTGGTGACGCTCAGGGCGAACAACGCCCACAGTTCGTCCGCACGGGGCGGCGGGCAGCTCACGGTGGCCCACAACACCGCGCCGAACATCCAGATGACGGCAAAGGTAAAAATGCCCTTCTGCTCACGAACGGTCATCGCAGCCTCCATTACAGGTTAGAGACAAGCCCCAAGGATGTATAGCATGACGAACACCGCCATGCCCAGAAACGCTTTCACGAACACGAAAAACTCTTCGTCACTCATCGCCCTGCCTCCTTGCCGCCTATTATAGGCACCGGTTGTGCCGTGTCAAGCCCTATTCGGGGTCGAAGGGCGGGAACGGAACCGGCCCGAAGGCAAGTTCAGCCGCCCGCACGATGGTCATGTTTTCGAGCGCCGCACGATCTTCGTCGCTCCAATCGCAGCACTCGCAGTTATCCCCGATGCACTCCTGCGTGATGTGAACCGCGATCTGGGTTTCGCTTCGCATTTGCCGTGCCTCCATGAACGCTATTATAGGCATGGGTCGCAAGGTGTCAACCTTTTTTCTTTGCTCTATCCCTAGAACAGGGGCGAGGTTTTTTTCGCCCCTGCGGGGCTAGCCCTCCCTTTCGGGGAAGGCCCGGTAATGTTTAGTGCATTACACTATGACCAGAACAGGTTTCCCGATTCCGTGTCGTATGCAATAGTGCGATTCTCGAAAGTCTCCGTCTTAATGGCGTTTCGCATATCACGCCAGTTTTGACGCATCACGTCGTAGTGGGCGACGTTGTGATTAGGACCGTGGCTGCTATCCAGCCAGTAGTTGTGACGCTGGCACAGCGCGTCACGAATGTCGTGCGGGATCGTCTGGGGATCGACGACGAACCGCTTATCCAACTTAAGGATAAACTTGTGAACCGTACCGTTGAACGTCTTAACAGCCATCGCTTCTACTCCCATCGCCCCGCCATTGGAGCGTCCTTGCGTTATAGCAGGGACCATCCCTGCCGTCAACTACTTTTTGAGCTGCACCTTAACTTCGCGCTTCATCGCCGCCATAAGGCGCTTGACGTTAGGACCGGCCATGTGCATCGTGCCGTTGCCGTCGTAGGCCACGATGCCCTCATAACCGATAAGACCGGCGCTCACAATGATAATCTTTGCCCTGCGCCCATTCTTAGCATTCGTGACGTATTCCTGCGCCATGAGCGGGCGACCATCGCGGTAGATTTCAAGCAGGCTCTCAATCGTGTAGGGCATCCGATCCTCCATGCCGAACAACATAGCGCGGCTCACCCTGCTTGTCAACGAAGAAAAAAACACGATGGATAGAATAGTGGGGTTTTCGTTTGAATGGGGGGCTAGCCCCTGCCAGCCGATAAAACCGGCTGGCAGGGTTCTGTTAATAGGGCAACAGTTCCAGATTATCCGTGCCGCACGTTGTCCAGATCCCGTTGGCAAACTGGACTGTGGCGCACTTATAACCCAGCGATAGAACCTCGCCCACACCGTAAATGTGGTGCCGCACCGTGTCACCGATAAGAAAAAGCTTGCCCATTAGTTCCAGTCCTTTGCGTCGTGCTTCATCATGGCCGCGAGGTCGGCGGCGGTGAAAGCGTCGTCGCCGTACAGGGTCCGCAGGGCGTGCGCCATGTCGGGGTTGTCGTGCGCCTCAGCCGTCATGTCCGCGAGGATCTTGCGGTCGTGCTCGCGGCTGTCCTCATCCTCCGGCGTCCAACCGGGGATATAGAAGTCGGCGGTTGCGGCAAGGAACGCTTCCTGCGCGGTACGCAGGTCGGCGCTGGCCTGTTCCGCGTGCGCGGTGTCAAGGCAGGGCGCGCAGGGCGTGTCGTTCTTGCAGTAGCAGGGCATCGTGGCCTCCGTGGTGGTGAGCATGGGGAGAGTATAAGGTTGCGTGGTGTACCTGTCAAGCAACTTTCTTTTTCGCCCCTGCGGGGCTAGCCCCTGCCAGCCGATAAAACTGGCTGGCAGGGTGCGCTAGTCGAACGCCAAGCCGATCCAAAAAACAACATGGAACACAAGCGCGCTGACGATCCCGATATCCTCTGCGGTCATTTTAGATCCCCTGCCTTTCCTGCACCCATGCAACGAAAGCCTCTGCCTTGTCAGCCGCCCAGAAAAGAGCCGCCGCGCCCAACGCACCAACCACCAACAAAGCACCAACCGTCACCACACCAAAAGCCGCCCATCCCAGAATCGTCAGCATCGTGCCTCCTTGACCGGCAACATAAAACAGGTGGCTGAACTTGTCAAAGTTTTTTTATTAGCCCTGCGGGGCTAGCCCGCCCTGCCCCATAAAACCGGGGCAGGGCATTGTCTAGAACAGGTCGATTGCGATGGTGATCATCAGCACCCCCAGGAAAAAGCCACGGTTCATGCTGCCCACTGCTGCCAGCGTGCCGATCCAGATCGCGGTTGCCACCTTATCGCACCTCCTGCAAAACGTTGTAGATCCGCTGGCACAACGCGGAGTTATCCGGCGTCTTACCGTGAGCAGCGAACGCCCCCAGTGTCTCACGCAGTAGGTCGCGCAGGTCGCGGATTTCAGCCCGCGCCTCGCCCCTCTCACGCACGATGCGGCGCTCCCAGCACTGCTGGCATTCAAACTGATCATAGCATTCGGTGCAAGCCATGCTGTTACTCCAACGTGTAGGTTTCTTCGACGGTTGTGACGCGGTGACGCAGGACGCGCACGCAGTTTACGCCCAGAACGTAGGAGTTAAGGATTTGACCGTAGGCGTTCACCTCATGGATGATGTTCCCATCCTCGCGGTAATCACCGAAGATGCGCCCGTCCTGCGTCAGGATAAACCGGGTCGTTGAATGCGACTCCTTGTGCGAGTCGTGCTTGGTTGCCAGCTTCAGTGCGTTTTCCATGCTGCCTCCATGCCCGCTATTATAGGCATGGGCTTCCCGATGTCAAGCAATCTTTTTGTTGGCCCTGCGGGGCTAGCCCCTGCCAGCCGATAAAGCTGGCTGGCAGGGTTGTCTAGTAGTTAGCGAACCACGATGCGACCTCGTCGTCACCGATGGAACGCAGCGTTGCCTTGCCGCTTGACAGCGCCGACTGCGCCTCATGCTCCGTGTCGTAGTAGCCGCTCTCGCGGCTGTAGGGGCCGCAGTCGCACGCCTTGCCGATGTAGTAACCGGCCCAGCTGCAAAGGACGCGGTTGTACATGAGGACGTTGCAGTCCCCACAACGCAGCGCGTCACTACCCGTTGTCTCGCCCGCGAGCGCCATGTTACGCCTCCACCGTCACAAGACGGTCAACGTGGATGTAGGTTTTGTAGTACAGGTCGAACTGCACGAAAGCCTGCCCGTCGAACAGGACGTGCAGGACAAGGCCGTTGCCGTCCTGATGCGACCCCTGCGGGTCGATCACGCGAACAAGGGTGCCGTACCGGATCGCTTCCTTCATCGTAGCCTCCATGCAAAACATTTTAGTCATGCGCGGGCAGATGTCAAGCGACTATTTTAGTGTGTCGCCTCCGTCCAGAATCTGCATGAACTATGCCAAGCGTTTTGCGCCCCTTGCGGGGCTAGCCCGCCCAGCCCCCAAAAGCTGGGGCTGGGCATTGGCACGCTACCTGCTAGGCGTCGGGGTAACCGCTCTCCGCTCGCCGGTAGCGCCGGTCGGCAGCAGCCTCGCACGCCACCTCGTACTCGCAGTCCTCGCAGTATTCGGCGTCGGAGTCCTCTTCGGTCTGGAACTCCTCCTCACAGCACTCGCACAACCGCGTGTCCATGTCCCGGTCCATGTTAGTCCTCCCCGCCGTAGTAACCGTAGTCCTCGTCCGTGCCCCAGCCCGCCGACGCGAGGGCTTCGGCGTCGTCGCTCATGTCGAAGGTGGTGCGGTCGTCCTCCCACTCCTCACGGGCGGCGGTGTCGTTCTCGTCCTCCTCGTCACGCTCGTCAAGCTGGTAGTCGTGCGCCGCCTTGCGCTCCTCCCGGCACAGGGCGTCCTCGCACTTGTCCGCGCCGCAGGTGATGCACTCCCCCTTCTCGTAAAGCTCAGGGTTGGTCACGCGCATTTCGTCGATGATATCGCTGCAAGCCTTGCACACGCGCTCGCCGTCGTTGTACTTGACCGCCACCGCCGTCTCGCAGTTGTCGCAGATGATCATGGTTGCCGCTGCTCCCCGCCCGTGATTGGGCTGGTGGGGATAGTCGCACAGGTCAAGTGGGGATGCAAGTTCTTTTTTGTTTCTATCCGCAGGGCAAAGGTTTTGCTTGCCCTGCGGGGCTAGCCGTGCTATCCTGCAAATAATAGGAGGTAGGCATGCTGAGTGCAGAGAGAGCTAGTAGGCTACAAGCTATAGTGGGTGAGGCCATAGCCACTACTATGCGTAGTGGTGCTAAGCGGAAGGCGTTCGCCAAGCGGCTAGCTTGGGAGCTAGGGATGGAACCCAGTCGTGTCCAGAGCTTTGTTGCCGAGATGGCTGGTTTAAACTTTTATTATGCCGAAGATCGTCAAACGTTTATTGATTTTGCGCTTCATGGTTTGTGACGTTGTTGTGGTTAGGGGGGGAGGAGGGCAGGGTGGCTGGGTAGTAAAACCCGAAACTATCTCACCGATAGAAAAGTTAGTTGGCCTAAACCGTGCATAACCCTTAAATTACCTCCCTAAAATTTTTCAAAAGTTTTACTCTTTTTAACACTGGACCTTCGTACGATCCCCCGGAAAATTTTTGAAACTTTTTACTCCCCCCTACAAAATAAACCCTGCATTCATTTTCTTAAAATTTTTACCCCGGCCCCTATAATTAAGAAAAAAAGAGGTTCCCATGTTTCCTTGTTTAATAATTGGTGATAGCATTGGTTATGGTGTTAGTCAAATCCGTAAGGACTGTACTGCCTATGTCCAAAGCGGTATTAACAGCCGTGATTGGAATAAAAAATTTATAAATAAGCCTATGGGTGCCAAGGTTGTTGTTATTAGCCTTGGCAGCAATGATTATAGAGGTCTTAATACCCGTGAACAATTAGAATATATCCGTAGTGCTGTTGATAGCGCTGATAGGGT
>Ga0075471_10002918_pt1 | contig 11157 bp, 11 predicted proteins | sample DEB19_08_DNA_2_FD_74787 | JGI IMG/M metagenome (GOLD analysis project Ga0075471, IMG submission 74787) | Aqueous microbial communities from the Delaware River and Bay under freshwater to marine salinity gradient to study organic matter... | ecosystem: Environmental > Aquatic > Marine > Coastal ... | reverse complement strand
GCGCAGCGCGCGGGTGACCGGGTCGCTCTCGCGGTAGACGAGCAGCGGCGAGGGGCGCTCGAGCACGGCTTTGACGATCTCGTCCCACTGGATCTTGAGGTTGTCGAGATCCCATTGCAGCTCTTCGGTCGCGCGACCGAGACCCGCGGTGCGCACGATGGCGCCCATGCCCGCAGGGATGACGAGCGCATCCATGATGCTCTTCATCTGATCGCGCTCTTCGCCCTCGATGCGGCGGCTGACGCCACCGGCGCGGGGGTTGTTCGGCATCAGGACGAGGAAGCGCCCGGCCAGCGAGATGTAGGTGGTGAGGGCGGCACCCTTGTTGCCACGTTCTTCCTTTTCGACCTGGACGACGATGTCCTGGCCTTCCTGCAGGACCTCGCGCATGTTGATGCGCCCGCCCGAGGGGTTCTTGAGGAAATATTCGCGGGAGATTTCCTTGAGCGGAAGGAAACCGTGGCGCTCGGCGCCGTAGTCTACGAAGCAGGCTTCGAGCGAGGGCTCGATACGGGCGATGCGCCCTTTGTAGATATTCGCTTTTTTCTGTTCGCGGGAGGGAAGCTCGATCGAGAGGTCGTAAAGCTTCTGTCCGTCAACGAGAGCGACGCGCAGCTCTTCCTGCTGCGTCGCGTTTACCAACATTCTTTTCATGGGACCCAATACTCCGGATTGGAGCCGACAGTCTTCCGGGGGTCGTCCAAGGGGACACCGTCACGCGACGGGCCAGGGGCCTCGGGCGTGCGGGCAGAACCAATGCAGTGATTTGCGTGAGCAGCGTTACGAGAAAGTGAAACACGTTACGGCTGTCTTCTTGGTGTCTGGCAACCGAAGGCGCGTCGGGTGACGCTGCGTCTGTCGGCCGGATTCGATGGCCTCGTCGCCGAGGACCAACTAACATGCTGCGCTCGCTTCCGGGCTGGCTTTGGGGCCGGTTCCGGCGGGCGAGCGCCGCGCTAATGCCTGCGGAAGCGGGCCAAACATGGGCATACGCTCTCGCGACCCTATAATCCTATGATAAAGCCCATGGAAAAACAAGGTCTTACGAATAAGTCTGAACAAACTGCCGTTCGTCGCGTCACGGTCGGCGAGGACGACGCGGGCAGCCGTCTCGACCGGTTCCTGACCCGTCAGTACCCCGAGGTACCGCGGAGCCGGCTTTTCCGCATCGTTCGCAAGGGAGAGGTCCGGGTCAACGGTAAACGAGCGGACATCGATACCCGGCTAACATCCGGGGACGAGGTCCGTCTGCCCCCGGTCCGACTCGAACCTCTGGCGCCCAAAGAGGCGGTGGCCGCGGGGACCACCGGGACAACCGGGACGACCCGGTCGGCAGGCAGTGCCGCGCCTGGTGCAGCGCCCGGTTCGGGGGCGCCTCGGCCTGCGCCCCGCTCCCGCGTGCCCGCTTCGCTGATCGCGACGGTCACGGGCGCCATCCTCCACGAAGACGAGCGCTTGCTCGTCATCAACAAACCGGCGGGGCTCGCGGTTCACGGCGGCAGCGGCCTCAGCTTCGGTGTGATCGAGGCGCTTCGCGCCGCACGGCCCGACGAGCGCGACAAGCTCGAGCTCGTCCATCGCCTCGATCGTGATACGAGCGGGGTGTTGTTGATCGCCCGCAAGCCCGCGGTGCTGCGCATGCTGCATGCGGGGCTACGCGAGGGGGAGGGTTTCGAGAAGCGCTATCTCGCGCTCGTCAAAGGTAGCTGGCAGCTCGGTAAGAAACGCATCGATGCGCCGCTGCGCACTGATTTGCGCGTGGGCGGCGAGCGCACGGTGAAGGTTCAGGCCTCGGGTAAAAGCGCGACCAGCGATTTTCGTCCCGTGCAGGGTTTTGGCCGCATCGCCTCGCTGCTCGAAGTGTCGATTCTCACGGGGCGTACTCACCAGATTCGCGTGCATGCGGCGTACGCGGGCCATCCGGTGGCGGGCGATCCGAAATACGGTGACGTCGAGTTCAACAAAGAAATGCGCGAATACGGCTTGGAGCGCATGTTTTTGCATGCTTCGAGTTTGTCTTTCGTATGGCCCGATCGCGGAACCGAATTCAGCGTGAATGCGCCGCTGCCTCCCGAGCTCGCTCGGGTGATCGATGCACTGTCTAGCGGGTCGACGCGACGACGTAGGGGCGCAAGGCCTGCGCGACGAAGATCATCGGCAGGCCGATGATCGCCGTGGGGTCGAGGCTCTCCATGCGCTCGAACAAAGAAATCCCGAGGCCCTCGCTCTTAAATCCGCCGGCGCAGTCGTCTGCGGGTTCGCGACGGACGTAGTCGTCGATCTCGACTCCCGTGAGCGCGCGAAAGACGCAGCGCGTCTCGTCGCGATGTCGTTGCCAGAGCCCGGCCTCGAGACCGACGACGGCAACGGCCGTGTGATAGACGACGGTGTGTCCCGAGAGGCGTTCGAGCATGGCTTTTTGACCTTGAGCGCTACCCGGCTTGCCGAGGCATTCCTCGCCGAGGGCGCAGACCTGGTCGGAACCGATGACGAGAGCTCTGGGGTGACGCTCCGCGATGGCCTTCGCCTTGGCGAGTGCCAGACGCTCGGCGAGGGCGGCAGCGGGTTCTCCGGGGAGGCGAGACTCGTCGACGTCCGGGCTCGCCACCTCGAAGGGCAGGCCGAGCCGGGCGAGCAGGTCTCGCCGATAGCGGGAGCCCGAAGCCAAGATCAGGGGGCGCGAAAGGCCGGTTGCTGGGGTTTCAGCCACGGAAAACAACGGTTTACCTCAGGATCGTTTTGACTCGAGGGGGGGTGGCCCCTATCATACGCGCCCCATGCCGGCCGACTGGTACCGACCTGTAGATGTCGAGCGTCTGGCTGACGTGGGTGAGTCGCGGGAATTCGATTTGCCGCTCGCCGAAATGCCGCGCTTGTCGCCGGCACTCGCGAGCACCGACGGGTACGCTCAATGTCGCGTCAGTTTCGCGAGAGAGCAAGGCCAGCCGGTCGCCGAGGTGGCGGTCGAGGCGAGACTCGGTTTGCGATGTCAGCGTTGCCTGAAACCGGTGTGGACCGAAGTCGATGGCCGCTCGCAGGTGCGCTTCGTCACCGATCCGGCACGGGTCGATGAGAACGACCTCGGCATCGAGCCGACCTTGGCGCCCGAGGGCAAGATCGCGCTGCGTGATCTCGTCGAAGAGGAGTTGCTCTTGTCGGTGCCGCTCGTGCCGCGTCACGACGACCCGCGCGAATGCGGGGTCACTGAAGACGAGCCGACGGAAGACGATGGAATGCAAAAGCCGTTTGCGGGGCTGGGCGAGCTCCTGAAACGCAAGACTTAGACGAGTCGCCCGGTTTTGATTTCGATTTCTTAGGAGTCCGACATGCCAGTTCAGAAGAGCCGCAAGACGCCGTCCAAGCGCGGCATGCACCGTTCGCACGACCGTCTGTCCAAGCCTGCGCTGTCGGTCGATCCGCAGTCGGGCGAGACGCACTTCCGTCACCGCATTACGCCGGATGGTTTCTACCGCGGCAAGCGCGTGATCGAGAAGCCGGCCGACGACGAAGCGGCGGGCTGAATCCTGCCATCGGCGGCACATTCTCTGCCGCCGGCTCCTTACGGGGCTGATCCTCCATGACCGTCATCGCGCTCGATGTCATGAGCGGCGACCGAGGCGCGCAGGAATGCGTGCCCGCGGCGCTGCGTGCGCTCGAGGCGGATACCGAGCTGCGATTGCAGCTGGTCGGAGATCCGTCGGTGATCGAGTCACTGCTCGCCAAGGCATCGCCGAGTCCGTCGAGCGCCAAACGTTTCGAGATCGTGCCCGCGAGCGAGGTCATCGTGATGACCGATTCGCCGCGTGAGGCGATTCGGCGCAAGAAACAATCGTCCATGCGTATCGCGATCGACTTGGTCGCGGAAGGACGTGCCGACGCTGCGGTCAGTGCCGGTAATACGGGTGCGTTGACCGCAATCGCACACTTCGTGCTCAAGTGCCTCGCCGAAGTCGAGCGTGCACCGATCATGTCTGCGGTGCCCAACAAGCGCGGCTTTACCCACATCCTCGATCTCGGGGCCAACGTCCGTGCGACGCCGCTGCAGCTCGAGCAGTTCGCGATCATGGGCGCGATCGTCGCGCGCGATGTGCACGGCACGACTCGGCCCCGCGTCGGACTGCTCAACATCGGTGTCGAAGAGACCAAAGGCCACGATCTCGTTCAGGAAGCCCACGCGCTGCTCTCTGCTTGGACTCAATCGCACAGCCGCCGCGATTTCGAGTACGTGGGATTCGTCGAAGGGGGCGATATTTTTTCGGGTGATGTCGATGTGGTGGTGACCGATGGGTTCACCGGCAACGTGGCACTCAAAACGATGGAAGGTGTGGCGGGGCTCATCGGTGGCCGACTGCGCGCCGAATTCACGGCCAATTGGCCGAGTAAGATCGCTGGATTGCTGGCGCGTCCCGTTCTCGGCCGTGTGTCGGCCTCGCTCGATCCGCGGCGGTATAACGGCGCGGTCATGGTGGGGCTCAAGCGCATCGTGGTAAAAAGTCACGGCAGTGCGGATCGTGTCGCGCTTACTCAAGCGATTGCGATCGCCGCAACAGCGGTGCGCCGTAACCTCGTCGACCACGTGCGCGAGGCGCTCGAGACCGAACAGCATCAGAACGTTTGATCAGGGGTCAGGGAATGCTCAAATACTCGCGGATCGCCGGCACCGGAAGCTATCTGCCCGAGAGGGTGCTGACGAATGCCGACCTCGAAAAGATGGTCGAGACCAACGACGAGTGGATCCAAGAGCGCACCGGAATCCGTAAGCGACATATCGCCGCCGAAGGTCAGACGACCGTCGACCTCGCATATCAGGCGGCGTTGCGCGCGCTCGAAGCGGCTGGCACGACGGCTGAGGAGATTGACCTCATCGTCTTCGGCACCACGACGCCCGATCTCGTTTTCCCCAATTGCGGTGCGCTGCTACAGCAAAAGCTTGGTATCCGCAGCGCCTGTCCGGCGATCGGTCTGGAGGCGGCCTGTAGTGGGTTCATTTACTCGCTGTCGGTCGCAGATAAGTTCATTCGTTTGGGCGATGCCCGATGCGCGCTCGTCATCGGCGCCGAGACTTTGAGCCGCATCGTCGACTGGACCGATCGTGGGACCGCCATTTTGTTCGGCGACGGCGCGGGTGCTGCGGTGCTCAAGCCGGCCGACGAGCCCGGCATCATCTCGACACACCTGCACACCGACGGTAACTACAAAGATTTGCTGTTCTGCTCGGGAGGGCCCTCGAAGGGTTTCTCGCATGATGCCGCAGGGCGAATCGATGCCTTCATTCGGATGACCGGCAACGAGGTCTTCAAGGTGGCGGTCAAATCATTGGGGTCTATCGTCGATGAGACCCTCGCGGCCAATGGTCTCGATAAATCCGCGATCGATTGGCTCGTCCCTCATCAGGCCAACATCCGCATCATTCAGGCGACGGCGAAGAAGCTCGATATGCCCATGGAGCGCGTGATCGTCACGGTCGCCGAGCACGGCAACACCTCGGCAGCCTCGGTGCCGCTCGCGCTCGATGCCGGCGTGCGTGACGGGCGAATCAAGCGGGGTGATTTGATCCTGCTCGAGGCTTTCGGAGGAGGGCTGACTTGGGGTTCCGCCCTGATTCGGTTCTAAAAAGTCAGTGCCGAGACGAAAAAAAACGCCGCGCAATGCGCGGCGTTTTTTTTGCCTGTCGGCTGCGTCGATTACTTGGAGATCGAGCGCTTGAACATGCGATCGAGCTTCTCGTTCGTCGCATCGCAGCAGGACTGGCTGGCCTGGGCAGCGGCGAGCGCCTGGTTGGCGGTCGACTGCGCGCCGTTGGCGGCGTTGGCAGCATTGGCAGCGGCGCCGTTGGCGGCATCAGCCGTGCTCTTGGCCGCGGCAACCTGCGACTGGAGGCTGGCAACCTGGGTCTTCAGGTTGTCGATTTGAGCCTGCATCGGCTTGAGGTCGGTGCAGCCCGCGAGACCGGCAACGGCAATGACAGCGGCCATCTTGACGACGATCGGAGTCTTCATTTTTGGAAATCCTCTTTGACAGTGACTAAAACGAAATCTTGGCGGTACCTCTTGGCGGTACCGGGGTCGCCATACGGTCGGCCCCTGTGCACAACAGTATAACTGCACCAGAGATCAAATGTGATTGCAAGCGTACAAAGGGCGCAAAAACCCCTTGTCCTTTAGCGTTTGCGGATCAAGAACTGATGGTTTTTGAGGCGGATGGTTTCGATCGAGGGCGATGCCCGACACTCATCCACGGCACGGGTGACGCCATGGTCCCAGATGCCCCGCCGATCGTAGTCGTCGCCTGCAACGTAGCCGCCCTTTTTGATTTTAGGGATGAAGGCTTCAAGATCGCGCTTCACATCGTCATAGAAATGACTCGCGTCGACGTACGCCCAGTCGAAGTGCTCATCGGGGAAGAGCGGCGCGGCGTCGTGAGAAAGCATGCGATGCATCACGATCCGACCCGCAGCGATCTCTCGATCGAAACGACGGGCGACTTGCTGGTATTGCTCCTCGAGGGCTGCACTTGCGGCGTCCTTGGAGCCGAACTCTTGGGTCGGGCCGTCGTACAACGAACCGTCGTCGCGGGTGAACCAGGGATCGACGAGGTGCAAAGTCTTCGGCTCGTTGATCGCGAGGATGCGCTCAGAAAAATCGCCATCAAAAACACCGACCTCAATGACGGTGCCGCCTTTCGGAAGCGTATCGAAGAGAAAATCTCGGCTGGCCGCTCGGCGCGCTCGTTTGGAGAGCAGGCGTTCGATCCAGTGACGACCAGGGAGTCCGGGGGCAGGTCGGTACACGGCGTCTATCCTCTCAGGGCTTGTCGAAGCTCGATGCGGAAGATCGTCGCAGCCACCTGCGTCACGATTTAGTCCGCATAATAGCCTGAGAAAAATCGATCCCGGAAAAAAGAATGACTTCCCCCCGCGTGCTTTTTGTTCCGGTGAGTGGCCCCAGTGGTATGGGTGAGTTCGCCCGTGCCCGCAGCCTCGCCGATGCACTTCGGGCGCGATGGCCCAACATCGAAACCCATTTTTTGCTGCATCGCGAGGCGCCGTATGCAAAAGAGTTTCATCATCCCGTGACGGCTTTGCCCGCCTCGCCGACGCTCTGTACTGGCGAGGTCGTCCGAGTGATCGATCAGTTTCGTCCGCAACTCGTGGTGTTCGATAACGCGGGACGAACGAGTGCCTTGCGAGCAGCGGTGCGCGTCGGCGCCCGGGTCGTCTACGTCAGTTCGCGTGGACGTCAGCGATACAAGGCCTTTCGCTTGCGCTGGATGAGATTGCTCGATGATCACTGGATCTCCTACCCCGCGTTGATCGCAGGAGGGCTCGATTTCTTCGAGCGCCTGAAGTTGCGACTCCTCGGCCGACCCCAGATGCGTTTTCTCGACGCGCTGCTTGCACCGGCCGATGAGCGAGCCGCCGACGAGTTGCTCGCCCAGTTCGGATCACCCGATCTTTTGGTGGTGCCGGGCGGTGGTAGTCAGTTTGACGATGCGTCGATCACGCCTAACGATTTCGCACGTTGGTCCAAGATCGTCGCCGCTCAAGGATTTCGGGTCGTGTTCATCGCAGGCCCTGCGTTTTCCGGCCGCGCAGAGGATATGCCGGGGGTAAGGCTGGTGCGTGGTGTATCGGGCGGTGCGCTGCATGCTTTGCTCTCGAGAACGAAAGTCGTGTTCGTCAACGGCGGCGATACGCTGCTTCAGGCCATGGCTCTCGGTAAGCCCTGTGTTGCGGTGCCGATTGCGGGCGATCAAGCTGCCCGCATTGCGCGTTGTGCCTCGCTCGGAGCGGTCAGCGCGCCGGCGGCGAGTGCATCCTCTGGGTCGGAGCCTGCCGAAGCGTGTCTGAAGTTGTTGCGAGACGACGCGGCTCGCAGCGCGCTCGAGGCGAGGGTGCTAGGGGTAGGGTTCGAAGATGCCTTGCCTGCGCTCGTCGAGCGGCTAGGCGTTCATCTCGGCTTGGCGTCGATCAGCTCACGATAAGCCGCGAGCGTCTCGCGCACCACGTTGTCGAGGTGATACGGGGTGAGATCGGGCCGGATCCGTGAGGGTTTATCGGCGGCGAGTGCCCGCAAGGCGCTCGCCATGGCCGGAACATCATCGATGGGCACGAGCGTGCCGGGGTAACGCGACAGGATTTCCGACGGGCCTTGGGTGCGCGTCGCCATCACCGGTGTGCCGGCATCGAGCGCCTCGAAGATCACGCGGCCGAGCGGTTCGCTGCGCGAGGGGCTCACGAAAAGATCGAAGGCCTGAAAAAATTCTTTGGCGTCTTCGCGAAAACCGAGCAGGGTGATGTCGGTGCTGCGGGTGAGGGCTTCGAGGCGTTCGCGTTCACGACCCGCGCCGACGATGGCAAGTTTCGCTCCAGGTAATGCGGCCTCGCGAAAGGCGCGGATCAGCGTATCGAAGCCTTTCGACTGGGCGAGACGACCGACGCCTCCGATCAAGAAATCGTCTTCGCTCGCGCCGCAAAGCGCACGCAAGTTCGCACGACGTTCAGCGGTGATGCGCGGGGCGGGCATCAAAGATTCGTTGATATCGAAAACACGACCGCGGTAACTCGCGAGGTCGCGTTTCTGCCATTCGGCAATCACGATCAGGCCATCCATACGCAAGAAGTGTGGGCCGTTCACCCACATGTGGAGCGTCGCGATCGTCGGGCAGCTCGGTTTGAGTCGAGCGACAAGACGCGTGCTACGGCGTAAATGAGTGTGGATGATCTCGGGTTCGAATTCTCGCAGCACTCGGCGCAGGCCGATGCCCGGAAGCCAGCGGTTGAGTTCGAATACTTTGACGCGCGAGTCGAGATGATCACGAATCGATGCGCCGCCCGCACCGCGATGGTCACTGCGCAGGGCGAGGGCGACGTCATGTTCACCGACGCAGGCGTTGCACATCTCGGCCGTCGCGCGCTCGGTGCCGGCGAAGCCGCGCGAGAAAAGGGTGTGAAGAATGCGCATCCCGTAGTTCTCGGTTGGTGGGTCAGCGACGACCGTCGCGCAGAATTTCCCTTGCCGCATTCATGCCGGGCACGCCGGTGACGCCGCCGCCCGGGTGCGCTCCCGAGCCGCACAGATAAAGGCCACGAATAGGAGTTCGGTAATCCCCGTGTCCGAGCGCGGGGCGCGCAGCCCAAAGCTGATCGAGGCCGAGTGCGCCGTGAAAAATATCTCCGCCCGCTAGTGCGAAGCGCTCTTCGAGATCGAGCGGCGAGAGGGCCGATCGTCCGACGATGCTAGTGCGAAAATTTGGGGCGTACGCATCGACGGTGTCGATGATGAAGTCCGCTACTGCCTCGCGCATGCCGGGCGTGTGCCAGCTTCGATCCGGCGCATCAGGTCGAGCGAGGTCGTAATCGAAATGTTGACAGAAGAGACTCGCGACATGAGAGCCCTTCGGTGCCAGCGTGTCATCGAGCGTCGAGGGGATGAGCATTTCGACGATCGGTTCGCGCGAGATGCCATTGAGTCGGGCGGAGGCATAAGCGCGATCCATGTAGCCGAGCGACGGCGCAAAGATGATGCCTGCGCCGAGGTGCGAATCGTCGTTGCGCGAACGTTGCGCCGTGAAATTCGGTAGTGCCGAGAGCGCGACATTCATGCGGAAGGTGGCCGAGCCCACGCGCCAGCGTTCGATGTGACGACGAAAATCTTCGGGAAGATCCTCGGGAGCGAGCAGCGAAAGAAAGAGAGGCTTCGGTCCGAGGTTGCCGATGATGCGTGGTGCGCCGAACACGCGACCATCGACGAGTTTGATGCCGGTCGCGCGGGGCGCTTCGCTACCGCGGCCTCGCATCGTGATGATGTTCGCAACGGGCGAGTCGCATTCGATGTGAACACCGAGCTGGCGTGCTTCGGCAGCCAGCGCTTGAGTGATGGCGCCCATGCCGCCGACGGCGTGACCCCATACGCCGCTCTTGCCGTTCACTTCGCCGAAGGCGTGATGCAGCAAGACGTATGCACTACCGGGTGTGTAGGGACTCGCATAACTGCCAACCACCGAATCGAAACCGAAGAGTGCCTTGAGCGGTTCGCACTCGAACCAGTGATCCAGGATTTCGCCGGCACTACGCGTGAAGAATTCGTGCAGTTCGCGTTGCGCTGCGATCGGCAGGGCGCGGAACTCGCGCCCGAAACGCAGCACTTCCCACAGATCACGTCCGCGACGCAGATCGGTGGGGGGTGTGCGCGTGAGCAGACTGCGCAGCATCGCGACCGCGCGGTCGAGCAGGGCGTAAAACTCGGGTAGTCGCGCGGCATCCTTCGCGCTGTATCGACGGACTTCAGCGAGCGTCGAAGCCGAGTCGGGCCCCGCACTGAACGAGTCGCCGTTCGGCAGGGGCAGGAAATTCTGCATCGGTCGCTCGAGGATGCGCAGACCGTGCTCGGCGAGGTGCAGGTCACGGATCACCTGCGGGTTGAGCAGACTCACCGTGTAACTGGCCGTCGAGTTACGAAAACCCGGGGCGAACTCTTCGGTGACTGCGGCGCCGCCGACCAGGCTGCGCCGTTCGAACACGCCCACGCGTAGACCCGCTCGGGCGAGGTAGGCCGCGCACACGAGGCCGTTATGGCCGGCGCCGATGACCAGGGCGTCAAAATCGGTAGGGGGCTTGCGACTGGATGAATTCACAGGTACTGTATGGATCAACAGAGGTGTCCCATGTCAGATCTCACCCCACGTCAAACCGAAATCCTCCGTCTCATCCAGCGAGCTATTGCCGAAACCGGCATGCCGCCCACGCGGGCAGAAATTGCGCAAGAGCTCGGGTTTAAGTCCGCCAACGCCGCCGAGGAGCATCTGCGCGCACTCGCCCGTAAGGGTGTGATCGCGCTCGTGCCGGGCACCTCGCGAGGCATCCAACTCAAGGACATCCTGCGCGAACAGCTCGGTCTGCCGCTCATCGGCCGTGTGGCCGCCGGTAAGCCCATTCTCGCAGAAGAGAACATCGAAGCGCGCTTCAATATCGATCCCGACATTTTCTCGCCTCGGCCGCACTACCTCCTCAAGGTGACCGGCATGTCTATGAAAGATGCCGGCATCCTCGATGGCGACCTCGTCGCCGTGCATCGCACGCCCGAGGTGCGCAATCGCCAAATTATCGTCGCCCGCCTCGAAAACGAGGTCACGGTCAAACGTTACAAGCAAGAAGGC
>Ga0075471_10002917_pt1 | contig 11158 bp, 10 predicted proteins | sample DEB19_08_DNA_2_FD_74787 | JGI IMG/M metagenome (GOLD analysis project Ga0075471, IMG submission 74787) | Aqueous microbial communities from the Delaware River and Bay under freshwater to marine salinity gradient to study organic matter... | ecosystem: Environmental > Aquatic > Marine > Coastal ... | reverse complement strand
GCTGAAAAAGCTGGGTGTCCCCACAACAGCCCAATCCATAGCGCCAATAAGCATCTCTTCATAGGTCCACCCCTCGCTCAAACGACTTTATCACCCTTGACGGCCACGTCGACGGCAAGCAGCCTCGGGAGCATGAGGCCACAGACTTTTAAAAAGATCTGGGTGATCGGAGCATACCTGCTCGCGCTCGCAAGCCTTATCGCGACACACGTGTTTCGCATGTTTTCTCTCGCCGAGGGATTGGCCGTCGCAGCGTTTCTAATGGGCATCGCGTCTTGGAAACTTGCACACGCGGCTGATCGGTGGATCACGGCAGGAGCCCTGCTGGGCTTGGCCGGTCTCCTACTTAAAGGGCTTTTCATCGTGCTTGGAATTGGCGCCGACGAGCACGATATGGCAACACATGAGATCACACCCGGACATCCGCTGCTCGTTCACATTCATCATCTCTTTTTCAATCTAGGGTTTTTCTGCTATCTCGTTTCAGCAGTACAGATCGCCGGCATTACTCTTCGAGAAAAACTTATGAGTCGGGGGGCTTCGAAATGAAAACAGCTACTACCATGTCCTTTGCAATTGCTATGGGCTTTATTGCGACTGCAGTTCTCGCCCAACCAGTTGTCCTATCGCCCGAGGGCCAAAAAGCTGGAGCGCCAGATGTGGCTATCAACGCAAAAGGACAGCTTGCCATTCTCTGGGTTGATCGTTCGCCACAAGACAATGCTTCAGCTGGGCACGATCACAACCATGATCGGCATCTTTCCACCGCAGATCTCTATGTGGCGATATCGCCGGATGGCGGAAAGACTTTTAATGCTCCCGTGAAGGTCAACTCGGCGGAAGGCGTCGTTTGGGGTCAACAACTGAGCAGACCTCGCATCGTCGGCACACCGAACGGAACTTGGCATGTCTCGTACGCTGCCAACGACATCCATCCGATACTTAAAAAGACGCTACTGACGACCCACTACACGCGCTCCGTTGATGGCGGAAAATCTTTTGAAAATCCTCAGCGCCTATCCGGGGTAACGGATCAGGATATGAGCGAGGTGATCCACGGCGGATTCGCAAGTGCCGCAGCCTTCGGCACGATGACGGCAGCACCGGACGGCGGCGTGCACGTTTACTGGGTGGATACACGACATATGAAGCCAGCCAGCGACTCTGGCGCTCTCTACGGGACCTCGTCGCGTGACGATGGGAAGACGTTTACGTCGGAAAAGCAACTGATTGATACGAGCGTGTGTCCATGCTGTCAGTTGACAGCGATCACGACCGAAAACTCTGATGTGCTGATCGGATCCCGACGAGTTGAGAAGGATAGCTTTCGACCGGCGACGGTCATGAAGCTGAGCAATATCAGCGGCGCTGCTAGCGAACGAAGATCAATCGGGGGCGCTCCGTGGCAAATTGGTGGCTGCCCTTTAAAACCGACTGTGATCGCCACACATGGCCAAAAGGTATTTGCAGCGGTACACAACGGCGGTGAAACTACGCCGGGCGTCATCTTTTCCGTATCGAACGATGCTGGAAACTCTTTCGAGTTTCGCGGAATTGTACACACGGCCGCTGCGGTATCCGATGCACCAAGTGTCGCTGTCAATGACGAAAAGGTATTGCTCGCTTGGCACGCTAAAGTTGGTAATGCACCTCGACGCGTGTTTTATCGTTTCTACTCGCTCTCGGGAAAGCCCATCGGCGACATCACGGAACTCGGTTCGGCCGCCGGCGTCTCGCAGTACCCAATAGTCACTGTCAAAAAAGACGGTGATTTCCAAATCGTGTGGCAACAAGCGGATAAGGTGTGGACCACTGAGATCGCCGGCAAATGAGGCACACTCGCATCGCTTATCTTCTGCTCGTCGCGTTGGCGATCGTGAGTGCTTCGATCACGCATGCGAACGAGCGCGCCCGCCCAATAAGTGCAACTGAGTTTCGCGCGATCCTCGATAAGGAACGCGGTAAAGTCATCGTTCTCAACCTCTGGGCGACGTGGTGCGTTCCTTGCCTACGTGAAGTGCCTGATCTCATTACCGTAGCCAACGAACTTCAGGGCGCTGGGGTAACCCTGATCGGTGTTGCAGTCGATGACCCGTCACCCGGAGCTGCGCAAGTTGAATCATTTCGAAAGAAATACTTTCCAAGTTTTCGAACGTTTGCGCGACAAGGTTCGGAAATAGATGAGCTCGCTAGCGTCATCGATCCGGCTTGGAACGAGGTGGTGCCAACAACTTACATCATCGATCGACAAGGAAAAGTTGCCAAGCGTATTCAAGGAAAGAGGAGTGCAGAGGAGTTTAGGACCTTAATTAAGAAATCTCTGTAAGGACTGCTCGGTTGATACGCTCTACCCCTCGCTTACTTGCTACGCGTTCAAGTAAGTCACTGATCGATACGCTGGAGACCTTGTGTTTGGTTACCGGTACGAACAAGCGGTATCGGATTTACACGACGACGGACGAGAGCTTGATTGAAGGTCACTGGGATCTTGATCCGATCGAGTTTGATACCGTCGATGATGAGCAGCTAAAGACCTACCTCATCGAGTCGTTCTGGCTACTTCAGATTAGTCAGCACGAACTACAGAAGGCCTGCGAACTCTACGATCAAGGGACAGCCCAAACACAAGTGGGTGCGGTTAACGATCAAGCGGCGATCGATCTTGGTTCGCTCGGTATTCTCTTGATTGAGGTGTTCAATCGGATCCAGACCATTGATCCCCGCGATGCGCACTCGATCGAAGTGCTGAACTACATCGATACGAATCTGAGTAAACTCGAATCACTCCCCGCGTTACCACAATCGGTGAGGAATTCGATCCATGGGTGCAGACTGACTTATGACGAAATCAGACGAGAGGTTGTGCTACAAAATCGAGAATTAGGGCACTGACGATTACAGGGTCTAGAAGGTCGCAAGTGTGTAAGCGGTGTGTAAGTGCCACGCGATCGTAAGTGATTGATTCTTGATGGATTCGAACTTACTTCAGGGGATTGCTTCACCGCTGGAGTAAAAAAGCGAAACCAATTAAAACCTAACTCATTGATTTGTAAGACTGGGACCGCTTGGATTCGAACCAAGGACCAAGGGATTATGAGAAGACAGGACTAACTCAATAACATTGGGCATTAATCACTTACGCACTCCGAAATTCCGTGTGTAAGAGAATGTGTATGTAACAATCGCTGTTTTGACACGTGCAAGCGCAACTTAAACGCCAATAGTTCTTGCGATGAGAAGCGCAGACATCACAAAAAGTAAAACCACCGTCTCGATCGAGCCGCAGAATCGAGCAGCCGATCGACCAGTCCTAGTCGACATACCCTGTGCATGAGCAAGACGAGCGACAATAAAACGGCACCGAGCACATGAACATATGTTGAGCTCAACTAGGTCTGCTCAATGAGAAAAAACAGGAGGAGCGCAAACGGTGCGGATTCGACGAGATTTCCATGCGCTATAACTCTTTGCTCAAGCTCCTTATCTCCGCCTGAACCGACTCCGATCTTCGTTGCTAGACGACGCTGACTGATTCGAACGTACAGCACGACAAGTAACAGCCCGCAAATTCCTGCGTATATTCCCTTGGTTATGACTTCCCCCGTAATTTTTTTGGCCGTAAGAGCACGCTTGAAGATTATTTAACGCTTTATTCTCTTGCTTGGTTCGATAACTAGTTAAACGTAGTGCTCGATCCGAACTGGCGGATTAACCCTTGCTGACGTCGACGACTGACCGGCACCTCAAGACCATTGTCCATCGTCAGAACATACTGCGTTCCTTTACGTCGTAACGTACGAACATGCAGATTCGATACCCACCAGGTACGGTGCACGAGCTGCCCCTCGGTCTCACGCTGTTCAGCCACATCTTTGAGAGCCCCCAGCACGAGAGCATCTCCTAGCGTCGTATAGATCCGAACATATTGAAGCTCTGATTGCGCCGCGATCAGATCAGTTCCGAGCGCCGGCGGGAGACGCTGCAAACAAGATCGAGTCGCCGTTGGCTCAGCACTCGCGCAATCCCTCACGATCGGTACCTCGACCTCACGGCTCATCTCTGAAACATTAGGAGATGGCGTCGATTGCCGACGCACCCACCAAGCTGGCAGAGCGAGTATCACCGCGACCAACACCGTTGGCCCGACGACGTGAGTCCATTCCTCTACTACGCCAAACAATATCTTTAGCCCCGTTGCGCTCGAGCCAATGAGCAGTTCGTCGTCGGCATCAACGCCGAGTGTCAATAAACCCTGATCGATCACGAAGAACACCGGCGCGAGAACAAGCGATGCAATAACGCCAGCGAAGCCGAGCAAAGCAATATCGGGCCAGTTGGCCGTCACCGGCCATCTAGATAGACCGATCACGCCGGCGCGGATCGTGACGAGGCCGATTGACAGATGCAGAGCCCACACCAAGACAATCACGAGCAAAGGAGCTTCCAAGCCCTGTTTGCTTCCGACCGAAATAAACGTGGCAAGGAGAATAAAGCCCACGGCCAACAGATACGGTGGCTCGATAAAACCCAAACGAATCAGAGCAGCATCGCGCATACGGCTAATGTTATCAGTCGATGTGCCACTTCCGCCTCCGTCGCAGCGTCTACCGCTCGTTCATTCCCACAGCCGCTCATTCATTCCAAGATGAAATACAGCAACAGGAGCCTCAGCTTATCGGTCTATCGCATCACGGCGCCCAAGACGCTGTGATGACGTTGAGTGACCAGTAATTCACATGGAGTGTTCTCATGTTCGATGTTTCAGTGTTTGGAAAATTCGTTTCGGGTCTGCGAACAGTTGCTACCTCAGCCCTACTGCTCGCGGCATACGCCAACGGTGCAACGGCGGCAGCCGACACACCGAATTGGTACGCCACGGGCGCCTTCGGCCTTGTGACCCAGTCAGATCAACAGCTGACCTTTACCCGACCTGGAGTCTCCGGCGCCGTTACACCGACTATTCCTCTCGACACAGGTTTTCTCGCCGGAGGCTCAATCGGCCGCTATTTCGGCGAAGACTGGCGAATCGAGGCAGAGTTCATGTACCAGTCCGTCGATCATCCGGTCTTCACGTTCGTGGCCGGTGGCCCCGGATTACCCTCCGGTGACGGCAACTATGCATCGACCAGTATCGCTCTCAATGCGTTGCGCGAGTTTGACCTCTTCGGTTCCCCACGCGTTAAGACTTATGCTGGACTCGGCGCTGTCTACGCGACCGAAATCGATCTCGACTTTGAAAGTGGTGGCGTAGAGAACTCCTTCAGCGGCTCGGGTACCGGAGTTCAGGCGCTGATTGGCGCCCGATACAACTGGGGAGAGCGCGCTTTCGTAGATACGGGTGTTCGCTACCTGCTCGTATCCAGCGCCGAGCTCGATGGAGAAGAAGGTGCCGTGGGTCGAATCAAAGCGAACTATGAGCCGCTCGCCGTGACCGTCGCGTTCGGATGGCGGTTCTGACCGAACGGTCGTAAATCCCGGGAATTGAGGCCCCTCAATTCCGCGGGATCGCCTCTGCACCGTACAGCGCTGATATACAAGACTGGGCCCGCTTGGATTCGAACCAAGGACCAAGGGATTATGAGAAGAACGAACCCAGGCGATCTCTCTGGCCATCAATCACTTGCGCATTCGTTAACTCCGTGTGTAAGGAAATGTGTATGTAAGTATCGTGTTGTTGACGTGTATTTAAAGGCTTTTTTACACGTCACATCAAAGGCTCGAAACACCTTTTTCATGTTAACAATTAAAAGGCCCGAGGGCGGCGCTCTAGTATTTAATCAATCTATTACCCGACTGTGCGCATAGCCTATTTTCTTTGGCTTATCAGCAGTGCACGGAATAGTACAGCCGCAATATCAATCCAGTTGAACAGCGCGCAACCGTAGGGCATTTGCAATCACACTTACTGAGGACAACGTCATCGCGGCAGCGGCTATCATCGGAGATAGTAAAAGTCCGAATACCGGATATAGCGCACCGGCAGCCACGGGTATTCCAGCAACGTTGTAGAAAAAAGATAAGAACAAGTTCTGCCGGATATTACGCATCGTCACACGGGAGAGTCGACGAGCGCGCACAACGCCTATCAAGTCCCCTCCCAATAACGTTACCCCAGAGCATTCGATAGCCACGTCTGTCCCGGTCCCCATCGCGATACCCACATCGGCGGACGCCAGAGCCGGCGCATCGTTTACCCCGTCTCCGACCATTGCGACTACACGCCCTTCGTGACGTAAACGCTGCACTATTCGGACCTTATCTTGCGGGAAGATTTCTGCCTCTACCTCCTCAATACTAAGCTGTCGTGCTACCGCTAAAGCGGTCGTCCGACTATCCCCTGTGAGCATCAGGATACGCATCCCCTCCTCGCGCAGCGTTTGAAGTACCGCCGGCGCCGATGCCTTGATCGGATCGGAAATCGCTACAAAACCCGCCAGCCTTCCGTTGAATGCTACAAAGATCACAGTAGCGCACTTGGCTCGTTGCGTTTCAGCAAGAGAGTGGAGCGGCGCTACGTCTATTCCATACTCTGCTAGGAACTTAGGTGCACCGGCGATTACCGCTATCCCGCCTATTTTGCCGACGACGCCTTTGCCAACGGGCGAGTCGAAGTCGACAACGTCCGCCATCGACAGGTGTCGCTCCTGCGCTGCAGTCACTACTGCGGTAGCTAGCGGATGTTCACTGATTCGCTCTACGCTCGCGAGCTTCGATAAAAGATCGTCCGTTGAGAGTCCTGTAACAGGCTCGACGTGTACCACCCTGGGTCTTCCTTCAGTGAGGGTACCCGTCTTATCCACGACCAAGGTGTCGACTTTCTCCATGCGCTCGAGCACCTCTGCATCGCGGATAAGCAACCCCCGCTGGGCGCCGCGGCCCACGCCGACCATGATGGACATTGGAGTTGCTAAGCCCAGTGCGCATGGGCAAGCAATAATGAGAACCGATACTGCTGAGATAAGCGCATAGGAGAGCGCCGGCCTTGGCCCCCAGAGTAGCCATGCGAAAAATGTAAGGATCGCTGTGCCAAGTACCGCCGGGACGAACCAAGCCGAGACCAGATCTGCCACCCGCTGGATAGGCGCCCGAGTGCGCTGGGCCGATGACACCATCCGCACGATTTGTGATAGCAGCGTGTCGGCGCCCACCTTGGCGGCGCGCATCGTAAAACCGCTAGTTTGGTTCATGGTGCCGGCGGTGACTTTAGAGCCAATCACCTTGGTCACAGGCATGGACTCACCGGTCACCATGGACTCATCTACGATCCCCTTGCCAGCGGTAAGTTCACCATCTACCGGCACCTTTTCACCCGGCCGCACGCGAAGGAGCTCACCTACCTTAATAGAATCGATAGACACCACCTCGTCTATACCCTCGGTAGATACGCGTACCGCCGTCTTTGGCGCAAGACCAAGCAGCGCTTGGATCGCGCTTGACGTCTGCTCCCGCGCTTTAAGCTCGAGCACCTGCCCAAGCAATACAAGCACGATAATCACTGCGGCAGCCTCAAAATAGCTCGCTACTAAGCCGTCCGCGTCGCGCATTTCAGACGGAAATAAGCTAGGGGCTAGAGTAGAGAACGCGCTATATATCCAGGCGGCGCCGGATCCCAGTGCGATCAGTGTGAACATATTTGGCGTATGACGCTTAAAGGCGATCCAACCGCGCATAAAGATAGGCCAGCCTGCTCCAAAAACCACCAGCGCGCTCAGCGCCATTGCGACGAGGCTCACTTTGTGAGAATTCACTTGGCCTTCGATGTAAAGAAAATCGCCCCCCATCTCGATCATCAAAATTGGTATCGATAAAAAGAGGCTGACCCAAAATCGACGAGTCATCTCCCTTAATTCGAGGCTTGATTCTGGCTTCACAGAACGCACAATTTGTTCTAGCGCCATTCCGCAAATCGGGCAATGCCCGAACCCCCGCTGACGAGTCTCGGGATGCATCGGACAGATGTACTCGATAGGCTCGTCCGAGGAATAAATCGGCGCGCTCATGGCGAACTCGTCATCGTCTTATGCGCTCCACTGCAGTAATTGTCATTGCCTTACGCTCTCGGCAGTTCGCTGCCTACCGGGCTTTACTCGCTTGCCCTTTCGACTCGATGTACGCCTAAGGCTTTGTATAAAAAATGCTTCTTAATCTCCGCGCGACCCAAAACCGACAGGACAGAAATCAGTACGTAACATATGCATCGTTAGAAATTCGAGCGGTAGAGCACCGTTTAGATTGGCGACGCAAATGTACGATGCCGCATGGTATCCACTCAAAAGTAGCTCGGTAATTTGAAACGATGAATAAGTTTTAACGGAACGTGAGAAAGTACGAATAAAACTTTTGAATTCAAAGGAGCCCTGTTATGTCTACACCCACCCTAAATGTAATTGCTGCGGCCATGCTTTGGGTCTTGTCTGGAACCGCCCTCGCGCAAACGCCAACACCGAAGACGGATCACCCTTCCCACCAATCAATAGAAAATCCAGCGATACCTGCCGGGCTTGCACCGAAAGCAGAAAAGACACCGAGTTCAGAGGACATCGATAAACAGATTAGAGCTATGCAGGAGATGCACCAAAAGATGCAGGCTACGCAGACTCCAGCTGAGCGCGCAAAGCTCATGGAAAGACACAGGAAGGTGATGCAAGAAAGTATGTCCATGATGAGCCAGATGCGCGGGGACGCTCACGCTATGGCGGGGATGTCTGGCCCGGGCGGAATGATGGACATGCATCGGTCCATGGAACGTCGCATGGCCATGATGGAGCAGATGATGCAAATGGTGATCGACCGGGACACTGCCAAGACGGGCCAGTAAAGCTAGCCTTCATGGGAGAGCATCACGTAAAGCGCGGAGAGTCTCGAGCGTTTCGCGGCCACGCGTACGCAGCGGTTCAATTGACTGACAAGATTTTTAATGAAAAGCAGTGGGTGTGTAAGCGCCCTGCTCTTCACAACTTGCTGATCTATATCACAGCAAAACGAACTTAAAGGGATTACATCGTTTTTGGCGTGTCAAAACCAAATCGATGAAAACCTAACTCATTGATTTTTAAGACTGGGCCCGCTTGGATTCGAACCAAGGACCAAGGGATTATGAGAAAACAGGACTAACGCAATCCCATTGGTCATCAATCACTTACACGCTCGTAAATTCCGTGTGCAAGAGAATGTGTAAGTGAATATCCTGTTTTTGACAGGGCTTTTGGTCTGCAAAAACACGTCCGCACACAGAGGTTAGTTAACGATCAAAGAAAGTGATGTGATGTGAGAATTCGGATTTGACGGTGTGCTTGGCACAAGCTATTCAACTTTGAAGGCGGCTTAGAACGACAACACCTTGGTCACTAAACGTTCGTCTGATCGCTATCCAAGAAATTGTCCGCCTCTCCACTGCCCCGTAGAGATTTTTCCGTTCGATAGTCGAAGGGCTCCGGTGCCATGGAACTTACCTTGAAAAAAATCGCCGACGTACGTTGAACCGTCAGGAAACGTACATGTGCCTTTGCCATGACGCTCGCCCTCATACCATTGCCCGTCGTAGGAATACTTCTCGCAGATGTAAGTTCCGCTTCCGTGTTTTTGATCTTGTTGCCATTCGCCGTCGTACTTCGTACCGCGGGCTCCCAAAAAAATCCCGTGACCCTGTCGCTTATCATCGCTCCAGTCACCGACATACTTTTCTCCGGTAGGCCACGTTTTCGTACCTTTTCCCGTAATCACGTCATCGGCGAACTCACCGACGTACTTGGTACCATCCGGCCAGCTCATCGTCCCTTGACCGTGACGCGCGTTGTTTCGAAACTCCCCGACATATTTTCTGCCGTCCGGCCACGTCGCGATACCCTGACCGTGGTATTTTCCGTTTTGAAGCTCGCCCACGTACTTTCTGCCATCCGGCCAAGTTACCGTTCGTTTTTTAGGCAGGATCAGATCAGCGACTCGGGATAAAAAGCCCATTGCCGGAGCCCCCCGAGAAACTTAGCCGTGTTGAAGCAAGTATGCGATGTAAACAGGGACGGTCGACCACAGCATTAACAACAAAATCAAAAACATCACATACCAATCGATAGCGTGCTGCTTCGTCATTTTGTACCCCTAGCGTTGGTGCTGACGAGTCGTGCAAATCGACGATACCCCGATGGTGGTCTTAAAATCTATCTGTATTTTTTGTAATTAGTAGACGGCAAAAAACTGGTGGCTCTTGAGAGTCCGTCTCGATACGATTACGCGATCCAACCTCGGTTTGATCGCGCCGGATCGAGTGATGATGTTTTTGAGCGACACTCTTCGCATTCCCGAGCTGACGGTAACCAACCGGGGGCGGCTTGCCAACGCTTACCGCAGCGCGAGCAGCGAAACTCGCGATTGACCGGGTTTTTAGCCGCCCAGCGATCCTGCAGGTGAGGAGTGTGATCAATGTACATATCCGTCTAGTCGCCCCTACTGACGAAAATATAAGCCTGCACTCGTCACGTCTAATACTGAGACCTTCCGCGAGAACCCACGGCAGTGGTGCCCATCTGCTGCGAGTACCTCTTCGCTCGGTAGGCGTGCGCTCGTAAAGCCCATTTCTTTGCAGGAATATGGGCAAAGACTCTCCCACGTCACTCGAAAGTGGCGACAGTCCCAACAGTTCGGCGGTGGCGTATCCATCGATCGGCCAAACCTCCTAAACCCGGTTTCGAGAGAGTCCCGCTAGGGCGTCGGTGAGGACACCCTAGCGGGCCACCAGTAGCGGGGGGCCGTGTCGACGGGGGACATCGCGGCCTGTCGGCGTGGTGCCACCGGCAAAAATTTTCCCCGTAATCGAAAACAAGCATAAACCGTGCCAAACGGGACGCGGCCCATCCCCAACTGCGCGGGAACGCAAGCGATCGACAAATCATTTTGCGGGGTACCTCAAATAACACCGACGTCCCCCCCCTCCCGGATCTAGTTTCGGTCAGATCTAGAAGCTGCCGATTAGTAGCGTTGGTCGCGTCTGAATCCCGTTTTGACCCCTCGACCCTTCCCGTTCGAGGGTCGTATAGGCTGTGAGTCTGTCTTCGCTGGAAGACTGGGCCCGCTTGGATTCGAACCAAGGACCAAGGGATTATGAGAAGACAGGACCAACTCAATCCCATTGGCCATCAATCACTTACGCGTTCCTAAATTC
>Ga0075471_10002916_pt1 | contig 11165 bp, 5 predicted proteins | sample DEB19_08_DNA_2_FD_74787 | JGI IMG/M metagenome (GOLD analysis project Ga0075471, IMG submission 74787) | Aqueous microbial communities from the Delaware River and Bay under freshwater to marine salinity gradient to study organic matter... | ecosystem: Environmental > Aquatic > Marine > Coastal ... | reverse complement strand
GCATCGCCTACACGAGGACGAAATGGCAGCGCGACGCGTAGCCCTGGCGCTGGCGTGTGTCGTGACGATCGTCTGCGCGTTGCCGGCGGCAGCGCAGTCAACCCGCGTCGAAGCAATTGAGCGCGAACAAGCGGCCAAGGCGAAAGACACCGGGAAAGAAGGGCCCTCCGAAGCTGAACTCGTCGTGCGGCGCATCCTTGCATCGCCCCTTCTCAGCGGCGGTGATGGCGCCTACCCGTGGTTTGGCAGCGTCTATGGCGGAACCGGCATGGGGCTCGGGGCCGGCTACACCAAGCACCTCGAGAACGCCGCCAGTCTCAACGTGCAGACGGGCATCTCTCTCAACAACTCGCTGCTGGTGCGCGGCAGCGTGGCCGCTCCCGAGTTCTGGCGCGGCACGCTCCAGGTCGATGCGAGCGCGCAGTACCTCGATGCGCGTGGCGTGTCGTACTACGGCGGCCAGGATTCCGATCGTCAGGACCGTGAACGCTTCGACTACTCGCCCTTCGAGCTCACGGGAAACGCGACGGTCAAACCGGCGCAGCGACTGGCCTTAACCGGCACCTATAGCTTCCTCGGGTTCGATACCCAGCGTGATGTGCCAAGACTGACGGAGCAGGACGCTCCCGGGCTTGATCGGTCCTTGAGCTATCACGTCGCCAGGGGCACGGCGATGTTTGACTGGCGGCCATCGAAGGGCTACAGCACCCGCGGTGGCTTCCTGCGCGCATCGGCCGAGCGCAACATCGAGACCCAGGCCAAACCGTATTCGTATTCGCTGCAGGAATTCGAAGCCGTGCAACTGGTGCCGCTGGTCCGCGAGCAATTCGTGCTCGCCGGCCGAGCGCTGATGACGCTGACGCAACCCGACCACGGAGACACGGTTCCGGTCGTATTGCTGCCCTACCTTGGGAGTGGCAGCGCGTTTCGCGGCCACGCCAATCGCCGCTTTGCCGATCGCAATCGCCTGCTGCTGAGCGGAGAGTATCGCTGGCGGCCGTCGCGTTACCTGGACATGGCGCTGTTTGTCGACGCCGGCCAGGTGGCGCCTGATCCGGCCGACTTCGAAGCGGGACGATTCGAGACCGCGTGGGGTCTTGGTGCGCGACTGCACGGTCCCACCTTCAACGCCGTGCGGATCGAGGTCGCGCGCGGCCGGGAGGGCATCCGGGTCATCGTCTCCGGATCGCAGCCGTTCTGATGATGATGAACCAGAACAGGCCGTCGGGCGCTCGGGCCACCAGCGGGTATCGGGCCGTCATCGCCGTGCTGGCGCTGCTGGTCGTGATCTCGACGCTTTCACTGGTCGCACAGACGCGCCGGTTTTACGCCGACGATCCGATCTGGCGTGAACCGGTCACGCAGGACGTCAAGAACGCCACGCGCTACGAACCGGATCTGGCCTACCAGACCCTCGAGAACCTGTTCTGGCGGCCCGGCGACAAGGTGCTTGGGCAACGCGCCAAGAACATCAACACCGTGGACGAGGTGCCGGACGGTCCGTACTTCGTGAACCGCGCCGGCCGGATACCGTTGACGCCTGCGCTCGTGGCCCGCGGCGCCAACACCAGCGACGGTCCCGCCCCTGGCAAGTGGACCATCGTCTCAGCCAAGAGCGACGGCGTCACCCCGGGCTTCACGATTCGCGACTCGGCCAATCAGCTCTGGTTCATCAAGTTCGACCCGCCCGGCTGGCGCGCCATGGCCACGGGCAGCGAGATCGTGGCTGCGAAGTTGTTCTGGGCGGCCGGCTATCACACTGCTGAGTACCACATCGCGCAATTGGTCCCGTCAAACCTCGTGATCGGCAAGGACACCCGCGTGACGCCGCCGGGAGAAATGCCACGGCCGATGCACCAGGGCGACATCAGCTGGCTGCTGTCGAGGGCCGACCGCGATCCCGACGGCTCGTATCGCGTGATCCTGAGCAAGGCCGCGCCCGGCCGCCCGATCGGCCGCATCAAGTTCCACGGCACACGCGCCGACGATCCCAACGACATCGTTCCGCACGAGCATCGCCGTGAGCTGCGCGGTTACTTCGTGTTCGCCGCGTGGCTCAATCACGTCGATGCAAAGGGGATCAACTCCTTGTCGACGTTGATCACGGAGAACGGCCGCAGCTTCATCCGCAACTACCTGCTCGACTTCGGCTCGGCGCTGGGGAGCGCGGCCATCGGGCCGCGCGAAGGGTGGGAGGGATACGAGGCGCTGGTCGAGGAACCCAGCGAGATCACGAAGCGGACGCTGGCGCTCGGCTTCAACATCCCGGTGTGGCGACGGCAGGACTATTTCGAGTCAGCGGCGATCGGCCGGCTGCCCCGCGATCACTCGAAGTGGAATCCCGAAGCATGGTGGCCGCACATCACCAACGCCGCGTTCCGCCACATGCGCCCCGATGACACCTTCTGGGCTGCCATGAAACTCGCGTCGATCACCGACGAGATGATTCGCGCCGCGGTCGCCGAAGGCAAGTTTGGCGATCGCGAATCCGAGGAGTTCCTCGCCAAGGCGATCTCCGATCGCCGCCTGCGCATCCTGCAGGCCTTCCTGCCGAAGGTGAACCCGATCGTCGACCCAACACTCGATCGCGATGGCCGGTTGACCTTCAGGAATGCGGCCGAGGAACTGGCCGTCGCGGATCGGGCCCCTGGCTACCGGGCGCTCTGGTACACGTTCGACAACGACACCGACAAGGCAACACTGGTCGCGACGACCGAAGAAACCCGAAGCCCGATGGTGATGCCGCCGATGCCTGCCTCCGCCTACATCAAGGTCGACCTTGCGGCCGTTGGCGGACCCGAGGCCTGGGCCAAGCCTGTTTCCGCATATTTCCGCAGGAATTCGAGTGGCTGGTCGCTGGTGGGGTTCGAGCGACAACCCTGACACTTACGTATTACGTAAAGATTACAGTCCGACACCGCAGATGACCCGTTCGGGCCGATAAGATTCGGTAGGGTCATGAGATACTGGAACCCGCGTTTTTCCCAGCCGTATTTCATTTAGACCGTTCGTTTCCTTAACTTTACGAGCTCGAGATCTTGATGTTTCACGCACGTCTTGCCGCCCTCATCGTCGTGGTGTGCTCGGTCGCCGTGCCCGCGTTCGCGCAGGCACCTGGCGAGGGTACTGAAACTGCGGTCGCCGCGGCGACGCCGGGCAGCGGATCAACCGACGCCCAGACGCCGCTGATCATTCCCCAACCGCCAGTGCGCACGGAATTCGTCGACGGCAATCCGTTCAAGCTCTCGGCCGGTGACTTCAAGCATTTCTTCAGCGGCGACACGGCTCGCACGTTGACCTACGTCAGCCTCTTCGCCATCGCGTCCGCCCCGTGGGATCGCCAGGGCGTGAACAACGGTTTCAATATTCCAACGACGCTCTTCCAGTCAGGCAACCTGATTGGCCAGGTAGCGTTCCAGCTCGGCGCCGGTCTTGCGACCTACGGGGTTGGCAAGACGTCAGGGAACAAGAAGCTGGCCTATGCCGGCCGCGACATCGTTCGCGCGCAGGTGCTGTCGCAGACCCTGGTCCAGGCGCTGAAGTTCACGGTGCGACGCAACCGTCCTGACCTGAGCAACAACAAGTCGTTCCCGTCTGGACACTCGGCCAGCACGTTCGCCACGGCCACGGTGCTGCACAAGTACTACGGCTGGAAGGTGGGCGCGCCGGCGTACGCGCTCGGCACCTACGTCGCCCTGGCGCGAATGGCGTGGAACCGTCACCACGCAACCGACGTCGTGATGGGGGCCGGATTCGGCTTTGCATCGGCACGCACCGTGACGATGTCGATGGGCAAGACCAGGTTCAGCGTTGGTGTGCAGCCGCAGCTCGGCGGCGCATCAGTCAACCTCACCAAGATCAACAAGTAAGCGCGCGGGGATCTCCCCGCGCCGCTACTGTGTCACCGTTGTCGGCGCTCGCCGATGGCGCGTGGCGCGTTCGTAGGCGGCGGCCAGTTCCAGCAGCTTCTTGTCGTCCCACATCCGGCCGAGCAGCGAAATCCCAACCGGATATCGTCCGCCGATGTAACCCGCCGGCACCGTGACCTGCGGCAATCCGGTCGCCGCGCTCTCCTCGCATGTGCCCGGCTCCGATCCGTACCGCTCCAACCCGCCTTCGTGCGTATGCGGCCGCGCGTGATTGGCGGGATACAACAGGGCATCGAGTTTCTGCTGATCCATGAGGTCCACGAACACCTGCCGGAAGGTCTCACGGCCGCTGATGAATCGACGCGTGGCCACGTCGAGTTCAGCGCCCGCAGGCACCGGCGCAAGCGCCCCCTCCAGTCGTCGGGCGCTGAGCGGCGCAAGCTTGTTGGTCGCCAGCAGATCCTGGATCGTCAGCACCCTGTCGCCGGTCTTCGACCCTCGAGACAGATAGGACGTCCATCCCGCACGCAGCGAACCCGGCGCCGATCCTCTGGCCGCTGCGTATTTCGCGTCGTAGTCAGCAATCTGCACGTCGACCACGATCGCGCCCGCGGCCTGGAGCTCCTTGATCACGCGATCCATGTTCACGGCCACTTCCCGCTCGCCGGTGAAACCCACGAACCTCTGGCGCAGCGCGCCGATGCGCTTGCCCTTCAACGTCGCCGTATCGAGGCCGGCGGCGAACGATCCGCTGATGTGCCGCGCCGCATCTGTTGTCACTGTGTCTTCTGGATCCACGCCGGCAACCAGATCGAGCGCCAGCGCCACGTCGCGCACCGACCTGGCCATCGGGCCAACGGCGTCGTTGTAGGTATTGAGGGGCATCACGCCGGCCCGGCTGACCAGGCCTCGGGTTGCGCGAATCGTCGACAGCGACGCAAAGGCGCTCGGGTTGGAAAGCGAGTTGCACGTATCGGTACCGAAGCCGAGTGCCGCAAGGCTCGTGGCCACGCTGGTCGCGCTGCCGCCGCTCGATCCCGCCGTACTCAATGACGAATCGTAGGCGTTGCCGACCGTGCCGCCGACCGTGCTGATGCCAAAGTCGCCGAATGGGAACTCGTCAAGGTTCGCCTTGCCGAGGACCACCGCGCCGCCGCGCTTCATGCCGGCAGCCACTCGCGAGTCGATCCGCGGTCGATGATCGACGAGCGCGAGCGAACCGCCGGTCGTCGGCAGTTCAACTGCGTCGATGTTGTCCTTGTAGACCACCGGCACACCATGAAGCGGGCTGAGCAGGCGTCCCTGCGCGCGCTCGGCATCGCGCGCGCGGGCATCCGCGATCGCTCGCGGGTTGATCGCCAGCACGGATCGCAGCGTCGGCCCGTGACGATCGAAGCGCGACAGTCGCGACAGGTATTCGCGCGTGATGTCTTCCGAGGTGACGACACCCCGGGTCATCGCGTCCTGAAGTTCGGCTGCGGTCTTCTCGAAGACCGTAAACCCGAGAACGGTCTTGCTGACGCCGGACGCCGCCGGGAGGTCCCAGTTGGCGATCTGCGAGATTTGCAGCGGCGTCAGGCCGCGAAGATCCGGCTGCCTGAGCAACTGCGCGGCGCCGTCGGTAACGCGCCTGATCTCGGCCCCCGGAGCGGGAATCCGGGCGTCGGCACCTGCATACACGGCCTCGCCGGTGACGAGCGCGTCCTTGAACGGGAGCGGGTAGCCGCCGCGCGGATCGTAGATCTCGCTGAGCCCCTTCACGACAAACGTCAGCAACGCGCGCGTCTCGCGAGGCTTCAGTCGCAAAGTAAACACGTAGCCGATATGCGCGGGATCGAATCCGGGCCATGCGCTCGTAAACGGATCACCATACATGTCGCCAACCGACGTCAACACGCCGGCTCTGGTGCCCAGGACGTGCGCGGAAGGTCCGTGTCCGGATGGGCCCTGTGACGGATCGGCCACGTTCCTGGCGTTCTGCATCACCGTCACAAAGCCATCGCCGCGATCCGCGCGACGATCTCCGCTCGATGTCGCGGCAATAGCCACCAGTCCGCCGTCGGTGTAGGCGCCGGCCGCACCACCCCACGCGACCTGGACGATCCGTTCCTCGCCAGTCGTGTTCATGAAGGTATCGAGATAGCGGAGATACGCGCTGCCGGCGGCGGTCGTCAGACCTCGCGCAACGAGGATGCCTTCGGCCAGCACCGGTGTCGTCGAATCGAAGCGTCCGGCGCCGTCATGATGGAGTCCGAAGCCGCGCAGGTATTGATTGCGCAGCAAGACCGCATCATTGGCGCGCTTGACTTGCAGCTTGAGGTAGCCGAAGCCGTTGAACGGATTCGATCGGCCGCCCGTGGCAATGCCGCCGCTGTCCTGCGCCCACGGGCTGGTGTCCTGGATGTCCCAGAACTGTCCGTCGGATGACGGCACTCTGGTCACGGCATCGAGTTGAGTGATCGCCAGGAGCGCAGTGCAGCCGGCGACGAGGCCGGCCCTCAGGATTCGCATCCGCGAATCTTATCCTTCGCTGGCACTCCTGCGGTCGAGCAGGCTCTCGCGGACGACCGATGGCGTTTTGCCAAACGAACGCCGGAAGACTTCGGTGAAGTGGCTGTGGCTCGAGAACCCGAGGTCGAGCGCAATCGCAGTCAAATCCACCCCCGGCTCGCGCAGCCGCTCCAACGCCGCGCGCAACCGCAGCTGGTTGCGATAGGCGTGAAGCGAGAAGCCGGTGCGCGTCCTGAACAGCCTGGCCAGATGGAACACCGACGTATTGACACTCGCAGCCACGTCCGAGAGCGACAGGTCCTCCGTAAAGCGGCTGGCGATCACGTGTTTTGCCGCCTCGACGACATCGATCTCTCGGCGTGGCCGGGAGCGTGGCGCCGCCGATCGCTGGTAGGCCAGGCTGGTCACATCGCCAAGAATCGACATCACCGCTTCTTCAACAAACAGGCGATCAGGGTTGGCTTCCCTGGTCACGTGCCTGAACACCATGCGTTGTCTCAGGTAGGTGCCTGGATCGCTGGGACCGTGGCTGAACGGAAACGGCCGATCGACCCGGTCGATGGCGGCGGGCTCATGTGCGGCGAGCGTTTCGGCGACCGCTTCCGGCGCAACCGCGAAGTACTCGCACTGATCGCCGATGCGGCTGAGCGGCTGGCGCGTGTAGACCTGCCCTTTGTTGTCGTACGTGACGGTGTTCGGGTCGGCTACAAATGGCGCGCTGCCCTCGTGCGCAATCCACACGCCTTCACGCGGAAACGCAAACAGCGTGTGCGACGTCGGTCCCGAGTCGTAGAAGATCGGGTTGTCCGCGGGGCATCGCCACCGCCCGACTTCGACGAGCGGCGACGCAAACACCGTGACGTCGATGTCCCGCCGGGGGCTACCCGCGTGAACCGCTATTTCGTCTTGCGCCGCGTGTACAGGAAGTCGTAGCCGGTCGTCCACGTGCCATCCGAATTCAGTTGTTCCGACGCTTGCCGCATCTGGTCTGGCCCCATCGGCGTGAACGTCACGCGAATCGTGCGGCGGCCCTGCACGCGCTGCGCAGGACCGAGGGGCACTTCACCGATGTATACCATGCTGCCGTTCTTCAATTCGCCCCAGTACGAATGCAGGCCGCCGCGATTGTCGACCCAGGTCTGGTGCCACTGCTGTTTGACGCGATCGTAGACGTTGTAGCTTTCACCGGTGCCCCCGGTGCCGTCATCCCAATTCTCGTGGATCACGCAGCCGCCCTGGATCTTCGAAATGATGTTGCGTGGCGGCACGCGCCCTGGCTGCGGGGCCGGCGCGTTGGCCGGACGCGTCGCGGGATTCGGCACGACGTCCCAATCGCCGACCCAGAAGTCGAACTGACGGTACTCCGGACCCGAGCAATCAAACGGTTTGGGGGCTGGGGCGGCCGGTTGTGAGGGAGTGGCTTGCAGAACAACGGCCATCAACGCCGACATCATCAACAACATGCCTGTTGATACCTTTCGCCCGGATTCGCCCGCTATCAGATTCCTGCGAGGCACGGACTATACTCGCGCCATGAAGAAATCGCTCGTCCTGCTCTCCCTGTGCATCGCGTGCACCGCCGCGACCGGCCCGTCGACCGTCCTCAGCGCCGGCGGCCAGGAGCGCCAGGCGCAGGACGACACGGCGAAGCCAGGCGATGGCTTCACGTTGAAGACCGCGGAAACCATCACCTTCGATACCGACGAGGTGACGTGGATGCAGGTCGATGTCTCGCCCGACGGCAGGACCATCCTGTTCGATCTGCTTGGCGATCTCTACACGATGCCAATCAGCGGCGGGCAGGCCACGCGCATCATGGGCGGGCTGTCGTTCGAGAGCCAGCCGACCTGGTCGCCCGACGGCAGGACCATTGCGTTTCTGACCGACCGCACCGGCGTGGAAAACCTGTGGATCGCCAATGCGGACGGATCGAGCCCGCGCGCGGTGAGCAAGGATGGCCGCACCAACGACCGGCCGCAGATCATGGTGTCGCCAGCGTGGACGCCGGACGGCAACTACATCGTGGTGTCGAAGTCGCGTCCGCCAGAACCCGGCACGTTCGGCCTGTTCATGTATCACCGCGATGGCGGCTCGGGCGTGCGCGTCGGGCCGGCACCACCGCCGCAACCTGCGCCGGGATCGGAAGGTCCTCCGGCTGCGCCGGCAACCAACAAGATGGGCGCCGTGGTATCGCCTGATGGCCGCTTCATTTACTACGCGCAGCGCACCGGCACGTTCACCTACAATGCTCGCTTCCCGCTCTGGCAGATCTACCGTCACGACACCGAGACCGGCGACGTCACGCAGGTCACGAATGCGCAAGGCAGCGCGATCCGGCCGGTGATCTCCCCCGATGGCAAGTCGATGGTGTTCGGCACGCGTCATAAGACCGGCACCGGCCTGCGGGTTCGCAATCTGGAAACCGGCACAGAGCGCTGGCTCGCCTACCCGGTCACGCGCGACGACCAGGAATCGCGCGCGAGCCGTGACACGCTGCCGCGCTACGACTTCACGCCCGATGGCACCGCGCTGATCGTGCCGGTCAACGGCAAACTGCAGCGCATTGACTTCACTAGCGGCACGTCCACGCCGATTCCGTTCACCGCCAAGGTCGAAGCGGAGATTGCGCCACGGGTCTACACGCCGGTTCGGATTGAAGACGGGGATTCCGTGCGCGCCCGATTGATTCGCTGGCCGGCACTGTCGCCAGATGGCACGAAGCTGGTGTTCAGCGCGATGAATCGGCTGTACATCAAGGACTATCCGGCAGGAAACCCGCGACTGCTGACGCCGGGGGCCAATGAAGGCGAGTTCATGCCGTCCTGGTCGCCTGATGGCCGATCGATCGTCTACACCACCTGGACGACAACGGGAGGACACATCAAGAAGGTGGCCGCCACCGGCGGTGCCGCCGAGACGCTGACGCGATACGAGGGGTACTATCTCGACCCGACCTTCTCGCCGGACGGCGCGCGCGTGGCCTTCCTTGCGGGAGCCGCGTCCGACCAGCTCTACTCGATCCTGATGGACACGCCTCCCGCCGACGAGCGCGATGGCGACGATCATGCGCCTCGAGAAATCGGCGGCGTCAGCCCGCCGAACACGATCGAGATCCGCTCCATGCCCGCGGCCGGCGGTGCCGCCACCCTCGTCGGATCGGCACAGGGCGGACGCGGCCTGCAGTTCGCACGCAACGACGCGTCACGCGTCTACTTCACGACCGGACGCGGACTGCAGTCGATCACGATGGATGGTTACGACCGCCGGACGATCCTGCGGGTGAACGGCGTTGGCCCCGGCAACAACCCGCCGTCGGCCGATGACATCCGCCTCTCACCCGACGGTACGCGCGCCTTCGTCAACCTGCAAGGCCGTCATTTCCTCGTGACGGTGCCAAGGGCGGGTCGCGAAACGGTGGAGGTCCGCATCCAGGGCAGCGGCGACACCAATGTGCCGGTCAAGCGTATGTCGCTCGACGGTGGCGATTACCTCAATTGGACTCGTGATGGTTCCGCCGTGACCTGGGCCTGGGGTGCGCAGTTCTTCCGCCAGCCGATCGATGCCAGTGAACCTCAGAAGACCGATGTCGTCGTCGAAGTCCCTCGAGCGCGGCCGTCCGGTTCCGTGCTGTTGAGCGGTGCCCGCGTCATCACCATGAAAGGCACGGAAGTCATTCCCAACGGCGACGTCCTCGTCACCAACAACCGCATCGCCGCGGTCGGCAAGCGGGGCTCGCTGACAGTCCCTGCGGGCACACGCTCGATCAGCGTGGCAGGCAAGACGATCATGCCCGGCTTTGTCGATGCGCACAGCCACATGTGGGCGCCGCGTGGTCTGCACCAGACCGAGGTCTGGCAGTACCTGGCCAACCTCGCCTACGGCGTGACCACCACGCGCGATCCGCAGACCTCGACGCCCGACGTGTTCGCGTATGCGGACATGGTCGACGCCGGCGCCATGCCCGGCCCGCGCGTGTTTGCGACAGGTCCGGGCGTGTTCTCGGGTTCCGGCATCGACAGCCGCGATGCCGCCTTCCGTTTCATCAAGCGCTACAAAGAGGCGTATCGCACCAACACGCTGAAGCAATATGTCGCCGGCGATCGCATCGTGCGCCAGTGGATCATCGAGGCCTGCAAGGAATACGGCATCACGGCCACCATCGAAGGTTCACTCGACCTGAAGCTGAATCTCACGCAGATGGCCGACGGGTATTCGGGACAGGAGCACAGCCTCCCGATCGCGCCGATCTACAAAGATGTGGCGATGTTTGTCGCGAAGACGAAGACGTTCTATACGCCGACCATCCTTGTGGCGTATGGCGCCCCGTGGTCGGAGAACTACTGGTTCGAAACGGAGTCGCCCGACAAGGATCCGAAGCTGCGCAAGTGGATTCCATGGGAACTGCTCGACGGCATGACGCGTCGGCGGCCGCAGTGGTTCCTCCCCGAGGAGTACGGGCATCAGCTGATCGCCAAGGGCGTTGCCGACGTGGTGCGTGCCGGCGGCAAGGCCGGCCTCGGCAGCCACGGCCAGTTGCAGGGACTCGGTGCGCATTGGGAAACGTGGAACCTCGCGTCGGGTGGGCTGACGCCGCACGAGACGCTGCAGGTCATCACGCTCTCGAGCGCCGAAGCCATCGGCATGCACCAGGACGTCGGGTCGCTCGAACCAGGCAAGCTGGCTGACCTGCTCGTGCTGGACCGCAATCCCCTCGAGAACATCAAGAACACCAACTCGATTCGCTACGTGATGAAGAACGGCGAACTCTACGAAGGCGACACGCTC
>Ga0075471_10002915_pt1 | contig 11168 bp, 12 predicted proteins | sample DEB19_08_DNA_2_FD_74787 | JGI IMG/M metagenome (GOLD analysis project Ga0075471, IMG submission 74787) | Aqueous microbial communities from the Delaware River and Bay under freshwater to marine salinity gradient to study organic matter... | ecosystem: Environmental > Aquatic > Marine > Coastal ... | reverse complement strand
CACCAGATACCAGGTGCTCGTGGAATTGGTGGCGTTGTAGCGCATGCCACCGGGCGAATAGACATCGGTGCAAAACTCCACGGCGTTGTCGGGAAAGTGCTGCACGGTCAAACCCAAAGACGCGTTCACCCCGCCATGAGCCGCCACGACCGCCCCGTAACCACTAGCAACCGTGCCGTTGACGCGCACCAGCGCAAACACCGTGCCCGCGCCGGTGTAGGTGAAAATGGTGTTGGCGTAGGTCAGCCAGTCATTGACGCCATCGAAGCGAACGCACGGCCGGCCATTGAGCTGCGCGGTCTTGTAGGTGGGCCGCGCAGCAGCCGTGCCCGGCGTGGCGTCGTTGCTGGTGCCGCTAAGGTCGCTCCAAGTCGCCACCGCATCGCCGTCATTTAGGCCAACGATGCGGGTGGACAGCAGAAACTCCTTGAGCCCGGCGATGTCGGTGGGGCTAAACGCCGCCGCGCCGCCGCCATTCAGCGCGCATCGCAAGGATCGGCGGAAGGGTAGCATAGTTATTCCCAGGTGCCCCAGAGGGTGCCGTTGAGCGTGGCGGTGCCGGTCGCCACCTTGGCGTCCAGCTTCAGCCCGGAATCGAGCAACTGGCCAAAGCCCAGGTCAAACATGTGCGGCACCCCGGCCGCCAGCTCGACCCGATACTTCACGGCGGGCGTGCCGGCATTGTCTTGCAGGATCAATACCGCCGCACTGGACACGGTCACGACGCCGCCCAGCAGGCGGATGCGCCGGCCGGTCGCCGCGGCCCACACTTCCGCGGCCGTGGTGGACAGCGCCACGGCGGCCTGGATTTTGAACGTGTCGGGCAACGGCACGGGGTTGAGCGCCGGCACGGGGTTGCCGCTTTCACGGCTGCCTTTGGCAATGATGAGGGAGTTCATGGGTTAGCGTCTGAGATTCACGGTCATGCGGGGGGCCTGCTCCTGCTGGGGCAGTTCGCGGACCATCACGTCGTTGAGCTGCTCGTTGGCCAGCGCGAGCATGGCCTGCGCCCGGCTCTGCTGCTTCTGCTCGTTGAGCGTGCGCGCCACCACGGCGGTCTGCACGGGGTCCACGAGCCACTCGGGAAAGGTCTGCACTTCCCAATACGTGGTGTTGGTCACGGCCTGGCCGGTGTTGGCGACGAGGCACTTGTAGCTCTGGCCGGTGGTGCTGGAATACACCAGGTTGCCCGCCACGTAGGCGGTTCCGGAGGACCAGGCCGTGGTCGTGAACACGGGGCGTTCGCGCCGGAAGGTCACAAACGGCTCGGCCACAAACTGGTTGGCCACCACCTCGTAGCCGAGGTTGCTTTTGCGGAAGTTGAGCGGCCGGATGTTGTTGGGGTTGACCTCCGGGTTGTTTACCGACAGCCAGCGCACGGCGTCAATGACCGTCTCGCCCGTCTGCTCGGCGGCGACGTAAGGCCGGAACGGCGTGAGCACGCCGAACTTGGTCGCGTCAAACGTGCTGGTGCTGGTGTGGGCCGTGTGGCAGGCGTAGAAGCGGTTGTCGGCCGGGTTGCGGACGATGGACGGGTCCACGCCGGCGGCGCCGATGACATAGGCGGTGTTCGCCGCCCAGTCCGGGCCGGAATAACCCAGCGCGCAGCGCGCCCAATACGCGCCGTTCACGTTCCACGCGGATCCGTCCCACGTCGCAGGGGCTTGTCCGGTGCTGGCGACGAGCGCCTGGAAATACTCTTTGCTGCCGAGGTGCCAGACTTCGACGGGGGTGGTGAGGCTGGGAGCCGAGTAACTGGTGCCGCTGGCCCAACTGGCGCGGTAGCGGCGTTGCTCGGTGTAGGTGAGGCGGGGCCACCAGCAGGTCTCCCAGCAGCGGCGCAGCTCCTGGTTGAGATAGCCGCACAGCTCGGCCGCGAGCGTCGGCTGGGTCGTGATGGTGCCCAGGCCGGCGAGCGTTGCAGCCCCTTGCAGGACGGAGATGAAGGTGGTCGTCATAGGCGCAGCCCCGCCCGCTGCCACCGGAGCGGCGGCTTACTTCACGTAACCGAGCTGGATCTTGCTCACCGTCACGCCGTTGGTCTGCGTGGTGGTGATGCCGGAGAAGCGAATCTTCACGATCCCGTAGAGCTGGGCCGCGGTCCAGTTGGTGAACGCGGCCACGGCGGTCGTGCCGTTGTTGGCGGCCGTAAGCGTGTATTGCGTGCTCGTGGTGTAGTTGGTGCCGTCGGGCGAGACCTGGAGGTTCACCACGGTGTTGCTGGTGCCGGTGCCGGCCGCGGCCCACATGGCGAGCACGCTGAGACCCTGCCCGGGCGTGAGGGTGTAGGCGGTGTTGCTCGTGACGGCGCTGGTGCCGTTGGTCACGCTGGCGCCGCTGGTGATGTCCAGCGTGGTCGTGCCAAAGCGCGTGGACTGCGCGGCCGCGGGCAGCGCGAGGGTGAGCAGGGCGAGCAGGAGGAGGGGGAGTAGGAATCGGAGCTTCATGGTCAGTTATTGGATGCAGGTTGCTTTTGTTTGAAAGTGCGGGCCGCGCCTTCCATGGCCGGCGTCCAGCCGACCGAAGGGTGGCGGCTGCGGCTGGTGATGCGGGCGTAGTCGTGCTGGCGCAGGTAGAACCGGACAAAATCCTTGTCCTGCCAGCACTCATAGCCGAGGGCTTCACCGTAGAGCTTGTAGTCCACGGGATGGATCTGGCACTGCTGGTAGCCGTGGGACATGTGCGTGCGCTCGCGGTCGCGCCCGAGCCGGGCGATTTCCGCGTCCCGCCGGGCGAGCCGTTCGTCGCGCTCACGCTGGAGCCAGTCGCGCACCAGGGGCGCGAGGTCCACGTTGCCCATCAGCAACGGCGCGTCCTGGGGCCGGCAGACGGGGCGCACGCGGCGCTCCGTGCGGCCGCGCAGCCAGCTCCGCGCGTGGGCGCCGGTGCGGAACTCGCGTTCCACCGCGCGACCCACGGCAGGAATGGTCTGGACGAGCGACATGGCTTAGACCTGGTTGGCCGGCTTGGGCACGTAGCGGTAGTAGATGGCCACCTTGCCCGCCGTGGCGGTGTTGAGGTTGCCGCCGGTCGCGGTGAACGTGGCATCTACCGTGTTGGCGGCCGTGTATTGGTAGATGGTCGCGTTGGTGAGCGCGCCGCCCTTGACGAAGACCTCGGTGCCCACGCTGGCCAGCTCGGTGCTGGTGAGGTAGCGGTTGGTGCTGCCATCATCGCCCACGATGAGGGCGAGGTTGGTGACGGCGGCATCGCTGAACACAAACGGCTCAATGAGTTCCGCCTGCGTGACCATGACGGCGTCGCCGGCGTTGACGGCCAGCTGGCTGAACGTCTGCGCCGTGTCGGCGTCGGTGAGGTCCGAGTAGGACACGATCTGGACGTGCGTGGCCCCGCCGTGGAGACCTTGCTCCTGCTGTTTATGGGCAATGGGATTGGGCATCACAGTGTGTGGTTAAGGTTGGGCCGTGGGTTAATCCGCCGAGATGACCGCCGAGCAGTTGTGCCGCGGCATGAGGTTGCACGAGGCAAACTTGACATCGAGGATGCCGCGCTTGCCGCCGCCCTGATCTTCGAGCTGGCGGAACTTGGCCGCCTGCACGAACGCCAGCTCCACGGTGTCCATGTCCAGGAACAGGCCGGAGCGGTGGGTGTAATCGGTGTCCTCGCCCGTGGCGGCGGTGGTGTAGAGGAAGGGGACCGTGTGGAGGTTGATCTCCGCGCCGTCCATGACCAGGCGGTCGATGACGTTGGTGAGCGCCTTCTCATCGGCCGACTGCTCGAACCGGCGGACGTTGGCCTTGCCGTCGTGGGTGATGTCCCAGCGGGTAAAGCCGCCGATCTTGCGCTTGAGGCGGATCCCGACAAAGCCTTCCAGCTTCGCGGGGCCTTTGCGGGCCTCGTAGGCGGCCTGCACCATGTCGCCGAGGTTGTCTTCCTCGAAATCGGTGAGCGTGCCGCTGTAACGCTGCGCGGATTCCGGCCGGCAATCTTCGGGCACGGGCTCGGTGGTCTGCGCGGTGGTCTGCGTCCACGAGAATTGGCCGCGGGTTTCGTTGGCCGTGCTCGGCCCGGCCTGGCGCTGGAGGTCATTGTTCGACAAGCAGCGTTTCTCGATCATCCGCTTCACCGTCTCGGCGGCGGCCTTGAGCTGGAACTGCCACTCACCGGACTTGACGGCGGCGATGGCCACCTCGTCCGCCCAGTCGGAGATGCCGGGCTTGTCCCAGCACTTCTGCGCGTAGGTCTTCCACGTCTTGCGGGCGGCGTAGGAGAAGCCGCTCGCGTCCTGGCCTTCCGGCACGCCGGAGTGCGGGCTGGGCTTGGGCACCTTGGCCTGCAAGTTCAGCTCGACTTCGAGCGGACGGCGCCCCTTGGGCACGATGGAGGTGAAGACGACTCCGAGCACTTCGATCTCGGAGACGACATCGGACCAGTCGGTCAGTTTGCCGACCTGGTTCAGTTCTGTTAGGGATGGCGTTGGCATGGCGTTTAACGGGAGGCACCCGCAGCAAGGCGGGCGAGGGTTGACTGGCTCACCCCGGCCCGAGCCAGCAGCTCAACCGGGAAATTGTCGTCCGCGGACGACCGGCTGGGGGCCGGCCGCGCCGCGGGCGGGGAAGACTTGATGGGCGGCAGGGATTTCTTGGCCGGGGGCGTCGTGACCGTGGCGGTCGCGTTGGCGGCCGGCTTGGCGGTGGCCTTGGCGACGGCTTCGATGGCCTTGAGAATCTCCGGCTCGGACTTGCCGGCGAACAGCTTGAGCACGCGCTGGCCGAGCAGCGTCTGGCCCACGACGATGCGGGCGTGCGGAAACCGGCCCAGCCCGGGAATCTCTTCGAGGGCGCGGGCGTAAGCGGCGGCATCCTCGGAGCCGGGCTGAAATTGCGCGGGGAAAATGCCCTTGGCTTCCTGATCCCAGTAAGCGACGCCGGCCACGAGCTTCTGTGCCTTGGGCAGCGCGGTGCGCAGCTCCATGTCCACACGGTCGCGCAGGGCTTGCACCTGCTCGGCGGTGTAGCTGGGGTCGCCGTCCTTCTGCGGCTCCACGCCGTTGCGGTTGGCGTTGCACCAGGCGATGATCTCGTTGCGGTCGGCCACCCAGCGGTCCAGCTCGGCTTCACTGCGCACGAGCGGCACGCCGTCGAGCACGGGCGGGGGGCCTTTGACGGCTTCGAGCTGCTTGCCCAGCGCGGCGGCCTGCTGCGCGGCTTCGGCAGCCTTGGCCTCGGCGGCGGTCAGCTTGGCTTGGAAATCCTTGGTCGCGGCCTCGATGCGCTTGCTGGCCTCGGCCTCGATCTCGGGCGTCCAGCCGGCGGGCAGCGCGGCTTCCGGGGCAGGGGCTTCGGGCGCGGTTTCGGCCGGAGCCTCGGGCTCGGCCGGGGCCGGCGCGGTCTCGGCCTCGGGGGCGGCTTCGGCGGGGGCGGCGGGCTCGGTGGCGGCGGAGGGTTGACCGCCCAGCATGGCATCCAGGCTGACTCCCTGCTGCGCGGCCACGCGGCTGACGAGGGCGCGGAAAGCGTCATCGGGAGCGGCGGGCGGGGCGGGCGACGGGGTGGCTGCCGCGGGGGCGGCTCCGGTCGCGGGAGTGAGGTTGTCAGCCATGCACCAGCACGAATGCCGGAGGCTTGATGAGCTGACAATGGGGTGCGTTCCAAACCCGTCCTAATCCGTCCAAGTGCGTGCAAACCCGGCCAAAGCCGGGCTAACCCGGCCTTATTATGGTTTGAAAAGGCAGTAGATCGGGACGCCAACGATGACGGCCCATACGATGAACATCTCAGGGTGCCGTTTATGGGTGGCGGTGTCGAGCCTGTTCATGCAGAAAGCATATGCTTGCTAGCAAGCATTGCAAGCATAAAACAAGAAAGCATTGACATGCTTGCTTAATGCGCCATCCTCTGCTTGCTATGAACGAGCATAAACAAACTGAGTTCGTCGAAATTCTACCGCAATCGCTTGGGGGCAAGGCCAGGTCAAAGAAGTTGTCTCCGAAGGTTCGAAGCGAGATTGCCAGACACGCCGCAGAATCTCGATGGGACAGGACAGAGGACCGCGTGAGAATGCCGCGCGCGACCCACGCGGGAGAACTGCGTTTAGGAAACAAGCTCATTGAATGCGCCGTTCTTGAAGATGGCACGCGAGTAATCAATCAGTCGTCATTCCTGAGAGCGATTGGTCGCTCCATTCGGCCAGCCGCAGGACAAGGTAGCAGTTCTCTAAAACGAGCTGTTGATGATGACGTTGGCTTCGAAGAATTGCCGCCATTCCTACCAGCTAAGAACCTAAAACCGTTCATTACCAAGGACTTAATGGATTCGAAGAACCCGATTGCCTACAAGCCAATGAATGCCGGAAAGATGGCCTTCGGATACAAGGCCGAAATTCTCCCGCTTGTTTGCTACGCGTATGTTGATGCCGCAAAGGCTGGCGCGCTGCTGTCGTCACAAAAGCACATGCTGGACGCAGCCGAGATTATTATTAGGGGTCTGGCCACCGTTGGTGTCATTGCGCTAGTTGACGAAGCGACGGGCTATCAAGAAATTCGTGACCGGCTTGCCCTCCAGAAAATTCTTGATGCCTTCATTGCCAAGGAGCTTGCCGCGTGGGCGAAGCGGTTTCCTGACGAGTTCTACAAAGAGCTTTTTAGGCTAAGGTCGTGGGAATGGAAGGGGATGAAAGTCGGCAAGCCGGGATATGTCGGCAAGCTAACGAACGACTTGGTTTATGAGCGACTCGCGCCCGGAATTCTTGACGAGCTTCAAAAAAAGAATCCGGTGACGGACTCAGGCGCTCGAAGAAACAAACACCACCAATGGCTGACAGGGGATGTTGGACATCCGGCCCTAGCGCAGCATCTACACGCGACGATCACTTTGATGCGCGTATCTTCGGATTGGAACTCGTTTTACAGGATGATAAACCGCGCGCTCCCAAAGAAGACCGACCAGTTGCCGCTTTTGAAGGACGATTGACCAATTCCACGCCGGTAGCCTTCTCGACCACGGCAAGAGCGATTTGCGAAAAGTCGCTTCCTTGCGTTGCCTTCTTTGTCTTGGTTGCCATGCCGGACAATTCTCACAACCGGGCTGCAAACGCGAGCCTCAATTCGGCTCTGTAATTTCAAACTGACCCACTACCCGTTTATGGAACTCCCACTCTTCCTTTAGGTGCTGTCGATATTCGTTCCAGTCCATTCTCGCGCGTTGTGGTTTCGATGCGGTGGCCGCGGCGGTCGCTTACCTCTGCGTCAGATCGGCTCCGCGCGGTTGGCTTCCGCCACGAGCCGGGCCAGCTCCAGGCGCAGGTCGGAGAGCGTCTGGATGCGTTCGGCGCGGCGGTGCAGCTCCTCGCCGGTGGCCAGCACGGGGCGGCCCTGGGCGTCCGCGTGCAGGAGCGAGTGCGGCACGGCGCTGGCGGCCGCGGCCTGCTTGAGCTGGTCGCACAGCACGTCATCCAGCGCGCCGGTGACAAACGCCGCGTGCTCGCGGAACGCGGCCCGGAAATCCGCCGGGCTCAACCGGGCCTCATGCACGGGCGGCGTGGCGGCGCCCGCGCGCCAAGTGATGGAGAAAGGACCGATGTTCATGGGGTTATGCGAACCGTTAAGGTGAACCTGTTGCCGAATCCCGGTTCTCCTTCACCGAGCCACGCATCAGGCGCACAACCGCGTCGAGCACGTCGGACACATTTTCGGCACTGGTGCGCGTCTTGGCTCTTTCGTCGAGATATTGCCACACGGCGTTGCCATCAAAGAGCACGTCAGGAATCGGTGCAGGAGAACAATGCGTCGCAGCGAAAGATGCTTCGCGTCTCGCCCATTCTGGCACTTTATCCGGCTTCGATAGGTCTATGTCGTTGTCCATTTTTATTGCTTTCGGCCAGCATCTTCGCTGGACTTACTGTTAGCCGCCCTATTCGCGCCCCATTCCTGCCCTACCATGAAGCAGTGCTTTGCGAGCGATATGGCGCTCGGTGAGTATTCAGGCTCGCCTAGGTGCTTCCACAGATCGGCCCATGCCGATTCGAGTTCTTCTAAGGAAGGGCGGCTAACCACGCGCTCCAGCGAACCGGCTACCGCCGGTTCACTTCCGCTTGTCTTGTTTTCGTTTGCCATAGGTTTATTCAGCCGGTCGCTGAGCTTGATTGTCATCGCTGCGTCTTGTCGCCCTTGCCCATCAACTGCCGCACCTGGTCGAGCGCGCCGGGTTGCAGCACGCTCCGGCCCATCGTGCGGCCGGTGACGGCGTTGGTCGCCTGGTCCACCTGCCCGGCCAGGTGTTCGAGGTAGTTGTTGAGAATTTCGCGCGAGACCGGGTCGAACTTGGCGGCCATCGCCGGGTTGCGCTGCAAGTCTCCCAAAATGGTCTGCAAGCGCAGGCCGTAGTTGACGCCCTGCTCGTTCATGGGCGGCTCGATGCCGGCCATGATTTCCACCAGCGCCTTGCGCGCCGCGTCCACCTCGCGGGCCTGGCCCACCTGCATGGGCAGCATGACCACGTCGGCCAGGCTGGGGTCGAAGTTCGCCATGAGGGTGCTGCCCAGCTTGGCCGCCTCGTAACTGCCCGGCGGCAGGATGGGGAGCACATACTTGGCGAGGTTCTCCATCATCTTGCCCAGCCACTCGGAATCCAGCGACCCGGTGTTGAACGACAGCACGAGCTGGAAATCGCCCTCGGCATCCGCCCGCGTGGCGAAGACCTGCTGGCCGCCCATGCCGGTGATGGCCTGGAGCTGTTCATCGGTCATGTTCTGCTGGCAGAGCTTGAGCAGCTTGAGCAGCGCGGCCGCGAGCGGGGTGAGGAAGTTGTTGGCCGTGGTCTGCGCGTGCAGCCGCACGAGGTCCATCGAGACCTCGGGATGCCGCCGGCCAAAGTGCTCGGCCACGCGGCGCTCCAGCTTGTCCATCGCCTTGTCCACGCCCACGGGGTAGGGGAGCTGGAGAAACTCCACCTCGCCGGGCGTGCGCGTGGGAATCTCCTGCAACGGTCCCCACATGACCGGCGCCTGCGCCCGGCCGCCGACCGTGCGCCGCAGGTAGGGCGGCAGCGCCGCCAGATCGCAGCCGTCGCGGTAGCTGTCCAGCATCCGCTTTTGCGTGAACTGCTCGGTCGCCACCACTTCGGGAATGCCGCGGGAATCCCACAGGCGTTGCGTGAGATGCTCCAGGCCGAACCACTCGAACGGCAGCCCTTCAAACGGCAGGTCCACCAGCTCGCGCTTGGTGGCGGCCACGTCCACAAAGCACGAGTAGGTGCATTTGAACACGCCGGCCACACCGTCGTCCGTGACCGCCTGCCACCAGGCGGTGACGACCTCGAAGCGGCGGCTCTGCGCCTGCGGGTCCAGCGCGAACGGCGTTTCCCGCGGCGTGAGCGCGCCGCCCTGCCACAGGTAATCAATGAAGCCGGTCTTGCCGCCCTGCTTGAGCACTTGCTCCACGAACTTGGGCGAGTAGCCGTGCGTGCGCTCGCGCTCGCGCACCTGCACCTCGGTGAGCCATTCCCGATGGAGCAGCATTTCCGCGTCCGCCAGGCTGGTGGTGTCCGCCGGCACAAAGACATCCTCGAAGAGCCGGAGCGCGGTGATGCCGGGGCCGCCCGGGCGGTCATACGGCTGCGGGAACTGCGTGACGCCCTTGGCCCGCAGCTCGCGCACCATGCGGCGCGCCCGCTTGGCCGTGACGTGCGGGAGAATCTCCGTGATCCACTGCACCGTCATGTCCTCGATGGTCGGGTCCAGAATCCAGCGGACGGCGTCCTGCGCCAGCTCGGGCGGCTGGCCCATTTGCAGCAGGAGCAGGGGCACCTCGTCCAGCCGCACGGTGCGCAGCTTGAGGCATTCCTTTTCCTCCCAATACACGGCCAGCACCGCGGCGCCGGGGGAATCGCCGGCCACCCAGTTGGCCAGCCGCGTCAGCTCGCGCTCGTAGGTCGCGGCCAGGTGGGTTTGCGTGGCCCAGCGCAGCAGGTAACGCATCCGCCCGGCAAAATCGCCGTCGGCAAACTTGAGCGGCCGCACCGCGGCATCGGCCCGCAGCGCGCTCTGCACCATGACCATGACGGCTTCCTTGCAGATCGCATCCGCGAGCCGCACGCGGGCATCGGACGCGCCCTCGAACGGGAAGGCGTCCTTGCCCAGCGCGTCGGCGTGCTTGAGCCCGTCGTCGCTCTGGCCGTCCCACACGCAGAAACGGACGGCGTCCGCGAGCGCGCGGCGCGACTGCACGTAGCGCACGGCATCGCGGCAGATTTGGTCGGCGGCATCCTTGAGCCGGGTGAGTTCCTGGGCGGACAGCTCCTCGTCGCCGCCATCCCCTTCCACGAGCGCCACGCTGGGCTGCACTGCATCTTCGGTCATACGGACATGCCTTTCGCCAGGGCGACGATGTCGCCCAACGGTTGACCGAGTGCCGCAGCCACGTCACTCGCCAGATAATGGCCGCGCTGCAACTTCGCAGCGCGGCGCTTGCCAGCTTTCCCACGGGCGGGCGCGTCTGGCAAGTGATAAGTGGCCACCACGCCGGCGCGCACCAGCTTGCCGACCTCGTCGCGCGTGTAGCCATACCGCGCACACACCGCCACCAGCGCGGCGCGGCGCAGCTTGAAGTCGCCGGGTTTGAGGGGAGGGAGGAGGGTTCTCATGTTGCCATTGGTTTCGCTGCTCATCCGTCAGTAATGCCACCCCGCGCGCCGCCGGGCCGCGGGCAGTTCGCCGCCGGCGTCCACCAGCCCGAGCTGGGCGAAGTAGAGCACGAGGTCCACAAAGTCCTTGCACGCGCCTTTCTGGCCTTCCTCGAAGGTCCACGTCCGCAACGCGAAGCGGGTGTTGAGGCAGCTTTCCGCGATATAGAGCCGCGGCCGGCGCGTGGCGCTGTGCTCCAGCAGCGCCCGCACGAGATGCACGCCGCTGTTCTCCACGTCGCGCGCGTTCTCCACCCGGCCGCCCTTGGTCACGTCGCACACCAGGCCGATGTCCACCAGCTCTTGCAGGAGCGTGACCGGATGATCGCGGTGCTGCATGGGCGTGTTGGCCGCCCGGCTGTCGATGTAGCGCGCCACGATGACCTCGGCGGCGCCGGCTTCGGTCCAGTCCTCAATCCTCCGCTTGCCGGGCTCCGCCTGGTCAAGCTGCCAGTCTGCCCAGCCTTCGAGCCGGGCAATCTCCTGCTTGTAACGCAGCAGGCCCCAGCCGAAATCGTTCTGCGCCGG